>JACCDO010483104.1_pt1 | contig 187410 bp, 164 predicted proteins | sample 7446101 | NCBI WGS metagenome assembly JACCDO01 (sample SAMN15323440, study PRJNA562643) | freshwater metagenome | isolation source: river surface water | place: USA:Blue River Watershed | collected 2017-08-16
TCATTACTAGATTTTTTACTTCGCTAAATTTGCTCATAGTAAAAGTTTTTTAGGGTTGATGATAAGTTTATAAGGTTCTAATATAGGCCAAATACTTTCTATTTCAATTCTAAGGCGCTTTTTTTTATTTTTTTTTTATTCACCGAAAGAAAGTGCAATGGCTGAATTCTTGTAAACACCAGAAGTGAGTTTGTCTTTTACAGCAGCAAATGCTTTTACCGTAATGTTTACATCATCCAAAGTGTGGACTGCCGTAGGAATTAACCTCAAGATAATCATGCCTTTAGGGATTACAGGATAGATTACGACTGAGCAGAAGATTCCAAAATTCTCTCGAAGATCCATAGAAAGTGCAGCAGCTTCACCTACGGTGCCATTTAATACAACTGGAGTAACGGGTGAATTTGATTTTCCGGTACTGAATCCATTTTCAACCAATCCTTTGCGAAGTGCAAACACAATTTTCCAAAGATTGTCTTTCAATTCTGGTTGGCTTCTCAACATGTCTAGTCTCTTGAGTGCACCTTCTACTAAAAGCATGGGTAGGGACTTGGCGAAGATTTGAGAACGCATATTGTATCTCAAAAATAAGATCACCTCTGCATCACCTGCGATGAAGGCGCCAATAGATGCCATGGACTTGGCGAACGTAGAGAAATACAAATCAATTTGATCTTGAACCCCTTGCTCTTCTCCAGTTCCCGCTCCAGTTTTACCCATTGTTCCAAAACCATGCGCATCATCGACTAACAAGCGGAAATCAAATTTCTTTTTCAGTTCAACGATTTCCTTCAACTTGCCCTGGTCCCCTGTCATTCCAAATACACCTTCAGTAATCAAAAGGATACCTCCACCGGTTTCTTCTGCCAATTTGGTGGCACGCTGAAGTTGTTTTTCACAATTTTCAATGTCGTTGTGTGGGAATACATAACGCTTGCCCAAATGCATACGCAGCGCATCAATGATACAAGCATGACATTCTGAGTCGTATACAACTACATCTTTTCTATCCAATAGGGCGTCAATCACTGACATAATCCCTTGATATCCATAATTGAGTAGGTAGGATTTTTCTTTGCCTACAAAGGCAGCTAGCTCGTCCTCCAATTGCTCGTGTAAATCGGTTTGACCAGACATCATACGAGCACCCATCGGATAAGCAGCACCCCATTTGGCGGCTGCATCCGCATCAGCCTTACGGATATCGGGATGATTTGCTAGGCCTAGGTAATTATTTAAGCTCCAAGTGAGTACTTCTTTCCCTTTAAACATCATTCTGGGAGCGATTTCACCCTCCAGTTTAGGAAATGACCAATAGCCGTCTGCAAACTCAGAGTGTTTGCCCAAAGGGCCCATATTCGTTTTTAACTTTGCAAATAAATCCAATGTTGTAAGAATTTAGAGTGTTCGAGTAAAGGAGTTCTTGTTTTAAAACAGTCAAAAATAAGACTTTCCTTACTTGGAAGCAAAAATCAGTTTGTAAGTATCAAAGCTCAAAATAAATTCCGTATTTCGCTTTAGCTCTCTTGAGCAGCCCAAGTCAAACTTTAGTGTTCTTATGAAAAAAATCACCAAACTTTTGGTAGCCAATCGTGGCGAAATAGCGCTTCGAATAATGCGTACAGCCCGGGAAATGGGCATCGCTACTGTGGCAGTTTATTCAGAAGCAGACCGACTTTCCCCTCACGTTCGCTTCGCCGATGAAGCCCGTTGTCTTGGACCAGCTTCTTCCAATCAGTCGTATTTAGTAGGAGATAAAATTATTGCAGTGTGTAAGGAGTTGTCCGTAGATGCAATTCACCCTGGCTATGGGTTTTTGTCTGAAAATGCTGCTTTTGCGAAGCAGGTTCAAGAAGCTGGAATTTTGTTTGTTGGACCATCTCCAGCTGCCATTGAAGTGATGGGCTCCAAGCTAGCTGCCAAGCAGGCAGTAGCAGCCTATGATATCCCGCTCGTTCCAGGTACTGAAGAGGCGATTTCCGATGTGGCTGTTGCTAAATCAAAAGCCAGAGAGATCGGCTATCCCATTTTAATTAAAGCATCTGCGGGTGGGGGAGGAAAAGGAATGCGTATTGTTGAATCAGAAGCGGAGTTTGATGAGCAAATGAACCGCGCAGTGTCCGAGGCGATATCCTCCTTTGGTGATGGATCGGTTTTCATTGAAAAGTATATTTCTTCGCCCCGTCATATCGAAATCCAGATTTTAGGAGATCAGCAGGGTAATTTGGTATATCTGTTTGAACGGGAATGTTCGATTCAAAGGAGGCATCAAAAGGTTATTGAAGAGGCGCCATCTGCAGTGGTAAGCCCAGCCATGCGAATCGCCATGGGAGAAGCCGCCATTGGGGTGGCAAAAGCATGCAATTACTATGGTGCAGGCACCGTAGAGTTTATTGTGGATGAAAAGCTCAATTTCTACTTTCTTGAAATGAATACCCGTCTTCAGGTGGAGCATCCTGTCACAGAGATGATTACTGGAAAAGACTTGGTGCGTGAGCAAATTTGGATTGCCGAAGGAAAGCCGCTTTCCTTTGCTCAGGAGGACTTAACCATTCAGGGACATGCTGTTGAGGTACGGGTTTACGCTGAGGATCCTAAAAATAATTTTTTGCCAGATATTGGAACACTAGTCACCTACAAACGTCCGCAAGGACCTGGAATTCGTGTCGATGATGGCTTTGAGGAAGGAATGGAGATTCCGATTTATTACGATCCTATGATTGCCAAATTGATTGCGCATGGGGCTACCCGTGAAGAGGCTATTGATCGGATGATTCGGGCGATTGACGATTACCGCATTACAGGGATACAGACGACGTTGGATTTTTGCCGCTTTTCACTGGAGCATGAAGCTTTCCGCTCAGGCAATTTTGACACCAAGTTTGTCGAACGGTATTTTAGCCCTGAACTTCTTGAACCGCAGTTTTCGGAAGAAGAAAAAAATCTACTTGCTGCACTGGCGGTTGAATTTTTCGAGCAAGAAGAACAGCGAGTAAGTCCTAGAACTCCATTAAAAACAAGTTCTACCACCAATTGGACCAATCGTTTGATCTGATGGCTGAACTATTACCGCTCAAAGCTTGGAGATATTCCAATAAACTTGCTGAAAATTTAGAAAAACTCACTGCCCCACTTTTTGATGTAGTGACTTCCAAACAGCGTGATTTGTTGTACCAAAATCCATTAAATAGCATTCACTTATCTGTCCCTGAGGGAGATAATGGACATTTGATTGCGAAAGACTTACTCCAAAAATGGAAAACTACTGGAATTTTGGAGCAAGATGCCATTCCAGGAATCTATGTTTATTACCAATATTTTCGACTTCCTGGAGAAAAAGAGGAGCGCTGCAGAAAAGGGTTTATCGCTCAACTAAAGGCAAGCGATTGGGATGAAAACATCATCTTGAGGCATGAAAACACCATAGTCTCTGCTGTAAACGATCGGGTAGATTTGCTCCGAGCCACGGAGATTCAAGCTAGCCCAACCCATGGCCTCTATGAGGATGCTAATCAGGAATTGGAACCCTGGATGGATCGAGCCATGGAGCAGCCTTTGTATGAATTGGAAGACTACCAAGGAGTTCGTGAGGTTTTGGCTCGAATCACAGATCCGAGTATCATCCGCTTGTTTTTGAAGACATTGGCTCCGAAAAAGGTGATTTTGGCAGATGGTCACCATCGCTTAGAGGCGGCAATTGCCTATCGAAAAGAACAAAGCCAAGTGGAAATATCTTCAAGTTGGAGAGCTTCAGACTATCATTTGATGTACTTCACCAATGTGGTTGGAAATCACTTGGAAATTCTTCCTACCCATCGGCTATACTATGGAAAAGGACTTGAAAAGGAGCATTTTTTTAAGGCTATCGAAGAATGGTTTGAAATTCGATCCGTGGGGGATGCTACTGAACTTTCAAATTATTCTTTTCTTCGAAAGCATTCGTTTGGTTTGGTATGGGAAGATGCTGCCTATGTAATCAAATTTAGGCCTGAAAAAATGGATCAAGTAGCCATTAATTTACCTGAAGTGCTCAGGCAATTGGATTTAGTCCTTTTGCATGATGTGGTGTTTGATAAACTTTTTGGCTTAACCCCAGTTGAACAACGAAGTACTCCTCTTTTAGCATTTGAACGAAATTTTTCAAGATGCGTACAGGAGGTTCAGTCTGGCAATGCCCGATTTGCTATCATTACGCGAGAGATTCAATTGAGTCAAGTGATTGAAGTATGTAATTCAGGGCAGGTGATGCCCCAGAAATCCACGTATTTCTATCCCAAGGCCTTGGGAGGAATGTTATTTGCTACCGTTAACCAAGAAGAATTCAATCATGACTATACCCAGTACTTTAGCTAATCTTGCATCTAAGAAGCTTATTTTGGCATCTAATTCACCAAGAAGACAAGAGTTGCTCCGAGGATTAGGTCTTGAATTTGATGTACGGGTGCATCCCATTGAAGAAAACCTACCGCCTGATCTACCAGCAGCGTACGCAGCAGCTTACCTATCCAAGTTAAAGGCAGATGCCTTTCCAGGCCCACTTGATGTAAATGAGATTCTAATTACTGCTGATACAGTGGTCATTGATCGTGGGAAGGTACTCGGAAAGCCTTCTAATGAACTCGAAGCGTTTGAGATGCTTAAAAGTTTGTCTGGTACAACACATACCGTGATGACCGCAGTTACGCTAAAGGATCCTAAAACTTCGATCACATTGGAGGATGAAACTGAGGTTACTTTTCGATTTTTGGAAGAGGAGGAGATTTGGTATTACATCAAGCAGTACCAACCCTATGACAAAGCGGGTTCGTATGGTATTCAAGAATGGATAGGTTTTGTTGGGGTGAGTAGCATTACGGGTTCTTACTTTACGGTGATGGGATTCCCCTTGCACCTTGTCTACCAGCAATTGAAAAAGTGGTAAAATCTACCTGTTTTTGGATTTTTTTGATTTCGTACACCAAGAAAAATTAATTTGGTTACCCAAGAAGGTTTCTACCCACAACGGGCACGACAAGTGCATGGTTAACAGCAGCAGGATTGTTCTGAAGCCAATCAAGCGGTTCAAGCAAACGCTCATCTGCCAGGTCAAACGTACCGAAATGCATTGGCACGAATTTTTTTGCACCCATTTCTCGAAAGGCCCTTGCTGCATCACTCGGACTGGTGTGGGATGGATGCATAAACCATTCCGGCTTGAATGCACCTACGCCCATCAGTGCTAGTTCGGGAGAACCCAGCGTATCGGCAATCTGATTGAAATGGGGGCCATCTCCTGAATCTCCCATAAAATAGATGGATTTATCATGGCTTTCTAGGTAAAATCCACCCCACAATCGTTGGTTGATGTCAAAAAGTCCTCTTCTTGCCCAATGCCTAGTGGGTACAAAAGTGATTCGAATGGAGTGGTTTAAATCATAGGATTGATACCAGCCAGCTTCTTGGATGGAGTTTTTTGGTAGCCAAGGCTGTAGTAAGGGGCTCATGTTGAGGCCTGTGAGAATTTTTGCTGTGGGGACCAACTGACCAAGAAGGGTGAGGGTAGCTTCGTCGCAGTGGTCTCGGTGATCGTGCGAAAGTAAAATATAGTCTACATCTCTTAGCTGATTTGGATCAAAAGGGAGCTCACTGTATCGTTTTAAGGCCCAATTATCCAGCCAAACAGGATCAATTAAAATAGTCACTCCTGCAAGGCGAATCAGGTAGCTGGCATGGCCAAGCCAAATGAGCGAATCTTCGGAGGAAGTATTCTGGAGTGTGATCTTCTCCACGCTTAACCTTCGAAGATCTTTTTTCTTAGCGTCAGCTTGCGGATTAGTTTCTAGCTTCCATTTCAGAACGGAGTAGAGACTAGTTTCAAAGGGATGATGCAAGTTTTGAAATGTTCCGTCACTGAGCTGTGGTGTCCCTCTCCAGCCGCTTGGTTTTTTTTCATAGGGGAGTTTGGGGTTGTCTACGTGTTGCAAGGTTATCTCATCTTCTAGACTAAGGTGATAAAGTAGGGCAGATGTAGGTACCACACCAGCTAAGGCGGTAAGAAAAGTTCTTCTTTTCATAGATAGAGTCTTCCCTATCAAACCTGGCTCCTTTGGGAATGTTTAGCAAAAAAAAAGGCGGGATCTCCCGCCTTACTTGTTATTTTTTTACTCGTGTTCCAGAGACTGCGAAAGAATCCATCAACGAACCGCTTACATTTTCATCGTCTTCACGTTGAAGTGTAAAGTAGAGGTCTCCATATTCTGAAGTGAAATTCAGGGTAAGGCTATTTTCACCCTCAGTGATTTCATTCATTTTTGTTTCTGTGCTGGATGCTGCGTCTACAAATTTCCCAACCAATTTACCGTCTACACGCTCAAGGGTAAGGAGAACAGAAATGGTTCCCATAGGGGTGTCTTTGATCTGTACATTCCATTCGCCAACAAAGTAATCCTCTGTGGTTTGTGCCATAGTGGAAGTGGAAAATAGAAGTGCTGCAAAGAAGAAAACGAGGATGCTTAATTTTTTCATGAGGTTATTTTTTTGGAATGTTAATTTAGAATAGAAATATAAGGTAAAGATGTATAAAACGAAAGAATTGATCGATTTAGCTTTTGATATTTGGTGATTTGGCTACTCATACTTTTGGAGGTAGAAGTTTGTATAGCACTGGAGTCACGATTCGAGATAGAATAGTCGAACTAATTAATCCACCAATCAGCACGATTGCAAGCGGGGAAATGAGGGGGTTGGTACTTAAAGCCACAGGAATTAAGCCACCAATTGCTGTTATCGTCGTGAGGACAATGGGTAGAAATCGTATCTCTCCAGATTGTTGGATGGCGGCGTCTAAGTCTACGCCTTCTTTTCGTAGCTGATTCGTAAAATCCACCAACAAGATGGAGGTTTTCACTTCGATTCCTGCTAGGGCAATTAGGCCAATGATGGCAACGAAGGATAGGGAATTGCCGGTAATCCAAAGTGCAATTAAGGCGCCTACCATCCCCAAGGGAATTACAGAAAGGACAATAATCGTGCTTTTGAAAGTTCTGAACAGAAGAATTAGTACAGCAATGAAAAGAAATGCAGTAATGATGATGATGGTATTGAACCCTGCAAAGGATTCCTGTTTGGTTTCGTATTCGCCACCTAAGGTTAGCTGATAACCCTCAGTCAAAGAGATTTGATCTAACTTACCAATCACTTCATCCAGGACACGATCCGTCAAGTTATTGGCATCCACGAAGGAGGATACGGAAACAGACCTATTTTTATTGTAATGATCTATAGTCAAAGTGCTACTTTCAAACTTGAGATCTGCAATTTGGGAAAGTGGGATGCCCTTTCCTTGGTTGTTGTAGATGTAAATGGGTTCGAAAGTTTCTAGTGTCGCACGATTTTCTTTTGGTGTAGTGAGTAATATCGAACGCTCATTGCCTTGAGGGTCAGTAAAGGAACCCAAGTTTAAGCCTGCTAGGGCGAGCCGGACGGTTTGGTCGATGTCAGCAGTTGCGATTCCTAGTTGCCGGGCTTTTTCTTTTTGGATATCCACACGGATATCAGTTTTCAAGTTGGCTACTGGGTTATTGACGTAGATTGTTCCAGGAGTTTGCTTGAGTAGTGCTTCCACTTTTGAGGCAAGGTTTCGCAGTGTATCCAAATTGTCTCCCAAGAGTCTGATTTCGATAGGAGCAGTTACAGGGGGACCTTGCTCAAAGTTTTTAACTTCTACTTTGGCACCGACAATCTTCCCAAAGCTGCCTTGAAGGGTTTGGATGATTTCTAATTTTCGAGGTGCTGAAGTTTCGGGCTCAAGTTGAACAAAGAGTTGTCCATAATCACTGCGCTCATTTTCAGGAATCTCGTTGTAGTAAATCCGAGGATTCCCTTTTCCTACGTTGGTGGCAAAATTTCGTAACTCAGGGATTTTACCCACTTCCTGTTCCACATGACGGACGAGAGTATCTGTATTACTCAAGTTAGACTGCAGAGGAGTAGTGATGTTGATTAGAAATTGGGGTTTTTCTGAAGATGGAAAAAGGCTAAATCCAATAACTGGGAATAAGCCTAAAGAGACAAAAAAAATAGTTCCAGCAAGGACGAGTGTTGCAACTGGTTTCTTTAAGGCTTTTTCAAGAAGTGGGGCATAACTTACATGGATACCCTTTTGAAACAAATCATAAAATCTGTTGGTATGCCCTTCAGCTTTGTTTTTCAACAACCACGTAGAAAGGAAAGGGATGATTGTGAGGGAGACAACTAGCGAAGCGAGCACGCTTGAAATCACTGACATGGGTAAGCTTCGTACAAAATCCCCTGAGCTTTCTGGTAAAAATACCAAGGGAAGAAATGCGATAATCAAAGTAACCGTGCAGCCGATTACAGAGATTGAAATCTGTTGGGTAGCTTTTAAGGCTGCTTCTTTTTTGCTATAGCCATCTCTGATCCATCGTTCAATGTTTTCTACCACGACGATGCTATCGTCTACTAGTAAGCCCAAGGCCACTACCAATCCGACAATACTAAGTTGGTTTAGTCCATAACCGAGTGCATTCATCAAAATCAATCCAATCGCGAGCGATAATGGGATGGAAACCATCACAATGATTGAAGCGCGATTGCCCAATGGGAGTAAGGTCACAAACACTAAGGCAATGGCAATTAAAAAATCCATTCCCAATCCGCCCAATCGTCGATTGACATAGTCTGCTTGATCAAAAGCCACCACCAAATCAATGTTTGGTGGTAATTTTTTAGTACTTGAAGCGAGGAGGGGGGTGTATTTCTCTTGTACTTTGGTAATGTTGGTCCCTTCTTTCAAGGCTGCCGTCACAAAAATGGCACGGTATCCATTGTATCGTGTGAGGTGATTGACTGCATCAAAGTCGTTTCGAATAGTAGCCACATCTTTCAACAAGATGTTCTTGCCTTGCATGGAAAACACCACGGTTTCTGCAATTTCCTCGGCTGAACTGTAGTTTCCGCTAGTTTTAATATTGAATGTTTTGTTTCCAGCATCGACTTGTCCTCCAGGAATGTTGCTCAATTCACTTTTAATACTACCAATTAATGCAGCTAGTGGGATATTTAACGTGGCAACCTTATCGAGCTGTAATTCGATTTTTACCAGTTGGGTAGGTAGCCCATGAATTTTAACATTTTTTAGTTCTGTGATGCGCTCGAGGTCTTTTTGCAAGCGGTCCGCTTCGAATTTTAGCGCCTCTAGGGAAGCATTTTCACTTACTAAAGCGATCTGAAGAATGTTGACATCGGAGGGACGAACTTTTTTAACTTCAATTGAAAAAATTTCCTCGGGTAGCTGGGGTCTAAGGGTGTTGACCTCCCGTACGAGTTCTTGGTACTTTTCATCCACATCCTCGTTGTAATTATATTCAACCAAAAGAATTGCCGCACCATCCTTAATCTCGGTTTCGATGCGCTTGATATTTTCCAAAGCGTAGATGGTCTTTTCCAAGGGATCCACCACCAGCTCTTCCAAATCTTCGGGACTTGCACCAGGATAAATGACTACAATTGGAAAATTAGGGGAATCAATTACAGGATCCTCACTACGAGGCATATTCAAGAAGGTAGTTAACCCCAAGACTACAGTCATCAGAAAGATGACGAGGGTAAACTGATAATTTTTGACAGCAAAATCAGATATTTTCATCAGTTTTTAACTTGAATTGTGGAACCATCCGTCAAATAGGCACTTCCAGAAACGATGAGGTTTTTGTAATTTTCCAATCCTGCAACTACTTGAATGGAGTTTGGAGTGATTTTTCCAAGCTGGATTTTTATTTTTTTTGCTTTTTGTCCATCTGCTACAAACACATAACCGGTATCTCCATTGGCATCCAATACGGATTCAAAAGGGATCTCCCAACCTTGTACGGCCTTTGCAGCTTGAATTCGCGCCTTTCCAAACATACCAGAAGCTAAGGATATCTCTTTGACCGATTCTGGGGTGATCTCTACCCAATAAGTGCCCGTAACAGGATCTGCGGACTGACTTTTTTGGGTTACTTTGGCTGGTATCCATTTGGTCGATGCAGCCACATTGATTTCAGCCTGATCCCCGAGCTGTAATGTGCTCCATTGTTGATCGCTAAGCGTCACTTTCAGGACCCAAGTTCCAGAAGCGGCACCATTTATTTGTAAGATGGGGGTTCCTGAGGCCACCAACTGCCCTGGATTCACAAATTTTTTCAGGACAAATCCACTAGAGGTGGCTCGTATTTGGGATTGAGCAAGGTTGAAGTTGGCTGCATTTAACTGCTGCTCAGCGATGTCCAGAGCTGTTTTTGAATTTTCAAACTGTTCCAAAGTCGCTACACTGTCTTTGTACAAGCGGGCAGCGCGCTGATGATCGCGTAACGCTTTTTCATATGCTAGTTTGGATTGACGTACTCCAGCTTGTATCTCAGTCAAATCTAAACTTGCTACAACTTGACCTGACCGTATGGCATCGCCTTCTTCTACAAGGATTTTGGATACCACCCCACCTAGTTTAAATGAGAGTATTGTTTCGTCCTTGGTGCTAAAAGTGCCACTTGAAGTTACTGAAGTTGTCATTGGGGATACTTGAAGTGGAAAAAGGCTTACAGGAACGGCCTGATCAGCTTTTGGTGTGCTGGTATCAGTTGGCGTATTGCTGCTGCATCCCACAAGGAATAGGAGGGAAATTATAGGGAAAAGTGAATGGCGCTTTTTCATGGCTTTTTGGTTTCAGTAGTAAGTTGGCGTTCGAGCTGTGCTAGTGCCATTTGTAGTTTGTATTCACTGATTGTTTTTTGCAGTGCTGCTTGCGTATACTGGGTTCGGGCATCAACGAATTCAATCATGGATTGAACTCCTTCCTTAAATCCATTATCAACCAACTTCAGGTAGGCTGTAGCCGCGGTGAGTTTTTTTTCTGAGGAGTTTAGGCCAGCAAGAAGTGTTCTCACCTCATTTTTTTGCATCTGAAGACTTAAGTTTAATTTTTGGTTAACCAATTCTTTTTGCCGTTGTATGGATTCTAGACCGAGTAGGTTTTTTTGGATTTGGTTTTGGTTTCGTCCTCCTTGAAATATCGGCATACTAAGATTTAACCCCCACATCAGGTACCTAGATTGTGAATCAAAACTCCAATCAAAACCTTGGGAACCTAGATCTGCATAGGTAGAGATTTTGGGAACCCAATAGTTTTTACCAGATTTTAATACTGTTTCTTGGATGGATACCATGCTTTTCATGGCACGTATTTCTGGATTTTGTTCCTCAATATTCTCCGCAAGCAGCAGGTCCAACTGGCTTAAATCAAGTGGAATTGCTTCGAAGGTAACTGGCTGTTCCAGGGGTCTATTGACTAAAAAATTAAGGTATTGGGCTGCATTTACCTTTTTATTTTCTGCATCTAAAAGCATTGATTTTACCTGTTCCAGTTCGCTTTCTGCACGGAGAACTGCAGCTGGGAGACTTTTTCCATTTTCAACGAGTGATCGCGTATCTTTTAGATTTTGGTTAACTAGCTGAAGCGTGTTTTTAAGAATCTCTATGGAGCTGTAAGCAGCGCAGAAATTGAAGTAAGCCACTCGAATGTCCTGAATGAGGGTGGCGCGATAGATGTCCACCTGGTAGCTGCTCCAATTGACTTGTTCTTTTCGGATTTGGTTCTGGTACTTGAGGTCTGTATTTAGTAGAGGTAGCGTGGTACGGAATCGGGTATCGTAAAAATTATTAGGAAGTAATTGCTCCGATACATTTTCGATTTCGGGAAATTTATTGGTTGCCGTGAGTTTATTTAGGGTAGCATAAACAGGATTCAATAAGTCCCCAACGGGAAATGCGATGTTTCGACCTCCTTCAGCTAGGGTATAGCTTGCCCCAAAATCCATTGAAGGAAGAAAGAAGCTTTTTGCATCTTTTAATGCCAATAAGCTTTGTTCAAGGCTTGCATTTTTTTCTTTCAGCACCAGGTTATTGGCTAAGCCTTCTTGGATGTAAGTTTCTAAGATTTGTTGTGCATGAACCGGTGCAGCCTGAAGACAAATGCAAAGAATTATTCCTTGGATTAAGGTTAGAATAGACCAATTGGGTAGCATACTCGTGTATTTTCTTTTCATGAGGATAGTCTATCGAGAATAGTGAAAAATTCATGCAAGCCTTCTTTGACGATGGTACCCTGCCGTTGGGCTAAGACCACCTCACATCGGCGGCGAATGTGTAATGAAACCATACCATGTACAGTTGACCAGACCAAAAATGAGAGCGCTTCTACCTCATGCCCTTGGAAATAATCTGCTTGGATACATTCCTTGATCGTATTCCTAAGAAAATTAAATGTTCCATAGCCTTCTTTCCATTGCTCATCATTTGAATTAAACACGTGATCCATGGGCGCTTCTTTGATAAACATCAAGTCGTACATGTCTGGATTTTCTAATGCAAATTCCACATAGATTGACCCCATAGCTTTAAGTCGTGTCATGGGATTAGGAATACTGATGAGTACTTCCATTTTGCCCATCAATTGCTGAAAACCTCCCTGGTGTAGGGCATGGAAGATCTCATTCTTGTCTTTGAAGTAGTGGTAAATGCTCCCGGGACTATATTCGATCAAATCGGCAATATTCCGTATCGATGTTTTTTCTACCCCTTTTTCCAAAAAAAGTGTCTTTGCTGCGATTAGAATCTGTTCCCGCAACACTTCCTTTTCTCGTTCTTTTCGTTCCGCTATACCCATTGCATTTTTTTGAATAGGCAAATGTAATTGAACAGTGTTTAAAAATAAAATAAAGTTTAAAAAATAGCGTCTGCAATTGAATAAGAATATTCCTTGCGCGAACTGTTTTATAGATAGTCATTTGGATCGGGGAGGCAATTCTCTGGAAAAAATCAATAAAAAAAGCTCGATAGAATCGAGCTTTTCGGGAAGGAATTTTCCTTAAGGAAGAACACCTTGATTAATTATCCTCTGTTTTTGGTTTTTTCATAACCAAATAGAAGCAATACAGGGTAACCCCAGTGATTAATAGTTGGGTTATAAGCGATAATATTAGTGCAGAAGTGTTCATTATTGGGTTGCTTTTTGGCGTTTAATTGAAGAATACCATACAATGGCACAAATACCTAGGAATAGGAGGAGCAATTGAATTCTAGCCCAACCTGAATACATCATTTTCTCCTCCAAAGCAGCTGCATTTTCGGGATTGGCACTAATTTGTGCTTCCAAGTCAGCAAAGGTGATTTTGGCGATAAGTGAACTTGGATCTAGTGGCCATCCTCCGCCAGAAAATAAATTGGAGAACGCATTCACCCAATCGTTACCCGCGGGGGTAATTAAGGCACCAAGAAATACAATACTAAGCAAAACGGGAGTGACATAGGTCATGATCCATTTGTAAAATGAAGGGATACGAATATCAGCACCTCGATTGATTTCTTCCCATCCCTTTTTCATTCCAAAGATGTAGGTGAATAAAATGGTCTCAAGCAAAGCAAAAACTACCAAGCTGACCGTTCCACCCCAATAATCGTATTCATCAAAGTATCCATATTGGTAGAAAAGTACAGTTGGAAGTCCCATAGCCAATGAGATTAGTCCAAATGAAACGGCACCTTTCACCTTACCCCATCCAAATTCATCCTGCATAAAGCCCATCCATGGAGTACCCATAGCAAGGGAAGACGTAATTCCGGCAAAGAACAAAAGTCCAAACCAACAGACTCCTGCGAAGGCACTGATCAACGGCCCCCACTGCTGAAAGAGGTAAGGCATGGTCTGAAAGGCCATACCAAAACCTGCATTTTCCAATACCCAATCCAATCCAAGAAATCCCGCTGCAATAGGGATTACGATTGCACTTCCTAGGATTACTTCAACGAACTCATTCGTAAAACCCGCTGTAACCGAATTGAGGGCGATATCTTCGTTTTCTTTTAGATAGGAAGCATAGCACTGAATGGAACCCATGCCAACAGACAAGGTGAAGAAGATCTGTCCTGCAGCAGCAAGCCAAACTTTCGGGTCTGCTAGAGAACTGTATTGAGGGGTCCACAAGAAGTTAATTCCATCCCAAGCATTCGCTTCAGGGAATTCTTCTGAAGCAAAAGAGCTTCCCATGGTCCATCCACGAATTGCCAAAATGATACCAAAAAGGATAAGTAAGGGCATACCAATCTTGGCTACCTTTTCTATTCCTCCAAGTCCAGTGGATAAAATGTACACATTGGCTCCTAATACCAAAATATAGGCAATCACAGGGAATAGTGGGATACCAAAATCTGAACCAGAAAGCTGCACGTATTGATCGAAAAATGTACTTACCGCTTCCTTACTCATCCCGGTGAAGGTACCGATCACGCTGTGCACCACATAGACAAAAGTCCAGGATTCGATGTAGGTGTAATAGGCTACTACCGCGATATTGGTAAAGATTCCAAATACCCCTATGTACTTCCAGTACCATTTTTTGCTCAAGGAGTCTAGGATATATGGAGTACTGTGGTTTCCCAACTTTCCACCAAAACGTCCCATGCTCCATTCTGTGAATAATAACGGAATACCCATCAATAGGAAGCAGATGATGTAGGGGAGAATGAAAGCACCGCCACCATTTTGGACGGCCTGAACGGGGAATCTAAGGAAATTGCCAAGCCCGACTGCATTTCCAGCCATGGCTAGAATTAAGCCTATTCGCGAGCCCCATGCCTCTTTTTTCATAAATTAGTTACGTTAATAATCGAAAATCTAAATAATTAGACTTTCCAAGTTGATTTTTATCTTCTTCAAACAGGAGATTTATGAGGATGAAATGAACTGAATTCCTCAATCACCGAATTCTGTTTACAATCCAAGGATACTACTTTTTTTCCAGAACAAACAACTTAAATTCCAGTTGCCACCTTAAAAAATCACCGCTTCCAAGGCCCAATTTTTGAAATGAATTGATTTAGGACTTCTCGTAACTCACTGGAATAGTTGAATTTAATCCCTAGAAATCAAATTGTTGGCTTCGTTCTCTACCCTTTAAAAACGAGGATTAGAAATTGCTGAGAAGCTTCTTTTTTTTCTAGACAGGATTTCGAGGATTACTGTAAATCCATAATTTGAAGTGCATCCAAGCCTTGATTGAGGGTTACCTTTTTCCAAGGGGAAGATGGAAATAGGATGGAGGTCAGCACCAATTCACCCTCATTGACAAAAACTTCAATAGATGAAGCATCTAAGAAAATCCGGATGGATGCTGCTTTCCAAGACATTGGAGCGGAATGAGCAGCTGCAAAATCCATATTGAAATTTATTTTTCCAGCCTTTCTGCGATCCACAGTAACCAAGCCCATTTCTTTCGAAACAGTTAATTCTTCTCCTAATTCATTGGAGAGCGTCAAAGAGAAGGCTTCGTCGTTTGTAACATCTGCCAAAATCTCAGTTGCTGAAGAGGGAAGAAGCGACTCAGTTTTTGAAATGGAATAGGTTGCTTTTCTGAGTTTTTCTAGCTCTCTGGCTGGAGTTGATTTGAGAAGCAAGGTGCCGTCCACATCAAAAAGACTGATCTCTCTCGGTAGAGTCGTTGCAGAGCGCCAAGTCTTGGTAGGTACCACTTGTGCATAGTCCCAGTTGCTCATCCAACCGATCCACAAGTTTCGATCCTGATTTGCAGGAAGGTTGGCCCAAGTCACTCCTGCATAATTGTCAGGTCCATAATCCAACCATCGGATCATCGGATCATCTGGAGTGAATACTCCTTCTTTGAAATCTCCAATAAAATATTGGGTAGCAGAGCCTTTTTGTGGTCCACCAGGGTTCATACTTACAAGAAGCACCCATTTTTGACTACCATCAGGAGCTTTCATGGGAATCAAATCCGGGCATTCCCAAACCCCTCCATGCGCACCTACGCCCTGTCCAAATTCGCCCAAAAGTGTCCAATTTTTCAAATTGGGAGACTCGTAAAACTGAACTCGGTCCTTTACTGCTAAGGTCATCAGCCAAGTCTTTGTTCCATTCGCTTTGGAGATCTGTGTTACTTTTGGATCCCTAAAATCTCGTATTCCTGGATTTAGAAGGACGGGATTTGCTTCGTGCTTGCTCCAAGTTTTGCCTTTGTCCAGCGAAAAAGCAAGGCCCTGCGTTTGGAAATCAACAGCTCCTGCCTTCTCTCCTTGGGCGTTATGGTAGGTAAAAATTGCTACTAGGGGAGGGTTGTCCTTGGTCCCCAATTCAGAACTGTTTTCTGCATCGTATACAGCACTGCCTGAAAAAATGGTCCCTAAACTATCCGGAAATAGCGCGATGGGGAGCTCCTCCCATTGGATCAAGTCTTTGGAAATTGCATGTCCCCAATGCATGGGGCCCCAAACGGTGCTATCTGGGTTATGCTGGAAAAACAAATGGTACTCCCCATCGATGTAAACCAAGCCATTGGGGTCGTTCATCCATCCTTTTGAAGGAGTGAAATGATAGGAAGGTCGGAATTGTTCCAAGGTGCTAGGCTTAAATTTGATCTCTTGTCGACTACACGAAAAAATAGATAAACTTGATAGGCAAAAATAGAGGAGGGATCTAATTTTCATTTGCATTTTAATTTGAAGTTAAATTTATGCTTTCCAGTTAATTTTAGTCTGTATTCTTCAAGTATTTCCGCTTTTATTTAGAAACTAGTTAAGCCTTGTTTTTATTCATCTTTAAAATGGAGTGATTCAAGTTTGAGTTCGGCTACATAGAAAATTTAGCTTATACTTTTTGAGGCGGTATTGCCTCCGATTTTTTTTAATCTGTGAAGCTTGGTAGCTTTGGGCTATATTTAATCTTTTTTTATGAAAGGAATCATTTTAGCAGGAGGGTCAGGTACCCGACTTTATCCCTTGACGATTGCAGTGAGTAAGCAACTCATGCCGGTTTACGATAAACCAATGATTTATTACCCATTGTCAGTCTTGATGATGGCAGGAATTCAGGAAATTTTAATTATTACCACTCCCGAAGATTCAGCAGCATTTCAAAAATTATTGGGCGACGGTTCACATGTGGGTTGCCATATTACCTATGCTGTACAGCCTAGCCCAGATGGTTTGGCACAGGCCTTTATCATAGGAGAGGAGTTTATTGGAAAAGATAAGGTGGCCTTAGTATTAGGAGACAATATTTTTTACGGTTCTGGCTTACATAAGACATTACAAGAAAATACCAATCCAGACGGTGGAGTAGTTTTTGCATACCACGTCACTGACCCAGAGCGCTACGGCGTAGTTGAGTTTGATGCCAATCAAAAAGCAATCTCCATTGAAGAAAAACCTGCACAGCCCAAGTCTAACTATGCGGTGCCAGGCTTGTATTTTTATGATAATGAGGTAGTGGAAATTGCTAAGAATATCAAACCAAGTGTGCGTGGCGAATTGGAAATCACTGATGTGAATAACGAATACCTCAAAAGAGGGAAGCTTCAGGTAGCTATCCTCAATAGAGGCACGGCTTGGCTCGATACAGGTACACATCAGTCTTTGCTACAAGCAGCCCAGTTTGTAGAAGTGATAGAAGAGCGTCAAGGCTTGAAAATCGGTTGTATCGAAGAAATCGCCTATCGAAATGGATTTATTGGCAAGGAAAAGTTGCTGGAAGCTGCAGGCAAACTAGGTAAAAGCGGATATGGAGCCTACCTAAGACGCCTGGTGGTTTAAATCTCCTTGACATGAAACAAAAAAACCTCCAATCGGAGGTTTTTTTGTTTGGATCGTTGCACTTCAAATGATTTTCCGAACTTTAAACCAGATGAAAATGACAACCGAAATGCTGAGCATGGCGCCCCAGGTGAGGTAATACCCATATTCCCAATTCAGTTCAGGCATAAACTTAAAGTTCATCCCGTAAACTCCTACCAGAAAGGTTAGGGGTAGAAAAAACGCTGAAAAAACCGTCAAAAGCTTCATGACTTCATTGGTCTTCTGAGAGTTACTTGACAAGTAAATGTTTAATAGGGAGTTGGCTTCATCCAAAAAATCTTCAAATTGAAGGATAAGACTGGATGCACTTTCCTTTAAGTCCTGAAGTTGCGCATCATTACTTGGTTGTACGGTTAGGTGCATGAGTAAGGTTTGAGTCAAGTGAAGTACCTTTTTGCAGCTTCGGGCTTTGGCCTTTGCAAAATAGAGTTGCTCAACTGAGAATCGTTTTTTACGACCCAGGAAAACATCACTTTCGAAATGATCCATTTCCTCGGACAACCAATTTGCTGGAGCTTCAAAGGTTGCAAGCATTTTTTCTATGATTTTTAAGATGAGTGATTCGGGATTTTCAAAATGTCCAGAAATTTCTCCTAAGAATTGAAAAGGCTTTTGATGCACTGAAATCAAGATTTCATCCGTAAAAAAGAACCCAATTTTATTACTTAGCTCGGGTATCGTAGTCAGTTTTCCATCTGGTTTGGCACTGAATGCGCGTAAAATTAAGAAGTTGAATTCCCCCACTTTCTCCAGTTTGGGCAAGTGACCAACTTGTACTAAATCTTGAAGTAGGTGTGGATTCAAACCGTAAGGTTTAATGATTTGGGTCAATTCGGCTAGCTTGGGGTTTTCCAAATCAACCCATTGAAAGTTGGCAAAATCAATTCTGTTTTCTTTCATCTGATGATTTATCGGAAACATGGCACCTGCTATTCATTTGGATTTGTAGCAACAGTCCTAAAATTTAGTTTGTTGGCTTTTGTTCAGATTACGGTCAAAAATAAAGGGGCCAAAGGGCAAAACAGCAGCTACCAGTGCAAAAAAAGTTCGACTAAAGCTCCATTTTAAATTTAGGGCTGTTGGAAATACCACATAAATGTAAATTACAAATAAGGCTCCATGTACCCAGCCCAAGTACTTTACTGCAAGTGGCATGTCAAATCCATATTTCAAGGGCATGGCTATGCCAAGGAGTAGGAGGAAGGACAAGCCTTCGGCCAAACTAATCCATTTAAACCGTTTTGCCCACTTGAGTTGTAAATTGTTCATTTGGTTCCTGTGCTAAGATTAAAAAGGAGCTGAAGTGCTCCCCAAAGTTGTCTTTTTAAGCTCTTATCCTCTGAAATTGAAGTAAGTGCATCAGCAAATAAGTATTCTGTTTCATCTTCCGTATGGATTTCATACAAACCGATCGGAAGTTGGTTAATTGGGTGCTTTATCCGTCCAAATTTGAGAACTACATGAGCATTAAGCGCTTTGAATTCTTCCAAGCTTCGATTTTCTAAATTTTCTGCCGCGAGCAAACCTACCTCCGACATGGAATGTCCGCATGCATGGAGCATTTTGACCAACATGTCCATGACTTCTGCATTGAGGTGTGTCTCCTCATGAATTATCAAAATACCCTTTGAAAAATCACCTTTAATTGGAATTTGTTCTTCAATCGAATCTAACTTAATTTTTTGATTTACAGGAGGTAACGTATTGGCAATTATATTTTCAGGTGAAGAATAAGCAACCTGCTGATCTTCAGCTGCTAAGACTTCGTTTCTACTAGAAAACTGCAAAGTAGCCGCTATTTTTTTACGATCTTCCTCCAATAGAAAAATAGGTTCTTCTAAAAATGCGCTGAGGGATTCTAGGCTATCATTTTCCATGCTTAAAGTTGGTAAAATTTTACCCATTGGCAAAAACTTGGTTTAGGAAGTAGCTTCACTTAAAAATCCATTATTCTGCTCAATTTATTTTTTTGATTGGAGTTTCATCACAATTCACATCCCCAACTACATACTGCAATCCATCGAGGAAAAACTGCAACAAGGCAGTGTTCTCAAAGCTTTGTGCGTTGTGGGAAGGCGCAATGTACATTACTTTACCTTTACCCTCAGGGCGAATCCAAGCGACATAAGTTTTACCACTTTTTAGTTCTTGGTTGGCTCGCTGACTTTGGATTTGAGCGTTGTCAAAATATAGCAAAGGGGTAAAATTCAACTTGGAATAGGCATTCTTGTAAAAATAGGGTTCGTCCACATGCGAAAAGCCTTCTTTTGGGAATGCAGCAACCAAGGGATGGTTGGGGTTCTCCAATTTCACCTCCACCCGCTGCTGTGGAGGGTGGTAATCAAAGCTAGCACCGACCAAGTCACTGAACTTGGAAGAGTTGTTCAAGGTGGTAATTCCGCCATGCAGCAGGAGAAGGCCACCGCCCTTTCTTACAAATTCGATCAGGTTACTTTCCAGTTCTTGTGCTTTTGCCATCACTGCAGCAGAGTCTGCCGTGGATTCTGTACGGAGTTGATCCCAAAAGAGATGTCGATGTTCAGGCTTGGAACAGGTATTATTTAGAACGACAGCATCGAAGTCTGAAAGGGATGCCTTTTCAAATTGGTGGATGTCCTTGCTGGCAATAATGGTAAAGCCCTTTGATTTGGTTCCTAGGATTCTGAAAACTTCTTCGGTATGGGGGATGACCCAATGTTCAAAACCGGTGTGTAGTGAAAAAAGGAGGATTTTTTTTGGTGAAGTACTTGGAAACCGGATTTGGGAGGGAGCTAGTGCTTCTATTTTCTGTTTCCAGGCTGCTGTTAATGGAACAACTGGTAAATCCTGACCAATAGTCAAATTCGGAAGAAGCAGAATTGACAGACCAACTAGTAGTTTTTTACACATAGTTTTAAAAGGCATCGTTGATATATTGATTCAATATACCTTATATTGAATCTCAAAGCCCAATAACCTGAATTTCTTATGTGTTTCAAAAGGATCTTCCTTCTTTTATTCCTTTCTCTTGTTTTTATTTTTCAAGTAAACTCCCAAGAAGTAACCCTTCAAGAATCTTCCAAAGGAATGGACTTTCTTTTGGACGGGAAACTGGTTCTAAGTTACCAAATGACCAAAGAGCCCGTTCCTTCAGGAATCAAGGACGCGTACAGTAAATCTGGATTTATTCACCCCATTCAATCGCCGAGTGGACAACTCTTAAGTAGGATACAGCCAGAAGACCATTACCATCACTACGGGATTTGGGGCCCCTACACTAGAGCGACGATTGGAGGAAAAGAGGTTGATTTTTGGAATCTTGGAGATGAAAAGGGTAGGGTAGATTTCTCCCATGTACTTTCCAAGAAGCAAGCAGGAGGTGCCGCTGAATTGACGGTTCGACAGAATCATGTCGACCTCAAAGCCGCTGCAGAATCACGAATTGCCATGGAGGAGGATCTTCGCATCAAGGTAAAGCCAGCCGATAAGGGCCGCTATCAGGTGGACTATACCAGCACTTTGCAAACATCCATTCCTGGAGGGATTCTTTTGGATGATTACCGCTACGGAGGCGGAATTGGTTTCCGTGCCACGGAAGTTTGGGGAGATGCCAACAGCACCATTCTTACTTCAGAGGGTAAAGACCGCGCCTCGGCTGATGGTTCCAATGCGCGTTGGATCTTGGTGACTGGGCAATCGGATCACCCTTCCGGTAAAAGTGGAATTTTATTCATGAGTCACAATACGAATCAAGCACATCCCGAACCCCTTCGCGTATGGCCTCCAGGACAATACGAGGGAAAGGGGAATGTATTTATTGAATTTTGCCCTATACGCCATACTTCTTGGGAGATACAGCCCGGCAAGCGCTACAGCTTGACCTACCGAATGCTTGTATTTGACGGCGAATTGACTGTTCAAGAAGCCGAAAACTATTGGAAATCCTTTGTCAAATAATACCATTGCCATGCAAAGACGAGATTTTATGAAAAAAACAGCCCTCGCTACTGCAGCGTTTGGGATACCTAGCCTTGTTCCTGCCTCCGTACTTGGGAAAAATGCCCCTAGCAACAAAATTCAGGTTGCTCAAATCGGTTGTGGAAGAATCGCTCGAGACCATGATTTGCCAGGTGTATGGAAACATGATGTGGCGCGCATCGTGGCAGTATCCGATCTTGATAGCAAGCGGATGGCAGAAGGAAAGCAATTTATTGAGGACCACTACACCCAAAAAATGGGAAGTCCTTACTTGGAAGTAAAGCAAGTAGCTGACTACCGAGACTTGTTTAAAAGCAAGGAAATCGATGCGGTAATTATTTCTACCCCTGACCACTGGCATGCACAACCCGCCATGGAGGCGGCTTTGGCAGGCAAGCACGTGTACCTCCAGAAACCAACATCCTTGACCATTAAAGAAGGAAGGCAATTGGTTGAGGTGATTAAAAAAACAGGTGTTGTGCTGCAATTAGGAACACAACAGCGCTCAAGTGAGCAGTTTCGCTTGGCGGCGGAATTGGTACGAAATGGGAGAATCGGCAAGCTTCACACGGTGAGAATAGGTTTACCGGGAGATCCATCCGGCCCCGAAGCACCGGCCATGCCTGTACCCGCCAATTTGAATTTTGACATGTGGCTGGGCTCCACTCCGGAAATTCCCTACACCGAAATAGGCGTGCATCCACAAAACGACTACGGTAGACCAGGCTGGCTGCGTCACGAAAATTACGGGGCGGGCATGATTACCGGTTGGGGGCAGCATCATTTTGATTCTGCTGCTTGGGGCATGAATACTGAATTAGTGGGCCCTCGGTACATTGAGGCAGTAGCCGAATTCCCAAGATCCGGATTATGGAATGTCCACGGCGACTTTATGGTGAAAGCCACATACGACAATGGTGTGGTGATGCTGACATCTGGAAGCTATCCCAATGGCATTCGATACGAAGGTACCGAAGGATGGATTTGGGTTTCTAGAGGAAGCTATATCGCTTCCACTTCAGATCCAGTGGCTCAAGGGAATAATGCGAAGGCATTGGACGCTTCCGATCCCAAACTTCTGCAAACTGTTTTTGGAGCGAATGAATTGCGATTTACCCGTAGTTCTTCACATCATGGCAATTGGCTGGATGCCATCCAAGGAAAAGCTGAATTGCTTTCTCCAGTAGAAATTGGCCATCGATCTTGTTCCGTGTGCCTGGTTAGCCACGTTGCCATGAAGTTGGGCCGGAAGCTGGAGTGGAATTCTACAAAGGAAGAATTTGTCAACGACCCTGAAGCAAATACGTACTTGAGCCGAAGCCAGCGAAGACCTTGGGGTACTGACCTGGTTTTAGCAAATAGTTAATTGTCAACAGCTGACCGACCACGGTCCACAGCACATTATCTTTCCCATCAAAGCTTATTTTCTTTGATTATTGGTAAAAAAGAGGATAACCCTGTAGAAAAACCAACCCAATTTATGGAGGTAAACTATTTGCGCTTTCTGATTTTTATAGTCTTTTTTGGCTCATCCTGTAGTACTAAAGAAGTAACAAAAATGACAATCAGTCCGGGAGAAAAAGTAAAGTTCATGACCTTGGATCCTGGACATTTTCATGCCGGCTTGGTCCACAAATCCATGTATTCTGAAGTGGATGCTACGTTACATGTATTTGCACCGGCTGGAGCTGAACTGAATGATCATTTGGCGCGTATTCAAGGCTATAATAGCCGTAAGGAGTCTCCTACAGCCTGGATAATTAAGCCCTATACTGGAGCAGATTATTTGGAACAGCTGCTCGTACAAAAGCCAGGAAATGTGCTGGTAGTAGCTGGAAAGAACGATCAAAAAATAGATTACATTCTTGAGGCAGTTCGTCAGGGAATCCATGTCTATGCTGATAAGCCATTGGTGATTGATGCGAAAGGCTATCAAAAACTTCAGAAGGCCTATCAACTAGCCGAGCAAAACCAGGTGCTGCTGCTCGACATGATGACAGAGCGATTTGAAATCACGACACTGCTTCAGCGGGAGTTATCTATGATCCCAGCAGTCTTTGGGGACTTGGAAAACGGCACTGTTGCTGATCCAGCGATCACCAAGGAGTCGGTGCATCATTTTTACAAATCAGTTTCAGGTGTTCCCTTAGTACGACCCGACTGGTTTTTTGATATTGAAAAAGAAGGAACAGGAATCGTTGATGTGACCACACATCTCGTAGACTTAATCCAATGGGAAGCTTTTCCCAATAAGGTACTTGATACCAGCGACATTCAGGTGTATGCTTCCAAGATTTGGCCTACGACCTTGAACTTGGATCAATTTACCCAAGCTACCCAAAAACCAGCTTTTCCAGAATCCTTGAGCAAATACCTGAAAGGGGACAAACTTGAGGTGATTAGCAACGGCGAGTTCCAGTATACCTTAAACGGAAAACATGCAAAGGTTCGGGTATTGTGGGATTTTCAAGCTCCAGAAGGTACTGGTGACACCCACTACAGTATGATGCGGGGAACCAAGGCCCATTTGATCATTCGCCAAGGGAAAGAGGAAGGCTACCGACCGGTGCTGTATGTTAAATTACTTCAAGGAGGTTCTAGTGAATTAGCTCAAGCGGTTAGGAATACGCTGCAAGCAAGTTACCCAGGTATTGATCTGGAAGCGCTGCCTTCTGGGGAATACAAGATTCTCGTTCCTGACAAGTATCACAACGGGCATGAGGCACATTTTGCGCAGGTGACCGCCAAGTATCTAGACTACTTACGAACTGGCAACTTGCCCGCGTGGGAAATACCCAATACGTTGACCAAGTATTTCACGACGACAAAAGCTTTGGAACTGGCAAGAAAATTGTGAAATCCAAACTTTCGATCTCTCAATGAGTTAGCATCTTATTCCTTCTTTTTTATGTCTAGCTCTACTTCTTCATCTTCCGCTTCACCAAAAATCACTGTAGCCCTTGCAGGTGCAGGTGGGTACATTGGGAGTTGGTTTATTGAGCAATACAAGGATACCTACCAGTTGATTGGATTGAGTAGAGGTAAGGTCAAGTCCAATCCTTATCCTGAAGTAGAATGGAGGCAGGTAGAGTTGTATTCAATTACTTCCACAGCCGAAGCCCTCCGAGGGGTAGACGTAGCCATCTACTTGGTTCATTCGATGTCTGCCTCCACCCGATTAAATCAAGGGAGCTTTGAAGATACGGACCTTATTTTGGCAGACAACTTTAGTCGTGCAGCGGAGATTGCAGGGATCAAACAAATCATTTATCTAGGGGGATTGATTCCAGACGAACCCGAAGAACAACTTTCGCGCCACTTGAAGAGTAGGCTAGAGGTTGAACAAACCCTTGGATCCCGAACTGCAAAATTGACTGCAATCCGAGCTTCGATCATTGTGGGCCCTGGTGGTTCTAGTTTTGACATGATCAAAAACCTAGTCCAAAAGCTACCGGTGTTGATGTGCCCAAAGTGGACCAATTCCCTGACGCAACCAATTTCTCTTCGAGACACTTTAGCAATAATCAATTTCTGTATTGGAAATTCAAAGGTCTACAATAGAGTATTTGAAATCGGAAGTCCCGAGGTGATGAGCTATCGTGATATGCTCGCGAGGACGGCCAAGGTAATGGGAAAAAAGAGGCTCATCTTTTCAGTACCTGTATTTTCGCTGGGCTTCTCTAAGTTTTGGGTTGGTCTTTTCGGAAAAACTCCTCCGCAACTGGTCTCCCCACTTGTGGAAAGTTTGAAACATACCTTGGTAGTCAATCCAATTCATGCTTTCAAAGAAAAAGAGATGGATTACCTTGGCTATGAAGCCGCTGTGAAAGTCGCTTTATCGACTACTGATAGACCCAAGTTGCCTAGATTTAAATACACTAAGGGGTTGAAGAATACGGTTCGTTCTTTGCAGCGCATGACCAATTTGGGAAGACACAATGCACTTTGGGTAGCAGAGCGCTACGCACTTTGGTTGCCTTTTTTCTTTCGTTACATTATTCGAGGGAAATTACGTGATACGGATGTTCTAGGATTTCATCTGCTTTGGGGTAAGGAACCGATGCTAGAGCTTACCCATGTGCCTGATCGTAGTGACAGCCAAAGGCAATTGTTTTACATCACAGGAGGATGGTTGGTGAAACGGTATGATTACGGTTGGCTAGAGTTTCGAGAAGTGTTGGATAGCAAATACATCATTTCAGCCATTCACGAGTTTGCACCGCGTCTTCCATGGTTTATTTACATCAATACCCAGGCAAGACTTCATCTTTGGGTAATGAATCGATTTCAAAAGTATCTTGAAAAAAAAGCAGATCTTTGATTATACCCTTCCAACCGAATTAAAAAACAAAATTTTTATACCATGAAAACATTATCTTTTAAAAATGGAGATCAACTACCAATCCTGGGACTTGGTACCTGGAAAAGTAAACCAGGAGAAGTTCGAAAAGCAGTTTATTGGGCAATTGAAGCAGGATATCGCCACTTGGATTGTGCGGCGATCTACCAGAATGAGCGCGAAGTAGGGCAGGGGATAGCAGATGCCCTTGCAGCAGGTTTGGTCAAGCGTTCCGAACTTTTTGTGACTTCCAAACTCTGGAACAATGCACATCGATTTGAAGATGTGGCACCTGCATTGGAGAAAACCCTAGACGACCTGAGACTCGATTACGTGGATTTGTATCTAGTTCACTGGCCAATTGCTTACAAGCCAGGAGTAGGTTTTGCAACCCAACGTGAAGAGTACTATACTTACCAAGATGTGCCATTGAGTCAAACCTGGGAGGCAATGCAAGATCAAAAGAACCATGGACTGGCCAAGCACATTGGCGTTTCCAACTTCAATCAAGCAAAGCTTAATGAATTATTTGCCTTGCCGGGTCAGCGTCCTGAAATGAATCAAGTGGAGCTGCATCCGTATTTGCCCCAGAATCAATTGGTGGCTTTCTGTAAAGAAAATGATCTTTTAGTAACTGCCTATTCGCCTTTAGGTTCTCCGGACTCTCGAGCTGAGAAACATGCCCAAGATCCCAAATTATTGGAAGATGGAGTGGTTATAGCCATCGCTCAAAAGCATGGTGCAACAGTTGGACAAGTCCTGATTGCTTGGTCGATTGCTCGAAATATCGCTGTAATTCCCAAATCAGTGAATCAGTCCCGTATTGTTGAGAATTTTGCAGCAGCAGAGATCAAACTGGATGCGTCGGATTTGGCTCAGCTCAATGAAATTGGGACAAGTCATCGCTTTGTGGACGGTACCTTTTTTACAGGGCCTAAAAGTCCTTACCGTTTAACTGATCTCTGGGATAGTTGAGTAACTAAGAATTTGAGATCCAAGCGCTGAACAGCGCTTGGATTTTTTTTAATCCTCCAGTTCTAAACTTTCCAAAATGGCTGCCAGCTGATCAAAATCACGGAGGCCAGGCTTGATCTCATCTCCACCATCCAATGCAAACCCATACAATCCGGGCAATTCGCAAAGTTTTTTGGCATTAGCTGGTGTAATTCCTGTTCCTAAAAACAGATTTATTTGACTTAAAAATTTATTGATAATCAATTCATTATCAATAACTATTGATTTATTAACTGAAGTAACATGTAGGGTGATTTCATGTTCCTGTAGAAACCCAACCTTTGGAAGTAATGTGTCCAACTCTTCCCGTTTTACCCGGTAAATCAAGTTTTTTCCAAGTGGCTTGAGTTGCAGCAGGGTATCCAAATCCTCCGACTCAATCCAAGTAAGGTTAGAATAATCCCCTAGAATTCTTTCAATGGAATAAGCATCCAAGTCTGAAAATTCGCCTGCGTAGTCTATCCCAGAAATCCAGCCTGTAATCTCCTGAAACTGCGTTGGAGAAACGTAATGAGCCGAGCCTTTTTCCAAACAAAAACCCAAAATATCAACATACATCCCGGAGCAATAACGAGCATCGGTGAGGTTTGTAATTCGGTTGATTTTAACTTTTGTTTTTAAGGCCATGGCTTTATGAGTTTCTGTCTGCGAAGGTAAGAAAGCTTGTGGGTAGCGCCAAAGGCTATTTCCGCACCTTTGTGAAATTAGGGTGCACTACAAAGGTGTCATTTTATTGACTACTTGATACTTTTTTAACTGATTGAGACGAGTCATTATTGGTGATAGTCTTTTTCTTTTTTATCAATTCGGAAAATCAGCTTTTCCAAATCGTTTGAATGTATTTAAGTAACTTGGATTTGGTATCTTCGAGCAGCTACTGGATTTCCAAGCCAAACCATCCATTGACACATGTCTAAATCAATTTATTTTTTGGCCTTCTTATTTTCTTTTGGTTGGACCACAAAAGGTTTTGCACAAGATCGGTATGCTGTATTTTTTAAGTTTAAACCTCAAAAGGAGTATTCTTTAACAAGTCCTAGCAAGTTTCTAACCCAAAAAGCCATTCAAAGAAGAGTGAGAGAAAAATTCGCTGTGGATAGTTTAGATCTACCAGTTACAGCTGCCTACCTCCAAGGAATAAGCGCATATAGCCAAGAACTGTTGTATGCTAGCAAATGGTTGAATGCAGCTGTAGTTGTTACTGATACCGAAGGCAAGAAAAGAATGGAAGGGCTACCCTTTGTGCAGAAAGTAGAATGGGTAGCCAAAGGATTTATTTCAAAAACTGGCAACCGAACTACTCCGGAAATTTCCGAGAAACCCAACAAAAATCAAAAATGGGAAATTGAAGAAAGCTTTCGAGAAGCTGCTGCTTATGATTTTCAGAATGAGTTGCTCGGCATTCCTGCGATGCACTTGGCGGGATTTACAGGAAAGGGGATTACTGTGGCGGTCTTCGATTCCGGATTTCCTGGCTTAGATAAGGCAATTCCATTTGCGCATGTTTTTACCAATAAGCAAGTAGTCGGTCAACTGAATGTGGTTCGCCCTTGGATCAAAGAGGTATTTCGAGACCATGAGCATGGGACCCAAGTTGCTTCCTTAATCCTCGCAAACCAGGCCGGTACGTTAGTAGCTGGAGCCCATCAAGCGCAGGTGATTTTTGCGATCACAGAGGATGTTGCTACAGAATATCCGATAGAGGAGCTCAACTGGGTTCGTGCTGCCGAGTATGCAGATAGTTTGGGTGTAGATATCATCAACAGCTCACTTGGATATCTGGATTTTGACGAGCCAAGTTTGACCTATTCCGCAGCCCAATTGGATGGAAAAACCACATACATCACGCGTGGAGCTACTTTGGCTGCAAAAAGGGGGATATTGGTAGTCAACAGTGTTGGTAATTACGGTTCAGCAGGTAGTGGTAGTTTGGTGGCGCCTGCAGATGCAGAAGGAATCCTTGCAGTGGGTTCCGTGAATGCCAGTTCTGTTGTTTCCACCTTCAGTTCTCGGGGACCAACGGCCGATGGTCGAATCAAACCTGAGTTGGTTGCCTTTGGACAAAGTCCAGTGCTAATTCGTAGTTCCGGACAAGTTTCTTCTGCTGCTGGAACTTCCTTTTCAGCACCGCAGCTCACAGCCCTTGCCGCTGGATTATGGGAAGCGAAGCCAAACTGGACCAAAGATGAATTACTGACCAGTCTCATTAAAAGTGGTACGCAGTATGCCACACCCGATCAAAACCTGGGCTATGGTATACCCAATTTCCGTAGTACTTATTACGGAGCTCTTTTGGGGCTAAATGAAGAAATTGAATTAGGTTCAAGTCTCTATCCCAATCCCCTTCGTTCTGAATCCCTTCACATTCGATTTGGAAAGGAACTGAGGGTAAGGCTTCAAATTTATGATGGTTCAGGCAGAAGAGTTGGAGAACAAGTAGGGGAGCGAAATGCCATCCAGGAGCCATTTGTATTTAGCTTATCAGGTTTGCCCTCAGGAATTTATTTCATACAGCTGCTAGATGGCAAAGAAATTGCACACAAGAAACTTATTAAACTTTAACATTGGACAAAACGGGAGTAATGCCGTGATTTGTATCTACTTCACCTAAAGATGAACCCTCAAATTGCCCCCTCCATACTTGCAGCTGATTTTGCAAACATTCAGAAAGAAGTAGAAATGCTTAATGCCTCAGCTGCGGATTACATCCATGTAGATGTGATGGACGGGATTTTCGTACCCAATATTTCATTTGGTATTCCTGTAACTGAAGCGATCCATCGCCATGCCACCAAACCTTTGGATGTGCACCTGATGATTGTAAATCCTGAATTGTATCTAGATGCCTTTGTAAAGGCAGGAGCTTCGATCTTGACTGTTCATGTGGAGGCTTGTACGCATTTGCACCGTACCCTACAAGAAATCAAGCGATTGGGTGTGTCTGCCGGAGTTGCGATTAACCCCCATACGCCAATCGAATTGTTGACTGAAGTAATTGAAGAAGTGGATTTGGTCTGTGTGATGTCTGTAAATCCAGGATTTGGAGGGCAAAAATTCATTGAACACAGCTATGCAAAGGTTGCCAACTTAAAGAATCTGATTGTTAAGAAAGGAGCAAAAACTCAAATTGAAGTTGATGGTGGAGTGAATGAACAAAATGCCAAACGCTTGGTAGAAGTAGGTGCTGATATTTTGGTGGCTGGAAATTTTGTATTTAAGGCCTCAGATCCGATTGCCGCTATCGCTTCGCTAAAAAGTATTTGTATTTAATTCCAATTAAAAAATCACCTGGTTCGGGAGCATTAAACCCATTTTACCGTTTTTAGCCATGACCTTTCAAATTCGCCTTTTACTATTCGGTCTATTTTTTTGGTGTTCTTCACAAGGGGTAGTAGCACAAGAAGATACCACACAAGTAATCCTCACGGATGAAGATTGGAGCAAATATGCTCAAATAGAAGTGATGACCTCTAAGTTCATGGCTGAAAAAACCCAAGAGCTGAAGGATTGGATAAGTGCCAAAGAAGGCATGGGTGGAGGGGCACGTTTCAACCAAATTAAAGGAGCTTGGGGCAATGCCAAAAAGGAACTAGCGATTGGCTTAACGGACAAGGAGCGCGCTGCCTACCAAGAGGCACTTGCTTTTCAAAATTCCATGCAACAACAGGTGATTGCCTTTCAAGCAGACTTGATTCGTGATGAAAAGTTATTGGGATTGAAGCTTTTTGAGGAAATCTCCAAAGCCATTCAGGATAACCCATCCTTGAAAGAAAAATTAGTTCAGGAAGTAGCTCGATTGAAAAAGAAGAAAGGTTAAGGCGATTTCAATGGGGTGGAAGAATGCTATTTTTTGTTTGAATACACACCAAAAGGAATCCTGTGTTCGTTTCTTTTTTATGTTCAAGCTCAAGATATGTTTGCTCCTCACCTTTTTCTTTCTTTCAAGTGCTACTTCTTTTTCTCAAGACGAGGATATTTTTGGCATTACTAGAAAGGCGAGAGCACCCAAAAGTCAATCAAGTTTAGGAAATGCATTTCGGTCGATACAGGAAATGTTTTCTTTTCAACTTGCTACTGGCGCGGCGCAGTATACCATAGGTACTGAATTTTACAAGGGCGATGGGAAAGTTTATCCAATTACGCAGTATCAGAATCACGAATTTGGATATGTTCCTTTACCAGACACCTTGGCTTTAACTACCCGCCAATGGATTCTTCCTACCATGGAGGCGGGCCTTCGGCTCAATTTATTCAACCTACTTACCTTAGGCGGAGGCTTTGGTTGGGAAAAAGGCGTTCTTCAGCCCTTTGAAGGAGGTGGATACCAATTCACACTTCAAGGGACCAACTACACTGCCATCAATTACCATGCTTCAGCGGGTTTGGTGTTGTTTGACGCAACTCGACGCCGGTTTTTATTAAAGCAGCGCTATAAAAAGTTCAACCGGGCAAACCCAGACCTAAAAATGCGGATGGAGCGAGAATACAAGCAGCGGATTCGCCAAAATTACCCTTGGAGCATTAGTGTTGAAGCTGAAGTGGGTAAGGTCAACGTAAATCAAGCAGAACCGCAAGTTCCGAAGGTATACCAGCCTCGGTTGGCTGAAGTCAACGATCAATTTACTTATGCAGCTGCACTACGTGTTTCTTATGACCTTTCTGAATATGCCTCCGTCTTTGTAAAGGCCAAGTATATGCAACGGTCTTTTGTGAACAATTCCCCTGATTTCACTCCTTTTCCAATGGATCAAGAAGTGTATGCGCTGCAAACTGGTTTATCAATAAAGGTTCCAGGAACCAAGCGATGCAAAATAAACGGCTGTGGTGTGGTAATGAAGCACAATCACGATGGGGTGGAGTACCGAGGTAGTTCCATTTTCAATTTTCAAAACCGAAAAATCGGGCAATGGTATTGACAAAATAAAACCTTGATAAGGATTAAATCTTGGTTTTATTCCAGTCTGCTTTTTACTATCTTGCCACCTTAAATTACGTTATAGTACGCATTTTATGGCCCAAAGAGAAAACGAGCAGATCATCCCAATAAATATTGAAGAGGAAATGCGTGGTGCCTACATCGATTATTCGATGTCGGTAATTGTTTCCAGAGCACTTCCAGATGTCCGAGATGGACTCAAGCCAGTTCACAGACGTATCCTATATGGGATGCAAGAACTTGGTGTATTACACAACAAGCCCCATAAAAAATCAGCCAGAATCGTAGGAGAGGTGTTGGGTAAGTATCACCCACACGGTGACTCCGCCGTCTACGAAACGATGGTTCGCATGGCTCAGGATTGGTCGCTCCGCTACACGTTAGTGGATGGTCAGGGTAACTTTGGTTCGGTCGATGGTGATAATGCTGCCGCGATGCGTTACACTGAAGCCCGACTCAAGCGTATTGCTGAAGAATTGCTTGTGGATATCAATAAGGAAACAGTAGACTTCCAATTTAACTTTGATGATTCCCTTAAGGAGCCTACTGTGCTTCCAGCTAAGGTACCAGCACTTCTTTTGAATGGTGCCTCAGGTATTGCAGTAGGGATGGCGACAAACATGGCTCCTCACAATTTGGGAGAAGTCATTGATGGAATTATCGCCTATATCGACAATAAAGACATCACCGTAGCTGAATTGATGAATTTCATCATTGCCCCAGATTTTCCTACTGGAGGCATCATCTATGGGTACAATGGTGTCAAGGCTGCCTTTGAAACAGGTAGAGGACGAATTGTGGTTCGTGGTAAAGCCAACGTAGAAGTGAAAGAAGGAGGAAGCAAGGAGATGATTGTCATCACCGAGATTCCTTACATGGTCAACAAAGCCAACATGGTAGAGAAGACCGCTCAATTGATCAATGAGAAGAAGATTGAAGGCATTTCTGCTATACGAGATGAATCCGATCGCTCAGGGATGCGTGTGGTGTATGAATTGAAGCGCGATGCGGTGTCTAGTGTGGTCTTGAACAACCTCTACAAGCAAACGGCACTTCAAACTTCCTTCTCGGTAAACAATGTGGCCTTGGTAAAAGGACGTCCACAGACTTTGAACTTGAAAGACTTGATCGTCCACTACGTGTCACACCGACACGAAGTGGTGGTGAGAAGAACAGAGTTTGAATTAAAGGAAGCCGAGAAGCGAGCACACATCTTACAGGGTTATTTGATCGCATTAGATCATTTGGATGAGGTAATTGCCTTGATCCGTGGTTCATTGGATCCAGAAGCAGCCCGAAATGGATTGATGGAGCGTTTTGAACTGAGTGAAATTCAGGCTAGAGCAATCCTAGATATGCGTCTTCAGCGACTTACAGGTATGGAGCGTGATAAGATCATTGCTGAGTACAAAGAAATCATGGCGCTGATCGAAGAGCTTAAAGCTATCCTTGGAGATGAAGGTAAGCGAATGGAGATCATCAAAACTGAGCTTCAGGAAATGAAAGATCGCTATTCGGATGATCGTCGTACTGAGATTGAGCACAATGCAGAAGATTTCAGTTACGAGGACATGATCCCAAATGAGGAGGTGGTCATTACCGTTTCCCACCAAGGATACGTGAAGCGAACAGCCTTGACTGAATACCGTACCCAAGGCAGGGGAGGAATTGGTTCAAAAGGAGTGAGTACCAAAGAAGACGATTGGACAGAATACCTATTTACCGCCTCCACGCATAACTATCTCTTGATCTTTACCGATAAAGGTAAACTGTTCTGGTTGAAAACCTATGCGATTCCAGAAGGATCCAAGACGGCTAAGGGCCGTCCAATTCAGAACTTGATCAACATTACCCAAGATGATAAGATTCGTTCCATCATTCAAGTGGAGAACTTAGAAGATCAAGATTACATCAACAATCACTTCCTGGTGATGGTGACCAAGCAGGGAGTGATTAAAAAGACCACTTTAGAGCAATATTCTAGACCTAGAACCAACGGCATCATTGCCCTAAACTTCCGAGAGGACGATCAGCTGGTACATGTGGCCAAAACCAATGGTAGTCAGCACATTGTCATTGCTGCCAAATCAGGTCGAGCAGTGCATTTCAAGGAAACTGCAGTTCGTCCAATGGGTAGAACAGCTACAGGTGTGAAGGCTATAACGCTTACCGACAAGGAAGATTATGTGATTGGCATGGTTTGTGCATCTGAACCAAATGCTACCCTATTGGTAGTTTCAGAAAAGGGATACGGAAAACGTTCCGACCTCGATGAATACCGAATCACCAATAGAGGGGGCAAAGGAGTGAAAGCGATGAATGTCACTGAAAAAACAGGAGCATTGGTTGCAATCAAAGAAGTAGTCGATACCGATGACTTGATGATTATCAATAAGTCAGGCATTACGATCCGAATTTCCATGGACGAGCTTCGTGTCATGGGTAGAGCTACTCAAGGCGTACGCTTGATTAAAGTAGGAGAAGGGGATGAGATTTCTTCAGTAGAAAAAATTTCAAGAGAAGAGGAAGAACTTTCAGAAACTTCCGATATTGCGACCGATTCTCCTGAATTACCTGAATCACCCATAGAAACAACTGAATAAAAATTCCTAAAGAAAAACACGAATGAAAAAGCTCGTTCTATCATTAGCACTGGTTGCGACCGTCACCTTTGCTTTTGGACAAAAGAAAGTAGTAAAAGAGGCAGAAAAAGGATTTAAGTCAGGAAACTTAGAAGCTGCACTTACCGCGATTGATGCAGCTACTACTAATCCTGAAACTAGTGGTGACCCTGCCACTTTCTTGGTTAAGGCACAAATACATACTAAAATATTTGGAAGAGACTCTTCAAATACCAAGGAGACTTTAGAAGCTGGAAATCAGGCCTTGGCAACATTTGCTAAGACCTTCGAAATGGCTGGAAACAGCAAAACCTCTCCCGTTGGAAAGTTGGTTTATGCAGATGAATTGCCAGGAATACCTGACAATTTGAGACCATATTCCTTGATTACTCTCAAGAATGTCTCTTTTGACAAGGCATTGGAGCGTTACAATGAAGATGACATGGAAATGTCTTATGAATTCTTCAACCTAGCTGGCGAAATTGACAAAACAGATTCAACTATCCATTACAATGCTGGTTTCTTAGCCAATGATTTGGGTCGATTTGAAGATGCAAAGAAGCATTTCAACTATCTATTTGAATTGCCCACTTACAATAAAACCAATGCATACTATTTCATGATTCAAATCTTGAGTACAGAAGAGAAGAATCCTGAGGCAGCGTTTGCTATGGTAACTAAAGCACGTGCGGACTATCCAAATGATAAGGTTTTGGCTGAATATGAAATTCAGTTGCTACTTCAACTCAACAAAATGGATGAAGCAATGGCTCAAATTAAAGATGCACTTGCAAAAGATCCGAATAATCCAGGACTGCTTTTGAGATCTGGATATTTGAAAGAGCAGGGTGGAGACTTAGAAGCAGCTTTGGTAGACTACAAGAAGTCTGTTGAAGTGGATCCAAATTTCTTTGAAGGAAATTATTATACGGGTGCGCTTTTGCTTGAAAAATCCAGAAGTATCCTTGCAGAACTCAACACTTTATCAGATGCTGAGTGGGAAAAAAGATCTCCTGAGATGGGTAAGCAAGCCGATGAATTGTACAAAATGTCTGTACCTTTCTTCACTAAGGCTTTGGAAATTAAGCCTGACAATACAGATATCATGATTATCTTATTCCAAGTGTATACTCGTTTGAAGAATACCACTGAAATGAATGCCATGAATGCAAAAATTTCAGCTATTCTTGGTGCCAACTGGCAAGAAAATTAATTCACGAGAATCTAAAAAAAGGCCGGATAATTCCGGCCTTTTTTTTTAACTAGTTGTGAAATGGAGTTCCAATTAGATCAAGATTCTAATTTGTTTTTTTATTCAGTTCATCAAAATTCGATTTTATTTCGTGATGATTTGGATTAGTTTGCGATTAGTTGAACCTACACCCATGCCTCCACAAATTTCCCGATTTCTACAATTCTTCATTTGCCTTTTCTTTTTTGCTAGCTTGAGTTTTGGGCAATCTTTAACCTCTTCGGAGCAGTACCACCAACTCCTTCAGTTGCGAGAGACCAAACGGGTATTGTATGTAGCCGCACACCCTGACGATGAGAATACCCGCATGATTGCCTATTTGGCCAATGGGGAGCATGCAGAAGTAGCCTACTTGAGCCTTACACGAGGGGATGGAGGACAAAACCTCATCGGTAAAGAGTTGGGAATTGAACTGGGTCAAATCCGTACCCAAGAATTGATCAAGGCACGCTCCGTCGATGGTGGGCAGCAGTATTTTACTAGAGCACTTGATTTTGGTTACAGCAAAGACCCAACTGAAACCCTCCAAAATTGGGACAAGCAAAAGGTTTTGGCGGATGTCGTTTGGGCAATTCGCAGCTTCCAACCCGATATCATCATTACCCGATTCAATACAACTCCAGGCATTACCCATGGGCATCATACCACCTCGGCTATCCTTGCCAATGAAGCTTTTGCGCTTTCCGGTGATCCAAAAGCTTTTCCAGAGCAGTTGACCTATGTAAAACCTTGGCAAGCGAAGCGGATCTTTTTCAATGCCTACAATTTCAGAGGGGAGTTTGAACCTGAAAAAGGGAAACGCTACTACGCTATGGAAGTAGGAGGTTACAATTCCATTTTAGGGAAAACCTACCACCAACTTGCAGCAGATAGTCGGACTATGCACAAGTCTCAAGGATTTGGATCCACAGCTGGAGCAGGCAATGCCAAGGACTTTCTGGAACAAGTAGGGGGAGAATCCTATGAAAATACTCCCTTTGATGGTGTTGAAAGCCGTTGGGCTTCTGTCAAGGGTGGGTTAGCGATAAAGGAGCAGTTGGATCAACTCTTGGAAAGTTTCAATCTTGTGGAGACCTCCAAGAACCTGCCAGCCTTGCTTTCGATCCGTGCGGCGATGCAGCAATTAGAGCCAAGTACCCCGTGGATTATTGGTAAACTATCCAAATTGGATCACCTTATTTATCAATCGCTTGGGTTAAAAATGGAGTTTGTAACCAGTAAAGAATTAGGTCATCCTGGTGAAAAAATAGCGGCAGAATTTCGAATTGTCAATCCTTCTGATGAGCCGATTTCAGCCATTTCTTTGCAGCTTGGCGGCACCAATTATGCTGGAAAAGATACCAAAGGAAATGTGGATACTCGACTTCCCATTGCTTTTGAAGTACCAAATCAAACAGACTATTCCCAGCCTTATTGGCTAGAAGAACCTTTGGATGGGGCACTTTTTTCTATTCCAAATCAACTGAACATAGGCCTTCCCTACAAAGAAAAAATTGGCGGAGACCTGAGCTTTGTTTTGGGTGGACAGCAATTCAAGGTTACTGTTCCCTTAGTCCATAAATTCAATGATCCCATCGATGGAGAGGTGAAGCAACCATTCACCCTAGTTCCAGAAGTGGACCTTTCCCTATCGAAAGAATTGGTGTTCCTTGTGGAAGGAGCGGACCCTACGGTAACTGTAACTGTCAATTTTAGAAATCAATTGCTTGAAGGTGCGCTTGAATTTGAAGGCCTAAACTCCAATCAATTTAAGGTGGTAGGAGTCGAAGATTTCCCAGAACAGAAAAAGCGAACCTACACCGTCACTTTCCTTCGAGGACAAAATGGAAGGAAGGTGATTAAGGCACGATTTAAGAGTACTTCCGGCAAGGTATTTGACCAAGTAATCCACCGGATTTCCTATCCACATATTCCCAATTTGACCTATTTTAGCCCAGCACAAATCCAACTAATCCAAGAAGATTGGAAAGTTTCTAGTGGAAAACTAGGTTTTATAGAAGGTGCTGGTGATGAGGTGCCAGAAGTATTGTCTGCTTTGGGATACCAAGTCAATTTTCTCGATGAAGTTAATTTGGAATTGAACGAGTTGAAGCAGTATCAAGCTATAGTAGTGGGGATTCGCGCCTACAATACCCAAGAATTCTTGGCAACTAAGCAGCAGATTTTGCTAGATTATGTAAAAGGTGGGGGCAATTTAATCTTACAGTACAACACCAGTACGCCATTGGTAACGCCAAACTTGGGGCCCTATCCATTTGTCATTGGTAGAGATCGGGTGACGGTTGAAGGTTCTCCGGTAGTAGCAGATTGGAAACATGGATTACTCAGTACGCCCAATCAAATGGAAGCAACTGATTTTGAAGGGTGGGTTCAGGAACGCGGGCTTTATTTTGCATCCGATGTAGATGAGCGCTACCAAAGTCCCTTGTCTCTTCAAGATCCTGGGGAATCTGCAAATCCAGGTGCTTTGATTACTGCCCAGGTAGGAGATGGAAATTATACATACACTGGACTTTCCCTCTTTAGACAATTGCCAGCTGGAGTGCCTGGAGCGATTAAATTAATGATCAACTTAATTGAGCAATAGTATGGAAGAAAATCAAATTCCTTGGACTAAAATTTACCTTGGTTTGATGGCCAGTCTGATCGTGATGATCTCGCTAATGTATGCCTTAACCCTTGCATATTCATGAGTACTTTAGATTGGGTTGTTTTATTTTTAACTCTGGTTTCCATTGCCGTTTACGGGATGTATAAAACTCGAGGTAAGCAAAGTTTAGAAACCTATCTCAAAGGCAATAAGGATAACTGGTGGACCATTGGGCTTTCCATTATGGCTACTCAAGCCTCTGCCATCACTTTTTTGAGCACACCGGGACAGGCCTATGAGGATGGAATGCGCTTTATTCAGTTTTACTTTGGCTTGCCCTTGGCCATGATTATTATCTCGATTGTCTTCGTGCCTATCTATTACAAATTGAAGGTATATACCGCCTACGAATACCTAGAAAATCGATTTGACCTCAAAACAAGAACGCTAACTGCTCTCTTATTCATCGTGCAGCGGGGATTGGCAGCGGGGATTACCATCTATGCGCCTGCGATCATTTTATCCACCCTGCTTGGCTGGAACTTGACTTTGACGAATATTTTTATTGGGGTCTTGGTCATTGCCTACACTGTTTCGGGGGGAACAGAGGCAGTATCGATTACCCAAAAACAACAGATGGCTGTGATGATGGGAGGGATGGTTTTGGCAGGGATCATGGTGATTCAGCTCTTACCCATTTCCATGAAAGAGGCACTTCAAGTAGCTGGAAAAATGGATAAGCTAAATGTGGTTAACTTTGAGTTTGACTTGGCGGACCGCTATTCCTTTTGGTCAGGGATGACTGCAGCGGTGTTTTTGTTTTTAAGTTACTTCGGAACAGACCAAAGCCAGGTACAGCGGTATCTTTCTGGTCAAACCTTGACCCAGAGCCGAATGGGACTGCTGATGAATGGATTTTTGAAAATTCCGATGCAGTTCTTGATTCTGTTTATTGGGGTGTTGGTGTTTGTATTTTATCAGTTCATTACACCTCCAGTACATTTCAACCAGGTACAAACGGAGGCCCTTCGGCAAAGTGAATATGGTGCTGACTTTAGAAGATTAGAGCAATCGTATCAAGCCAATTTTGATTCTTCCAAGCAGGTTTACGTTCAATTGTTGTCCTCCATAGATCAGGGCAAAGAAGCATCCACGGAAGAGTTGACCAGTACTTTAAAGGGCTTGAAGGCTGAGCAGCAGGAAATCCGAGAAGAGGTAAAGTCCCTACTACTTACCCATGATCCTGAAACAGAAACTCGTGATACGGACTATGTCTTTATGCGCTTTGTGATGGATTACTTACCTACAGGTGTGGTAGGCTTATTGTTTGCAGCCATTTTTGCTGCAGCCATGTCCTCGTCCTCCTCCGAATTGAATGCCTTGGGGAGTACGACTACTGTGGATTTATACAAGCGATCCATCCGCAAGGAAGCGAGTGACAGTCATTATGTGACGTCCTCCAAATTATTTACCGCATTTTGGGGATTTGGAGCGATTCTTTTTGCGACTTATGCCTCCTTATTTGAAAACCTGATTCAGGCGGTAAATCTCCTAGGTTCCTTATTTTATGGAACCATCTTGGGGATATTTGTGGTCGGTTTCTTTATCCAATGGATCAAAGGAAAGGCTGTATTTATAGCAGCAATTGGGTCTCAGGCCTTGATTTTAGTGGTTCACTTCTTCAATGGCAAAGGACTTATGGGCTTTGAGTGGAACATTGGATTCCTCTGGTACAATGCCATCGGCTGTATAGCGGTAATTTTATTTGGTTTGCTGCTTCAACTCGTTTTAGGTGGCAGCTCCACCACTAAAAAATAATTTGATTATCCGCAATCATGCCAAGAGCGTAGCTCGCCAATTTTAAACTGCGGATTATCATTAACAAACCGCAGTCAACGGTGCATAGCTCACCTAATTGAACTTCAAACTTTTTTTCCTCAGGTTAGTGGTGAAAAAGCAGATAATCAGAAGAAATAGAATTGAGTCGCTTGAATTTAAAATAAAAGAAGCCTTCGAAAATTCGAAGGCTTCTTTTTTCTTATTTGATAGACTTGATCAAGCGGTCATTGAGACCCACATAATCCAAATTTTTGCCTTCTTCGGCAAGCTTTTTAGATCTTGTTGCAGACTCTAAAGCTTCGGTCTTTTTACCAAGGCTCATTTCAATTTTGGCCTGTAGGTGTAGGGTCCAATACTTTGGATCACTTGAAGTGGATTGTTTAATCCAAGTGTAGGCTTGGTTCATGTCCTTATTGCTTGTGAAGTAATAATTGGCAGCCTGGTAGAGCAAAGCTGGATTTGTGCTATTGGCATCAATAACTTGTTTTTTGATATCTGCCATGACGATAGGATCCACCTCTGTTTGAATGGTGAATTCTACTCTAGTTTGTTCCCACTTGATGGAAAGATCTGCACTTGCGTCTGTCAAATTGCTAAAACCGATTTCAAAGGAATCATACATTCTGCTGGTTTTGGCAGGGGTTGCGTTGAATCGAAGGAGGTCATCTTTCGCTTCGTAGCCAATGGCTCCCCAAAGCTTGGTGTTCTTGCTGAGAATCATCGTCCAGGAAGTCTTTCCAGGAATGGAATACAGCGCATAGGAGCCAGCAGGTACTTTAGTTCCACTGATGCTTACATCTGTAGAGAAAGTGAGGATGGTTGCCCCGTTGGCACCCGTTCTCCATACTTGTCCATAGGGTACTAGCTCCCCAAAGATTTTTCTTCCCTTCGTGCTGGGACGGCTAAAATCCACCGTCACATCGGTGAGCCCCACTTTTTGAATTATTTTTGAGCTTGGGCTAGCCTGTGGCATTTGAATTTGTTGGGCTAGACTCGAAAAACTTATAAGAAGAAAAGCGAGTAAGATAAGTTTGATTTTGGTAGACATGGCTTTAGGATGTAAATGGAATAGACTTGATTTTAACTTGCGCAACGATTTTTTGTTTTTCAGTCATTGCAACTGCAATTTCTTGGTTTATTCTAGTTTTTTTTAAAAAAGGGAGAGGAATTTGATAAATGAATTTTTTGCACTGTAGGAATGACCTACTTTAGGTTCTTCTTAGCTTGATGAATATGAGTATAGCGATCATTAGTCCTGGTAGAGATCCGAAGGTGTGGATTGAAGCGCTTCAGTATCATTACCCCAACCTAGATTTGCAAATCTTTCCACACATTGATCGACCAGAGGAGGTTGAAATGGCTTTACTTTGGCAGCACCCTCCTGGTTATTTAAAAAATTTTCCCAACTTAAAGCTGATTAGCTCCCTAGGGGCAGGGGTAGATCATATCCTTTCAGATCCAGCCGTTGGGGTAGATTTACCGATTGTTCGAATTATCGATGAAAAACTAACCTGGTCCATGACCAATTATGTAATCATGGGTGTTTTGAACTTTCATAGGCAGCTTATTCGTTACCAAGAAGACCAGAAGAAAAAGGTTTGGGACATGTCCAACCCAGAGATTCCTACACGAGTAGGGGTTATGGGAGTGGGGGCCTTAGGAGGTGATGTGCTAGACAAGTTGAACGGCCTAGGATTTGAAGTAGTTGGATTTGGATTTTCAGAAAAAAACGAGTTCCGCTACCCGTATTATCAAAAAGATCAACTAGCGGAGTTTCTTTCTCAGGTGAATGTCCTGGTATGCTTACTGCCACTTACACCTGATACCGAAGGGATTTTAAATCTTTCGCTATTTCGAAAATGTAAGAAAGGTACCTATTTGATCAATGTAGCCCGTGGGAAACATTTGATTGAAGAAGATCTGCTCGTTGCTTTAGAGGAAGGATTTATTTCTGGAGCACTTTTGGATGTGTATCGAACCGAACCTTTACCCGAAAGCCATCCTTTTTGGAATGAAAAAAGGATACAAATTACTCCACACATTGCATCCGTAACTAATCCATTGGCGGCAGCACCGCAGATAATTGAAAATTATAAACGCTTAATTGCTAGTCTTCCATTGCTAAATCTCGTAAATCGAACAAGAGGTTACTAACTACCCACTATGGCATCCAACTTCACTATCCTTTGTCCAATTGACTTTTCAGAATGTGCCTTGAATGCGCTTGAATATGCAGCAAAGATTGGAGAGAAGTACAAGGCCAAATTGATCGTTTTTCACGTTTTAAATAAGCAAGACTACCAGCAAATTGCCCCCTTGGACTTGGATGGTAACTTCCAAAAAGACTTTGTGGAGCAAAAATTGAAGAGTTTGCAGGACGCTGTACTAAATGAAAGCCTTCCCAAAGGACTCCAAAGCTGCGAAGTAGTCCTTTCTGAAGGAGCTATAGTACAATCTACAATCGCTTATTCACAAAAAATCAATGCGAATTTGATTGTGGTGGGTACCGAGGGAATGAATGAGTTCAGAGAACAGGTATTTGGCAGTCGGTCTAGTAAGATGGTCATGCAAACCGACCGTGATATTCTCGTAGTCCCTAGAAAGGCTTTTTTCAAACGCCCTCGAAAATTAGTGTTTGCCTCTGATTATGTCGAAGAAGATAAGGTAGCCATTCAAAAAGTAGTAGAATTTGCAAAATTCTTTGATTCAGAAATTGATATCGTACACGTATCTTCAAGAACCCGATTGATTGACAAAGCGCTTCATAAAACCATGGTGGAAGAAATCAAACCGTCGGTGCCGTATGATTTAGTGAATTATGTATTGAAATCCTTCCGTGATGACCTGGCTTTAGGACTTGAGAATTACCTACAACTGGCGAAAGGGGATATGCTGGTGACATTGAGCAAGAAGAAAGATTTTTTCGATCAATTATTTTCGAAAAATCTGTCCCGAAAGATGTCCTATTTTATTACTAAGCCGCTTTGGGTGATCAAAAGTTTTTAGCCTATTTTTTGCCAAATATCCCTTTGATGTAGGCGGCAAACTCTTTTCGTACATCTGATTTTGTAAAAATACCCTGGAATACCTCTAAGAAATGACCTAGAGTTAATTTTGGTTTGTGAGCTTGGGTATTCGGTCTTGTTGGTTTTGGTTTTTTGTTCTGACTTGAAGTTACACTTGAAGGCACTTCGGATTCTTTTTTGGGGGGAAAGCCACTTAGGCTGTCAGCTTTTTCGAAGTAGTTCTTTGCTTTCTCCATCCGGCCCATTTTTTCTTCTACCAACCCTAAATTATTGAAGGCCACTGCATCTTCAGGATCGAGTTCAATGGCTTTTTCATAATCTGCAATCGCACCCAAAAAATCGCCTATGCGATCCTTTAGGTAGGCCCTGCTGCTGTAGCGATAGGGGTTTTTTGGATCCAAATTGGCAGCACGGTCCAATTCGCTGAGCGCTTCTTCATTTCTTCCCAATAAATGCAAAACTACTCCACGATCACTTATGAAATCGGTGTTGTAAGGCTCCAACTCAATTAAAATATCGAAATCTGCTAAAGCCTCAGCTCCTTTTCCCAAACGAGTTAGGGTACGTCCTCTAAAGAGATGGAAATGTGTATTTCCATGTTCTATACTATTCAATTCTTGAAAAACTGTCAATGCAGCTTCAAACTTACCTTCCTTGTATAGGGCTACTCCTTTTTCAAAATTCATCGTCATTCACTTGGCTCGCAAAATTAACCTAGAATCATCGATTAAAGTTTATTTGCTCAGAAATTCTCGATGGATTGCTGCCATCTATTATCTTTAGGTGCACGAGTGATTTCCCGTATGGCCCTCCTTCCTGAAGTAGTTTTAAAAGATTTAAAAGCGAATAAAATTGCCCCAATCTATTTTTTGCAGGGCGATGAGCCGTATTTCATTGACTTGATTAGTGACTACTTGGAGAAGAATGCCATTCCAGAATTTGAACGTGGATTCAATCAGCTTGTGCTGTATGGAAAGGAAGCTTCAGTAAGTACTATACTTTCGCATGCGCGCAAATTTCCGATGATGGCTGATCGACAGCTGGTGTTGGTGAAGGAGGCTCAGAATATTCCTGACCTCGGAAAAGAAGATGCCCAGAAATTATTGATTGGCTACCTCAGCAATCCCTTACCGAGCACCATTTTGGTGTTTGCATACAAGCATAAAAAACTGGATGGCAGAAGCACACTAAAAAAGGAGATTGAGAAGAAAGCGGTCTTTGTTGAAGCGGAAAAAATTAAGGATTGGAAGCTGAACGAGTGGATTGAATCCTATTTTAAGGAATTAGGTCATCAAATTGAGGCGAAAGCGGGGCAATTGCTTGCCGACTCTATTGGCAATAACTTGGAAGTAATAACCAATGAGGTGGGAAAAATGCTCATTAACTTTCCTGAACACACACGATTTACAGTAGATCATATTTCCAAGTACATAGGCATCCATAAGGAATACAACAACTTTGAATTGACCAAAGCGATTGGGTTTCGCGATGTAAATAAAGCCAACCTGATTGTGCATTATTTTATTCAAAACCCTAAAAATCATCCCATTATCCCAATTTTTTCCCTGCTGTATTCTTATTTTTCTAGAATTGCACTACTACATCGTGCTGGCGCTCTTCCTGAGGCGCAACTTGCAGCAGCCATAGGAGTAAACCCTTATGGAGTTAAAGAATATGTAGTTGCTGCAAAAAATTACAAGTTGGGCAAGGTAATTGATGTATTTGGATACCTAAAAGAGGCAGACCTTCGTTTTAAAGGAGTAGATTCTGGAAGCATGACTGAAGGAGAAATACTCCGAGAGTTGGTCTACAAAATTTTGCATTGAACTCGCTATTTGCCATGAAATACTTCTTGGTTCTGCTCGCAGGACTGGGCTTCACGCTGGAGTCCTTTTCACAATCTTCGCTTTACCAAAGCAGTGCTCAGCTGGGTTTAGATCAAGCGGCAAACTTGTATGAGCAGCAATTATTTGCTGCAAATCTTTACGATAATACCAAGTTACTTGCTACCGGACTTGACCTTTCCCAGCAAAAGCAAGCTGAACTTCAACGTGCACTGTCAGCACTCCAATTGGATCGGCCTGATGGTCTAGGACTAATCAAAAAATTTATACTAGACTATTCAGGCCAACCTGATGTGGCTAAAGCAGCCATTTTTCTAGGGAATTACTACTTTTTCAAGAAACGCTATTCGGATGCAATTGAAGCTTTAGCGCTTGCTCCGATTGGATTAGTGAGCAAGAATAGCCGTGCGGATGTAGCCTTCAAAATTGGCTACTGCTACTTTCAACTCAAGGATTATGCTGCCGCAGCTAGCTATTTGGATCAGGTAAAAGAGTTAACAATTCCTTTAGCAGCAGATGCCTTGTATTACAGTGGCTACATTGCCATGGAGCAGGGCAATAACCAACAGGCCATCCGAGAGCTACAGCTTGCGGCGGGAAGTGAATTTTATTCTAGCAAGATTCCGTATTTGTTGACTTCACTCTATTACAAGGAAGGCAAGTATGCGGAAGCAATCGGGTATGCCACGCCTTTACTTGCTTCGGGAAAGTCTTTTGATAAACAAGAATCCATTCACCTCTTCTTGGCAGAGTCGCACTATGCGCTAAAGGAGTTCAGTAAGGCAGCAGACCAATACAATTCATTTATTTCATTTAAAACAAGTGAATTGACAAAGGAGGAATATTACAAAGCAGGAATTTCCTTTTTTGAAACAAAGAACTACCAAAAGGCAAGCGAATTCCTAAAGGTGGCAGCCTTGGGAAATCCGGACATTGCTCAAGCAGCAAGCTACTATTTGGGACATACCTACGTGCAGCAGGGTAATTTTCCCTATGCGCTTACCAGTTTTCAAGTGGCGTCTGCAAGTTCAATTGATCCAGGAATTCAAGAAGAAGCCGTATTCAACTTAGCAAAGATCAATTTGCAGCGAGGAAACTTCCAATTGGCAGTGAATACCTTAGACGATTATTTGACTAGCTATCCACAAGGAAAAAGATTTGGTGAAGCAGAAACCTTGCTATCTGAGGCCTTGCTCAATTCTTCCGACTACCTCCGCGTGATGGATCAGCTCGATAAGCTCAAAAGCAAATCTCCACGCCTTCAACAAGCCTATCAAAAAGTAGCCTACTACCAGGCACTTATTTATTACCGGGATCAAAAGTTTGAGCGAGCGCTTAGCTATTTGACCAAATCTCAAAGTTTTCCTTTGGACCGTAACCTTTTGGTTGAGACACATTTCTGGAAAGGAGAGATTTACAGTGTACAAGAGGCATTTTCCCAGGCGATTGAATCCTTTCAGCTCGTCCTCAAACAATCTTCAGCTGCTGATCCCTATTTTTTGAAGGCTACTTACGGATTGGGCTATGCGTATTTTAATACGCAAGACTATTCATCAGCAGAGCAGCAATTTCAAAGGTATCGCTCAAGTCAACGAAACAATACTGAAGTGGCATTTCAAGATGCCTTGTTGAGGCTGGGTGATTGCTATTTCGTTCAAAAGAAATTTGCTCAGGCAGAGGCAACTTTCTCTGAGGCCATAGATCAAAAAGTAGCAGGACAGGATTATGCACACCTTCAATTGGCAGTGGTGACCAACTACCAGGGAAAGAATCAAGCGGCTGTAGAGCAACTCAACCTATTGCTTGCAAATTTTCCAACGAGTGTCTACTTGGAGGATGCATTTTTCCAGAAGGGACAGATTTACCTCGAAGAGCTTCGCTACGAAGAAGCGATTACTGCTTTTAGTGAATTGATCCGTGAACGACCAAATTCACCTTACTTACCTTATGCGTTGGAGGGTAGGGCAGTGGCCAACTATTCGTTGCAGCGCTTCGGTCAAACCCAAGCAGACTATAAAAAGATTTTGGAAGAACATCCTATGGCAGATAACTCTGAAGCAGCGCTGAAAGGCCTGCAAGAGGCTTTAGCGGTACAGGACAAGGCAGAGGAGTTTGGAGAGTACCTTCAAAACTATAAAAACACCAATCCTAATACAGGATCAGTTCAACTGCTGGAATACGAATCAGCGAAGAGCCTTTACCTCAGCCAAAAGTTTCCTCAGGCGGCCAAGGCATTGGATAGCTACCTGCGAGCTTATCCGGAATCGGCTCAAAAAAGTGAGGCTATTTACTTTGCAGCGGATGCTTACAAACAAGCGGGTGATGTAGAAAGAGCATTTGATTTATTTAAGTTGATGGAGCAGCAGCCCGCATCTCCGTACCGTGTCAAGGCCCTTCAACAGTTGGGTAACATCTCTTTGGATAGGGAAGAGTTCTCGGAAGCCTTGCGCTTTTATACAACTATTGTAGGCCAATCCAGATCTCCATTGGATGAGGCAGAGGTGACGCAAGGATTGATGGCATCCTATTTTTCCTTAAAAGATTACCCGCAGGCAATTACTGCGGCTACACAACTGCTTGCGCAAGAGGAATTGATTCCAGGTTCAGCTGCTAAAGCGCTATTGGTGAAAGGTAAATCCCAGCGTTCCCTAGGTCAAAACGCTGAGGCCGAGGATAGTTTTGGCTTGCTAATCCAGGAATACACCACTGAGGAGGCGGCAGAAGCACTGTACCTACTCGCGCTTCAGTACCAAGAAAAGGGGGATTTTAAGGGTTCAAACGAATTAATTTTCGACTATTCAACTCCATTCTCCGAATTTGACTATTGGTATGGAAGCATGTTTTTGCTTTTGGCTGACAACTACCTGAAGTTAGGGGAGGTATTTCAAGCCAAGGCGACCCTTCAATCTGTGATAGATCAATCTACCGATGTTACGGTCAAAGAAAAAGCAGTAGCTACACTTAAAAGCCTGGACTAAATCATGAAAAGATTTTATTTCCTATTCTTAGTTTCAGTGGTTTTTTTCGGAAGCCTAAGTATCAGTGCTGCTCAAACTGCCGTACAAGGAGGTCTTCAAGATCAAGTATTTGTGATTCAAAAAGATCGAGAAATCCGTTTGCCCAAACAGATCCGAAGTTTCGAAAAAATGCCTGCATTGCCTCAGCCCAAAGCTTTGGGATCGTTAACCTTCCCAGTACTGCCATTTTTTCTTTCTGTTCCCGCTTCTAAAATTCAGGCAGAGCCTGCCACAAAAGAATGGGAAGTTCCAAAATTGGATTTGTATCCAGGATGGGTTCGGGTAGGGTATGGCAACTTTTTATCCCCTTTGATTGAAGGGCGCTACGGATCTCCCCAATCCTCTGAATGGCAATATGCTACAAAATTTTACCACCAGAGTTTTGGGAAAGGCCCTGTGCGCTGGATGGATGAGGAAAGCAAGGAATCACATACCGAACTGGGGGGAGATGTAAGTTACTTTTTGGATGAATCGGAATTGTATGCTTCCCTAGAGCTGAACAGAGATGCCTATACCTTTTATGGTCGAGACTTAAGCTTTATAATTCCTCCAAATGTAGACTTTGCAGGCCCTTATTTTACTCCAAATAAACAATTAAAAGGTGATTTAAAGTTGGGAATCCGAGACCTTGACAAAGTGGGTCGAATCGGATATGCTGGGGAAATCTTTCTAGGAGGGTTCAGAGATAGCTATGCAGCGCAGGAGCAGGAACTTGGGTTTGAAGGAAAAGGTGAATTTAGGCCATCCAAAGAAATGAAGGCTAGTTTGGGGGTTTCGTACTTTACGACTGCTACAGAAGACTTAAGGTATGACCTCAACCGAAACTATTTTTCACTTCGACCTGAAGGGCAGTATAGATTTGGTGATTTCCATTTCTCGGCTGGAGTTGTTATGGTTTCTGATAATGATTCAGTAGCGGAAAGCAAACCTGCAATTCGCCTTTTTCCAGTACTAAAATCTACTTATCAGGTATCCGGAAATCTAAAAGTAAATGCAGCAATTTCTGGAGATGTTCAGCGAAATACCTACCGAAGTTTTGTTCAAGAAAATCCTTTCTTAGGACCCAGTGATCAATTGTTAAACACGGTTACATCCTTTGAGTTTGCGGCAGGGGTAGAGGGGCTTGCAACCAATAAACTGCTGTATCGTGCAGGCTTGGCTATTCGTCGGCAGTCCAATCTACATTTCTTAGTCAATTCTTATGTGGATACCTCTAGGTTTGAACTGGTTTATGATCAGCAGGCTACGGTGCTTCAATTTAATTCCGATGTGGAATTTTCAGTTACCGAAAAATATAAGGTAACTACCCAGCTTGATTTTTTTCATTACAACTTAAGTACACTGCAAACTGCTTGGCATCTACCTACTTGGACAGCGAGTATGAACCACCGATTTGACCCTTTTAATAATTTTTCTTTGCAGGCCAATCTTCAAGTTTTAGGAGGTTTGAAGGCAAGGGGTATGGGTCAGATAGATACCTTACCCACCCAAGCTGAGGTGATCAAGTTGCCTGTAGTGGTTGACCTGCAAGTCAATTTGCAATATCAAATTAATTCCCGTTTCGCTGTATTTGCCAATGGAGCAAATTTATTGAATCGGAATAACATGCGTTGGATGAACTATCCAGTGCGTGGGATTCAAGGAGTTGGTGGGCTGAGTTTCAAATTTTAATTTACCAATGGCTAGGGTTGGGCTTTACCTAGTTTTAAGTTAGTTTCGTATCTTCTCAATAGCACCATGGCAGAAAAAGAATCGAATCCCAAACAGTGGTCAGATCCCAAGGATTTTGGTCTCCCTTTTGTAGAAATTAGCCCACTTTCTAAATCAAAGTCTAAGGCGAAAGAAACAAAGGTTTCAACGCCTACTCCTGTTGAGGAATTACCAAAGGCTCCTCCTGTCGCTACAGTAGAAAAGAAAAAAGAAACAAAGCCAAGTAGACCAGTTGAAGCGCCAAAGCCTCCCCTAAAAAATGTAGAAAAGAAATCCAAAACATGGGTTTGGGTGGTTGTATTTGCATTTATTGGCGCAGTATCGGTGATTGTTTTTCAACTTAAAATCAATCAGGGACCCCTTGAAGGGGATGTTGAAGTTCCTGTAACGCCACCGATTACTTCAGCCCCACAAAAACCGCAAGTGGATAGCTCAGCACTTGCAGCGGTAGATTCGGTTCCGGTTCGAGATTCTATTGGGACTGCTAATTCCGAGTTACCTGAAATTGCCACAACTTCTGGCACATCAATTGCAACGAAATCAAAGATTACCCGAGTAACCCAAAAGGAAGGAAGAACGAAGTTTTTCTTGGTGATTGGTAGCTTTGGAACCGAGGAAGAAACAGATCGTTTTATTCAGAAAACAGGAAACAAGTTTGCTGAATACTACATGATTTATCCTTATGAGGGGAGTACAAACTATAGATTGGCAGTTGGATCATTCAATTCATGGAATGAAGCTTCCAACAAGCTAACTGAGTTGAAAGCACAACAGTCAAATGGATATTGGATACTGAAATTTTGACCATGATTTTATTACAAACACTTGCTATTGATTCCGTTACCACTGCTCCAGCTTCAATAGCAGCTGGTAGTCAGTCCATCGGGCTTTTGGATCTTTTGATCAAGGGTGGCTACATGATGATTCCACTTTACGTTTTGTTCGTATTGGCGATTTTCATTTTCATCCAGAAGCTTCTTGTAATCCGCAAGGCTTCCAAAACTCCAGGAAGTTTGATGGATCAAGTAAAAATCTTGGTGCAAAATGGACAGGTTGAAAAAGCGAAAATGCTTTGTGCAGGTGAAAATACCCCGGTAGCAGCCATGATTTCCAAAGGAATAGACCGTATTGGTTCTCCTTTGAAAAATATTGAAGTAGCGATCGAGAATGTGGGGAAATTGGAAATCTACAAGTTGGAGAAAAACTTAGGGGTTTTGGCAACAGTCTCTGGTGCTGCTCCGATGATTGGATTTTTGGGAACAGTGACAGGGATGATTCAAGCCTTTATCTCTATTGCACAAGAGGATGGCATGGTGTCCCCAAAATTGCTTTCTTCAGGTATTTATGAAGCAATGATTACTACCGCCGCAGGGTTGGTGGTTGGAATTATCGCTTACTTGGGTTACAACTATTTGGTCACCCAAGTATCCAAATTAGTACACCACATGGAGTACACTTCTATTGAATTCATAGATCTGCTTCAGGACAAATAGTGATGGGATTGCAGCAGAAAAATAAAGTCGACGCTTCCTTCAGCATGTCCTCCATGACGGACATCATTTTTTTATTGCTGATATTTTTCATGCTTACTTCCTCATTTATCACTCCTTCTGGTTTATCGGTGAATTTGCCATCGAGTGAGACTTCAGATATCGTCATGCAGGAAGTAACCGTATCGGTCACCAAAGACTTGCAGTTTTCAGTAAATGATCAATTGGTGACAAGGGATCAACTCAAATCCGTACTCACTCCCTTGTTGGAGGGCAAAAAAGGTCAGGTAGTCTTGCATTTGGACAAGGAGGTACCTGTAGAATATTTAGTGGAGATTGGAGGCATCGCTGCCGGGCTGGGTGCCAATGTATCTATAGCGACTAAACCCTACAATTGATGGTAGGTGTGAACTCCAATTCACTCGAGCAAAAAAGCCGAATCCAATCGGCACTCATCACCTTAGGAGTTCAGGTGTTACTATTTCTTGCTATTTACTTTATTGTCGTTTGGGAGCAACCCGATCCTCCAAAACCAACTTATGGAATGGAGTTGAACTTGGGGTTTTCAGACCTCGGTGCTGGTGATCAGGCACTATTACCGACTACCACTTCTGAAATTACGGCGGCCGAGGCACCAGCTCCGGGTGAGGTAGTAACCACGCCACAAGCAGTCGCTACAACAACTTCCAAAGCTACTTCCTCAAAGCCAAGTACCTACCAAGCCGTAAGTACACAGTCTTCTCTCATCAAAGGGGAAACTACAGCGAATGATGCACCAGCAAAAGAAGAACAGAAGGAAGTAAACCAAAAAGTAGTCGAGCAACCCAAGGTGGATCAACGGGCACTTTTTGGAGCTGGAGGAAAGTCTGGAAAGAGTACCAATTCGAGTGCTTCTACAGGTCAAGGAACTTCCGATACCAAAGGCAATCAAGGCAATCCTTCCGGTACGGCTAATGGTGCCGCTGGAGGTGCTGGGTATAGTTTGGATCTAGCAGGCTGGGATTTTGCCTCCCGTCCAGCGATCAATGATCGAGTATCCACTCGAAATGGTAAAATCGTCTTTAAAATCACGGTAGACGGATCTGGTAAAGTCGTCCAAGCGATCCCCTTGGAATACAATGTTTCCAATGCGGTATTGGCCTATTACCGCCAAGTAGTCAATCAAGTCAATTTTAAAAAATCAGGGGCTGCAGCGGCGGATTTTTCAACAGGGAAAATCACGTTTGTGATCAAGGTGGAGTAACATGACTTACCGAGAAACTTTGGATTTTCTTTTTAATGCCTTACCCATGTTTCAGCGGGTAGGGGTTTCTGCTTACAAAGCAGATTTGACAAATACCATTTCCCTCTGTGCTCACCTGGGCAATCCACAGGACACCTTTAAAACAATTCATGTGGCAGGGACCAATGGTAAGGGGAGTACCTCTCATGCCTTGGCTGCTGTTTTTCAAGCTGCAGGCTATAAAACAGGACTTTACACCTCTCCGCACCTCCATTCTTTCACCGAACGAATTCGGATTGATGGCAAGGAAATCACCGAAGAAGGGGTGGTTGAATTTGTGGTCAACAACAAAGCCTTTTTGGATGAACTTCAACCCAGCTTTTTTGAGATGACCGTAGGGATGGCATTCTGGTATTTTGCCAAGGAGGCAGTGGATGTGGCAGTGATCGAAGTGGGGATGGGAGGTAGACTAGATAGCACCAATGTGATTCAGCCCGAGCTTTGCGTCATTACCAATATCGGTTACGACCACACCCAATTCTTGGGAAATACCCTTCCCTTGATTGCAGGAGAAAAAGCAGGAATCATCAAATCGGGTGTCCCGGTTGTCATCAGCCAATGCCAAAAAGAAACACAAGCAGTTTTTGCCCATAAGGCAGCTGCATTGCAGTCTAGCCTTGTATTTGCTGATCAGCTGTGGGAGGTCACTAAAATTCAAAAATCAGAAGCACTTTCCTCGGATACAAGAGCTATTTTCAAAGTGCGGGGAGTCGAAGGAATCTTTGAATTAAAGCTAGACTTGAATGGCGACTACCAACGCTTTAACCTTCCGGGCATCTTGGAGGCAGTCAAGCAGCTTAAAGATCAGGGTTGGAACCTTTCGGATAGGGCCTTGAAAACAGGTTTGGAAACTATTTCGGAACGTACAGGTTTGAAGGGAAGATGGCAGATTTTGCAGACCAAGCCGCTTACGATCGCTGACACAGGGCACAATGAAGCAGGAATACTAGAAGTAGTGGCCCAGCTTAAAAAATACGCGTATGCGAAGCTGTGGATGGTGATCGGAATGGTCAATGACAAGGACATCTCCAAGGTTTTGGACCTATTGCCCCTTGAAGCGAGCTATATTTTTTGCCAAGCAAGTATTCCACGAGCGATGGATGCCGATGAATTGGCAAGTAAGGCAAGTGAAAAGGGATTGAAGGGACAGGTAATTCCCAAGGTGATGGATGCCCTAGAATTTGCTAGAAAAAATGCCTCGCCAGGTGACCTGATATTTATAGGAGGCAGTACTTTTGTAGTTGCAGAAATTGAAAATCTTTAATGAGTAGAAAAAAGCTGGTTCGCTTTGCCCAAAACGAAGTCAATCCCAATGTAGTACAGGCTGGTAAGCCAATTTTTGATCAGATAAAAGGACAATGGAATGCACTCCAGTTTGCCAATGATCAACCCTTAGTCGTGGAGTTGGCCTGTGGAAGAGGTGAATTTACCCTAGGCTTAGGTAGACAGTACCCCAACCAAAATTTTATTGGAGTAGACATCAAAGGAAGTAGAATTTGGAAGGGTAGCTCTAGTGCTACGGCTGAAGGAATTCATACCGTAGCTTTTTTGCGAACTCAAATTCAGCAGCTACAGGATTTTTTTGCTCCAGGAGAGATCTCAGAACTCTGGATTACCTTCCCGGATCCATTTCCAAGGGATGGGGATGAAAAGCGGAGGTTAACTTCCCCGAAGTTTTTGGATATGTATAAGCAGTTGGTCAAGGTTGGTGGGCGCATTCACTTCAAAACCGACAATACGGGGCTCTATGTGTATACGGACTCGGTTTTAAGAGATCGATCCGATTGCCATATCCATTTCAATACTGCAGATTTTTACGAAAGTGAACTTCGTGATGCGCATCATGGCATCAAGACTCGCTACGAGAAGATTTTTTCGGATAAGGGCGAAAAAATCAAATACATCCAATTTTCATTTACTGAATAAAGTCAGGCTCCCTGTAGCGTGGATTGGGGTAGGTATAGAATCCTTCTCCGGTTTTTTCGCCTAGTTTGCCTTGCTCAATGTACCTTTTCAATAGTGCTGCAAAGGCTTGCGAAGCCGAGTCAGGCATCTTGTGAGTGACATGCCAAGCCGTATCCAGTCCGATGGAATCCAAAATGCCAAAGGGTCCCATTGGCATGTGGAAATTGACCATCCAAGATTTGTCAATGTCTTCAATGCTGCCCACTTCTCGGGTGATCAATTTTCCTGCAGCACCCAATAGTGCCATCAGCATTGTGTTGAATAGGTATCCTGGGTTTTCTTTGCGTACGATGACAGGAACCTGATTTAATTGCCTTCCGAGTACTTCCAGTACCTCAATTAGGGCAGGGTCCGTCCCTGGATGAGGCATGATATCTACCACTCTCGAATAGAACACATCATGAAAGTGGAAGGCACAAAACTGCTTAGGACGACCCGTTTCTTCTGCAAACTGGGAAGGGAGCAGGTAGGAGGTATTTGTTGTCAACCAGGTATGTGGGTCGGCGAGCTGACCAACTTCCGTCCACAACGCTTTCTTGATGGTAACATCTTCGGTTACACTTTCATTTACCAAATCAGCCCCTTTCAAAGCTTCTCTAAGATCCAAGGTGGGTTGCACGCGTTCAAGGATTTCTGGAACCTGTGATTCAGCCAGATTTCCTGCACGAACAAGCTGGCGAAGGATTTTTTGCATGGTCAGCTTTGCAGAATCTAGGGATCCTTGTCTCAGGTCAAAAAGGGTCACTGTAAATCCTGAAATTGCGGCTTGAAGTGCCACGCGTGATCCAAGTGTTCCAGCTCCAAGTATGCAAATTTTTTGAAGAGTCATGTGAATTAAAATTGATTGGTTTGAAGGGTTTGGATTGCTTTTTTGCCTGCAGCTTCCACGACATAGATGAGTTGTGCAAATCTGGCATCCGTGGAATGGCCCAGAGAATACCTTTTGAAGATTTGCTGGGCGATTACTGCAACCTTAAAAAGTCCAAAAACATAATAAAAGACCATTTCTTCCTTGGATCCGGCAGCTTTTGTGAAATAGTAATCCATCAGCTCTTCCCTGCTGAGGTTGCCAGGAAGGTGGCTCAAATTAAATAGCTTGAGTATTTCTGGATCGCTTTCTTCCGCCCAATACGCGAGCGTTGTACCTAAATCCATCAAGGGATTGCCAATGGTGGCCATCTCCCAATCTAATACTGAACGAATACTGCAGGGATCAGCAGGATCCAAAACCAAATTGTCGTATTTGAAGTCGTTGTGAATAAAGGCCGTGTATTCTGTAGGAGGAATATTTTCCTGAAGCCAAGTGGCCGCAATTTCAAGTTCAGGCAATTCATTGGTTTTGGCTCGGAAGTACCGCTCCACCCATCCTGTTACCTGCCGTTGAGTAAAGCCTTCAGGTTTGCCCAATTGGATTAGGCCAGATTGTACAAGTTCCAACTGGTGGAGTTCCACCAAGCAGTCCACAGCACTTCTAGAAAGCTTTTCAAACTCCTGGTGGCCCAGCAACATTTCCTGTGGCACCTTATTTCGAATAATCGCACCTTCCACAAATTCCATTAAAAAAAAGGGGGCTCCAAAAATGGATTCGGCTTCACAGAACAGGATAGGGTTCGGACTATTGGTGTATCCTGCTTTTTTTAAGCCTTGAAGAATGGCAAATTCTCTTCCCATATCGTGAGCTTTGGCAATTTTTTCACCAAAGGGAGGCCGTCTCAAGATGAGTTTTTGAGCGGGGCTTTCCACCAAAAAACTCAGGTTGGAATACCCTCCAGGAAGCTGGGTGATTTGAATTTGCTCAGAAGGACAATTTAGGGGGTTAGCCAGGTATTCTTTGAGCAAATCAAAAGTTAGCGTATTGCTCATTTGTTGCCGTAATTTTTCAGAATACTTCTTGCCAGGGCGGATTTATGCACTTCATCGGGGCCATCGTAAATGCGTGCACCGCGCTCATGTCTATACCAGAAGGAGAGAAGTGTATCGTCCGTGATTCCCAAGGCACCGTGTACTTGAATCGCCCGATCAATCACTTTCATAAGCACATCTGCTACGAAAAATTTGATGGTGGAAATGTCTTCTTTTACAGCTTTTGCTCCTAATTCCTGCATCTTCTGCGCAGTATCCAAGACCATCAAACGGCTGGCTTTGATTTCGGCTCTGCTCTCTGCAATCCAGTTTTGGATGGTTTGCTTTTCAGCCAAAACTTTGCCCACCTCGAGTTCTCGGGAAGCGGCACGGATGCACATCATGTCAAATACGCGTTCACAGATCCCAATCCAGCGCATGCAATGATGTATGCGTCCTGGACCAAGTCGCTCCTGTGCTAGCGCAAATCCTTGACCTTCCAATCCAATTCGATTGGTCACCGGCACTCGGCACTGCTCAAATTTTACTTCGGCATGGGAAAGGTAATCCTCACCCGCTTCTCCCATAATGGGAATGTTGCGAACCAAGGTATAGCCTGGCGTATCCAGAGGAAGTAAAATCATGCTAGCCTTCTGGTAGGGAGAAGGAGCATTGGGATTGGTTACCGCCATGACAATGGTGAATTGTGCTCCATCTGCTGCTGTGGTAAACCATTTGTGACCTTGAATGAGGTAATCCTCCCCATCTATTACTGCTGTCGTAGCCAGGTTTACAGGGTTACTTCCTGCAAATTCCGGCTCGGTCATTGCAAAGCAAGAACGTATTTCTCCTCGCTGGAGTGGTGCGAGCCACTTCGCTTTTTGTTCTTCAGAGCCAAACTGATGGAGCAATTCCATATTGCCGATATCCGGGGCAGCACAGTTGAACACGTAATGTCCAATTGGGCTTTGGCCTAAAATCTCAGAGACCTGAGCGAATTGAAATAGGTTTAATCCCAGCCCTCCTTCGTTTTTGGGAAGATGTGGGGCAAAAAGCCCGAGGGACTTTGCTTGTTCGCGAAGGGCTTTAAGTTGGGGCAAATAGTGTTTGAATGGGCCTTTGACCACTTGCAAATCGATTGGGAAGATTTCCTTTTCTACAAACTTCCGGTAGGCTTTTAGGAGTTCCTGAAGTTGTTCAGGAGAAATTTCTTGTGTAGGCTGCATGATCAATCAAATGGTAAAGCCTCCATCCGCGGTCAAAATCGCTCCGGTGGTATAGGTAGATGCTGGGGAAGCTAGGAACAAGGCCATTGCACCGATCTCCTCTGCAGTTCCTGCACGTTTGATTGCCAATTGTTTGATAATCATAGACATGATTTTTTCATTTGACCAAAGTGCCTCCGAGAATTTGGTTTGGATCAGGCCAGGGCAAATGGCATTGACGCGAATCTTTGAATCGCCCCATTCCTTTGCGAAAACTTTGGTCAACGAGATTAATGCAGCTTTTGAAACGGAGTAAATTCCGAGACCTTGTTCAGGCGATAAGCCCCCAATGCTCGAAATGTTGATGACGGAAGCATTAGATGACTTCCGCAAGTGTGGGTAGCAAAGTCTGCTTAGCTCAAATGCTGCCTTGACATTGACATTCATGATTTTGTCGAAGGCCTCAAGGGTAGTTTCGTGTACAGGTCCAAAAACAGGATTACTAGCGGCATTATTCACCAGAATATCAATGGTTCCGTACTTTTCAACTGTCTTTTCAACAAGAATTGGGAGCTCGGCCATGTTGCCAACATTGCAGGCTATAGCAGTCACTTCGTACCCTTTTGAATTGAGCTGAAAGGCTTGTTCGTCCAGCGCATCTTGCTTTCTACTGCTGATGACAACTTTAGCTCCAGCAGCAGCGAAGATTTCAGCGATGCTAAATCCGATTCCTTTACTAGCGCCTGTGATCAGGGCTACCTTTCCATCTAATGAAAAAACTGAAGATAAATCCATTCGTTTTTGGGTTAATTTTCTTCCAAAAGATAGGAAAAATATGGCCATGCTGTAACTTGTGGCGCAAGCAATTTGAAATTATACCACACATTTTATCCTTTTTACGAGCACATGAAAGAATTAATTTTTGATCAGACGGGTACGCCTCAGGAAGTTTTGTATCTCAAAGAAAGTGAAATGCCTCAGGCTAAGCCACATGAGGTGCTCATTCGGGTAACTGCCAGAAACATCAATCCCTCGGATATCATGTTTGTTCGCGGGATGTATGGCATTACGCCCAAGCTTCCAAGCAGTGCAGGATTTGAGGCCTGCGGGGTGGTAGAAAAGTCAGATGAATCGGGAAAAGTACCCGTAGGTACTCGCGTGATGTTTACTGCTATTGGTACCTGGAAGGAATATGTTTGCGTTCCTGCCGCTTTGGTCATCCCCATTCCTGCGAAAATGCCGGATTCTGTTGCCTGTCAAGCCTTCGTAAACCCGATGACAGCATTTGGCATGATTCAAGATGCTGGGCTAGAAGCTGGACAATGGTTGTTGCTTACTGCGGGTGCTTCCGCTTTTGGAAAGTTTGCCATTCAGATGGCCAAAGCCAAAGGGATCCGGGTAGCTGCTACAGTTCGTCATGAGTATCAAAAGCAACTGTTAATCAATCTAGGGGCTGAGTTGGTGATCAATACAACGACAGAGAAATTGGCAAAAGTAATCTTTGAAAAAACTGAGATAGGAGTGGATGTGGTTTTTGATGCGGTTGGAGGAGAATTGGGCGTGAAGGCCCTGTCTTGTTTGAAGCAAAAGGGCAAAATGCTTGTCTTTGGCGCGCTTGCTCTTGAAAATCTTTCGATTAATAGCGGCTTGTTGATCTTCAAAAATCTCCGGATCGAGGGATTCTGGCTAAGTACTTGGATTGAAGCACTTTCTGCAGAACAGCGAATGAAAGCTTTTCAACAGGTATTCGGATTTTTGATGCAAAATGATTCCAAGGCGGATGTTGCGGCAACATACCCTTTATCTGAGTTTAAAGCGGCATTAAATGCTTACGAGCAAGCGGGAAGAAATGGAAAAATTCTCCTTGTGAGCGAATAGTTAGGTGAATTTGAACAGCAAATTTTAGGATTATCCCCATATTTGTAGTCAAACAGTAAAGAGATCAACCATGAATTGGGAAAAAATAGACCAAGAGCTTACCGAAATTGTACAGCAACGAATTCAGCTAAGTGCTTTGGAGTATAGCGACGAAAGCTACGACGATCTGGAAGAGAAATTACATGATCTCGAAGATGACTTTAATGAAAATTACGAAGAGGTTTTGGCTCCAGAATTGGAGAAAATCTATGCCAAATTAAAGTCTGACACAGATGTATTATTACCAACGGCCTATTTAGCCAATCACTACCAAGAAATGCTTCCTGATGCAAAAGGTAGCATCACCTATGAGGTGAGTGGAGAGCAGGGAGTGCCTATTGAATCTGATGAACTCGGTAAAGTTGATATGCGAATTGTACTGATTCCCAATCCAGTTCGATTTGTATTGCTGGTCAACGGCAAGCAATTGAAAGAATTGTGGAAAAGCAGATAAAAAAAGGGGCTTAGGCCCCTTTTTTATTAAAACAAACTTGCTTGAACCACCTGAGGTTTTGTAGCCTGAATGGTTCCTTTCAACATATCTTGCATCAATTTGAGGAATCCTCGCTGCCATGCTTCTGGGCTTATTTTGGTTTCTTTTCCTTCAAACGAAATGGGTCCTTCCATTTTCTCATAACCCAAAGCCATGCTCCAGATGGTATAAAAAGTGATTTCTGCTTGTAATTCAGGACGAATACTTCCATCCTTTATTCCTTGCGATACGATTTGAATACCTAGGCGAGTAGGTTCTAGCTGAATTTCCAATAGTTTATGGAAATGGATGGAGTCTAGAATTAATGGATTGATTTGTGATTTTAAAGCTGGGTTGCTGTATTTTTTGAGCAAGTCCAAAAAATGAAGGATGGATTGGTAGTAAACGGGATGATCTTTCTCAAACTTCCAGATGCGTTGTACCAGGTCGGTTAGCATTTCTAATCCATTTTTACCTTTGACACGGAGCGTATCTCTAAATTCATCTTTTAGCAGATCAAATGCTTTTTTGGTAAGGGCCATGAAAAGGTCCTCCTTATTTTTGTAATAAAAATAGGTCAATCCTTTACTAATCCCTGCTTTTTTGGATACATCCTCCATGCGGGTAGCGGTAAATCCTTGAGTAGTAAACAAGGCTATTGCTGCATCTAAGATTAGTTTTTCTTTATTTTTTTCGCCTGCCATAGGAGTAGTGAAGCTTAATTGCCAAAGCTCAAATGTATTAAATCCTAGTCAAAAATTAAGAATTGAATATTAGTCAAATTCTACTCAATACTAAAGATTTTAACTGCTTTTTTCTAATGAAAACAAACGGTCAAGACTGAATTTCGACAATTACATAATTCTTTTTCCCTTTTTGAATTAGCAAGTATTTTCCTTGTAATAGGGAGTAAGAAACTGGCGCAAGGGGATCCACAACCTTTTCCTTGTTGATGCTGACACCTCCACCTTGAATCATTTTACGTGCTTCCCCCTTGGAAGGGAAGAGCTCAAAATTTGTCTTTTCACCGAGGAGGTCCAGGACGTTTTCAAGTTGAGCGAATACCGAATGACTCAACTGTACCTGGGGAACACCTTCAAAAACAGCAAGAAAAGTACGCTCGTCAAGTGATGCCAAATCCTCAGTAGAGGACTTTCCAAATAGAATCTCAGAGGCCTTGAGTGCCATTTCGTAATCTTCGGTGCTATGCACCATGCAAGTAACTTCCTTTGCAATTTCTTTTTGCAAAATGCGCAAATGTGGGGCTGCCGAATGTTCCTTCTCTAGTCTTTCAACGGTAGTTTGATCCAGAACAGTGAAAATTCGAATGTATTTGGAAGCATCCTCATCCGAGACGTTCAACCAAAATTGATAAAATGCATAAGGCGAAGTCTTTTCTGGATCTAGCCATACCGAACCTCCTTCTGTTTTACCAAACTTTGTTCCATCTGCTTTTGTAATCAAGGGAACAGTCAAGGCAAAAGCACTTCCACCGCCCATTCTTCGGATCAATTCCGTTCCGGTCACAATATTTCCCCATTGATCAGAACCACCCAATTGAATGGTGCAGTTTTCATTTTTCCAAAGATGGTAGAAATCGTATCCTTGAATCAATTGATAACTAAATTCAGTGAATGAAAGTCCATTTCCATCTTCCAAGCGTCTTTTTACGCTATCCTTGGACATCATGTAATTCACTGTAATGTGTTTGCCTACATCTCGAATAAAATCCAAAAAGGTAAATTGTGAGATCCAATCGTAGTTATTGACTAGGCGAGCATTATTTGCCTGATTACCAGAAAAATCCAAAAATTTAGCCAGTTGCTTTTGAATACATGCCACATTGTAATCCAAGGTCGGCTTATCCAACAAATTTCGTTCCGCTGATTTGAAGGATGGATCTCCAATCATCCCTGTAGCTCCACCTACAAGTGCAACGGGTTGATGTCCTGCTCGTTGAAAATGCAATAAGGTCATCACACCTACCAAATGACCAATGTGGAGCGAATCTGCTGTAGGATCAAAACCCAGATAAGCAGAAGCCATTCCTTTGGCTAGGTGCTCTTCTAATTCTGGTGTCATATCTTGGAGCATTCCTCTCCATTTCAATTCTTGGATAAATGAATTCATTGGTTGGATAGTGAGATAAGGCTACAAATATAAAGGCTTGTGCGTAGTAAGGAAATTATTGGATGCAATCAACTAAAAATGCTGCGGTCCTTGCCTTTCAAAATCCTTCTTATTCTTGACTTTTTGTAATTCCTTCCTTCAAAAGAAAAAGGGGTGATTCTTTTTTGAAACACCCCTTTTTAGATTATTGCTTCCCTTAAGCAGTTCTTAACCTTATAATACCAGTCGCATGCAATAGCTTGACTATGGGGTAGGTTGGATCAAACTCATACCATTTAACTGCAAAATTGGCACGATTTGGAAGTTTATGATGGTTGTTCTGAAACAATTCTCCCAGCATCAACACATCAAGTAAAAGCGAATTTTTAGATTTGTCGTTGTTGTCAAAATTGGCATATCCATACTTGTGACCGCTCCAATTCACAATAGCACCATGAACTGGACCCATCAAAAAGTGAATTGGCAACAAAAAGTACATCCACCAGTGGGTGCCTGCTAGTTCAAAATAGGAAATGCATGCTACGTAAATAGCAACATAGAAAATTCCCCAAGCCAATCTTACCAACATGCTATCTGCAAAACGATCGAATTTGTTCCAGTCAGGAATGTCTTTAGAAAATCGATCCTCTGGCTTCAGCTTAAAGCTAAAATAGTCGTTGTAAATATTTTTGGTCTTCCACATCATGGAAAATAGGTTTTCTGTGTGGTGTGGGCTATGTGGATCTTGAGGAGTATCTGAATAGGCATGGTGCATGCGATGCAAAATGGCATAGGCACGAGGAGAGAGGTACGAACTTCCTTGCCACAACCAGGTGAAAAAGTAGAAAAACTTTTCCCAATAGCGGTTCATGACAAACATTTGGTGCGCCGCATAGCGGTGAAGAAAGAAACTCTGGCAAAACAAGGAGAAATACCAATGAAGAAGGAAGAAAATAATTAGAATCACTTGGGATGAATTTGAAAGTTCGAACAAATATAGAAGTTGGTCTTGACTTAAATAAAAAATTATACTAGCGGTTTTTTTTGATCAATAAGAAATCTTGGAGAAATAGTTTTAGAGTAGCTTGCTTTGGTTTCCAACTCTGAAAAAAGCTTTTGAGGAACCATCTTTTTGCTTCACAAAAATTTTTGGGCCTTCACTAGGATAAACCTGTATTATCAAAACATATTTTTCCTCCTCAAATGGATTTTCGGGATGAATTTTTACCGTAAATGTTTCAAGTGAAACCTTTGGAGTACAAAAACGATCATTTGCTGCGGCAATCATAAATCGCTCTTCTTCTGGATCAATTCCTATGATTTTCCGTTGATCTGAAACACCAATCAAAATCATTCCACCGACCGTATTTGACATAGCAGAAAGGGTTTTAGCAATCTTTTCCTGTGAACTAATTTGTTGTTTGTACTCCAATTTCAACCCTTCTTCCTCCTTTAAGAGTAGGTTCACAAAATCTTCATCTATTTTTTTTGGAAACATTTTTGGCATATTCTTACTTTAATAAGTGTATTTCTTCCATATTCGTTTCAGCCGACTGTTCAAACTTTCACTTTAAAATCTACTTCAGATGAACTTTACTAACCCAGGATTTGACCCAGAAACAATTGCGCAACTCAAAAAAGAGTTGAAAGAAACTGGTAAGTCATTCAAAATAATCCCGGATGAGGACAATTCAGAAGAGTATGTCAACTTTTATTTTATTGGGAATTACGAAGGTAAAGAAGTGATTTACGATACCGCGCTTTACACCCTTCGTCTTCACCATGCAAGTGAAGTATACGAATTGGCAGAGCATGAGGCAGCAAAAAAGTTTCCCAACTTCAAATCCATCAGCTACGAAGAGGACGAAAATGGAAATATGAAACCCTTGACGCCAGAAGAAGAAGAAATTGGTTGGTTTATCACAGAACTAATCATGGAAATTGAGGAAGAAGAAACGGTGAAAGTGCAAGAGTTTGTAGACATAGATACCCACCACGATTACGGGATTGGTTTGGATGCTTCCTTAAATGTGGATGAAATCGATGAGCAAGTTATTTCAAAATTTATCCTCGAGTTTAATGATGATACCTTGATTTTGGATGAAACACTCTACTCATTTATGACTGAGGATGAAGACTTTGAGGATGAAGACTAAGACAGAAGCTTTATTTAATAGATGGCGTTAGTAATTACTAGCGCTTTTTTTATGCTGAAAATTGCCCTTTCCCCGATTTTTACTCATCCATTACCCGAAGGACACCGTTTCCCAATGGAAAAATACAGCTTGCTTCCCGAGCAGCTGTTATTTGAAGGGACGGTTTCTGAATCCAATTTTTTTATACCTCAGCCTTTGGATGACGGGTTGATTTTGACTACGCATGAGACTAACTATTTGACGCGTTTAAAAAACTTGGAGTTATCTAAAGCTGAAATCCGTGCAATTGGCTTTCCGCTAAGTACGTCCTTAATCGAACGGGAGATTTGCATCGCTGGGGGATCTGTGCAAGCCGCCTGCTTTGCAAAGGAATTCGGAATTGGAATGAATGTGGCTGGTGGAACCCACCATGCCTTTTTTAACCGAGGTGAGGGCTTTTGTATTTTAAATGATTTAGCAATTACTGCCAATTATTTGCTCCAATCCAAATTGGCTAGAAAAATCCTGATTGTTGATTTGGATGTACATCAAGGCAATGGAACGGCTTCTCTTTTTCGGGAAAATCCTTCCGTTTTCACATTCAGCATGCATGGGGAGAAAAATTATCCTCACCGGAAGGAAACTTCTGACCTCGATATTGGACTTATCGATGGTACGGATGACGCAACCTATTTATCACTTCTTGACCTGCACTTAAAGCGAATTGTGGATTTGGAGCAGCCCGACTTTATGCTTTACCAGAGTGGAGTAGATGTATTGGAATCAGATCAGCTTGGGAGGCTTTCGCTAACCTTAGCGGGAGTTCATGCGCGTGATCGACTGGTACTTTCGACAGCTAAGTCCCAAAATATCCCCATCATGTGTTGCATGGGAGGAGGCTATTCAAAAAGAATTCGTGATATTGTGGATGCACATGCTCAAGTCTTTCGATTGGCTCAGGATCTCTTTTTTTAGACCATTAACTGATTTTAACATCGTAAATTTTACGTGATTCTTGCAAAATGAATACTTTATCTATATTTGCGAGCTATTAACCCTAATTTTATCCAAGTGAAAAAAATTTTTACACGTTTCGTAGTTCTTGCTCTTGTAGCAGTAGTGGTTTATTCCTGTGGTAAAAAGTCAGATGCAACTGGCGACAGTTCCTCCTCAAAAGGTGGTGCAGCGGCAGGCGACCTGAAAATTGCTTACGTACATACCGATTCAGTAATCAACAAGTATGATTTTTTCAAAAAGAAATCTGAAGAGATTACCGAAAAAGGAAAGAAGCTGGATTTAGATCTACAAGCAAGAGCCAAGGGTTTTGAACAAGAAGTGGCCATGTTCCAGCAAACTGGAGGTAACCTCACACAAAATCAGATTCGTGCCAAGCAGGATGAGTTGATGCAGAAAGAGCAAAACCTCGTTAATTATCGAGATAACTTGATGCGTGAACTTTCTACAGATGAGTCTACTCTTTTGAATGATGTTTACCTTCAGGTACAAGAGTTTATGAAGGAATATGCAAAAGAAAATGGAATTGATTTGATATTGAGTCATACTAGAGGTGGTGCTATCTGGTATGCAACCGATGCAATCGATGTGACCAAATCTGTGACTGAAGGATTGAACAAGAAATACAACGCAAACCCTTCAGCAGCTGAGACCAAAACTGCAGCAGCTGATTCTACAGCTAAGAAAAAATAAATAAACAGTTCCTGTTTGGAAACCCGGATATTCTCCGGGTTTTTTTGTGCGCAAAAAAGGGTAATTTTGCGAAGCTTTAGATAAATCCATTGACATGAAAATTACTGAGTTTTTAAAACACAACTACCGTCACTTTAATGCAGCAGCACTTATTGATGCTGCTGAAGGATACAAAACCCACCTGGATGAAGGCGGAAAAATGATGGTTACTCTTGCTGGCGCAATGTCCACTGCCGAATTGGGAATTTCCTTGGCAGAAATGATCCGTCAAGACAAAGTTCAAATCATCTCTTGTACCGGAGCAAATTTGGAGGAAGATGTGTTTAACCTGGTCGCTCACAACTACTATGAGCGAGTACCCAACTACCGTGAACTAACCCCCGAGCAGGAGCAAGACTTGTTGGATCGCCACATGAATCGCGTGACAGACACTTGTATACCTGAAATGGAAGCCATGCGTAGAATAGAAAATGTTATCCTAGAGGAATGGGTGAAGGCAGATCAAAATGGAGAAGCTTTCTTTCCGCATGAATTTTTCTACAAAATATTGCTATCTGGTAAATTGAATGCTTCGTTCCAAATTGACCCAAAAAATAGTTGGTTACTGGAAGCGGCAAAGAAAAACTTGCCGATCATTGTTCCAGGTTGGGAAGATTCGACCTTAGGAAATATGTTTGCAGGCCATGTGATTTCTGGAGATGTAAAGAATGTGCATACTGTACGTACAGGAATCGAATACATGATGTTTTTGGCCGAATGGTATACTGCAAATGCTACTGAAGAAAGTAAGGTTGGTTTCTTCCAAATCGGAGGAGGCATAGCAGGTGACTTTCCAATCTGTGTGGTGCCGATGCTTCACCAAGATTTGCAGCGTACCAATGTACCATTGTGGGGTTATTTCTGTCAGATCTCTGATTCCACTACCTCCTATGGTTCATATTCAGGAGCTGTTCCAAATGAAAAAATCACTTGGGGCAAGCTAGGAATGAAAACTCCCAAATACATTATTGAATCAGATGCTACCATTGTAGCTCCTTTGGTTTTCGCCATTATTTTGGATCAATAAACAACTTATAACTCTTAAAAAAGCAAAAAAGCAAGCCATTCGGCTTGCTTTTTTGCTTTTTGGTACCTTTCCTGAAAGTGAATTTCCGGATGCTTCTTTTAAAGGGTGTAACCAGGTCTATAATTCCGAGTTACAAACTGATTTGCCGGCTCAAAATTGGTAATCTTCATATTTGGTCCATCCCATAACAGTTTTATTCCACGACCAGGGTAATCTAGTTGATTGGCATTACCTGCTCGAGGTACTTGGTAGTCATAGCTACGGATAGCCAAATTACCCATCAATACGGACTCCGTTAACGGCCCTGCAATGGAGAAGGGTGAGCTGAGCTGCTTAAATTCAGTGGATCCATATCCCGCAATACACGCATTTACCCAGTTATCATAGTGTCCTCTATCGCCACCAGGAACACGATACAGCGACTCTTTTACAGTAATATCCTTGGTTTTGGATGTAGGCAAAAGTTGTGGATTAGCACCATAAGTGGAGCACATCATTTTGCCTTTTGTGCCTTCAATAATCACTCCATTGCCACCATCCCCCATCATTTCATTGGGACCTAATTCCTCAGGTCGGGTAGGTTGTATCCCGCCATCCATCCAATGGAATTCCAAATCATCCTTTCCTGGGCGGTCAAATCGGAGTGTAATGTGAGAAGAGGGAGGACAGCTTTCTGGAAAATGACCTCTCTTAAATTCTCCTACATAAACTGAACCTACAGAACACTCTGCTGACTTAGGATATCCCAAGCCTAAAACTCGGAAGGGTGGTTCCATGATGTGACAGGCCATATCACCAAGTGCTCCAGTGCCGTAATCCCACCATCCTCGCCAATTGAAAGGAACCAGATTACCTACATAATCTTTATAAGGAGCAGTTCCTAGCCAAAGGTCCCAGTCCAAATCTGCTGGAGGAGTAATTGGTGTACTTGGCCAAGGAATACCTTGGGGCCATACGGGACGGTTGGTCCAAGACCATACTTTGGTAGCCTCTCCAATTAATCCTGCTTCATACCATTCCACCATTTTTCGAACCCCATCTCCAGAGGAGCCTTGGTTACCCATTTGTGTGACTACACGATACTTTTCCGCCGCCTGAGTAAGCATGCGGGCCTCATAAATGTCGTGCGAAAGGGGCTTCTGAACGTATACATGCTTGCCCATTTTCATGGCCATCATCGCCTGTACAGCGTGCATGTGATCAGGCGTGGAAACGGTTATCGCGTCAATATTTTTTTCTTCTTTTTCAAGAAGTATCCGGTAGTCCTTGTAATAAGTTGCCTTGGAATGATCTTGTCTTCCTTTTGCCGCACGGGTATCGTCCACATCGCAGAGAGCAACAATATCTACTTTTCCACTTTTGTAAACCCCAGTGAGGTCACCATATCCCATCCCTCCAATGCCAATGGAGGCTACTCTTAACTTATCACTTGGTGGGATAAAGCCAGGTCCACCTAGAACATGTCTTGGGATAAGTGTAATACCTGCGAAGGCGAGTGCTGAGCTTTTGATAAAGTTTCTTCTCGAAGCTTCTGATTGTTGTGTTTTTTTATTTTTCATGACCTATAAAATTCGAATTATCAAGTAAGTATAAATAGTTGAAAAAGCCGTTAATGAAATAAAAAATTATTTGGATTGCTCCCATTCCTGTATTTGCATGGGGGTATTTCTATTTTTTTTGATCTATGAAAAAGAGATTTATACTATTTTAAAGTATGTTTGATTAAAATCCCCAGCATGAAAAATATACTCTGGACTCTTGTTATTGGATCACTTATTCTTTTAGGATCCTGTCAAAAGCCTACTTCAATGACTGAAGCAGGTTTGATTCCACTACCACAAGTGGTATCTAATGGAAGTGGAACTTTTCAACTTACTGCTGAATCAGGAATTCAGTTGGTCGGTACCAGTGAAAAATTGACTTCAATCGGCGAATATCTAGCAACTAGTCTTCGGCCAGCTACAGGTTTTGAGGTCCCTATCTCAAAGGATTCTGGAGATATTGTACTTGAATTGACCGATTCAGATAATTCAGAGAGCTATGAATTGGTTGTTTCTGATCAGGAGGTTCGAATTAAGGCCTCTGGAGAAGCTGGACTTTTTTATGGGGTTCAAACGCTCCTTCAACTTTTTCCAACAGAGATTACCCACCAAACAGTACAAAATGTGGACTGGCTGCTCCCACAGGGGAAAGTGGCAGATAGCCCTGAATTTGCCTACCGTGGATCGATGCTTGACGTGGCTAGGCATTTTATATCGGTAGAAGATGTCAAGTTTTACATCGACCAGATGGCAAGCTTGAAGTTCAATCACCTTCATTTGCACTTGACAGATGACCAGGGATGGCGCATCGAAATCAAGTCTTGGCCTAAATTAACTGAAATTGGTGGTAGCACTGAAGTGGGAGGGGGTAAAGGAGGATTTTATACCCAAGAAGAGTACAAGGATCTGGTGGACTATGCGGCTGCTCGATACATTACGATTGTTCCTGAGATTGATATGCCTGGCCATACCAATTCGGCACTTGCATCTTATGGAGAATTGAACCCAGGGGTTAATTTGCCCATAGGACAAGGATTAGATTCCCTAAATAAAAGGCCTTTAGACTATCAATTGCCACTTACGGCTCCTCAAGCCTCACAAATGTATACGGGCATAGAGGTAGGTTGGAGTACGTTTGCACCTCAGCTTGAACTCACCTATGCCTTTGTGGATAGTGTAGTCCGAGAGATATCCATGCTTACTCCAGGTCCTTATTTTCATATTGGAGGTGATGAATCACATGTCACCGAAAAAGAGGACTACATCTATTTTGTGGAAAGGGTACAGGATATTGTATCCAAGTACAATAAAACAAGTATGGGATGGGATGAAGTGGCTACTGCAAAATTACTTCCAGGCAATGTAGCTCAGTTTTGGGCAAAAGAAGAGAACGCCTTATTGGCTAAAAACCAAGGCAACAAGGTTTTGCTTTCTCCAGCCAAAAAGACCTATTTAGATATGCAGTACGATAGCCTTTCTCGAATTGGTTTGCACTGGGCTGCTTACATTGAATTGGATTCGGCATATCTCTGGGACCCTGCTACCTATGTAAAGGGACTTAATAAAGAAAATATCCTTGGGGTTGAAGCACCGCTTTGGTCTGAGACGGTGACCGATCGTGCTGATATCAATTACCTAGCATTTCCAAGATTAGCGGCGCTAGCAGAGGTGGCCTGGACAAAGACTGAGAAGCGAAGCTGGGAAGGGTTTTCATTACGGGTTCCTATTCAAGGTGACCGATGGACAATTCAGGGAGTGGATTTTTACAAATCACCCAAGGTCACCTGGGAAACCAAGAAAAAGAGTGCTTTCGAAGAACTGATCATCACCTTTAGTAATTGGATCTGGGGTCCTCCGATTTTGATTGTGTTATTGGGAGGAGGAACCTTCTTTTTTGTTCATTCCGGCTTCGTTCCTCTCACCAAAATAGGGCATGCCATCGAACTACTGAAAGGAAAATACGAGGATAAGTTGGCTCCCGGTGAAATCACTTCCAAACAAGCGCTAATGTCAGCCATTGCTTCTACGGTGGGTTTAGGGAACATTTCTGGAGTCGCCATTGCTATAAATATGGGAGGTCCTGGTGCGCTGTTTTGGATGTGGGTTGCAGCTTTTGTAGGGATGGCCACCAAGTTCTATACCTGCAGCCTGTCCATCATGTACCGAGGAAAAGATTCGAGAGGGGTCATCCAAGGGGGGCCCATGTACATTATCGAGCATGGAATGGGAAAGAAATGGAAATTCCTTTCTTATATCTTTTGTGTGGCAGGGGTTATTGGGCTTTTGGCCGTTTTTACTTCCAATCAATTGGCAGCTGTAGTGCAGGCAGTGGTTTTGGAGCCTGAAACTGCAGGAGAAACGAATCGAAACAATTGGATTATTGGAATCATTATGATGTTGATGACGGCGGTAGTTATTTTGGGAGGGATTCAGCGGATTGCAGAAGCCTCGTCCAAAATGGTTCCTTTTATGGTGGGGATCTATTTTGTTTCAGTATTAATAATTATCGTCCAGTATTTTGGAAATATTCCTGAAGTGATTCAACTCATCTTCGTTGATGCATTTACAGGCAATGCAGCCATGGGAGGGGCCGTGGGTTCGGTGATTATTATTGGTGCAAGGAGGTCCTTATTTTCCAATGAAGCTGGTTTGGGTACTGCCCCGATGGTTCATGGTCAATCCAAGACCAATGAACCGATTCGCGAGGGCTTAATTGCCATGTTGGGACCCTTCATCGATACGGTGGTGGTGTGTTCGCTTACTGCACTTGCAATTTTGCTTACTGGTGTTTGGCAAAACTCTGAAAATGATGGAGTCAAGTTGACACTTGAAGCGTTTGAATTGGGAATACCGGTTATTGGAAAATACCTCTTGATGATTTCCGCATTGGTGTTTGCGCTTTCTACCATGTTTACGTATTCCTATTACGGTCAAAAATGTGCAAGCTACCTCTTTGGGGCGAAGATTGCGGAGTACTACAATTACATTTACTTGATTATGATTGTGGTAGGAGCTGTTGCATCGTTGGATTTGGTGGTAAGTTTGGTCGATGGGATGTATGCGGTGATGGCATTTCCCAACATGATTGCTGCTCTTTATTTAGCCCCGAAAGTAAAAGCCGCTGCCAAGGATTATTTTGCTCGAATGAAGCAGGCTTAAAGCAGGCATGAAGTTCTTACTCGCTCCCAACGCTTTCAAAGGAACCTGTACGGCACTGGAAGCAGTTTCCATCCTAGAAGCCGTTTTGGAGGATGGATTCCCGACTGCGAAAATTGTTTCTCAAGCGGTAGCGGATGGGGGGGATGGAACTTGCGAATTATTAATTTCGTCTCTTAATTTAGAAAAGGTCTATTGCAATTCATTGAATGCGGTAGGGCGTCCTATTCTTGGATTTTTCGGGTGGGAGGAGTCTACTAAAATTGCCTATTTGGATGTGTCGACTTGTTCGGGTATAGGAGAATTGAAGACAGAAGAACGGCTCCCAAGTTTAACTTCAAGCTTTGGAACTGGCTTGCTTATCCAAGAGGCAGTAAAAAGAGGAGCAAAAGAAATTGTGCTTGGTTTGGGTGGTTCTGCAACTGTAGATGTGGGTGCTGGAATTCTTCTAGCCCTGGGATTTTTATTTTTAGATGCGCATGGAAGAGAAATAGCAGCCTTCTCTCCTGATTTTTTAAAACGGAGCAAACACATTCAACGGCCTCTAAAACTTCCGGCCATTTCCTTTACTTTACTTTGTGATGTAAAGAACCCCTTTTTTGGTTTGAATGGTGCTGTCCGGGTTTTTGGACCGCAGAAGGGCATAAAAGAGCAAGAACTCGGAGCCATGGAGTTGATCACTTCTGATTTCGTGGAATTGCTCTCCCGGAAATCTAAAGGAATTAGTCTTGATCTAGAGGGTTATGGTGCTGCTGGAGGCATTGCATTGGGTTTGGATCAATTTTTTCCATGCAAACTAGAATTTGGTGCACCTTATTACTTTGAAAGGGTAGGAATGTCTGAAAAAGTAGCTGCTGCTGATTGGATCATTACAGGAGAGGGACGTTATGACAGCCAAAGTGAAGGCGGAAAAGCCTGTTATGAATTGTTGAAATTAGCTCGTAAGGAGGGTAAAAAAATAGCCCTTATTGCCTCAGGAAAGGATGGATTAAATTCAGGATTTGATGTCGTTCTGGAATTGCCAACGCTTGATTTTACGCAGGCAAACTTCAAAAAGAAAGCCCAAGAACAAATTCAAGGGCTTTTTAGGGAAGCATTAAAGAAGGGGCTCTTTAATTGATCAAACTCGTAAGTAATCACCTCTCCAGTTTTTAATCTGTTGCTTAATTTCTTTGGAAGTTAATTTTTCAGCTATCGCTCGGTCTATCAACGGCAGGAGCTCTTCGTCACTTGCAAATCGTAGACCAATAATTTGACCGAGCTTCAATTCTTTTTCCTTCTCTTCAAAAGTCTTTCCAGTTAGGTGGAAATACCTGTTTCGCATTTCGTTGATGATTATGCGATTTTGAAGTGTAAGCGCATACATGCGAGCGATTAATGGGAGTAAAACCAACACAAATGCCCCAATAAAATGGAAGACACTTTCAAAGGTTGCATCGGAAGAGGAAAAATCCAATTTAGTGATAGTCCAGCCAAAAAAGATAGTGGTAAGCGGGGTAAGTACAAAATGGTGAAGTGGGTTGTACCGAGTATGGTTCCCGAAATTTTGAGTTTTCATGGGTAGGAATAAAAAAAGGAGGCGAAGGGCCTCCTTTGGAAGGAATTATTAATGTTCGCTTTTCTTTTTCTTGGCAAAGGTATTTCTTGCATCCATTGCAGATATACCTGCACCAAGCCCAACTAGGATACAAACGATTAAAAGAAAAAGTTGTGCACCTGGCATTATGGGTGAACTAAATATACCTACTAGGATCATATAGCTTAAATTTCTGATTGAATATGCTACAAATATAGACCACTGGCCTTAAAATAACAAGAAAGTAAGGTGATGACTCGATTTTTCAAGTTAATCTAGGTCATCCTCATAATCTTCCTCATCTTCGAAGTCATCGAAATCATCATCTACCTCGTCTTCATCAAAGTCGACAATGTTATCATCCAAAAACTCGTTGTCTTCATCGAGGTCATAGCCGTCCTCAAAATCGTCTTCAAACTCGTCCTCCTCCTCAAACTCATCCATTTCTTCGAAATCTTCTTCAAAATCCTCCATAACTTTCTTTAAAAGGGTTTTTATGATTCAACGATACGAAATAAACCAAAAAATTAATTACACCAATAAGGGTGACTTTAATTTTTTTTCAATTCTTGGAACTTCTAAAGATGGCTCAGCAGCAATCCACTTTTCTCTCAATAAGTTAGCCCAAACTTGTAAGTAAAAAATTACATCCTCTCTTGAATTCTTATTTAAAGAATCTCTTCTCTCTTTTTCGATTTTTGAGAGAATTTCAGGATCTGATAATCGCTCAAGATGACCTAGATCAACTAAAGTTAGCCCTTTTTCCAGCATCTTGGAAACGATTAGGTCTATCGGATAGCCACTAGTAGGACAATAATCGATTAGTTGTTCATTCCAATCCCCATGTCGTTGCATCGCGAATTCATGAATTTGTGCTTTTGAAAAAGGAGTAAGCTCTTGTGCTAAATTCCCGCAATTACAAGCCCCCATGTGTCCCCATTGGTATGAGGCACCTTGTTGGAGCTTGAATGCTGTCCTTTCCAATGCTGCGATTAATTCTGGAGTAGCTGTTGCCATGTTTTTTTATCGATAAAACCTGATTTTGAACAGATGGTTTTTGTTTTTATTATCTTTTTCAATCCAAAATGATTTGAAAATCAAAAAGATTAGATAGAAGACTTTCCATCGCTTAAGTTAAACAAATATTGAACCAAGATTTAAAAACTGAATCCACTACTTTCTCTGTAATTATTTTTATTCTAGGTTGATTTACGTCATTAGCTTAATTCCTTTTTCACTTTACAAGGATTCCCAAATGCAAAAACATTGGCCGGAATATCTTTAGTTACAATACTTCCTGCTCCGATAGTTACGTTGTTACCAATTGTAACTCCAGGAAAAATAACTGAATTGCCACCTATCCAAACATTATCACCAATTGTAACTGGTTTTGCTGATGTCAGGTAACGAGATTCTTTTCCGGTTCCAATTATTCGTTCCGATGCTTTTGATGGATGAGTTGCTGTATATATTTGTACATAGGGTGCAATCAACCCATTTTTTCCAATGGTTATTTTATTGTTATCCAAAAACATGCAGTTTGTATTTACGAATGTATTTTCTCCTATAGAAATATTTTTCCCATAATCACAGAAAAATGGCGTCTCAATCCAAACTCCCGATGCCTTAGATTCAAAAAGTTCGGTCAAAATCCGATCACGTTCTTGAGTCAATTCTGAATCGAGGTTATTGTACTCTTTCAATAATTTTCTTGCCTTGTGGTACATTTTTATCAACTCCGGATCTCTGGAATCGTAATTATATCCTTGAAGCATTTTCTCTTTTTCGGTCACGATTTCTCTTCTTAGGTTTGAAACCTATTAACATTGGCATTTAAAAATTTATTTCAATTACAATCTGATTATGAAAATTTTTCTTTTCCTCGAAGCAGATCAAAAAACAAGAGAAAATCTGATGCGAGGCTATAGAACGGATAGGTGAAAGTGGCAGGTTTATTTTTTTCAAAAAAGAAGTGGCCGACCCAAGCAAACCCGTATCCAATCACTGGAATGGCAGCTAACCAAACGTAGTGTGCCATTGCGATGGCAGTCACCAGTACCACCAAAACCAATCCTGTGCCAATAAAATGAAGAACGCGAGAGGTGGGGTTTTGATGTTCAGTTAAGTAATAGGGATAAAATTCTTTCAAGGAGCTGTACTTCTTTTCCATGTTCAGTAGCTTGGGGTGAAATTATATTCAAAGAAAGTATTTGTTGTCTTTTCTAGTGCTTTAAGTGTCATTTTTGTTTTGCTCTTAGGTGTCGCCACCTCTGTTACCCCCGTCAATGTCATCAAGTACTTGTCCTGCTGAGGATCAATCACATCGAGAATGACCTGTAGCAGGGCATACTTGGTTGTAGTCACTTGTGACCTGAAGTTTCCCATCATTGGATTAAATAGCCAAGGGTCATACATACGGATACCCCAAAAAGGATAAGGATTTAAGGTATTTACGCGTTCCCGCTGTCTCAAATCCTCATTTGAATGGTAGCGAATTACCAAATCTGGCTGTTTGGCGTCATAGACAAGCCCTGCTGCTAGGAATTGATTCTCTAAAGCTTCTTGTACTTGTTGGTCTAATTTGGGATCCGAAAAGCCTGCAATCCCTAATTCCTTATTGACCAATACAAAGCTACGGTAGGTTTTTTGGAAAGGAACTTCTCTATTTTCCACAAAAACTTCTACAGAACTGCAAGCAGAAAGTAAGCCAACTAGGCAGATGAAATAAATTTGGGAAAATTTTGACCGGTTTTGGTACCGATTTCTTTCGTTTAACGGCATGTGGTGAAGTTAATTTATCTTTTTCACGAAAAAAATACGAGTATTCCAAAGATTGTGTTTTTGGCTATGACTACTAATGTTATTTTTGACAAACTATACCCATGAGCAGACCTGATTTTGATGATATCTATATGGAATTGGCGGTAAACCTCGCTAAGAGATCGCATTGCATCAAAAAGCATGTAGGTGCTGTCTTGACAAAAGATACTCGAATAATATCCATTGGCTACAATGGACCTCCAGCAGGCACACACAATTGTGATGTGGAATTTCCGAGTGAAGGCTGTGCCCGGGATTCTAAGGGAAGTTGTTCCTTAGCCTTGCATGCCGAACAGAATGCAATCTTGTATGCAGTGAAGAATAATACTTCTGTTGAGGGATCTACGCTATACGTGACCTTGGCGCCTTGTTTGGCTTGCGCTCGGATCATTTTTTCCATGGGAATTTCCAAAGTGGTTTACCTTTTTTCCTATGCCGAATACAAGGGAATCGGATCGGATGAGGGCGTTGACTTCTTGGTCAAATTTGGAGTAAATGTGCAGCGTTACAGCAAGTCACTGGAAGTTAGTGATACCTTGATTTAAATAAAGTTGACTTCGGGATGCAATTGAATCCCAAATTTTTCAAGTACAGAGGCCTGAATCTGTTGCGCTAGGCTTTTAATTTCTTCCCCACTTCCATTTCCATAGTTGACCAGCACCAAGGCTTGTTTGGCGTGTACTCCGACTTCACCAATTCGTTTGCCTTTCCATCCTGCTTGTTCGATCAGCCAGCCCGCTGCTACTTTTACGCCTTCCAAACTGGGATAACCTGGAAGGGTAGGGTATTGTGCTTTCAATTGCTCAAAATGAACACTTGAGATGGTAGGGTTTTTGAAAAATGAACCCGCATTTCCAATTTCTTTGGGATCTGGAAGTTTGGATTGGCGGATTCGGATTACTGCATTGCTCACTTCACGAAGTGTGGGGTGTTGCACTCCATTGGCTTGAAGCACTTCTTGAATTGCCCCATAATCCAAACGGAAAGTAGGAGTTTTGGACAAGCGAAAAGTGACTGATGTAATCACATATTGATTTTTTAGGGTTTGCTTGAATACGCTTTCTCTGTATCCAAATTGACAAGCTTCTGAATCAAACGAATGGATTTCAAAGGTTTCCCGATGCATGGCTTGAAGGTTGTGAAATACATCTTTTATTTCTACTCCATAAGCCCCAATGTTTTGCATGGGTGATGCACCTACGGTGCCAGGAATCAAGGAAAGGTTTTCTAAACCCGCCCAGTTTTGAGCGATGGAATGGAGTACGAGATCATGCCAAACCTCACCTGCACCTGCCTCAACCCAAATGTGCTCGGCATCTTCTTTAATTACCTCTATTCCTTTGATTTCTAATTTAATAACTAGTGCCTCAACATCTTGAGTCAGTAAAATATTGCTCCCTCCTCCCAGAATTAAAACAGGGGATTCTTTTTCCTTTGCAGTATTTAACGCTGATTTTAACTCGGCCAAAGTACTAGCCCTTGTGAAAAATTTTGCCTTTTTGTCAATTCCAAAGGTGGTAAAGGGTTTCAAAGAAATGTTTTCTTGTATCTTCATAGGCCAAGACTTGTCCTGCGAATTAAAGAAGATTTTATGCCATTGTGAAATGGATTTGCAGATGGATACATTCAATTATGAAAGAATTAATCATTCATGGAGTAAAAGTTAGACCTGGGGATAAGGCTAATATTGAAATTCCTATCGCTAAACTTCCCACCCATACCTTAATAGATTTACCTATTTTTATCCGCTCTTCCTTAGTTGAGGGACCAGTAGTGCTGATCAGTGGTGGGGTACATGGGGATGAAATAAACGGGATTGCTACCGCTAAGAAACTTTTGGAAGCCTTTGATCAAGAGTTAGAATTGATTCGTGGTGCTGTGATTGTCATCCCTTTGGTAAATATTTATGGTTTTTTATCCAATAGCCGAACTTTTCCTGATGGGCGCGACTTGAATCGTAGTTTTCCAGGAAGTAAAAAAGGCTCTCTTGCTTCTCGTATTGCCCATATCCTTAGTGAGGAAATTCTGCCATGGATTGATTTTGGGATTGATTTCCATACCGGAGGTAGAATGATTTCAAATCATCCCCAAATTCGGGTCGACTTCAAGGATAAAGTAGGGGTAGAATTAGCCAAGGCCTTTGGAACACATTATGTCGTGCATTCGAAGCATATTGATAAATCCTTTCGAAAGACGGCCTACAAAGGTAAAAAACACTTGTTGGTGTATGAAGGAGGTGAATCGATGCGCTTAGATCCCTATGCAATTGCCGAAGGGATTTCGGGGACCAAACGACTTCTACATCATTTAGAGATGATTCATGCCCCTCAAATCCCACAAACCACCCTTGTTTTGAAGGAAAGCACCTGGATTCGGGCCAAAGCATCTGGCATTTTCTCCTGCATCGTTAGGTTGGGTGATTTTGTACGCAAAGGAGAACAGCTAGCCACCATTTCTGATCCCTATGGGCAGGTGGTAGTCACTGTGCTTGCTTCGAGTACTGGACACTTGATCGGAGTCAATAATAATCCAGTAGTCAATGTTGGTGATGCCTTACTTCATATTGGAGAGGAGTAAAAAAATTAAATAAGTAACCACAGTCTTACAGGCAACTTAAATAGCCAATTTAAAACTGCGGATAATCGTTTACAGCCCATGAACCACGGGCCACAGGCGGTCAACGGTACACTGCTCACTAAATTGAAACCCAAAGCTTTTAATTAGATTTGTGGTGAAAAAATGTATAACTAGAAAAATTGAAATTCTATAGAAACCTAATACAGGTCCCGTTTTCTCGAGACCTATTTCATTTTTAACTAAAGTATTTTTTTAGTGCTTCCAATTTATCAAGTAATACTTTTTCAATATTACGATAATCCTTTGAATTAGAGATACTTGTGTTTACTGAAAAATAGTATTTTATCTTGGGTTCAGTACCAGAAGGTCTTGCAGAAATTTTACTTCCATCGGCTAGAAAAAATTGCATGACATTGGACTTGTCCAGATTTAAAACATCAACTTTTTGAGTTTTCGGATAGCTAATGCGCGCATTCTTCACATCGTAAATCATCTCTACCGCTGAGCCATTCATCTCTTGCGGCGGATTTGTACGGTACTGTTGCATCAGTTGTTGGATTTGTTCTGCCCCATCTTTTCCTTTCTTAGTCACCGAAATGAGTGCTTCTTTGTAAAAACCAAAACGCTGGTATACTTCTGCAAGCACATCAAATACGGTTTTCCCTTTCGTTTTGTAATAAGCCACAGCTTCTGCTACAAGGGCACAAGCGCTGACACCATCTTTATCACGAACAAAGTCACCCACCAGGAAGCCAAACGATTCCTCACCGCCAGCAATAAACGATTCTTTCCCTTCTTTTTGAAGGATTATGGAAGCGATATTCTTAAACCCTGTAAGGACATTGTAGCAGGGTACTCCGAAGCCTTCCGCGATCTTATTGATTAACTCGGTGGTCACGATGGTATTAACCATGAAATCAGTCGATTTGGCAAGGCCTAGCTCTTTACGGCGAGAGAGCAAGTAATACACGAGGAGCGTTCCTGTTTGATTGCCATTGAGCAATTCATATTCGCCAAATTCATTCGGTACTACAGCTGCATAGCGATCACCATCTGGGTCGCATGCCAACACCAGCGCTGCACCTTCTTTTTTTCCTAAAGCTACCGCAAGGGTTAATGCCTCAGCTTCTTCTGGATTGGGGTAGATCACCGTTGGAAAGTTCCCATCTGGTTCCGCTTGCTCCTTGACCACCTGGATATTTTCAAAGCCAAAGGCTTTAAGCGCTGCAGGAACCATTTTGCCAGAGGCTCCATGTATAGGAGAAAACACAATAGGCATGGATTTTTGTGTCTGAATAGCCTCCTTGGATAAGCTCAGCTCTTTAACACGTTCAAGGTATATCGCATCAAAATCTTCTTCAATGTAATGGATTAGCTCGTCTTGCTTATTCCAATTTACTTGCTCGAAAGAGGTAATCTTTTGAACTTCCTTGATGATGTTGTTATCATGGGGAGCTACTACTTGTGCTCCATCTTCCCAATAGGCCTTGTAACCATTGTATTCCTTGGGATTATGTGAAGCGGTAATCATGACACCAGATTTGCATCCAAAATGTCTTACGGCAAAGGAAAGCATTGGAGTAGGACGCATTTCCCTAAAGTACATGACCTCAATTCCATTTGCAGTAAATACATCTGCAGTTGTTTTGGCAAATAAGGTATTGTTGATTCTACTATCGTGGGTGATGGCTACTTTTATTTTTTCATTTGGAAAACAGGCAATCAAATAATTGGCCAAGCCTTGTGTAGCCATAGCTACGGTGTAAACATTCATCCGGTTGGTTCCTACACCCATCAAACCACGCAATCCTCCAGTACCAAACTCTAATTCTTGATAGAATGAATCCACCAACTCGGTTGGATTGCTAGCGATCAATTGTCGAATGCTTGCCTTGCTTGCCTCATCGATTGAGCTTGCTAACCAGCTTTCTGCCTTTTTTAATATGGAAGAATCAATGCTACTCATGGGATTGAAAAATTAAGTTAAGTATGACAAGTTAGGAAAAATGGAACAGAAGGCCATAGTATGGCAAAGGCCACTATTTCCAAACTAGAAATTATAAGTTTCCTCTCAATTGCTGTTCTCGCTCTATTGCTTCAAACAGGGCTTTGAAATTTCCTTTTCCAAAAGAAGTTGCTCCTTTTCGCTGAATGATTTCAAAGAATAAGGTTGGACGATCCTGAACTGGTTTGGTGAAAATTTGGAGTAAATAACCTTCCTCATCACGATCTACTAAGATATTTAGCGCTTTTAAAGGTGCTAGATCTTCATCAATTTTGCCCACTCGATCCAGTAAGTCATCGTAGTAGGAGCTAGGAACCTCCAGAAACTCAACCCCTCTTTTCCGCAACTCTCCAACGGTATGGATGATATCGTAGGTAGCGATGGCGATGTGCTGCACTCCAGGTCCACCATAAAAATCGAGGTATTCTTCAATCTGGGATTTTTTCTTGCCTTCAGCAGGTTCATTGATTGGAAATTTGATATATCCATTGCCATTGGACACTACCTTGGACATAAGAGCAGAATACTCCGTGGAAATATCCTTGTCATCAAAGGTCAACAACAACTTGAATCCCATGACTTCCTCGTAAAAGTTGACCCATCGGTTCATGTCACCGAGCGTCACATTTCCTACACAGTGGTCGATGTACTTTAAGCCGATTGGTACTGAAGAATAGCTACTTTTTCGAGGTTGGTAACCTGGCAAAAAAGCCCCTTGGTAGTTTTTTCGCTCCACGAAGGTGTGAATTGTATCACCATAGGTTTGGATACTCGCTACTTTTACTTCACCATGTTTATCCTGGAGTGTTTTTGGTGCTTCAACAGAAATAGCCCCTCGGCTAGTTGTTGCCTTCCATGATTTTTCTGCGTCATCCACCCAAAGTGCCAAAACTTTTACTCCGTCACCATGTTTCCGAATATGATCGTTGATTGGATGATCAGCTGAAAGAGGAGAGGTCAGTACTAGTCGAATTTTTTCCTGCTTAAGTACATAGGAAGCCCGGTCCTTCACACCAGTCTCAGGACCAGCGTAGGCAATTAATTCAAATCCAAATGCGTATTGGTAAAAGAGTGCACTTTGCTTGGCATTGCCAACATAAAGTTCCACATAATCGGTACCATTGATGGGGAGAAAGTCTTCAGTCATGGGTTGTATTTGGGTTAATTCAGGGTTCAAAGGTAAAAAAGTCCTCCCAAAAAATTTTCGATTAGTATCGACTATTCCTGAGAATTTTGATTCCAATAGACACTAATCCAAGCCATCAATAAAAAGGAAATGGCCCAGGTGCTGTATTCGGATTTAAAACATAAGAATAGAATCAAGCAGTAGTACAAGGGAGCCAATACAAATCCAATTAAAAACTTAAAAGTACTGGTAAACACTTCATCTTCTATCCTTGGAGCGATCCCAACTAGCCAAATCCAATACAAGGGGAAATGAAAAATCTTCATCAGTTTATTGCTGAGGTAACCTACTGGTTTGACAGGATGAACTACTTGGTGATCGACTAAAAACCGATTCACCTCTTGTTTGCTGCAGACATCCACTTGGTTTGATAGAAGTATTTCTAAGGTCTTTGGGTAGTCCTCATCTGGGAGGTCTACCACCAAGGACTTTAATGCATTTTCTACTTGCTTGGTTAGCTTTCCTGCTTGTGTGGGGTTTGGGTCAACAAGAATCGATTTTCCAATGCTAATTTTCGCCTTGCTTCCTGACTTTTTATGGGCGCTGTATTCAATTCCAATTGGGACGATGGCTGGAGTAATTTCTGGAAACTGTGCCAATGCCCCATAAGCCATCCGAGTAAATCCCTTGCTTAGAGGACGGATATTTCGTACCAAACTATGGTTTCCCTCAGCAAAAATCAACACCGAACCATTTTGCTTTAAGATTTGGTTTGTTTTTTGGAAAGTACCTTGATTTTGAGTGATTTTTGAAAAACCATCCCGTATCCGATACACGGGAAGCATTTGAATTAGGTTCAAAAGGTAAGCCGCAATTGGGTTTTTAAATACAGCAGCTCGGGTCAAAAAATAGGGGCGAATAGGAAGGTGAGTCGCAACAAGAAGAGGGTCAATAAGTGCATTTTGATGGTTTGCAACTAGGATCAGCGGTTGATTTTTAGGGAGATTTGCAATTCCTTCGATTGTGATTTTTTTGTAATAGCCGTGCAAAGCTAATTTTAAAAAAAAGCGAAGTATGAAATAAATCCCTCTTTTCATGGTGTGTTTTTCCAGATACTAGCTAAGATGATCCCTGAAATCAAATGCCAAATTCCCCACCAAGCTGTAATTAAAGCCATTCCTCCAAGACCCGAGAAGAAACTAAAAATCAGAACAAGCCCAAGTCCGGAATTTTGAATTCCCGTTTCTATGGCAATGGTTTTCACGTCCTGGCTTGGTAATCTTGCTAGTTTGGCCGTAAAAAAGCCACTTGCTAAAGCCACAAAATTATGTCCCAATACCCACAGGAAAATGGCGCCTATGTAGGCGACAAAGAGTTTGTAATTGCCAAGCAGCGCAAGCAAAACCAAGGCACCAAAAATAATTAGACTAAGTGGTTTAATCGCTTTAGCCAATTTTTCGGCAAGGTTTGGAAATTTGGAAGTAGTTAAAATCCCAAGCAGTAATGGAATACCCAATAGTAAAACTATGGTCAAGAAGACGTTAAGGCTGTCCAGCCGAACTTCTTTAAGGAGTTGAGCTGTAGGGGCATAGTTGCCTGCCCAAAATGAAAAGTTAAATGGGGTCAGAAAAATAGCGGCAACGCTAGATGTAGCGGTTAAACTTACTGAAAGCGCGACATTCCCTTTGGCATGGCTAGTCAAAAAATTGGATACATTTCCACCTGGACAGGCGGCAACCAAAAACATACCAAGTGCTATGCTTGAAGGTGGATCGAGCAGCATGATTAACACCCAGGTAAGGAAAGGCAAAACAAAAAACTGGGAAAAGATTCCTATGAAAAAGCCTTTCGGGTTTTTTGCCAGGTATTTAAAATCTGCCCATTTTAACTCCAATGCTACTCCATACATAATAATCGCGAGTGCAATATTGAGCCCAAGCAGGTTGTCTGGAGAAAAATTGAGTTGAACTGAATCTAGCGCATCGGATGAAGCCATTGCCCTAAAATCATGCTATTATCGGAAAAATCAAAATAAAAGAGGAGGGAAGACTTGGAATAGGCCAGTGGTATTTCCACTTATTTTAGTTTTCTTCCACTTTTCCGATTCCGCTTACTTCTTTTTTAATGATTCGAGGATTTCCGGAATAGCTTACCTTTCCGATGCCATCCACGACTAAGGATAGGTCTCCTTTACAGTGGACATCCACTTTGCCAATACCCGAACTTTTTACCTCCATGTTCTCCACAATTAGTTGAGAAGCATCCAATTTTCCAACTCCATTGTTTTCGAAAGTGGCCCGATAGGCGTTACCATGAAGTGTAATGTTTCCGACCATATCAAAATCTGCATCGATTTCTTTGGCTTCCAATTCCAATTCTAGATTTCCAACTCCATTGCCCAATAACTTCAGGTTATCTACTTTGAATAATCCATTTGTTTTGACATTCCCTACACCTTCGTAGTCTAATTCTTTTAGATCCTTAAGGGACAGTGTGATTTTAAAATCTCCTTTATTGAAGTTAAATCCCCCCATCTTTTCCATTTCAAGTACCAGCAAGTCGCCTTGTTGGTCAATGACTAGTTTGTCTATCAGCTCTGATGAACCTTCAACTTGAATGGACTCTTTATCGGATTGCTTGAGAATTAGTGTAAAGACCCCATCCAGTTGTAATCGAGTCACTCCATTAAGAGGCTTAATTTCGCTGATGTCCTCCTCTGAGTTATAAGAAATGCCTTTGGAACAGGAAGCGAACAAGAGCAAGAAAGGAAGTACAAGTAAGTAGAGGAAATTTTTCATAGGGGTCGTGCTAAGGTTGAACAGGTTATGCCAAAAAATAGACCAAACTAAAAATGTGTCCCTAATTTAAATATACGCCTTTTTAGAAATAAGTGACTGTCCATAAGCGAACAAAATCGAGGTGCATTGTTCAGTATTGGAGGGGGAAAATGCATCTAGTTAAGTCTAACAGATTAAAACTCCCAGCGTGTGAATACCCCGTAATTAACTCTAGCCACTTTGTTTGGTCCATAGGCATCAAAGTTGGCACCTAGCCCAAAGCCCACCGGTCCTTTTTTAAAACCCGCACGCAAGTAAAGAAAGCTTCTGTTGTGAAATCCTTCTGCCATGCCTTGATTGTAGGTGAGTTGCAGACGACTGTAAAGGGACCATTTCTCGTTAAGGGCAGGCTTGTACTCGTAAAGTCCAAAAAACTTAACATTCTGTGCACTGCTCAATTGGTAAGAAAGTACACTTATAGCTAGAATTTCCTTGGTTGCCTTGCTATGGGTGAGCCCAACAGTTGTTCCAAAACCAGCAACTGAATTTGCTTCACCGCCGGCTGCAAGTGAGAAACCGGATTTACCCAAAGCATAGTTTATTTGAAATGGGATCACAACCGAATCGCCAAGTTTCTTTCCTTTGCCATAATTTTCAGAAAACACAGCTATTGCCAAGACACTAAACTTGCTAGTTGGAGTGAAATTCCGTTTCATCACCAGTTGATAATCCATTCGTTCGTGGCCAAACATCAATTCCATGGGAAGGGGAGGAATAGGTGCTTGTGCTTTTAGAGAAAAGCTTATCAAAAAAATAAACAGGAGGGTAACTGTTTCTCTAAAGATAAGATTGGAAAGTAGCTTCATTTTTGTTTGAATTAAAGGGTTTGATCAGGCACACCACTCAATTGAATGCTATGGAAGTTAATCCAATTCTCTGAGGTCTACTGGAACTACTCTAGATACCCCCGCTTCAATCATTGTAATGCCGTAAATGATATCCGTGCTCGCCATCGTCCGCTTGTTGTGGGTGACAATGATAAACTGACTTTCCGCGCTGAATTTTTGTATAATCTGGTTGAATTTGTCAATGTTGGCATCATCCAAAGGAGCATCCACTTCATCAAAAATACAGAATGGAGCAGGTTTCAGGAGGTAAATCGAGAAGAGGAGAGAGGTAGCAGTTAAGGTTTTTTCGCCTCCACTAAGTTGATTAATTGTTAATGGGCGCTTTCCCTTAGGCTTAGCCATAATTTCGATGGCAGATTCCAGTGGATTTTCTGGATCTACCAAGGTAAGGTCGCAATCGTCCTGTTCTGTAAAGAGGGAGCGAAACACGCGAACAAAGTTTTCTTTAATCTTTCCAAAAGCATCCAAAAAGGTTTCTTTTGCGACTAAGTCAATCTCTGATATGGTGGCTAAGAGGGATTCCTTAGCTTTTATTAAATCCTCTTTTTGATTGGAGATAAAATCGTAGCGAATTTTAATTTCATCGTATGCCTCCATGGCCATGGGATTAATTGGGCCAATTCGATCCAGTCTTTCTTTTTGCTTCTGTACAAGTTCTTTTAAATCACTTTCCTTGAAATCTTCAAATTCCGCATCTACCAAAGGGTTTTCTGCCATCAAGGTCTCCAAGTCAATGTCAAATTCAACACTGAGTCGTTCCTTCATCCCGGTCATTTTTAGACGATACTCATTGACTTGATTTTGTAGGGCAATGACCAATTCGTCATATCCTTCTTTGGCTTTTTGCAAACTTCGAATCCGAGTATCAAGTTCATCAATTTCCCCTCTTCCTCCATAATAGCTTTTTTCAGCTTCCGTAACCCCAATTTCAATTCCTTCCTTCTCGGTATAAAGCTCTATGAGCTCTTCATCTTTTACTTCATTCGAGTCAAGCAGGGTTTTGATTTCATTATCCAACTGGCTTAATTCTACTTGTGACTTCTCAATCCTTTCCTTCGAACTTTCGAAAGCTGCCTGCTTAAACTCAATTTCTTGTTCGGCACTACTTACTCGATTGAGTTGCTGGATGTAGGTAATGTTTTCTTGATTGAAGAGTTGTGATTTTTCTGAAAGGAGTGAAGAGACCACTTCCAACTCCTCAGTTACAAGAATTAATTGCTCACTCAGCTCCTCAAAAAGTAATTTTTCTTTTAGTAATTGAGGTTGAATTTCTTCCAAGCTTTCTTCGAGTGAAGCGATTCGCGCTAAAATATCTTCCCTTTTGTTTGCGTTGGAATAAAGTAACTCCGAAAGCTGCTCCTTTTTGGTACGAACGGATACGTATTCAGAGTTCAACACCTGAAGTTTTGCCTGGCTTTCTTCCAAGGCCTTCTTATAGCTCAGTTCTTTTAATTTGGTCAATTCACCAAGTTTCAAATCTAAGTTGGCCCGAGAGCTACTTACTTTTTTATGGAGTTCCTTGATCTCTTTTTCTAATTTTTCAAGATTCTTGGCTCGTCCAATTCGTTTTCCTTCAAACAATCCTACGGAGCCTCCAGAAAGGGAAAATTTCTTTTTGATGTATTTACCCGATTCAGCCAAAAATACCCCTTCTTTTTGGCTTGGAAAATCAGGGTATTCGCCTTGGACAATGTAGACATTGTCCAATATAAAATTGATCAGCCTGCTGTATTTGAGATCAAATTCAATGATTTCAGTTGCAGCGATGGCATTTGAAAAAAGCTGCGCTTGGCTGGGGGAAAACTGTTCAAAGTGCTCCAAAATGAAAAAATTAGCCTTCCCTCTTGCCGCATTACTTAGCAATTGAATGGCTGCAATGGCCTCAGCTTCCGTATCTACTACGTAGTAGTTGAGGTAATTTTCCAAGAAATTTTCAATCGTAACCCGATACTTCTCATCCGTAGTAAGTAAGTCTGAGAGGAGGGGTACATCCTTGCCCCAACTTGGATTTTTTTTCAGAAATTTGATGGCCTCAGGAAATCCCTCCAAGTTTTCAACCAGGGATTTTGTCAAGTTAAATTCGTTGGTCTTCGAATCAAGTTTCCGTGAGATCTGAGTGAGTTCCTCTCGAATCATTTCTACAATTCGGTTGGTTTCCTCTACTTTTAGGTCCTGATCCTCCTGCTTTTGTTTAAGTACTTCATAGGCTTGCTGGGCATCATCCACCTGTGCCTTTACTCGAATGAGATTTTGTTCAAAATCTAAGAGATTAGCTTCCTGTGAACTGTCATCAGAAGAAGTCCGCTCTAATTCTTGCTTCAGGGTAGACCATTGAATTTGTTTAATTTCAACTTCTTTTCCAGCTTGATAAACACGATCCTTGATTTGAGAAACTTGCTGGCTGAGGTCTTTGTGTTGCTCTTGTTTGGCTGCCGTAGCAGTCTTTTGATGATCGTATTCTTCACGAAGTTGCGCAACGAGCACTTCTTTTTCCGCTAAAATTTTCTCTGCACTTTCTTTCTCTTGTTCTAAAGAGCGAATTGCAAAGGCCGCACGTTCATTCGATTTACGATCTTGATCTATCTGTTCTCGAAGTGTTTGGGATCGATCTTCTAAGAACCTGAGGCGCTCGTTTTTTATTTTTTTATCCGACTCAAAGGTTCGGATTTTATTGACCTGCTCGTTTAAAGTTTTCTGTCTAGCAGCCAATAATTTTTCTTTACCTATTAAATCTGACTTGGCAGCGCTTAATTGAGCTTCAAGGGTAGCTATTTGGGTTTGAATTTCTAGCTTTTGATCAGATTCCTTCTGAATTTTAGTCTGTGCCTCTACTAAAGCGAGTTGTAGCTGCTCCAAGGATTTCTTAGCCAAATTAATACTGGCAATGCGGTAATCTGCTTTAATTTCGAAGTATTTAGCAGCCTGTTTTGCCTGCTTTTCTAAGGACTTTAGGTTTTTATCAATTTCAAAAAGTAGGTCTTCCACACGGCCAAGATCTGCATCTGTATCCTCTAGCTTTCGAAGGGTTTCACGCTTGCGGTTTTTAAACTTGGAGATTCCAGCAGCTTCTTCAAAAAGTTCTCGACGAGAGTTATTTTTATCATTCAGCAATTCATCAATCATTTTCAATTCGATGATTGCATAAGAGTTGGAATTGATTCCCGTATCCAGAAATAGGTTGGTGATATCTTTCAACCTGCAGGTAACCCCATTGATTTGATATTCGCTTTCTCCACTGCGGTAATACCTACGTGTGATGGTAACGTGTGTATATTCTGTGGGCAGTAAATTTTTCGTGTTTTCGAACGTAAGGGATACCTCAGCTAGGTTGGTGGGCTTTCGATTTTTGGTCCCGTTAAAAATCACATTCTCCATTTTATCCGAGCGGAGCATTCTTGATTTTTGTTCACCCAAAACCCATCGAATTGCATCTACTACATTGGATTTGCCGCATCCATTTGGCCCCACCACTCCTGTGATGCCCTTATCAAAGTGGATGACCATTTTGTCTCCAAAACTTTTGAAACCTTTGATTTCCAGCTTGCTAAGTAGCATCGGTGATTTTAATTGGGATTAGGGCTTCAAAATAGCTTGAATCTAGGATAATGGCAAAAAAAAGGAGGAATTCAGCTTATTTTAAGCATAGAAAATTCAAGGGAAGATATGAAAGCAAAAAAGTGAATTCTTTTTTACAACTTTTTGAAGTACCTTAACTCCATGGATTTTGGACAAATCATTTATATTGTGGCTATAGTGGCCTATTTCTTGTATCGGGCGAGTTCCAAAAAGAAGGATGCTTTACCTCCAGATGCAGAATCATCTGACCCAAGTTCTCCTCCCAAGGGCCTAACTTTTGAAGAACTTTTGCGCGAAATTCGTGAGGCACAATCTCCTAAAATTCCTGAATTGGAGCCAGAGCCGGTTTCCTTGCCAAAGTCAAATCCTACATCTTCACTCCCAAATCTAGAGCGGTCTTTAAGTCAACCTTCTAATTCTAGGGAAGAAATTTTGTCAGAAGGTGTAGATTATGAGGTAACTACTAATCCACCGAAAACAAGGCCATTTTACACAGATTCAGAAGTATCCACCACCCTTATTGATCAAAGAAGGCCTATTTCGTATGAAATTCCTGAGTCGCAAATCAACCCCTATGCAGAATTGTTGAAGAACCCGAAGTCATTTCGTGATGCAGTGGTGGTGAGTGAAATTTTAAAACCCAAACATTTTTGAGCTAGAGCTAAACATTTTTATTCCAAAACGATTTTAAAGCTGTGTATAGCAAGTAATTAATCGTGAATTGGCATGAAAACGAATCCATCTCCCAAATCTGGTATTTTAACTTCTTCCAGAAGAAAATTCTTAGAAAAAGCAGGCTTGGCAACTGTAATGAGTACGTTTGGTGTCTCATTTTTTACTTCTTGTGTGAGCTCAGAAGAACCAAGTGATCCTACAACTCCTCCTTCTACCACAGCTCCAAATGGGATTACCATATCGGGTTCAACAGTTCAAGTCAACCTTACTATTCAAACTAAGCTTGCTGTGTCTGGGGGGTGGTTGTTAATTAATTCTGCAAAAACTTTAGTAGCTAACCTCAACGGAAATTTTGTAGCCCTTACTTCCGTGTGTACCCACTCTGGGTGTTTTGATAGCTGGTCCTTTACAAACAATCGTTTTACCTGCACCTGTCATAACTCAATTTTTGATACTACAGGAAAAGTGTTAGAGGGCCCAGCCAATCAGCCTTTGCAAGTGTATACTACTTCCGTTTCAGGCAATACACTCACAATCAGCAAATAGGAAGAATCAAAAAGGATCTTTTCCCCTCAATCTAGACTCATTTTAGGTTTTATTATTTTTTGAATTGATACTTTTCACAAGGGAAATTATTTGACAAATAGTGTCAATAAATAGTTTTTTGTTTTTGCCTCAAGTATTTTTGACCAGTAACCGTCAAATACATGGCCAAATCAAGTCCTATCGAGCAACAAAAGATTTTAAGGGTATTCAAATTGATTAACCTGCTTCAAAGTACTATTGGAAAACCTGTGCATCGGCTTGCGGAATTATTACAAACTGACGAACGCACCGTATACAGGTATTTTAAACTGTTGGAAGCTTTGGGGTTTGTAGTGGTTAAGGAGTTTAGCAAGTATAAAATCCAAGACCGGCCCGAATACTTACCCAAACCAAGCAATGGCGCTATTTTTTCAGCAGAAGAAACCCAATGGCTCACTAATCTATTGGATACTCAGGGAAAGGGGAATGCGTTAAAGGACGCAGTTGCACAAAAACTTAATTTACAGTCAGGAGTTCAGGTAAGCACCCAGGACCTCTTTAAAGCAAATCTAGGCCGCTTGGTCGATTTGATTGCGCAGGGTATCACGCTTAAAAAGCAAATTTGGATCAAGGATTACTATTCTTTGAGAAGTGACACTGTATCTGATCGATTGGTAGAGCCAGTAGGATTTACCGCTGATTACGAACACATTCATGCTTTTGAACTTGAAAGTCAGTCCATGAAAATGTTTAAGATTGAGCGAATGGGAGAGGTGGTCATCGCTTCGGAAAGTTGGAAATTTGAATTTGCCCACGAACTCCCAGAACAAGCTTTGTTTGGATTTACGGGTAAAGGAAAGTTCTACATCAAACTTAAGCTGAGTAAAAAAGCCTACCAGCTCATGGTAGAAGAATACCCAACTGCTCGTCCTTTTATTCAAATTAAAAATCGGAATCAGTACTTTTTTGAAGGGGAAATTCCCCATCTTCCTGGCCTGGCTCGATTCATTTTAAGTCTTCCAGGCGAAGTAAAGGTGGAAGAAGGAAACGAACTCAAAGCCTACCTAATAGAACAGATTCAAAAAGGATTCTTTTAGGCTTGGTGCTCGTCTCTGAGAAGGTCGTTGCTAGTCTTGACTGGGTTGAAGGTTAGGAGTGGAACCTCAACGAAAAGTGTGTTCCAATCAGCCATTGCACCATTCCATAGTCCTGGTAATTCCAATGCCTTTAGTACCTTTCCATTTTTAGATTTTTCGGTAATGAATCCCGTATTCATGTCTCTATAGAGGAGTAAGTCAAATGCATTTCCTTTGTAATCACGAGTAGCACATACCAAATCCACTGGGTTAAAATGGGTAGAGGCTTGCAGATGCGCCAAAGATTCAGGATTTGAGGTGTCAATTTGAGCTGTTTCTAGAATTTGGAGGGACTGCGTTCCATCCTTTTCTTGGATCCAAAAGGGTCCGCCACCAGGTTCCCCTGTGTTTTTGACCATTCCACAGACGCGTATTGGGCGATTGAGTTTGGTCTTAAAAAATGCCGCTTGATCATTTAAACTACTTTCTTGGATTGATTCAGGTATTATCCTTCCCAAATCCCTACTGTAAACCTGCATCGCAAATTGTACTGAACTGCTGGAAATTTCCAGATCGAGTGCAATTAATGCTTGGAAGATGCGGGCCTGAACTTCGAGCAACCAGCCTGCAAGGGCCATTTTGTAAGTTTTGGTAATTGGCTTTAGCCGATCAGGAACTACGTTGTCAATATTTTTAATGAAAATTAAATCTGCTGAAATCTCATTTAGATTTTCTAAAAGCGCACCATGTCCGGCTGGGCGGAATAAGAGGCTTCCATCTTCTTCTAGAAAAGGGGCATTCAGATCATTCACTGCGATCGTGTCGGTAGACTTTTTCTGTTGTGAAAAGGTCACTTTAAATTTCAATCCCGTTTTTTGACTAAGCCTTGGTAAATGCCGATTAATTTCAGCTTTAAATCCTTCTTCGTGCTCTGGAGATACAGTGAAATGAATCTGAACTTCCTTGTTTTTTCCTACGCCATATTGTGTGCCTTCAACCAAATGCTCCTCAGCAGGGCATCTATTTTCATCTGCATAAGCATGGAAGCGTAAAAGACCCTTGGGTAAGTTTCCATACCCCAATCCTGAATCAGTGAGTAAGCTAGCTACTAGCTTTTTATATTCCTTTTGCTCAAGAAGGCTTGCTATGGATTCACCTTGCTTATGGAGTAGTGCATCCAAATCTTGGTAAAAAGCAAACTGATGTAGCTGTGATATAAATTTTTGAGTAAATCCATCCAGTTCATTTCCCTCCGTCTCTAAAAATGAAAATAAGTCTTTGAACATTCTGCTGGCCGCTCCAGAGGCAGGAACAAATTTAACAAGCTCTAATTCCGAGGATCTTTTTTCAAAATAGCTTTGGTAATCCTTCACCTGACTTTCCGACCAAACTTGAATCCCACGAGCAGGAGTAGCTGGACCCACTAGGTTCAAAAATGGGAAACCTTGTTTAAAGCTTTCCAGTTGCATTTGAACGGTTTCTATTTGCTTGCCTTGTTCTAGGATTTTTTGGAAGAGAATTGCGTCCATATCTTGAATTTAATTAGGCTCAGGTTTTCAAGATAAATTACTTCCTGCTATTCCTCAACGATTGCTCAGAATTTATTTGAAAATTAGGATGATTTAATGGGCAGAAAGAAGTTGAAATTGGATGGAATCTCCCACTTTTTTTTGTGCTAATCGAGATTGTGCATCTTCGCTGAGTTGAAGAATTCGTGGATAGCCTCCAGTAACCCCTGCATCACGCATCAGGATAATTACCTTTCCTCCAGGAGTGAGCTGCACGGTTCCAGGAAAAACTGGGTTAGTCGGTAGATCTTCCAATTCGTTGGCTACTAATTCTTCCAATTGAATTCCCATCCGATTACTTAATTTGGAAAGGTGAACTGGATGATCTAGGAGGATTCTTTGTTGATCAGCCGATATAAGCATCCAATCTGGGCCAGGATAGGCTTGGATTATTTCAGGTTCAAACCAGTCCGTTCTCCATTTGGGTTTTGCTTGTAGGACAGATTTGGATTGAATCGGAAGATAGTAGAGAGTTTGTCCCGTACTACGTGCTGAAGGGTTAGTGATGGATGCAAAATCACTTCCTGAACCCAGGTACTTTTCTACCTGGAAGCCACCTTCAATGCAGAGATACAATCTGGCTCCAATATGGAAGGAACCAATCTCTAATAGATCGCCTGATTCCAAGACAATAAAGGAAGGATTTGAAATGGCTACATGATTGACTGCAATAGAGGCCTGAGCACCTGCTAATGCAATGCGACAAGAGGATTCAAATTTGATTTTTAGACCAGGTTGCCCCATTTCTAAGGCTACAGCATCGCTTGCGTTTTTGAGTAGGTGGTTTGCCCAGTGATAGCTATGCAAATCCATGGCTCCAGATCTTGGTATGCCATAATTTGACCCAATAACACGTCCTTCATCCTGTAAGGAAGTTCCAGGGGGGCAACGTAAAAGATGTGCTTTTCCCAGGATCGTATTCATTTTAGGTAGGATTTAGTATCGATATCCCTCCAATTTTCAAATTGAGAGGCAGTTATAGACACAAATTGGATTTGTTCTCCAGGTTTTGCCCACACCGGGGGTGTCTGTTTCGGATCAAAGAAGGGCAGCGGACTTCTTCCAATACAATGCCATCCACCAGGACTCTGCATAGGATATATGCCAGTTTGATTTCCACCTATTGCGACGGATCCTGGAGGTACTGACGAAGTGGGTACACTTTTTCTAGGCAAATGAAGTTTTGGCGAAAGGCCATTCAAATAGAAAAACCCAGGTAGAAAACCGAAAAAATGAATTCGATAATGGGCTTGTGTATGCAATTGAATGACTTCTTCCACACTTAAAACTTTTGATTTAGCAAAATTCTCCAAATCCTGACCGTATTCGGGTTGGTAGCATACTGGAACTTGCCACACCTTATCAGGTAGTGGCTCAGGGCTGAGTTGAAGTGCGTCAACTTGTTTTAAAAATTCCTGTTGAGATGCTAAATTTTTCCAAACCAAACTTAATCGGGTGAACCCCTGACGAACTTCAAAGATCTTTTCCGAAAAATTAGTTTGAACATAGTTCAAATAAGCCAATTGAATTGAAAGCAACTCATCTGTGGGTTTTACATTCCATACGAGTTCTCCTAGGCTTGGGCTGATGACTTGATAGGTAGGCTTCATGACCAATACCGTTTTCTCAGGGTAGGCAAAAAATCAAGAATGCGTGGATTATCACCATGAAAGCATAATGTATCTGCGGCAATTGGTAAATATTCCCCAGTTTGGCTCAGCAATTGTCCTTTAAAAATTAATCGATTGACTTGGGAATCTACTGATTCTAGGGTTTGGAGTAGGGATCCTTCCAGGTTCCTTGAACTTAATTGATAGTTGGAGGTATAGGATCGATCTGCAAAAACCTCTAATCGGATGGGAAGACTATTCCGAATTGCATAGTGCTTTAGCTCGGAATGTGGGGGAACAAGTAATGGAATACTTGGGTAATATTCCGCTAAAAAATCAGTTAATAGACGCGCAAGGTTAGGGTCTTTGGCAGCGTCATTGTACAATGCTCCATGAAATTTGATATGATCCATGGGAATACCATGTACACCTGCACTCGTAGCAAAGCAGCTTATTTGCTGATCAATTTGTTTGACTAACTCCTCAGGAGGGGTTGGAAGCGATACTCTTCCAAAATTTGCTTTGTCTGAATAGGAGGGGTGTGCTCCTGCCTTTTTATTGAATTTTTTCACTAAAAGGAGCGAGGCATCCAAAGTTTCTTGAGTTCCATAATGTCCTCCACAAGCAAGACTTGCCACATCGATAAAAGGAAAAATTTCTTCCTCCCAAGCAACACCTTCTCCAAGATCACAGTTGATTTGAGGTAGGAAAAGAGGTTTTTCAAGTGGATTAAAGTCAGTCATTGATCTGGGAGCTCAGCGCTTTTAAATTAAGATCTCGACCACTTTTCCTGTTTCGGGATCTACCACCACTCGAATAAGACCCATGTTATCCTTTGTTAGGAAGACTACTACATAATTTCCATTTGTCCAAGCGCTTACTTCAGCTTTTTGCCAATCTCCTAGTACCGAAGCTTTTTGTGCAGGACTCAAGGCTGTATAGGCAATATTTCGGTAAACATTCAACGGATCATCTTGCGATTCTTCGGTGCAGGCTAGTATGAGAATTCCTAAAAATGCAAAAAGAAGAAGTTTGAATTTCATGGCTAATCAGGTTTACTTCTCAAATTTGAAAAAAATTCCTTTCTTGACAAGTACTAAAGCAAATTAGCGAGTAAGATGTCCTTGAGCTCAAAACTACCACACGTCGGCACAACTATTTTCACGACCATGTCTAAAATGGCGCAGGAGGAAAATGCGATTAACCTGGCGCAGGGGTTTCCAGGATTTGGTTCGGATCCAGTCTTACTGGAGTTGGTGGCCAAATATACCCGAGAGGGATTCAATCAATATGCCCCCATGTCTGGTACTTCTGAATTAAAACAAGCCTTGGCGGTAAAAACAAAGTTGACACAAGGTTATTTCCCTAATCCTGAATTGGAAGTGACAATCGTTTCAGGTGCTACAGAAGCCCTTTTTGCGGCATTTACTGCTATCGTTCGGTCAGGTGATGAAGTCCTTGTTTTGGAGCCTTCTTACGATAGCTACGTTCCAGCAATTACCTTAAATGGCGGTATTCCTGTTTTTGTGGCTTTGAAATCTCCAGATTTTTCTTTGGATTGGGAATTAATTGCCTCCAAAATAACTTCAAAGACACGCGCTATTGTGGTCAATAGTCCTCACAACCCAAGTGGCTATGTTTGGAGCCAAGAAGATGTCGATTGTTTAGCCGCATTAGTCGATCAGCATGGCTTGTTCGTCATCAGTGACGAGGTCTATGAGCACATCCTATTTGATGGTAGAATGCATATTTCCTTAGGATCAAATGTGATTTTACGGGAGCGAACCTTAGTCTGTGGATCTTTTGGTAAGACCTTCCATGTGACGGGTTGGAAAATTGGGTATTGCATAGCTCCTTTAGCTTTGAGTCAAGAATTTCGAAAAGTGCATCAGTTTTTAACATTTAGTACGGTCACCCCAATGCAGTATGCACTAGCTGAATACCTAGATGATCCGAATCACTACCTTGCCTTGCCGGCCTTTTACCAAAAGAAACGTGATTTGTTTCTAGAAGGGTTGAAATCTTCTCCCTTCAGTTTTCAAGCTAGTCAAGGTAGTTTTTTTCAGTTGGTATCGTATGGCCATCTCAGCAAAAAATCTGACGTAATACTAGCCGAACAGATGACTCGGCAACTGAAGGTAGCTTGTATCCCTGTTTCCGTGTTTTATTCCGATGGACAGGATGATCAAGTACTTCGCTTTTGTTTTGCCAAAAAAGAAGAAGATTTGGAAGAAGCCTTGCGTCGAATTCAACAATTGGAATTACTTTTTTAATTTAATTAATACATTGAATATTAATTAATTATATACTATAAAATTAATTAAAACTTAAATCATATATCACCTATGAAAACCTTGATTTTTTTCTTTTCATTTATGGCATTTATGGGTGTGTCTTGGGCGCAAGAGGCCGATTTTGAGCAATGGAAAATCAAGCGAACAGCCGAGTTGACTGGGGAAGATGGCTGGCTCAATTTGGCGGGATTATTCTGGATTGAGGTTCATTCTCCCTATTTGGAAGAGGCAAATTCTACTCTTGGCTTTGCTGAAAAGGCGAATTCTTCCACCTTGGGAAAATTTGAGTTTGGGCAGGATTCCGTATGGTTTGTAGGTATGAATGAACTCATCCAAAAGAAAAACAAGTTGTCTGAGACCTTTAAGATGCTAGTATTTCCAACAGGATACGGAGCAGGAGGAGTTTACTACAAGAATTGGAAGTGGACGATTATTCAGCGTGGTGGTAGCTATGCGCTCCGATTGCGTGACTTATCCCATCCCAATCTTAAAGCATTTACGCCTACGCCGACTTTTGATTACAATTCCGCTTTTCGTTTTTCAGCAAAGTTGGAACCTAGATTCAACCAAACGCTTGAAATACCCAATGTTTTGGGTCAACTCATCACTTGGAAAGTGATAGGAGTTCTTCATTTTGAAAAAGAAGGGCAAAAGTTTGAACTTCTGGTATTGGATGAACTGGGTAAGTTGTTTGTCCTATTTTCTGACGAAACTTCCGCTATAGAAACTTACCCCACAGGTCGATACCTGTATGTGAATCCTCCGGATACAAGGGGAATGACCGTTCTTGATTTTAATTATGCCTACAATCCCCCTTGTGCCTATACAGAATTTGCAACTTGCCCTATTCCTCCCAAATCCAATCGGCTTCCATTTGCCGTACCTGCTGGAGAAAAGCTGCCAGCAGGTCATTAAATAAGTATAAAAAAAGGGGTGAGCCCCTTTTTTATGCCAATGCTTTTCTAGCGTATTCCAAACATTTTTGAACTTCCTTGACGGCATCAGATCCCTGTGGAATTTGGTATTCTAATTCAATCGTAGCAGGGAAATCATATTTTTTCTTCCTCATAAGCTGTAGCATCTCCACAATGGGCGTATCACCAGTACCCCAGCTAACGTTTGCTTTGCCGTTGGTGGGGGTTTTACGATCCTTGGTATGCATACTCAAGATTCTAGTATGATGTTTCTCAATAAGTGGGATCAAATCTGTATGTCCTGCAGCAATGTAATGTCCGGCATCTAGGTTTAATCCATTTTTGGAGCTTTGGCCAAGTGCAGTATCCCAAAAAGTAAAGGTCTCTTGCTCGTGACCGTGGTAGCCTACGGCCATTTGTTCTTTTTCTCCGAGTTTACCCAAGCGCATCGTCTGCGCATCATCTGATGGATGTTCCAAAGTTACATGGCTAGCGCCTAAAGCTTTTGCGGCTCTCATTCCATAAACCACTTCCAGATCCGAGTTGTTTGCTCCAAAGGCATTGGGTTTGAAGGCATAGATTGATACCCCCGCATCCTTGTACATTTTACCAAACTGTTCAAATTTCTTCATGTCAGCATTAGCGCGCCATTCAGCTACTATCTTGTTAAATGAGAAACTTTGGGCTTGAAGATCAGCAAGTTCCTTTTTTTCGTCCTCGGTAAGGGTTTCTCCTCGTCTTTGCTTTCCTCCCAATTGAAAAATTCGCATACGATTGAAAGTAGGGGCAGGCATACCTGCAAAACTTTCTGCAGGATCACCCATCAGTTCGATGGAGGAAATACCGGAATCCAACACATATTGAAGCGTCGCTTCAGCACTTTGATCTGCCATTGATCTAAACGAGTAGGTGATGCACCCGATCTGAACCCCATTGATTCGAGAATTGGGTTTGCCTAAGGATTTGATAAGGGCTGGCGCTCCTTGAAGCCAAGTAGGGGCGGTGAGGACACCGGCCAATCCTAAGGCAGATTTTTGAAGAAACTCGCGACGATTTTTCATGGTTGTGATTAGGTTTTCAATGATTTAGTAAATGTTTTAGCACTGTATCTTTCAAAGGTTGCATCGGGAGAAAAACTTGGTATTTAAGTTTTTCCAAAAACGTGGAATTAATTTCATGACTTAAAATCCAATCGCTTTGTCGTCCCCACGTGGATCTGCGCCACCTTCGAGTTTCCCATTGGGTAAAACACGGATAGCATCTACTTTTCCAATGATGGGACTGTTTCCTTCATTGATTAAGTATCCCTTGGATTTGAGTTGATTTACGAGTGCAGAGCCAAATGCCTTGGGTTCAAAGTTTACAAGATCGGGAAGCCATTGGTGATGAAATCTCGGAGCATTGACCGCTTCCTGCATGCCCATATCAAATTCATAAACATTCAATATGGTCTGCAAAACAGAAGTAATGATGGTAGATCCACCTGGAGTACCCACGACCATGGATAGTTTGCCTTCTTTTTCTACGATGGTAGGAGTCATGGAACTGAGCATGCGTTTGCCAGGAGCAATGCTATTTGCTTCGGTACCGACTAAACCAAACATGTTGGGAACTCCAGCTTTGGCGCTGAAATCATCCATTTCATTGTTCAAAAAGAAGCCCAACTCTTCAATAAATACCTTTGAACCATAGGCGCCATTGAGGGTAGTGGTCACTGATACCGCATTGCCATCTGCATCCACAATCGAGTAGTGGGTAGTTTCCATGCTTTCTGAAAAGGAGAACTCCCCTTTAGCGATATCTGCCGATTTACTAGCTTTTTCAAATGAAAAATTCCCCATTCTTGACTTGAGGTACGCAGAGTCTAATAATTGTTGGGTAGGGATGTTTACAAAATCAGGATCTCCCAAATAGTGATTTCGATCCGCGTAGGCACGACGCTCTGCTTCCACGAGAAGTTGTACATATTCAGGAGAATGGTGGCCTAACTTTCTAAGAGGATATGGCTCTAGCATTTTTAGGATTTGGCCCAAGGTAATTCCCCCAGAACTAGGAGGTGCCATGGAGATAATTTTCAAGTTTCGGTATGGAAAGACGATGGGATCCCTCCAGATGGCTTTGTATTTGGCTAGATCCTTTTTGGATAGGATTCCACCATTTTTCTGAAAATGATTGACTAGGATCTTTGCAGTCTCTCCTTTGTAAAATTCATTTTTTCCATTGGTCGCAATTCGTTCCAAGGTATTGGCGAGTGCGGGTTGTTTGAGCGTATCTCCTTCTTTAATTTCCTTTCCAAAAAAGGTGTTTGGTCCATTTACTTCGATAAAAATTTGACGATGATTTCGCAAGCTTTCGGCCTGTTTTTTAGTTACCACATAGCCATTGCGTGCCAGGTCAATTACCGGCTGCAGTACTTGTTTGGGGTTCAATTTTCCAAACTTGGCCTGAGCTTCAAAAATACCTGCCAAGGTTCCTGGTACTCCAGACGCTAATATTCCTTGTGTACTTAGCTGTGGGATCACATTTCCATCTTGATCTAAATACATGTCTTTGGTGGCAGCCAGGGGAGCTTTTTCTCGGTAATCCAAACTGCCGATTTGGCCATCTGCCATCCGATAGACCATAAATCCGCCGCCGCCTAAGTTACCCGCAAAAGGGAAAGTGACCGCTAAGGCCATTTCTGTTGCCATCATGGCATCAAAGGCATTACCACCTTGCTTCAAGATGTCCACGCCAATCTTGGAAGCCTCTTCACGTGCTGAGACCACCATGGCTCGATCTGCTATTAGGCCTTCAACTCCTAGGGTCTGTGCTTTGATTTCACCTAAAAACCATCCAAACAGGATGAAGCTGACTGGAAAGATATAGTGCTTTCGATTTAAGGGATTCATTTGCGCTGAAGTTTACTAATGACTATTCAAACTTTGATTAGGATCACATGCAATTTATCACTCTTCTCTTGGGGGCAGTGTTCCATTCGTGGAATTTCGAATTGAAAATTTAAACTACGCTTATTTTTTAACAATTAGCCAAAGATTGAGTTCTACTTTTCGTAACCCTGTCACAGCCCAGTTCGACTCAATTTTATTGAAAATGGATAGAAAATGAGTTGGTAAACAAAAACAAAAAGCGAATTGTACTTAATTTTGTGCGTTAATCTTTTCACTGATGCAGAAAAATAAAAAAATCTTCTTGTTTCTTTTTGTATTGTTCATGCTAATCATTCTTTATGTGAGCTATGACATATCTAGTAGAACTACTTTTCCTGGATCTAAGGGTAATTTAAAAGAACGAATTTCTACAGAAGTTCAAAAATAGACTGCATGATAGGAAAGAAGATTGATGTAGATCGTTTGGATCTTGATTTGATGAAGGAGAAGACCACGGACAACCCTGGACTGCTTCCCTATGGACATCATTCTGGTAGTGCATTGATAAAGCCAGAAGATAAGGGGAAAATCACGGGTAGAGCAGTGGCAGCCATGCATTCGCAAACGGATATGCAAATGGCCCAGATCTACGATCAAATGAAGCTATTGGCAGATCAAGCCAAGAAAATCCAATCTCGAATTGAAGTATCGGAACGCATCTACCAAGCGTCTATCTCCTTTGAACCCTTAATCAACCACCGTTACTTCTTGTATCAAAAGGAGGATGGTACGGACTTTATGAGCATGATCGCTCCAGAAGAATGGGGTAGAAAAAAGAATTGGGCAAATTTTGTAGCCGAAATAAAATTGTTGGCAGACCATACCTGGGAAATCCTCCGCGAAGAAAGTTAAGCCAATGGAGCACCTGATGACCAGGCAACTGGATCTTATTTTAAGAGAAGGAGGGGCTTCCTACGACTGGCAAGTAGATTTTGAAGTCCAGCCCCACTATTTGGACGCAAGTTGCAAATCTTGGCTTTCTACTATTTTGGAAGATTTGGGAGGAAAGGGTTCTTTTCCACTTTTCGAAAAAGTTCCGATTGACTTTAAGTTTGGAAGAACACTTATCCTGTGGGATGAGGAACTCGTGTTCAATCGCTATCGTGGAATCACATTTAAATCCGAATTGTACGAAGAATTTCAGTTTACTTTCTTGGAAGGCCACAAGCGTCTCTGCAGAACTTACGAAAAAGAAGCTCTAAAAGTAGGCATGCAACAACGCATTTGGCAGGGACCTCCCTTGGCAACTCGGGTATTTGGACAGCCTTCGGAACCAGGAGATTTTCATGGGGTAGGGTCCACAGGATGGAAATTACTTGCTTACAATCACCTACAAATCGATTTATTGACCCAAATACATGGGTATAAATTGATTCGCTTGAGCCCTTACGAAACGATCATGACTGGTGGCTCGCTAAAGCGATTGGATCAACTCTTAATCAATCCCAAAGAAGAGCAGCGCAGCATGCTATTTACATGGCTGATGCGAAAATTGGGGTAATCTTTATATGAAGTAGGACCTATTTAAGCGAATAACCCGAATATTTCACGCTCAATTTTCTCCACAATAAAAGAAAAATCTCCTGGGCGCTCCACAAAATCCAAGTCATTGACATCAATGATCAGTAACTTCCCCTCTTTGTATCCCGCAATCCAGTCCTCGTAATGGGAGTTCAGGTTTTTTAAGTAATCAATGCGCATGGCAGTTTCGTAGCTTCTACCTCGCTTTTCAATTTGTCCAACCAACTTGGGTATATCAGCTTTCAAATAAATTAAAAGGTCAGGAGCTTTTACATGGGAAATCATGGAGTCAAATAAACTCTTGTAATTGGCATAGTCTCGCTCTGAAAGTAGGTTGCTTTTATAGAGATTGGCCGCGAAAATATAGGCATCCTCATAGATTGTGCGGTCCTGTATTGTCGAATCGCTACTTCCTTGGATCGTTTTGAGTTGATTGAAGCGGGAATTCAAAAAGTATACTTGCAGGTGAAAGGACCAGCGCTTCATGTCTTCGTAAAAATCAGGAAGGTAGGGATTGTCATCCACAGCCTCAAATTCAGCCTTCCAGCCGTAATGTTTTGCCAATTTTTCGGTGAGCGTGGTTTTTCCGCTTCCAATATTTCCAGAAACTGCTAAATGCATGGGTTTGTGTATTATTTTGAAAATCTAGGGGAAACAAGGTGCTCTTTGGTGCCGGCAGGGTAGCAATAAAATCCCTCTCCAGATTTTACACCTTTATATCCAGCAGTTACCATATTGATTAGCAGGGGGCAAGGGGCATACTTTGGATTGCCAAAACCTTCATGTAAAACACGCAAAATGGATAGGCAAACATCCAAACCAATAAAATCAGCCAATTGAAGTGGGCCCATGGGATGCGACATCCCCAACTTCATTACGGTATCAATTTCAGAGACTCCAGCCACCCCTTCGTACAAGGTATGGATGGCTTCGTTGATCATGGGCATCAGAATCCGATTGGCCACAAATCCAGGATAATCCTGCACTTCCACCGGTACTTTTTCCAGCCGAACTGATAAATCCATGATTTGGGTGGTGGTCTCCAGAGAGGTAGCATAGCCTCGAATTACTTCCACCAACTTCATGATCGGTACCGGGTTCATAAAGTGCATGCCAATCACTTGGGAAGGGCGCTGCGTCACAGCAGCGATTTGGGTAATGGATATGGAGGAGGTATTAGAGGCCAAAATTGCAGTAGCAGGTGCCAAATGATCCAGTTGACGGAATAAATCCAATTTAATATCAATCTTTTCTGTAGCAGCTTCTACAACTAAATCTGCATTCTTTACTCCATCAGCTAAGCTGGTGAAGGGCGTAATCCGCAGCATTGCAGCTTCTTTATCAGCCTCTATCAGTGTTCCTTTGCCGATTTGACGATCCATGTTTTTGGCAATAGTTGCCATTGCTTTGTCTAGCTGATCTGCAGAAAGATCCACAAGTGCTACTTTATAGCCATGTTGCGCAAATAAATGGGCAATGCCGTTACCCATGGTGCCTGAACCGATGACTGAAATATTTTTCATCTCTAAAGAACTATGAAAAGTTGGTTGGGAATTACTCAAACTAGTATAGTTCAAAACTACGGGTAAGCCGTTCGAATTCCAACTCAATTGTAGGCTTTCCTCACAAGGAATGTCCGCATTTTTATCCTTCTGGAAATTGGATAAATCTTTACCTTTAGCGAATGAAAGAACTTGGACTGGTTAACCACCTATATATTAACCGATTTACAGATTTTGGTGCCTACCTAGCTTGTCGAGATGGAGAAGAGGTGTTGCTTCCGAAAGGATATTTGACGGGAGAAGAAAAGGTAGGGGATGTGGTAACGGTTTTTGTGTACACCGATAGTGAGGATCGGCCAGTTGCTGTGACAGATACGCCTCATTTGCTTTTGGATCAATTTGGTGTTTTGACCTGTAAAGAGGTGACTTCTTTTGGTGCTTTTATGGATTGGGGATTATTAAAGGATCTTTTTGTGCCCAATGCAGAAATGGCTAAACCAATGACTCTTGGTCAAAAATACCTGATTCGAGTTTGTTTGGATTACCGATCTAACCGACTTATTGGGGTAAGTAAGTACCGTGAATTTTTATATCCTGCCCCAAAAGATTACGTACCTGGAAATGAATGTGAGGGGTTGATTTTTGAAAAAACGGATTTGGGTTATAAGGTTTTGTTGGAAGAGCGCTACGAAGGTTTGTTGTACGCGAATGAGGTTTTCGAGGACTTGAACTTAGGGGAAAAGCGAAAAGTCTGGGTAAAGAAGCGCCGGGAGGATGGAAAAATTGACCTTCAATTGCTGCCCTTTGGTCGAGTGAAATACGAAGAAGGGGCTGAAAAAATCTTGAAAATACTTAAGGAAAAAGGGTTTTTATCACTTCATGACAAATCTGATCCTGAGGCAATTCAGAAAGTGCTGGGCATGAGCAAAAAGCAATTCAAGCAGTGTATTGGACAACTATACAAAGCTCAGGAGATTACCATCCATGACGATGGAATAGCCTTAAGTCGAGACTAGGCAGGGGCTTAAAACTAAATTTTTCAGTTCTACACAAACGATAGCAATTGCGGTGTTCTTAGATCTAGCTAAATTTTCAAAAGAGAGTAAGTCAGAGTTTCCGGCAAATAAAAAAATCAAGGAAAAACTTAAAGCAACTCGACCTAAAAATCTTGATGGGAAGTTCCATCAGGCGCATCAAGAAGTTTTTGAAAAGATAGATTGCCTAGATTGTGCCAACTGTTGCAAAACGACAAGTCCCATTCTTATTCAAACTGACATAGATCGCTTATCCAAGGTATTCCGGATGCGATCAAGTGAGTTTATTGACAGCTACCTGTACCGTGATGAGGAGGGAGATTATGTTTTTAAAGGAGCTCCATGTCCATTTTTAGGAGCGGATAATGGATGTTTGGTTTACGAAGATCGTCCCAAAGCCTGCAGAGAATATCCACATACGGATCGAAAGAATATGCTTGGTATTTTGGATTTAACTTTAAAAAACACCTTGGTCTGTCCGGCAGTACTCAAAATTTTTTACGAGATCGGCAAAGATTATAAGAAGTAAAGGAATAGTTTTGCTTTTTTAGTAAACAAAAAAGGACGAAGTAAATTATGAATGTTTCGGATACCCAGTTTTTAGGAATTGATGTGGGTGGAACCCACCTTAAGATTGGTTTAGTAGATAAATCAGGCAACATAGCTGAATTTTTCAAAGAAGACACTACTTCTTATAGAGAGCATGCGGATGGATTTGGTCCCAATTTCGTGCGGGTGATTGGAACCTATTTGGATAAGTTTCCACAGGTACAAAAGGTAGGTATTGGATTGCCGGGCATGATCAGTAAGGATCGTATGATCCCGCTAGAAATCCCTGCGATTCCAGCCTTGAATAATTTTCCCTTAAAAGCTGCACTTAAGTCGAAGTTTCCAGAGCATGATTTTTTCCTTGAAAATGATGCGGCCGCAGCGGCAATCGGTGAGTTTCAATTTGGCAAGGGGACTGTTTCTTCTAATTTTCTATTCATTACTATGGGTACAGGGATTGGAAGTGCCTTGGTCTTGGATGGCCAGGTATTTAAAGGTTCTCGTGGCAATGCACTTGAAATGGGACACATGCTTTCTAGAGGAAATGCAGGTCTCGAAACTTTAGTTGGGCGTCAAGGAATTTTAAAGATTATGGCCAATTTGATCGCTGCCTATCCCGAAAAGGCAGGAGAGCTTAGAGGTAAAGAATTGGGAACTCACTTGCTTGTGGATACGGCGCGCACAGGCAATGAAGTGTCGCTCATGGTATTCAAGGAAGTTGCTGAAATTATAAGTGAATCCATTGTATCTACCATTCGCGTGTTGGATGTGACAGATGTGTATTTTGGCGGAGGTATCGCAGCGGGATTGGAGTTTATGATGCCTACTATTGAATACAATACTCGAAAGTATTTGACTCCGTACTATGTGAAGGATCTGAAATTAAAGAAAGCTACTCTAGAAAATAATGCAGGTACCTTAGGAGCTGCAGCTTTGTGTTTTATGGATTCTGGTCTGTAATGGTCACTTCGGAGACCTTACTCAAAGCATTCATCCGAAAAAGAACTCGCAAGGGTTCTTTTTTTTGTTCTATCCCAGTACAATCCGAACTTGGCTCCAAAAAATAAAAGAAAAAACTTTGGCTTTTATCCACTAATTCCACGCGGTCCGGCCTTCCAAAAGTTTTGATTAGGGCCTGGTTATCAATTCCTAAAAATTGGTTTTTGATGGTGCGAAACTCTTCCATGTCTTGCATTCGTAGGCCCTTGCATCCATATCGATCTGATTTCCAGTTTTCTAGATTGATTTTTCCTGCATCTACTGCTGAGCTACATGAACTGAGCCAAGTGAATAGCGAAAGGATAAAGATCAAAACAGAATTTTTCATGAAAGATTTTTTGAAAGGTTAAAGATCGTTGGAATTTCGATAGTGTTATACTTCCGGTACACTAAATATAGAATTCGACTTAAAATGTCACTTTTGAACACAAACAAAGGACAGAAGGTTTATTCAAATCGGTTATATTGCAGCTTAAATCCCATATTTCATGTATTACAGATTCGGAAAGGTTTTCTATTTCTTCAGTGTACTGGTTTTTCTTATTGCGCTATTGTACTTCTATGCGGCTTTACCCGAACAAATTGGATTTAGCATAGATAAGCAAGGAACTGTAGTTCGTGATTTTGCGAAAAGCAGCTTCTTTTATGCGATAGCATTAGGTTTTTTGATTCTCAATCTCGTTACGATTTACACTCCAAAAACCTTAGAAACTAAAACCAATCGAAAACTGCATCGATTGTTTCCAATTGGTGATCCTTTTAGGGATTATTTATTGGCTTGGTTTTATTCTTTTGGGGGCTGGGTCAATGTGAGTTTATCGTTAGCGGCCTTATTTGTACATGCCATCAACAATCAAGAAGTAATTGGTGCCTCCTCGTACAACCTTTGGTTTTTCTTGATGCCAATTGTACTTTTTATATGGATGGGGCTATTGTTTGTATTGCTTTTCAAGAAATTCAAATCCACACAAGTGGGAATAAACTAGTCGATGGCAGAACAAGTAAATTATACGGAAGACAGCATCCGCTCGCTAGACTGGAGGGAACATATCCGGATGAGACCGGGCATGTACATTGGTAAATTAGGAGATGGTAGTGCACCAGATGACGGTATTTATGTATTGGTCAAGGAAATTCTAGACAACTCCATTGATGAGCACATGATGGGAAATGGACGTACCATTGAGGTGAAAATTTCAGAACATAAAGTAGAGGTTAGAGACTATGGTAGAGGGATACCCCTTGGTAAAGTGATTGACTGCGTTTCCAAAATCAATACGGGTGGCAAATACGATTCAGGTGCATTTCAGAAATCTGTGGGTCTCAATGGAGTAGGTACCAAGGCTGTCAATGCACTTTCTGATTACTTTAAGGTTCAGTCCTTCCGAGAAGGGGAATGTAAAGTAGCGGAATTTGAAAAGGGGATTCTTGTCAATGATCCTCCAATTGAAAAGTCTTCAGATCGAAATGGTACCAAAGTGGTCTTTTCTCCAGATGCTTCGATTTTTAAGAATTACCATTTTATTCCAGAATACCTTGAAAATCAGATGTGGAACTATGCCTATCTCAATGCAGGCCTAAGTCTCCAATTTAATGGAAAAAAATACTTCTCGGATCGAGGTTTATTTGACCTTTTATCGAATAAGGTAGATGAGGAAAGTATCCGCTACCCAATTATTCATCTCAAAGGGAATGATATTGAGGTGGCGATTACGCACTCTGGTAGTTATGGGGAAGAATATTACTCCTTTGTCAATGGGCAGTATACTACACAGGGGGGTACACACTTGGCTGCTTTTCGTGAGGCCATTGTAAAGACGATACGGGAGTTTTACAAGAAGGATTTTGACGCTTCTGATATTCGTCAATCCGTGGTGGCAGCCATCGCTGTTCGTGTGCAAGAGCCTGTTTTTGAATCCCAAACCAAGACCAAACTAGGTTCTCAAAGTATTGGTCCAGATGGACCTACACTTCGAACTTTTGTGAATGACTTTATAAAAACTGAACTTGATAATTACCTGCACAAAAACCCAGGAGCTGCAGATGCGCTTTTGAAACGGATTCTACAATCTGAGCGTGAGCGTAAAGAGATCTCAGGAATTAAGAAATTGGCCAATGAGCGCGCCAAAAAGGCCAATCTTCACAATAAAAAGCTTCGTGATTGTCGGGTGCATTACGATGATCCAAAAGCGGAGGAGGACTTGAAAAATAAGACCATGCTTTTCATTACGGAAGGGGATTCTGCTTCTGGTTCAATTACCAAAAGCAGGGATGTACAAACTCAAGCAGTGTTTTCACTTCGAGGAAAACCACTCAACTGTTTTGGAATGACCAAAAAAGTCGTTTATGAAAACGAGGAGTTTAACCTGCTGCAGCATGCGCTTAATATAGAAGACGGGATTGATAGTTTGCGCTATCGGAAAATCGTAATTGCCACAGATGCGGACGTGGATGGCATGCATATCCGCTTGTTGATCATGACGTATTTTTTGCAGTTTTTTCCTGATTTGGTCAAAAATGGTCACCTGTTTATTTTGGATACTCCCTTGTTTCGAGTAAGAAATAAAAAAGAAACCATCTATTGCTATTCGGATGAAGAACGGCAGCGTGCCATTCATAAATTAGGGAATAAGCCTGAAATCACTAGATTCAAAGGATTGGGAGAGATTTCGCCCGAGGAATTTGGAACCTTTATCGGTGAGGACATTCGTCTAGACCCTATTTTATTGACCAAAGACACCAAAATAGCAGACTTGCTCACGTTCTACATGGGTAAAAATACCCCGGACAGGCAGATTTTTATCATTGATAATTTGCGAATTGAGAAAGATTTGGCTCTTGAAGACCCCAAACTTGAAAAAGTAGAAGAAATAGATGCTGAAGTAGATTCGTAGGTGCCTCAATTAGTCAGATTTCTTTCCCTTTTTAACCCTAGGAAAATTTAAATGAGTATAGATAAACCACTTTCTGAAAGTTCTGATAGCAGCTTACATGGTTCTGTACCCGTAACAGGTATGTATAAGGACTGGTTTTTGGATTATGCCTCCTATGTGATTTTGGAGCGTGCTGTTCCTGCTATTGAGGATGGCCTGAAGCCGGTACAGCGAAGAATCCTTCATGCCATGAAGGAGATGGATGATGGTAGATTCAATAAGGTGGCCAACATCATCGGGCAGTCCATGCAATACCATCCACATGGTGATGCATCCATTGGAGATGCCATCGTCAATATGGGCCAAAAAGACCTGTTGATCGAGACCCAAGGCAACTGGGGTGATGTGCGAACGGGAGATGGGGCTGCCGCAGCACGCTACATTGAAGCGCGATTGTCCAAGTTTGCTTTGGATGTGGTCTTTAATCCACAAACAACAGATTGGCAGCTTTCCTACGATGGACGAAAAAGAGAACCTGTCACACTACCCGTAAAGTTCCCACTGCTTTTGGCACAGGGGGTTGAAGGAATAGCCGTAGGATTATCTACCAAGATTCTTCCACACAACTTTAGGGAGTTAATTGAGGCATCCATTGAAATTTTGCGAGGTAATTCTCCGCAGGTCCTTCCAGACTTTCTCACTGGTGGATTAGCAGACTTTTCGGATTACCAAGAAGGCCTTCGTGGCGGAAAAATAAAAGTTAGAGCACGAATTGAAGAAGACGCAAATAAAACCTTATTAATCAAAGAAATACCCTTTGGTACAACTACGGATTCTTTGATTGATTCCATCCTCAAAGCCAATGATAAGGGGAAGATTAAAATCAAAAAGGTAGTCGACAACACTGCCAAGGATGTGGAGATACAGATTCAATTGGCACCGGGAGTTTCTCCGGATGTCACCATTGATGCCTTGTATGCATTTACAGATTGCGAGGTTTCTATCTCGCCCAATGCCTGCGTAATTATCGATGAGAAACCGGTTTTCTTGACTGTCAACCAGATTTTAAAATACAACACCAAGCAAACTAAAGAATTGCTCCGAAAGGAGCTTGAAATACGCAAAGGGGAACTTTTGGAAAAGTTGCTTTTCTCTTCTTTGGAAAAAATCTTTATTGAAAACCGCATTTACCGTGATATTGAAGAATGCACCACGTGGGAGGCAGTTTTGGAAGCTATTGATCGTGGTTTAGATCCATACAAGCCTGATTTTTACCGAACGATAGTTCAGGAAGACTTGATTCGACTCACAGAAATCAAAATCAAGCGTATCTCCAAATTTGACACCTTCAAAGCGGATGAGTTGATGAAGCGGCTTCAAAATGAGTTGAAAGAGGTCAATTACAACTTGAAGCACTTAACTGATTTTGCAATTGCCTATTACAATAACCTACTGGATAAGTATGGAAAGGGTAGGGAGCGAAAAACTGAGATTCGAGCATTTGACACCATTCAAGCGGCTGTTGTGGCGGCAAATAATGCCAAACTGTATGTCAATCGAGTAGATGGTTTTGTGGGCTATGGCCTAAAAAAGGATGAATACATCTGTGAATGTTCGGATTTGGATGACATCATCGCCATTCGTCGGGATGGGAAACTGATAGTCTCTAAAATTCAGGAAAAGCTCTTCATGGGCAAGGACATCGTCTATGTGGGCGTATTTCGAAAGAATGACGAGCGGATGACCTATAACTTTATTTATTTGGATGGAGTTTCTGGAAGATCCATGGTCAAGCGTTTCCAAGTGGGGGGTGTGACTCGTGACAAGGAATATGATCTTACCAAGGGTACCAAGGGTTCAAAGCTACTTTACCTCAGCTCCAATCCCAATGGAGAGGCTGAAGTCGTGACTGTCTACTTGACCCAAGGTGCAAAAGCAAGAGTGAAAGTTTTTGATTTTGATTTTGCTGAGATTGAAATCAAGGGACGTGCAGCAGGAGGAAATATTCTAACGCGCTATCCTGTTCGTAAGGTTCAGTTTAAGATGGAAGGCAAATCGACTTTAGGAGGTCTCAACATCTACTACGATGCTTCCGTGGGTCGATTGAATACAGATGCTAGAGGCAAACAAATAGGTAATTTCCTCGGCGACGATAAAATTTTGGTCTGTTACAAAAACGGAGATTACGAGTTGACCAGTTTTGAATTGACCAACCGCTTTGAGCCTACTGAAGTGCTATTGATTCAAAAATTTGACCCACAAAAAGTGATTGGAGCGGTTTACTTCGATGGATCGACCAAAGGGTTCTTTGTGAAGCGCTTTTTTATCGAAACGACTACTCTTAACAAACGGTTTAACTTTATCACGGAACACAAACAATCCTATTTGAAGCTTGTGACTACAGATGCGCAAGCCCAAGTTTCGGTCACCTTTATCAAAGGCAAGGTAGAGGAACAGATGGATTACGATCTGGAAATGTTGATTGACGTCAAAGGTTGGAAGGCACTAGGGAATAAGTTAAGTGCTAATGAGGTAAAGGAGCTTAAATTGATTGAATCTGAACAGGTTTCAGAACCAGCAGTTGCGTCTGATGTAGAGCAAGAAGAGGAAAATTCAACAGAGGAATTATCTGAGAATCAAGAGGATAATTTGGAAGTGGGAAGTACCCTTACCTTGACTCCTAAGAAAGGGGAGGATGAGCAGCTTGGGCTATTTTAACTAGTTCAATTCAGCAATGAATCTTGAGGCAAGAGACCATATAAAATTGGATCAAGGGTTAGTGGATTACCTAGCCCAATACATTACCCCACACAAACGCGCAGCCATTGAACGGGTATTGGGTCAACGAACGCGCTTTTTTACAGTGGTCCTGGAGGATATTTTTAAACCGCACAATGCCAGTGCAGTGCTCCGTACCTGTGATTGTTTTGGGATACAGGACATTCACCTCATTGAGAAAACAGATGCCTATAAAATCAATCCATTCGTAACTAGAGGTGCTTCGCAATGGGTAGATCTTCATAAGTATTTCACGCCCAATGGATCTGCTGTGGATCCTTGCTTTGCTGCATTACGCGAGAAAGGCTATAAAATCTTTGGAACGAGTCCTGCATCTGATTCCCTATCCATTCACGATTTACCCCTTTCCCCAGACCAAAAAGTAGCCTTGGTATTCGGTAATGAACACGAAGGGATCAGTGAGGAGGTTAAAGCCAAGGTGGATGGATTGGTTCACATTCCTATGAAAGGGTTTACAGAAAGCTTTAATGTCTCCGTATCGGCTTCCATATTTCTTTATGAATTGATTAAGAGGGCATCGGAATTTGGAAGTCCAAATTTTCATATTTCAAAAGAGGAGCAGGGTGAATTAAGATTGAAATGGTACAAAGATATTGTTCCTCATTCCGATATTCATGAGAAACATTTTCGTAAACAAACTCAAAATTTAGGTGATTGACGCCTTCAATTTCAAGCATTTAGGCTTTGCACTAAGAAAAAAACACTAGTTTAGAAGTAAGTATTTTAACTTGATTGTATGCGAAAAGGTCTTGTAATTTTTTTTACCATCCTACTTGTTTTGCTAGTGGGTATAATAGGCTATTCCGCCTATCAATTCCGGGATCGTCATGCTGGCTATGAAACAAATCTTTCTTTATATGCTTCAGCATCATCAATTCGTGCCGGATTTGCGAAAGTTGATCTGACGCCAACGGGTTTTGAAACCTGGGAAGATGTGGATGGGGATTCAAAGTATGATCCTGAGAAAGGAGATCGCTTTATAGATGCCAATGGGAACGGAAAGTTTGATGCGGTTTGGTTGGCAGGTTTTCATAATTCAAGGCCTGCACAAAGTGTCCTAGATAAACTATGGGCTAGGGCCATGGTTATCGAATCCGGAGATATTTCCTTGGCCCTTTGCGTGATTGACATGATTGGTTTTGGCAATGACGAGGTGATTGCTACACGGAAATTGATTCAAGAAAAGTATCCTGAATTAGACTATGTGATCATTTCAAGTACGCATGTGCACTCTGCACCTGATTTGATGGGGATGTGGGGACCTTCTGAATTTGTGCGTGGGGTTAATAATGACTACCTGAAGCAGGTTCAAGAAGGAATCGCTGCAGCCGTAGGGGAGGCCTATACTTCCAGAAAGCCAGCACATTTTAAGTTTGCGCAAGAACCAGAGCGTCTTGGAGAGCTGGTAGGGGACACACGCCCTCCTTTTGTTTCGGATGCAGGCTTGCAGCTGATGCAGGTACTGGATGCACAAACTGGCGCTACCCTAGGAACGGTCATGAATTGGGGAAATCATCCCGAAACACTCTGGTTGGAAAACATACAAATCAGTTCCGATTTTGCGGATCCTTGGCGGAATTTTGTGGAATCTGGAATACCCTTAGCAGATACCTTGGCCGAGACCGGAATTGGTGGTGTAGCGATTTTTTTGAATGGTGCTGTGGGAGGATTGATGACAACAGCTCCTGATCTGGCTGTAGTAGATCCCTATACGGGCATTTCTTACCAAAAGCAAGCTCCAGACAAACTTCTTGCTCAAGGAAAGGCTTTGGCCAAAATAACATTAGAAACTTTGAAAGACACCAGTTTGGTTATTCATTCTTCCTTGGACTTGGGGATTAGAGCCAAAAGTATTTCCCTTCAGATGGATAACTCACTTTTTCAATTGGCAGCTTTTGTTGGAATTTTTGATCGGGGATTTGTGGGTTGGAAACAGATCCGATCGGAAGTTTCTACTTGGAAATTGGGGCCAGCAACATTCGTTCATGTTCCTGGAGAACTTTATCCTGAAATTCTTCACGGTGGAGTAGAATCACCTGCAGGAGCAGATTTTACATTAGCTCCAGTAGAGATTCCAGCTTTAAAAGAAAAGATTCCTGGACAGTATCGATTTTTTTCAGGGATGTCCAATGACATGATTGGCTATATTGTGCCCAAAAGTCAATGGGATGTAAAACCACCATTTACTTACAACTATAAGGAGCGGCCTTATGGTGAAATTAATTCTCTAGGACCAGAAACAGCTCCCAAAATATACACGGAAGTAGTGCGGGTTTTGGATGACCTTATAAAAATGAAGCAGTAAAAAAAACCGGTGCACCATAGGAAATTCTAAATTGTGCACCGGGAATATGCTAGATTAAGATTCGTGAATTAGAATTTTTTCAATTTTATCTCCTGCCCGTATTGCATCGATTACTTCCAATCCTTCCACTACCTTGCCGAAGCAGGTGTGGTTTCTATCCAAATGTGCAGTATTTGCCCTGCTGTGGCAGATAAAAAATTGGGATCCTCCTGTATTTCTACCAGCATGTGCCATGGAAAGTACTCCTCTGTCATGGTACTGATTTCCACCATCCAATTCACATTGGATTTTGTATCCAGGTCCACCTGTGCCAGTACCTATTGGACAACCGCCTTGAATTACAAAATTTGGGATTACGCGGTGAAAAGTAAGCCCATCGTAAAAACCTTTAGTGGACAGGTCAACAAAGTTTTGAACGGTGATAGGAGCGTCTGCTTCATAAAACTCGACAAGCATGGTACCTTTTTCAGTAATTATTTCAGCTGTTTTCATGACTTAGGATAATAATAAGTGGTTAATTCTTTTCTACCATGCAAAAATAGAGCTTGTCTTGGCTTTTTGATTCATTTGCATCAAAAAGAGTGATATTAGTTTTTCAACCTTAGCAAATAGGCCCGCCTGAATTTATTGTGGTAGTGGACTTCGAAACAAAAGACTCAAAGTTTTTTTGAAAAGCAGCAACAAGAAGTTTTGCTTGTTTATCATAGGCTTCTGGATCCGACCAGGTACTTTTTGGATTTAGTATAGTTGATGGCACCAGAGGACAAATTTCAGGAACCTTGAAACCAAAAACGGGATCGATTCGAAATGGAGCGTAGTCTAATTTCCCTTCCATTGCAGCTTGGATCATGGAGCGGGTATAACTGAGCTTTATCCGAGATCCTATCCCGTAGGGACCGCCTGTCCAACCTGTATTAATCAACCACACTGAAGCTTTTGAGAATTTTAACTTTTCTCCAAACAATTCTGCATATCGGTAGGGGTGCAAAGGAAGAAAAGCAGCTCCAAAGCAAGCAGAAAAGGTTAATACCGGCTCAGCTATACCCATTTCTGTTCCTGCTACCTTAGCAGTATATCCAGAGATGAAGTGATACATGGCTTGCTCGTTATTCAATTTTGAAATTGGAGGTAATATTCCAAAGGCATCAGCTGTGAGGAAGAAAACATGTTTTGGGGCTGCTGCTAAGGAGGGGTGGATGGAATTAGGAATATGTGATAGAGGATAAGCCGTGCGGGTATTTTCAGTGATTGAACTATCAGAGTAGTCTACCTCGCGGGTTCCGGCTTTAAATCTTGTATTTTCAAGGATTGCACCAAACCGAATTGCCTGGTAAATCTCAGGCTCACGCTCAGGCTCTAAACTTATGGCTTTGGCATAGCATCCTCCCTCAAAATTAAAAATCCCAGAATCGGACCACCCATGCTCATCATCTCCGATAAGCAAGCGATTTGGGTCAGAGGAAAGGGTTGTTTTGCCTGTGCCAGATAGGCCAAAAAATAAAGCAGTTTCTCCCTCTGTACTTACATTTGCAGCACAATGCATGGGCAATACTTGCTTTTGGGTAGGCAAGAGGTAATTCATGATGGAGAACATCCCTTTCTTCATTTCTCCTGCATAGGCCGTTCCACCAATTAAAATAATTTTTTGGTTTAGGTTCAAAATTGTAAAATTGGAATTGGTAACTCCATCTTTTTGGGGATCTGCGAAGAAATCAGGCACACAGATTACGGTGTATTCATGTGAGAGTTCTGCGAGTTCCCTTTCTTTTGGTCTAACAAAGAGGTTATCGCAAAACAAATTGTGCCAGGCCAAAGAGGTCACCACTCGAACATGGATTCGAAAGTTGGGATCTGAACCCACTATTAAATCTCTAACGTACACCTCCTTATCCTGAAGAAAGGATTTCATTTTGCTATAAATAGTTTCAAAATGATTTGGAGCTAAAGAAATATTGATATCTCCCCAGGAAATGGAGTCCGCTGTGGTACCGTCCTTGACGAAGTATCGGTCTTTGGGAGAACGACCGGTAAACTTCCCTGTTTCTACCATCAAGGCCCCAGATGAAGTAAGCTTTCCTTCTTTATTTTGGATTGCGTGCTCTATCAATTCTGCAGGTGGGATTTGGTAATGGACCTTCTTTACGGGAAAGTTTAATACACTTCTTAGAGTTTGGGCTTGCTGCATTCCTTAGGTAGTTTTGGGTTTATCCTCTGAAAAATCAGTTTTAAAATTTAGGAAATTGAACTCGAATAATTTTCCAAAAAACTGCAATTATTCTCTTTTCAATCGATTTCGTAGCAAAAAAGATATATTTATTTCAAACTCATTTGGACAGAAAAAGGTTTTCTGAAAGTCCCTCATTTTCAATTTTTCAGAAAGGTTAAAACTATTGTTTCAACTAGTTTCTTTGCAATCAAGTGCCAAAAAAGTTTATCATTGTAGTAGAATTTAATCCATTCAACCCGAAATAGCCGTGGAAAAAACACTACAATCAGAATTTGCAGGCCCAACTGCTTTTGGCCATCCAAAAGGACTCATGACTTTGTTCTTCACTGAAATGTGGGAGCGCTTCAGTTATTACGGCATGCGTGCCTTATTGATTCTATTTATGACCAAGGCTATAGCGGATGGAGGGCTTGGTTTTGATGATCCTACAGCTGGTGCCATATATGGTTTGTATACCATGGGTGTTTATCTATTGGCATTGCCAGGAGGATGGCTTGCAGATCGATTGTTTGGCTTAAAAAAGTCGGTCTGGTATGGTGGAATTATAATTGCCCTTGGCCACTTTATGATGGCTGTACCAGGTATAGACGGATGGATTTCTGGTTCTTCTGAAGCAAAAGCTACTTTGAGCACTTTAGATACCACTTCTTTCTTTATGGGACTTTTATTGATTGTACTTGGTACGGGTTTATTGAAACCAAATATTAGTTCCATAGTTGGGCAACTTTACCCTGCAGGTAGTTCAAAACGTGATGCTGGCTTTTCTATTTTTTACATGGGTATCAATATTGGAGGATTTATTGCTCCACTAGCTTGTGCTACTGTGGCAGAATATGACATGCATTTGGGTTTTGGATTAGCTGGTCTAGGAATGATTTTTGGTTTGATTCAATACAAACTTACAGGTAAAGCATTGGATGGCTATGGAGAAATGCCAGTTGTGACTACTCCCGAAGAGAAAACCGCTCAAACCAAATTAAAATCCTTAACTACAGTGATTGGATTGGTAGGTATTGTGGTGATTGGTTTATTGTTTTCAGGACTGGTACCAATTGATGCCGAATCGATTGCTAAGTCTTCTGGTACAGTTATCGCTATTGTTGCCGTTGGATATTTAGGCTATGTAATTGCTTTTGGAGGTCTCAGCAAAGGGGACAAGAATAAAGTCGGCGTAATTGCTGTTTTATTCTTTTTCTCTGCCATGTTCTGGTCTGGGTTTGAGCAGGCAGGTTCAACGCTAAATTTGTTTGCTGAGCGGTTCATGGACCGTACTGTGATGGGCTGGGAAATTCCCACTGGATATTTCCAATCCATCAATTCACTGTTCATCATCATTTTTGCTCCTTTCTTTGCTGCACTTTGGGTTTGGTTGGGTAGAAAAAACCTAGAGCCAAGCTCTCCACTAAAATTCACGTTTGGACTCGCCTTATTGGGATTAGGTTTTTTCGTGATGTATTTCGCAACTAAGATTGCTGCTTCAGGTGAATTGGCAGCTCCTAGTTGGTTAATCATTACCTATCTTTTCCACACATTTGGTGAGTTGAGTTTGTCACCTGTAGGGCTTTCTTTGGTTACCAAATTGGCACCTAAAGGATATGGTGGTCAAATGATGGGAATTTGGTTTTTGTCTGTAGCCTTGGGCAACTTGTTTGCAGGATTAATTGCAGGGGAGGCTAGTGGAGGTTCTGAAGAAGGCCTTGCAGCAATGCCAGACCAATTTATGCTGATTGTGTATACGGTGATTGGTTCCGCTCTGGTTTTATTTCTCTTGAAGCCCGTGCTCAAGAAAATGATGGGAGAAGTGAATTGATCGGAATTTAGGTGCTAGAAAAAGGAACAAAGTACCAAGTACTAAATACCAAGTATGTAGCCGGATTCTAATCCTTAAGCAACTTTGCTTGTACTTGGTAAACTTTGTCTTATATCTTATTTCTTGATTTGTCTTGACACTTTTTCAATGTCTAACGCCCAACGCAGAATATTGAAATAAGGTAGTACAATGTACCAAGTACGAAGTATAGACTGGAATTCTTTTCCCGTCTTGCAACTTGCTTGCCTGTCGGCAGACAGGATACTAGCGACTAGATATTTTTTCAATGTCTAACGCCCAACGCCGAATTTTGAAATAAGGTAGTCAAATGTACCAAGTACCTAATTGTGCGTGGGATTCTAATTTTTAAGGTACTTCGCACATTGTACTTGGTACTTCGTACAATTTGATACTTTTTTAATGTCGAACTTAGGATTCGTGTTCTGACCCAAATGGGACTTCAAGAGGATCTTGGTACATGGTACTTTGTACTTAGTACATTTCCCTTGAACAAAAAAAAGAGGCTGATTTTTCGATCAGCCTCTTTTTTAGAAGTGGATTTGATTAGTTCAAGAACTCATCGAAAGTCAAACTAACAAAATACATGGAACCCACTGTTGGGTTACCCCACGCCTGTCTGTATCCTGCGCTGTTGAAAAGGTTAGATCCACCGATTTTCAAGATAGACTTAAGTGCTTTCATTTTTATGCTCATTTGAGCATCGAACGTTCCGAATGCAGGCATCACAGAAAGTTGCTGAGAAGATACTGCTGGAGCTACGAAAGACGACTGCCAAACAAATTCACCCTGCCATCTGTAAGACATTGCAAAGCCAATATTTTTCACGATCTCACGGTTAGCAAAGTTAACCACGTAACGATACTCAGGAGTGTTGAAAGAAGGCTGGAAACCAGTTACTGTCAATTCCTTAAGGTTGTTCAAGGTGTTGTAAGATACGTTACCACCAAGGGTGTAGTTTTTAGGCAAACGGTAATCTGCTCCCAATGCCCATCCCCAAGAGTTGATTGTCTCCGTTCTGTTTACTGGCATGGAATAGATATTTCTTGTGTTTGCATTCAATAGGTTAAGACCTAAGGTTGATGCAGGGCTAGTCGCTACATAGTTTTTGTCTTGTACCAATACTTGACCACCAATAAAGTTTTCAAATCGGTTGAAGTAGGCATAAGCATCAATCAACAATTTGTTGGCAAACAATCCTTTGTATCCTATTTCATAAGATCTAACGATTTCTGGCTTGAATTCGCTAGGCTTGAAAGGGACAAGCTTGTCTTTTGCAGCTGCTGCAGCATTTGCTGGTACCAATTGCGCAGCAATCTGTGGAACGATGCTAGGCACTAAGGCAGCGATAGCCGCTGGAGCTTGTGCTGCAGGGATTAATCCAGCTAGTACTTGCTGAGTAACGATTGATGTAGCCTGAGTAATTGCCAATTGAGTTGCTTGCGCAATAGAAGCTTGGTAAACTGGTGAAGATGGCTGAGTACCAGCCAAAACAGCACCACCAAAGCTGGTTACCGTAGCTAGCGAATACACTGGATTTCCAGAGAAGTTGTACTTATTTCTGAAAAGTGGAAGACCACCGATCAATCTTGCCTGAGGGGTTACAAGATCAATGTATTGGTCTTGTGTAGTAGGCATTCGGAAACCAGTCTGATAAGAAGCTCTAAAGTTGTGCGTTCCTACTGAATAAACACCTGAAACACGTGGAGACAATTGTCCTTTAAAGTTTTCGTTTTTGTCATAGCGTGCAGAAGCAGTCAATCTGAACTTGTCATTGAATAGTGACTTTGCACCTTGTACATAAGCACCATGCTCTTTGATTGTAAATTCATCCCCATTTTCGTCTGTTGCGAAAAGGGTTTTGTCTGAGTTGAGTTGATAAGTTCTGAAATTCGCACCTACAACGAAATCTGCCCACTTGACATTTGTGAACTGGTAAGAACCTTCTACGTGATATAAGTTGGTTTTATCCACAAATTTAGCACCTACACCTTGAGCATTGCCTGGGATAGGACGGCCTGTAACAGCTGCTTTAGCGGCATCAAAGGCAGCGGTTCCTGGAATAAGACGACCTTGATCCGCAAATGCTCTAGCCGCATCGTGTGCCATTGCATTGTCTAAGCCTCTAGCTCTTGCTTGTGCAAAAGCTCCTACATATTGAGGGAACCAAGTACTGCTAGGCTTCCAAGCTTCGTTGATACCTTGTGCAGAAATACCTACGGCAAAAGCATCACCAGAACGCTCCTGAGTTGTGTAACCTCTCAAGAACCAGTTCGCACCTTTCAATTCAGCTTTGTATTGACCCAACTTAAAGTTAGCTATTGAATAACGGTCTGCACCAGTATACACTGTAGTACCAAAGCCATAGTTTCCTTGAAGAATTGCTTCTACACGGTCATTGATTCTGTAATGCAATGCAGCATTAATTTTTAATGACTTGGTTCCATAGTCGGCCAAATCAGATTCTTTGTATCCAGTTCTTGATACAAAAGTCTGAGGAATAAGTGGAAGTACAGAAGCTGGTAAAGCACCAGCAGTAACCATGCTTTGGGCGATGGAATTCATGTTTACGTTGGTCTCGTCTCCGTAAATATTTACTCCATTGTAGGCTGGGTTGCTTATGCGATCTCCTCTATTAATTCTAGAAGCATTCAACAAAGATTGATCACGGAAATCATTTGCCTGCCAATCATCTGCCTTTAGATAGGACATGTTTACTTTAAAAGCCAATTTATCATTAATTGCCTTTGCATAACGCATGCTAAAGTCATAGAATCCAGTACCTGGAGTTGTTCTGTCTTTTTGGTGCATCAAACCAGTTCTAACATTTGCAGAAAGTCCTTGGTATTGAAATGGATTTTTTGAATTCATCAAAAGAATACCATTGATTGCGTTTGGTCCATACAATGCAGATGCTGCACCTGGAAGTAGTTCAACGCTTTCCAAATCCAATTCAGAAATACCTACAATGTTACCTACAGAGAAGTTTAGACCAGGAGCTTGGTTATCCATTCCATCAATCATTTGAACGGTTCTTACGTTACCATTAGCGTTAAAACCTCTGGTGTTGAATGATTTGAAAGTCAGGGACTGGGTGCTCATTTCTACCCCTTTCATGTTGTTGAGGGCATCGTAGAAACTTGCTTGAGGAACATCTCTTATCGCAATGATATCCATCTTCTCTACAGAAACTGGAGATTTAAGGATGTTTTCTTCAACCCTGGATGCAGACACAACTACTTCTTGTCCTAGAATTGACACTTCAGCTAGTTCTACTTGCAAGTTGGAAACTCCTCCTGTGACCTCCACTTCTTTGGTTCCGAATCCAACCATGGAGAATACCAAGGTGAAGGGGGGAGCTTGATTTACATTCAAGGTGAACTTTCCCGATAGGTCAGTAATTGTTCCAATTACTTTACCTTTCACAAGGATGTTAACCCCTACCAAAGTTTCCTTTGTGTCAGCATCTGTGACTGTACCTGAGATGGTAGTCTGAGCAAGTGCAATGCTAGTTCCCATAGAAAGAAACAAGGCAAATGAAAGCACTGAACTCCAGATTTTTCTGGTAAAATTTTTCATAGGCTAATTTTGTAAAATAGTTAAGATGGTTTTTGAATTTAGATTAATCCAATCCAATAATTCGAAATTTATAGTAAAAAGGTAATTTTATATCGATTTTGACTAAAAAAAAAAGAAATTTAATAACCTAAATAATACATAAATTTCAATGGAAAGGCTGTATTTTTAAAATAAATTTATTTTTAACTCTTTATCTTTAATCAATACAAATTTATTTTTTATTTATTTATCAAATCAATAATTTTGAAGAATTCTAAAAATTGAGGAGAAACTAGGTTGAAACAGCCATTTTTAGCTTTAATCAAGCGATTATAAGCTTTTTTTATTTTCTTCATTTACATGCTTGACCAAACGATCACAGAGGTCTTTGATTTCTTCTGACATGTATTCATCACCAGTACTGTTTAAAATGGTCTGTGCCATTCCTCCCAAAATATCGATGTAAAATCGTTTCATTTCTACCACTGACATCTCCTCTGTCCAAAGATCAATCCGGAGTGTGGAATGGTTCAAATTATCCCAAACATTTAAACTAATGCTTTTGGTGACTTCAAGTCCTTCGCCTTCCTTGTCTGAAGCATCCCATTTTATTGCTTTAGGGAGATTTGATTCATCTAACTCGATTTGAAAGTTGATTTCTGATTTTTTCATAGGTTGAACTTAGTTAATTACTGACTAAATGTTGAGGTGATTTAATCGAATTGCATTTCAGGAACCTCTCCTAAAATAATTAGCTTACCGGCTGTTTTAGATTTTATATCGTCTACTGATACTTGTGGAGCTCGTTCTTTCAAAATAAATCCACCTTCAGGAGCAATTTCCAATACTGCAAGGTCTGTTACTATTTTTTTTACGCATCGAATCCCTGTAAGTGGGAGTGTGCATTTGGGCAATAATTTGGACTGCCCATCTTTAGAGCAATGCTGCATGGCTACAATAATGTTTTTGGCAGAAGCAACTAAATCCATCGCTCCCCCCATGCCTTTTACCATTTTTCCAGGAATTTTCCAGTTGGCAATGTCTCCATGTTCAGAAACTTCCATAGCACCTAGAATTGTCAAGTGAACATGACCGCCTCGGATCATGGCAAAGGATTGTGCAGAATCAAATAAAGCCGATTCGGGTAACAACGTAATGGTTTGCTTACCTGCATTGATCAAATCAGGATCTACAGCTGATTCCTTAGGAAAGGGACCAATTCCTAAAAGTCCATTTTCAGATTGTAGCACTATTTCTAAATGCGCGGGAATGTAATTTGCCACCAGAGTAGGGATTCCTATCCCAAGGTTGATGTATTGCCCGTTTTTCACTTCTTTGGCAATTCGCTTGGCAATTTGTTCTTTGGTTAACATGGAATTGAAGTTTACGATTGAAAAAATCAGTTGAGGATGAATTAAAAATTAAACTGACACGGTTCGCTGCTCAATTCGCTTTTCATAGGAATCTCCTTGAAAGATTCGCTGAACATAAATTCCTGGCGTATGAATGGCATTTGGATCTAGTGAACCTGCAGGAACCAATTCTTCTACTTCAGCAATTGTAATTTTTCCAGCTGTAGCCATCAAAGGGTTAAAATTTCGTGAGGTGCCCTTAAAAATTAAATTTCCAGCTGTATCACCTTTCCATGCTTTTACCAATGCAAAGTCAGCATGTAATGCATGTTCGAGGAGGAAGAGCTTACCATCAAACTCTCGGATCTCTTTTCCTTCAGCAACTTCTGTTCCTACTCCAGCAGGAGTAAAGAATGCAGGAATTCCCGCTCCACCAGCGCGGATTCGTTCAGCCAAGGTTCCTTGGGGGATAAGCTCTACCTCCAATTCTCCATTTAAAAGCTGCCGTTCAAATTCTTCATTTTCGCCAACATAGCTAGAAATCATCTTTTTGACCATTCGTGCTTTGAGGAATAGGCCAATTCCAAAATCATCAACCCCTGCATTATTGGATACAATGGTTAGATTTTTGACTTTTCTCTTAAGTAAAGCAACAATACAGTTTTCAGGAATTCCACTAAGTCCAAAGCCACCCATCATTAAGGCAGCTCCATCTTGAATATCTGCAACTGCCTCCTCGGCATTCTTTACAGTCTTGTTGATCATTTTATTTGGGTTTATAAACTAAAGATAGCGCGTTCTTGGTCCTCTATCAACTGGGTTTTTAGCTCCTCCAAACTAGCAAATCTTTTTTCTTCTCTTAAAAAAGCTTCGAAATAGATCGTAAGAATTTGTCCATACAAATCTCCTTGAAAACCAATCAGGTGTGCTTCAATTGTTTTTTGCTCTCCATCCACTGTGGGACGATTTCCAATATTTAACATAGCCTGGTAACGAATTCCATTCACTTCTGCATAGACCGCATAGGCACCATCCCTTGGTAGAAGTTTGTAGGGATCTTCTACTTGAATATTTGCAGTTGGAAATCCAATGGATCTTCCAATTTGTTGCCCCTTAACTATTAGCCCACTTATGCTATATGATCTTCCTAGGTATTTATTTGCGATATGTATGTCTCCTTGAGCGAGGGCAATTCGGATTTTGGTACTCGATACGGCCAGCTCATCGACATCTTGCCTTGAAATTTCCTCTAGTTCAAAACCGAAAAGATGGCTGTGGGTTTGGAGGTACTCAAAGCTTCCTTCTCTATTTTTCCCAAATCGGTGGTCATAGCCAATCACTAATGTTTTCGTTTGAATTTTGTCTACCAAAATTTTCCCGATAAACTCTTCTGAACTCATTTGAGAAAATTCCTCCGTAAAGGGAAGCACCAGCAAATGATCAATACCCATTTGTGCTATAAGATTCACTTTTTCAGAAAAAGTGGATAAGAGTCTAAGGGAATTGTTTTTTGGTTGCAAAACTAATCTAGGATGAGGCCAATAGGTGAGGAGTACCGTTTCCCCTCCTTTACTATTGGCTAGTTCTTGAAGTCTATTCAAGATTTTTTGATGTCCCAAATGCACACCATCAAAAGTGCCAGATGTAACAACGGCATTTTTAGGTGAATGAAAATCAGTTAAGCCCTGGTAGATTTTCATTGTGCCTGGATTTTATTTCTTCAACTAAGTGAGGCAGCTCATGAGCATCTGCCAATGAAAATTCACCAATTCGGGTTCTGCACAGGGCTTTTAGGTAAGCACCTACGCCTACTAGTTCACCTAAATCTCTAGCCAAACTTCGTATATAGGTTCCCTTAGAACAACAAATCCTAAAGTCGATTTCAGAATTTTCAAATCGGGTAAGTTCAAATTCTCGAACCAGTACTGGTCTTGCTTCTAATTTTACTTCAATTCCCAAACGAGCAGAAGCATATACTCGTTTCCCATCCACTTTTATCGCGGAATGCATAGGAGGTAACTGTAAGATGTTGCCCGTGAGTTGTTGAACAGCAGCCTGCACTTGTTCTAAGGTGACGGAGGAGGGATCTGCAACTGGAATTATAGGTTTTTCGAGATCAAAAGATTCGGTGGTAGCACCAAGCACAAATGTGCCTGTGTACTCTTTTTCTTGTCCCATAAATCCCTCAATTTGCTTGGTCATTTTGCCTGCGCAAACTATCAGTAATCCAGTTGCTAAGGGATCAAGAGTACCTGCATGGCCTACTTTTTTAATCCTTAAGGCATTTCTGACTTTTTTAACCACATCAAAGGAAGTCCATTCCAAAGGCTTGTTGATTAAAAATACTTCACCGTAAGCTTCTTGCTGCATGGGTAAGGGGTTGCCTCATCTGAGAATTGTAAAATTAAGATTTGGAAGACCTTGCAAAAATGGCGTAAAACTCCAGGATAAAACCAGAAAGTGTGATGATAGGTCCAAGTGTAAGCCCCATAAACCCATTACCATGCGGTGTGGCATCCATTCCCATAATGACAAAACCCAACACAATTAAACCTAAACCTACGAATAGTAGAAGGTAATTTTTCTTCGAAAAAGGAAAAGATGTATTGCTCATGTATTAATAAAGTTCGTCTAAAGACATGTTAAGGTATTTATTCACAGACCGTAAAGTACTGATTCCAGATAATAAACCGCCTGTCACTGTTAATCCTACAAATAATAAGAGCATGAGCTCCGTATTTTGAAGGGAAGCAAATCCCTCAATATTTTCTTTGGTGTATTCTAGGAGTGCATATAAAATCCCTGAAGCCAAAATACCCGCCAAAACACCAAAAAGGAATGCTCGAATAAGAAACGGCTTACGGATAAATCCTCTAGTTGCTCCAACTAACTGCATTGATCGTATCAAAAAGCGTTGAGAGAAAAGAGCCAAGCGGATGGTATTATTGATAAGCATGATTACAGTTACAATCAAAATCAGAATAAATCCCCCCATAATTAAAGATACTTTAAAGAGGTTTTTATTGATAGAATCTACCAAATCAGTCATGTAAGAAACTTCAAACACTCCTGGCTGAGTTTCCAATTCCTTTGCAATCAAGGTAAGCTGCTCGGAATTTTGAAACTCTTCAGAAACCGAAAACACATAACTATCTCTGAGCGGATTATCTTCTAAAAATTTGGTAAAGTCTTCCCCTGTATTTTTGATAAAAGTTTCCGCGGCTTCTTTATTTGAAATGAAACGTAAGTAAACGCTATCTTCCGTGTGTAATACAAAAGGGCGTTCTTCTAGATTCTTACGCAAATCAACTAGCTGCTGCTGACTCAGCCCCTTATCTAAGAATACCTGGATCTCAATATTCTCACGAATCATTTTGGTAAGGGAGCTAGCTTGAATCAAAATAATTCCAAAAAGCCCTACGATGAATAGTGACAATGTCGTGCTAAACAGGACGCTACCAAATTTAAAATACCCGAGTTGCTTTTTTGCTTTTGCTGGATTGGCCATGAAATATCAAATTCTAGTCAAAAATAGAAAAGCTTGGTCGATTTACCCAATAACGGAAGGAGAAAGGATTGGAATAAGTCTGTCTTCGGTTATCCCCCATAACATATCCTTTTTTTGTCTTTTAATTGGTGCTAGGCCTGTAAAATTCCCAAAGCTTGGCAGCACCAGCACATTTTCTGAATAATGAAAACAGGGGATAAGAACCTTCTGTTTGGCTCTTCCTTTGAGTAAAATTCCGGGATGAATGTGTCCACAAATAGTAAGAAATCCCGAAGGTGGAGAAATGGGCTCATGGGAGAATAGCAAGTTACCCAAGGTAACAGGATGCGAATGAACCACTAAACGAGAGTTTTGGTATTTTTCTATAGGCAGGATGTCATGGTTGCCAACCACCAAATGAAAAGAAGTGGCTGGAAAAAGACCTAAAAACCTGAGCAATTTTTCCCATTCCTCATTCCAACTGCTGTGAAATAAATCCCCTAAAAAATAGACTTGCTTGGGTGAATACTTCGAAATTAAGGTGGTTAACGTCTGGTAATCCTGATCATGAACTTTTTCAGAAATAGGAATTCCTGATTTCCGAAAGTGAGATGCTTTGCCAAAATGTAAATCAGCAATCAAAAGGACCGCCCATTCATTGATCCAAACTGCTTTTTCAAGTAAGAGGTCAAGTGTTAATCCCCTATAATCAAATGGTGCAGTAGCCATAGAAAAATTTAATTTTTAATCGAAAACAAAAACACATTATTTCGTGTCAGGTATTTTAAAACAACCCCAAATGAAAAAAGTTGTACTCAATTCTGTTCTTTTCCTTCTTTTCTTTTTTGTTTCCATAGTAGTTAAGGCTCAATCAGAAAATTCCATTCTTGGTGTTTGGTACAATACTGAAAAAACTGCTCAAGTAGAAATTTTAAAAAAAGGATCGGAGTTTATAGGTAAGATTGTTTGGTTGAAAGATCCAAATCCAGGAGGTAAACCAGCTGTAGATAAGGATAATCCAAATCCCAAATTAAAATCAAGACCATTGATGGGTCTTAATCTTTTGGAAGGTTTGAAATTTTCATCTGGGATGTGGGAAGATGGAACTATCTATGATCCAAAAACAGGAAAAACGTATTCTTGCCAAATCCAGTTAAAATCTTCTCAAGTGTTAGAAGTCAAAGGTTATATCGGATTTTCTTTGATTGGAAGAACTGTAGAGTGGACTAGGGCGAAGCGTTGATTAGTCCTAGTCCTACGAAGTATGCTTTTGGTAAAAGTCTTCAATCAACCTGCTCAGCTGTTCAAATTCGATTAGAAATGCATCATGCCCAGCTGAAGAGAGGAGTGTAGCATGCTCTCCTTTTTTGATGGGTTTAATCAAATCTTGAGATTCTTGATCGAGAAATAACAAATCGGAATTGACCCCGATTGCTAAAACTTTTGCTGAGATTTCAGACAGTGCTTTTTCGCATCCTCCACGACCTCTACCAATATCATGACTATCCATGGCTTTTGTTAAAGTCCAATAAGAAAAGGCATTGAACCGTTTTGTCAATTTGGAACCTTGGTAGCGAAGATAAGAGGAGGCCAAAAAACCATCTAACTTATCGGTAGTCTCTTTCTGCTTTGCATTGAGATCTAGTGGATTTCGGTAACTAAGCATTGCCATAGCACGTGCAGCTTCAAGACCCTTTGTCCCTGCATCATTTTGTGGTTGACCCCAAGTGTTATCAGAAGCAATTGCCATTCGTTGGGCTTCGTTAAATCCAATTACCCAAGGTGAGGTTTTGGCTGTTGCTGCGATTACAATTGCATTTTGCAACTTATTGCCCAAGAGATAAGCCCATTCCAAAGCCACTTGTCCCCCTAGGGATCCACCAATAAGCGTATGAATAGTATCAATTTTCAAATGCTTCCTCAGCAGATCCAAGCTAAAAGCCAAGTCTCGAGTGGAAATTAATGGAAAGCGATTATAATAGGATGAGCCAGTAATTGTATTTACAGAAAGCGGATTGGTCGACCCGTAACAGCTACCCAGTAGGTTTGCACATATTATAAAGTGATTCGTAAAGTTGAAGAGTGAACTTTCACCAACAATTCCGCTCCACCAATCTGCAGCATTGGAATCACCCGTGAGGGCATGAATCACCCAGATGACATTGGATGCATCCGCATTTAGGCTTCCATAAGTGGTGTAAGCCAAAGTGAAATCCTCCAAAATCTCACCTGATTCTAAAGGCAAAGGGATTGATGATTTGTAATTTCCGGTATGCATTGAAAAAAACTAGTTCATTGGAAAATCATGGGGCCAGGAAAAGATCTATAACCTGGTTCACTAATGGGTTAAAGTTTTGAATTAAGAAGTGTGGCAAGTGCACCATGCATTTCCTCAAAGTTAAATTTAGAACGGGTGTTTTCTAATTTTGATTTGATTTCTGGAAGGCATAAGTTACCAATACTTCCTTCGTGGCTATGCACAACCATTTTTTGATTAGGTAGAAAGCGTTTTGCTTCTATATCCTCACCAACCTGCTTGTAGGCATCACGGAAGGGAACGCCTTTTAGTACCAACTCATTGACGACTTCCACAGAAAATAGATGCATGTAAAAGGGATCTTCCAGAATATTTTTTCGAATCTGGATTGCATTCAACATAAATCGGGACATTTGAAGGCAAGAGCGTAAAGATTCTAGTGCTGGAAAAATTTCCTCTTTCAGCAATTGCATGTCTCGGTGGTATCCAGTGGTAAGGTTGGTAAGTAGGAACCCTACAGTCCCTGGAAGGCTTTGTATTTGATTCGTTTTGGCACGAATCAATTCGAATACATCTGGATTTTTTTTGTGGGGCATGATGCTACTTCCTGTTGTTAACTCATCTGGGAATGAGATAAAACCAAAATGTTGGTTGCAAAAAAGAACGGCATCTGAGGAAAGTTTATTCAATGTTCCAGCAATTCCAGCTAAAGCAAAAGCAATTGTTCGCTCGGTTTTCCCTCGGCTATTTTGTGCATTGATGACATTGTGGTGAAGGTCAGCAAATCCCAATAGGCGGGTAGTCAGTGTTCGGTCAAGTGGAAAGCTAGAACCATAGCCTGCTGCGGATCCCAAAGGATTTTTATTGCTCAACTCAAAAGCAACTTGAAGTAAACTCAAGTCCTCACTCAGCCCTTCTGCAAAGGAGCCAAACCACAATCCAAAAGAAGAAGGCATTGCCAGTTGGGTGTGGGTATAGCCTGGCATCAAGTCTTCTTTGTGTCTTTCAGCCAATTGAATTAATAAATCAGCCAAGGTAGTGGCCTCCTCAAAAATTTCACGTACGGCATCCCGATAAAACAATTTTAAGTCCACCAAGACCTGATCATTTCTACTTCTACCACTGTGGAGTTTTTTTCCAACTGCTCCATAGCGTTGGGTAAGGAGCAATTCTACTTGAGAGTGTACATCCTCTACACCTGGTTCAATTGCAAATTTTCCCTGTTTTATTTCCTCGTAAATTTCTAGTAACCCCTTTTGTAGAATTTTATTTTCTTCCGTTGACAATAAACCGATGGTTTGAAGCATTGCAGCATGTGCCATCGACCCCAATACATCATAAGGAGCTAATAGGATGTCATATTCAGGATCTTTCCCGACAGTGAACTGTTCAACTTCCTGCTTACTGTTTGTGGATTTTTGCCAAAGTTTCATTGCGGATGCTTCGTTTGAAGATAAAGGCTTGCGTAGGTTTCAAGAATTGAAATGTAGGTGGTGATGCCATCCTTCACTTCTTGGGTAAAGATAAATTCATCAGCCGTATGAGAGCGAGCTGAATCACCAGGTCCTATTTTTGCCGATGGATAGGGGATTAGTGCTTGATCAGATAGGGTAGGACTACCAAAAGTTTCTAATCCAAGATTTTTTGCTACTTCTTGCAATAAATGAACTTTTGGTAAGGAAGATGACCTTAACCGTAAGGATCTCGGAATAAGTTCAGCCGATAGTTCAGCTGATAGTTCAGCTAAAACTTCTTCATGGCTATACAATTCATTTACTCTGACATCCAAAACATACCGGCACAATTCAGGAACCATATTGTGTTGTTCCCCCGCATGGATTACCGTGCAAGATACTTTTGTTGGGCCGAGAAGTGGAGATACTTTGGAGAACTTGAATGCTTTTACTTTTTCCAAGTCATTTAAGGCTAGGTAAATGGCATTAATTCCTTCTTCTCGTGCAGCATGCCCAGCTTTACCCTTTATCGTTCCTTCAAGTACCAATAGTCCCTTTTCTGCCACTGCCAATCTCATTTGGGTGGGTTCACCTACTAGCACAAGATCTGCTGTCGGTAGCACCGAGATAAGGCTGCCGATTCCCTGAGAACCAGAAATTTCTTCCTCCGCCGAGGCAACTAGTAAGAGGTTGAAGGGTAAATCCTTACCTAAAAAGTGACAGAAAGTAGCAATTAAGGCAACTAGCGGTCCGCCAGCATCATTGGAACCCAGTCCAAAGAGTTTTCCTTCCTGCTCTTCAGCTGAGAATGGATCTTTGGTGTACCCTGTATTGGGTTTGACCGTGTCATGATGGGAATTCAACCAGATGGTGGGCCGATCGGCATCAAAATCCGTTAAATAAGCCCAAACATTATTTCCTTGGCGTCGAGGAACAACTCCTTTTTTTGTTAAAAAATTGACGATTGCCTCAGCAGTTTTTCCCTCTTCCTTCGAAAATGAGGGGATAGAGATCAGCTGTTTTAGTAATGCGATCGCTTCAGCCTGCAGTGCCTCCATCAATACAATTCGTAGCGTTGTCGTTCGATAATGGTCCCCGCCTTTTTTCCTTTCACAGCCATCAGCAAGTTTTCAGCTTTGCCTATCCAAACACGCTGTACCCCTTTTTTTAAAGCTTCAAAGGCATTGTCTAATTTTGGAATCATCCCTGAATGAATCACACTTTCCTTTCGAAGTTCTTTGTAAATATCCTCATTGATCAAAGGAATGATGGATGACTCATTTTTTTCATCTACCAATACTCCTGGTTTATCGAAACAGAAATACAAATCCAGATGGTGATCTACTGCTAGGCTAGTTGCTAGAGCGGAAGCAATGGAATCTGCATTTGTGTTGAGTAGCTGCCCTTTTTTGTCATGGGTAATCGCATTGATTACTGGAAGCAGCCCAAGCTGTAGCAATTGATGGATGAGTTCAGTATTGATTTCTTGAACATCTCCCACAAATCCATAATCGATACCTTTGACTGGTCGTTTGACAGATCGAATCAGGTTTCCATCGGCACCGCTCATGCCACAGGAATTGACTTTCAGTGCCTGCAATTTGGATACTAATGTCTTGTTAATCAATCCTGCATAGACCATGGTGACGATATCCAAGGTGTCCTTGTCCGTAATTCGTCTTCCATCTACCATTTCCGGCATGATCCCCAAGCTTTCACCAAATCGAGTGGCCATTACACCACCCCCATGAACAAGGATTTTATATCCCGGCACCTTGGCAAAAATGCTTAGAAACTCATCCAGTTTTTCTGGATAGTCAATGACATTTCCTCCGATTTTGATGATAGCGATTTTCATACGTCCCTCAAATTAGTAAAATTACTTCAGAAGTTTGCTTAGCACGGCCTGAGCAGCATAAATACGGTTGAGTGCCTGCTGCTGTACCAATGATCGGTGACCATTTAGTATCTCATCCGATAACTCTACATTTCTTCGTACAGGAAGACAATGCATGACTTTGGCTTCTGGTGCATTTTTAAGGTGTGCTTCGGTAAGCATCCATCGCTCATCAGTACACAATATTTTTCCATATTCATTGAAAGCTGACCAGTTTTTAACATACACAAAATCAGCATTTTGAAGTGCTTCGCTTTGATTATTAGTAATGGTTGCTCCCTGCGTAAACTCAGGATCTAATTCGTACCCCTCTGGGTGGCAAATGGTAAGATCATGTCCCATCCCTAAACTCCATTCTGCAAAGCTATTGGCTACTGCATGTGGTATCGCCTTGATATGCGGTGCCCAAGTAAGAACAACCTTTGGTTTTTTATTGAATTTAGCGAATTCTTGAATGGTGAGTTGGTCGGACAAACTCTGCAGCGGATGTCGGATGGCAGATTCTAAACTAACCACCGGTATTTTGCAATACTTGATGAATTGATGCAAGACAAAGTCACTGACATCCTCATCCTTTTGGGTTAGAGAAGGGAATGCTCGGAGAGCCAAAATATCAAAATAGGAACCCAATACCCCAGCAGCATCCTTGATGTGCTCTACGGTACCTTTGTTCATGATAGCACCATCTTGCATTTCAAGAGCCCAACCTTCCTTGTCCATATTGAGAATGATGGCTTCCATCCCCAACTGCTGAGCGGCGATCTGGGTAGAAACACGTGTGCGTAGGGAAGGATTCAAAAAAATACAGCCCACTCGTTTCCCCTTACCTTTTTCAGCATGTAGGCTTGGATTTGCTTTGTATGCTGCTGCCAGATCTAGCAATTCCTGACCGAGTGCTTTAGATTCAAACTTGATAAAATGCTCCATGGTAGGGAAATTTTAGTGAATTTAACTTGCCAACACTTCTTTTAAAGCCGTTACAAATGAATGTAACTGACTCCATTCAACAGACAAAGGAGGAAGGAGTCGAATGGTTTCCTTTCCTGCTGCCGAACCGGTAAACATCTTATATTTGGTAACTAATAAGGAACGGATGGGTCCTGCGTCTTGATTTAGATCTAAGCCAATCATTAACCCTTTCCCCCGTACTGCTACCACTCCTGGAATAGTTCGGAGTTCAGCCATCAGCCGCTCACCAAGCTCTAATGCTTTTTCTTGCAAACGCTCGGCTTCAAGAACCTCCAATACGGCAAGACCTGCTGCACAAGCGAGATGATTGCCCCCAAAGGTGGTTCCTAAGAGCCCATAGCTAGCCTTAAACTCAGGGGATAACAAAAGTCCGCCAATTGGAAAACCATTCCCCATGCCCTTGGCGGTGGTGATCAAGTCTGGATAAACTCCATCCACCCATTGGTGTGCAAAAAACCGTCCAGTGCGGCCATAACCAGACTGTACCTCATCTAGGATGAGTTTGGCCTCGTATTTTTTGGAAAGTTCGTAAAGTCCAAGTAAGAAATCTGGATTAGGTACCTGAATTCCACCTACTCCTTGGATTCCTTCTACAATGATACCAGCAATGGATCCTGTGGCAAGGGCTTTTTCAACCGACTCCAGATCACCAAAAGGGAGTATATGGAAATCCTCCCGTGCATTGCATGGAGCGACTAGTTTGGGATTGTCTGTGAGGGCTACAGCGGCGGAAGTTCGTCCATGAAAAGATCCTGAAAATGCAATAAATCCAGCTTTTTTTGTTACAAAAGAAGCCATTTTCAAGGCGTTCTCATTTGCCTCAGCACCTGAATTCACCAAAAATAGCTGGTAATTATGTAAACAGGATAATTCAGCAAGTTTGTCTGCTAGTTTTTGCTGAATTGGAATTTGAATTGAATTGGAATAAAACCCCAGTTGATTGACCTGTTCACTGATTCGTTTCACATAGTGAGGATGACTATGCCCAATGGAAATCACCGCGTGGCCGCCATACAAATCCAAGTACTCCTGACCCTGTTCGTCCCATAAGCGACAACCCTCGGCTTTGACTAAGGTAACTGGGATTAGGGGATAGACGTCGAATAAATTCATCTTTTAGGGTCTAAATAAGTTAATTTTTGGAGACCGATTAATTTAGAATGCGATTGATTTCAGGTTTAAACCCGTTTTCTCATCCAAACCAAAGGCTAAGTTAAAGTTCTGGACAGCCTGTCCCGATGCGCCTTTCAAGAGGTTATCTATGGCAGAATAGACCACCAGCTGTCCTTTTTCTGCTTGGAGAGAGAGGAGGCACTTATTGGTATTTACCACCTGCTTTAAATCGAGTTCCTGACTAGAAATGTGGGTGAATGCCGAATCAATATAAAACTTCCGATAGGCTTCTATCGCTTCCTCTTGTGTTCCGCCAAATGGAAAATAGGCCGTGATCCAAATCCCTCTTGTGAAGTTGCCACGATAAGGGACAAAAAGAAGATCTACTTCATTTGTTGGATTTAGCTGCTTGAAGGTTTGCTTGATTTCTTTCAGGTGTTGGTGTGTAAACAACTTGTACACCGAAACATTGGATGTTCTGTAGCTAAAGTGTGAGGTTTCCGTCAAACTTTTTCCAGCTCCAGTAGAGCCAGTTATTCCAGATACATGGACAGGACTTTGAACCCATCCCTTTTGAATTGCGGGCGCGAGTGCCAGCTGAATTCCTGTGGCGAAGCAACCAGGGTTGGCAATACGAGTTGCATTTTTGATTTTTTTGGCGTTGACCTCAGGTAGTCCATATACAAATCCAGCTGACTCATCTCTAAAATCTGTAGACAAGTCAATGATAACCGTGGCATCTGGAAAGGAATGCTGCTTGAGAAAATTGGAAGCTTCCCCATGGGGCAAGCACAAAAAAACAGCATCAAGTCCTGAGGTTGGAATTACATCTGTGAAGCATAGGTCGCAATCTCCTAACAAATCACGATGTACTTGATCTACACGGATACCTTTTTGACTATTGGAATGCAGGCAAACCAATTCGCAGGCTGGGTGATGGACTAGAAGTCGAATCAATTCTGCTCCCGTGTAGCCTGCTGCACCAATGATGGCTGTTTTTACCTTAGTCATTGGAGTTGTTCACCTTGTTGAAAATAGCAGTTTGGTTTCCCAAAATGCGAGTAAAGCCTTTGACATCTTCTCCTGTATAGCCTTTGTTCATTTCTCCATAGGAACCGAATTTGGCAGACATCAGGTCATGCTCAGAAGTAATTCCGAGCAAGGTAAATCGATAAGGATGTAGCATCACTCGAACCTCACCTGAAACTTGATCTTGTGTACTTTCCAGGAAAGTCTCAAAATTTCGCATTACAGGATCCAAGAAGTGGCCTTCATGAAGATGATTTCCATAAAATTCCGACAATTGTTTTTTCCAATATAGTTGCCATTTGGTCAAGGTATGCTTTTCTATCAATTGATGGGCTTTGATGAGAATTAACGGTGCTGCAGCTTCAAAGCCTACACGACCTTTGATGCCAATGATGGTGTCCCCTACATGGATATCTCTGCCTATTCCGTAGGGAGCTGCCAAAGACTGGAGTTTTAAAATTGCATCTACTGAATTAGCATATTCGATTCCATTTATCCCCTTGATTTCTCCTTGAACGAAAGTCAATTTTACTTCCTTTGGCTCTTTTTCGGTAACTGGAGTAGGCCAAGCTTCTTCAGGCAGGTAATCAGACGAAGTGAGTGTTTCTTTTCCACCGACAGAAGTTCCCCATATTCCTTTATTAACAGAATAGGCTGCTTTTTCAAAGTTCATGGATACGCCATGTTTTTTGAGGTAGTCAATTTCCTCTTGTCTACTAAGTTTAAGATCTCGGATAGGGGTGATGATTTCAACTTCTGGAATTAGAATTTGAAAAATCATATCAAATCGCACCTGATCGTTGCCTGCTCCAGTAGAACCATGTGCTACCGCCTGTGCGCCGATGGATTTGGCATATTCGGCTATGGATTTTGCTTGGACGATCCGTTCTGCAGATACCGAAAGGGGATAGGTGTCATTTTTGAGCACATTTCCATAAATAAGGTATCGGATTACAGATTGGTAGTAATCCTGAACCACATCTAAAATTTGGAAAGAAGCTACACCTAAGTTATGTGCTCTTTGGGCAACGTCTTGAAGTTCCTTCTCTGAAAATCCTCCTGTATTGACCAATACTGCATGCACTTCATGACCCAAATCTTTGGAGAGGTGAAGGGCGCAAAAGGTGGTATCTAGTCCACCACTGTAAGCTAAAACTACTTTTTTCATGAGATCATTCGTTGGAGGAGTTCAAAAGAGTAGAAATTGATGTACTCAGTTGATCTACCCAAAGTTTGTTATTTTTTCTTTGAATTTGGATCGTAAAGCATGGCCGTACACAAGCAATTTTGTCTGTTTTTTGACGTTAGAATTTCAAAATTGACACAGCTTTGGCATCCTTTCCAAAATTCCTCGTCATCGGTCAAAGCAGAATAAGAAACAGGAACATATCCCAATTCTGAATTTATTTTCATCACCGCTGCACCTGTCGTCAATCCAAAGATTTTGGATTCTGGAAACTTTACTTGGCTGAGTTTAAATACCTCTTGTTTAATCTTTCTTGCCAATCCATACTGACGGTATTCTGGAGCAACAATCAAACCTGAATTGGCGACAAACTTTCCATGTCCCCAAGCTTCAATATAGCAAAATCCAGCCCACTTTCCTTCCGGGGTTAGCGCAATGACTGCTTTTCCTTCATCCATTTTGGCTTCCAAGTAGGAGGGACTTCGCTTTGCAATGCCTGTACCTCTTGCCTTTGCAGAGTTTTCCATCTCTGTAGCTATTTGGCTTGCATATTCTTTGTGTTTGCTGTCAGCAACGACAATTTGGAATTTGATTTCTTCCATAGAATTGGTCTAATCGATGCGGTCCTATGTTGAGCTAGGACTTGTAAATTGATAAATACAGTATTAGGGAGCTATTGTTGTTTTCCACTAGGGAAAACTAAATTAAATCTAGGGTTATACCCTATAGGTCTGCCTCAATCGTGCAGCTAAAAAAGTTTTGGATACCAAAGCACATCCAGCCAAAGAAGTTGGTAGGAATAGAATTGGTGCGTTGATTGCTTTGGTTTCCATAATTTGAGGGTGCAAATGTTACACCTCCTGCAATTAATTCCAAGTATTTATTTTAATTTTTTATAATAATCCCAATTATTTTTCCAAATCATAAAAAAAGGTCTAAAAAATTAATCTTAGACCCTTTAAGTTGATTACACGAAAATTAGTGTGCCATTTCTTTTAAAGCATCTACCAAAACATCGCAATCGGCCGTGCTCGTGTAAATGTTAGGGCTCACACGTACCCCTTGTACTCCAGCTCCATCGATAGGTGCAGTAAATATCTTGTACTTATCCATCAATATTTTCCCCATATCAGCAGGACTGTATTTTTCTACCCACACATTCCCAATACCGCAACATCTGGCAGGATCTTCAGGGGTATTTACGCGGATACCAGGAACATTTCGAACTTGATCTGACCAATACTTTTGGATAAATCGCAGTCGATCTTCTTTCCGCTTAGAGCCAATTTTCTCTTGGAAAGCAATGGAGTCCAAGACCGTCAAATCCGTAGCTGCGGGATGAGTTCCGATATGATTGAGGTAAGCAATGCTGGTCAAGTTTAGGTTACCAGGAGCCAGAAGTGGTTGAATCTTAGAAATCTTATCTTTTTTCACAAAAAGCAAGCCTGCACCTAGGGGAACACTCAACCATTTGTGCAAGCTGGATCCATAATAATCACAATCCAAGTCTTTCATGCTAAACGTGAAATGCCCTACGGCATGCGCTCCATCCAACATGATCTCTACACCCTGTGCATGTGCCATGTCTGCTATTTTCCGCACGGGAAGAATGTGTCCCGTGATGTTGACAATATGGGGCACCATGATGAGCTTTGTCTTTGGAGTAATCGCCTTTCGGTACACCTCCACCACTTCTTCATCGGATTTAGGGTGCATGGGAATATCCACTTTTACTGTTTTTATGCCCCAGCGCTTGGATGCCAGTTCAAACATGGTTTGCATGGTACCATAGTCCTGATTGGCGAAGATCGCCTCGTCACCAGCTTTCCAAGGGTAGCCAGAAATAATCAAGTCTAAGGATTCGGTCGTATTTCGAGTCAATACCACCTCTTCGGGGGAAGCATCAACCAAAGCAGCGAGCGCCGCTGCAGATTTGGCTTTGTTCTCAAATTGAACCCCACGCATGTAATGCGAGGCTTGATAGTTGATCTCTCGGATATGGGTAATGTATTTTTCCAAGAGCTCTTGCGGAAGAAAGCAGTAATAGCCATTTTCGAAGTTAAGGTAATCCGGCTTGAGTCGATACCCTGCGCGTAACTGATCCCAAATGTCTTCACGCTCCCAATCCAAGGCATCAAAATCAAAAGCCTTTAGTTCGGAGGGAAGTAAGGTTCCTCCGAGACCTAGGGCAGCAAAATACTTTAGAAATGAGCGCTTTTTCATGTGATTCGAATTAAAGGAAGTAGGAAAGTAACCAAATTAAAAGTAAAAAAATTGCCATCCATGTAATCCAGGGTGCTCGTTTTGGAAATTCAAACTGGCAAATTGGACAAATGGAAAGCGAATTTTCGACTTCCATCGCACAGGAGGGACATTCTTTTGTTTTCAAAATTTGGGAACTCTTTGATGTGGTGGCTGTTTATGACATTAAGAAACAAAAAAATAGATGAAAATAGAAATTTGGTCTGATATCGCTTGTCCGTTTTGCTACATCGGTAAACGTAAACTAGAGAAAGCAATCCAGCGATTACCTCAGTCTGAAGAAATTTTGGTAGAATGGAAAAGCTTTCAGTTGAATCCAAACCTTCAGACTGATCCAAATCAAAATACATTGACCTACCTAGCGGAGACAAAAGGTTGGACTATGGAGCAAACCCTACAAATGACTGCACAGGTAACCGCAATGGGTAAGGAGGTAGGTCTGAACTTTAATTTTGAAAAGACCGCTGTAGCAAATACAAAAAGATCCCATAAGCTATTGCATCTGGCAAAAGGTCATAATTGTCAATATGAATTGAAAGAGCAGCTGTTTAAAGCCTATTTTGAAGAGGGGAAAAACATAGATGATACGGAGCTGCTGCTTCAGTGCGCTGAGCAAGTAGGAATCCCTCAAGATGAGGCCAAAAGAGTATTGGATACGCAGGAGTTTGAAGAGGATATTGACCAGGATGTCTACGAATCCAGATTGATTGGCGTGCAAGGCGTCCCATTTTTTGTTTTTAACCGTAAATACGGTATTTCTGGTGCGCAACCAGATGAGGTTTTTGACCAAACCTTGCAGCAAGTCCTACAAGAATCCAATTAAAGTTCGAGCACTTTACTTTATAAATTTGAAAAAAAAAGACGAGATCCAATCCCGTCTTTTTGTCTATTATGATTAGCAGAATTGCAACCAGTAATTAAAGAAAATAAAATTTGAAGTTCACTTAAATCGAAAGTGGACGGTCATCTGTCAACTGTTGATTATCATTACCAAACGCCTCTATATTTCATTTTTAACGTATAGACAGCATCCATTGCTGTGATAAACAAAACATTACGCGTAAGGGTACCGAACGTAACATTGGCAGTCCAATCCTCAGGTACGGGGATGTGTGCGATTTTTTCTCCATTTCGATCAAAAACAGTTACCCCTTTTCCAGTTAGGTATACATTACCTCGATCGTCAATGGTCATTCCATCGGATCCCATCTCGCAAAACAAGGTTTTATTGGTCAAGTATCCATCAGCCTGAATATCATACTTCCAGGTTTTTGAGGCTCCTATGTCCGCCACAAACAGGTGCTTTCCATCTGGCGTACCTATAATCCCGTTGGGTTGTTTTAAATCTTGAGTGACTCGGAAAAGTTCAGTTCTATCCTCGGATAGAAAATACACATGCTGTCCATCTTGCTGCATTTCCTTGCTTCGAACTCCCTCCCAATAGGGACGTGGATACAAGGGATCGGTAAAGTACAGTCCTCCACTTGGTCGAACCCATACATCGTTGGGGCCATTTAATTTTTTGCCTTTGAAAGAAGGAACCAGAACCGTTTCTTTTCCTGTTTTTATATCCATCTCCACCAATTCGTTCTTTAAATCAGCAGCAGCGATTAGCTTACCATCCAATTGAAAGTAAAGCCCATTTGAACGTCCAGTACCTTCTTTAACGAGAGATACTTGGTTGCTATTTGCATTCCAAACGTAGATCTTATCGTTGGGTTGATCGGTAAAATAAACATCACCAAAACGATTGACTGCAGGACCCTCTGTGAAGGAAAACCCATCTTTAACCAATTCAAGTTGTGCGCCTTTGGCAATTATTCCACGCTTATCATCCACTTGTGCAAAGAGTGAATGACTTAGCAATGAAAGGCCTAGTACGAGGCTGGGGAAGCAAATTTTAAGTTTCATTCTTAAATTTATTTTCTGTTAAGTACCAAAATAATTTTATTCAGATCCGCACTGTATGCCAACCTTGTGATCCCTTGGTGGGTCGAAGATTCTATTTTTCCGAGAGAATGCCAATCACTTTCTTGAATATGTTTGGTGAAAACTTCATTTCCCTTTGCCATTAAAAGGTGATTTTTGTCTAGCCAAATGAAATCTTGTGAACCTGGAATCGCATATCCATACTCTTTTTTTAACCCTGTTTTTAAATTGACTGTTGCGAGACCAAAAGCTTTGCCCTGACTAGTCTCTTGACTTTTTTTTCGATCCAAATAGGAGATTTCAGGAGTTTTAGGTCTTTTTTTGACTGTTCTTCCGATGTCTGTATCTAAGGTATCCACCATTCCTTTTCCACGCACATAAACTAAGGAATTGGGTTCACCAAGCACAAAAAGTGCTGCCTTCCCATCGTAAAAATCGTAATAGCCTACTGGAAAAATATCATCATACAAGAGTTCTGGAGCTTCACCAGTAATCGGGTACAACCACAACCGTTGCGTGCCGTCGGGTTCAACTACGATGGCCGAAAAATAGGATCCACATTCTGTCAGGCTAGGCGAAAACTCACTTCGATCTGGTGTTTGGGTCAGATTTGTAAACTTTTGAGTTCGAAAACTGTATAGAATTAGGTCATTATTTCCTTTATCATCGGCAGCAGAAAAAATCAATTCGGAATCGTTGATGAAGCTGGGCTGATTGTCATATTCAGGCCGATTGGTAAGAGGTTTGGCGGTAGCAGTTAAAAGTTTGATTTTTCCACCTTTGCCTTCTACATCCATCACCCATAGGTCAGTGGATGCCTGTGCAAGCCCTTTCGTGTGCTGAATGAATAGGCAAATGAAAAGAGTGAAATAGATTTTATACTGGATTTGCATCACTTGGCAACTAAAGTGTGAATTTTTGGTTAGGTAAAAGTGAATCTACTGGCGCAATACACCAACCCTAATTTCGATCAACTTCGACTCAAACAGGATACATTGGCAGATCGAGCTGTTGAAGTGTTGATCTCTCAACCCAATCTGGCTTCAGAGATTAACTCATGGCTAGTGATTCCAGCGAAGCTTCCTGGTTACTTTCCAGAGGAATTGCGGCTATATTTTGAATTTTACCTTCACAAAGAAAAAGAATTTTCTGAAGGGGAGTATCGGCTTGCACAGGAGTTTTTTGAACAACAAGGGGATATGTACCTCGCAATGCTTGGGTTTTATTCCTTACCCTATTGCTATGCTTTCGCTGATGGAGCCCAAGTCCTCGTTCGATCCCAACGAATCCTAGATCAAATCGGTGAAAGGCTAGGGGAGACTACTCGATTCGTTTTGGATATTTTTAAACCAGGGGCATTTTCAAGTCAAGATGAAGCCTTTTTAACTTGTGCCAAGGTTCGCTTGATTCATGCCTACAGTCGCTATTTTATTCGAACCTATGCAATGGATTGGTCTCCTGAATATGGAGAACCAATCAATCAGGAAGACTTATTGGGTACTAATTTGGCATTTAGTCACCTTGTACTTCGCGGAATGACCAAGTTGGGTATGTCTCCAAGTACAAAGGAACACCAAGCGGTGCTTCGCTATTGGAAATGGATTGGGGTGCTGATGGGTATTGAAGCTTCTTTATGGCCTACCACAGCCAAAGAAGCATTTGAGCTGGATCGATTGATTCGAAAAAGACATCTCAAACCTTCTGATGCTGGAAAGAAACTAACGAAAGCCCTGCTTGAATTCTATAAAAAAAATATTTCAGATGCATTCTTGACGAGCCAATTAGAAGCCTTGCTTTCCTATTTTCTGGGAAAAGAAGCCTCCAAAGCAGTGGGGATTTCTGGGAATATTCAAGTTCCAGGTGATTTTCTGGGACTATTTTTAAAATCATCTGGTTTAAAAACCTTTGGAGCAGTAAAAAACCACGAATCGCTACGAAAGAATCTTGATCGCCAACAGATTCAGCAATTTGGGCGGGTACTTCAACTCCAATTACCCGTATTAAATCGTTCGTAAACGGACAGGGAGCTGTTCAATTATCCTACATGAATAACCAACTAATTTTGCTTAAACTGCTTTCAGCGCTTTTTTAGCGGTTTGGCATCATTTTAGTAAATTGGTTACCATGAAAGAATTGAGGCATCGACTACAGACTATCCCAGTAGAATTAATTACCTGGATAGGGTGTATACTTGCCATCCTTACCATCAATCCCTATTCAAACACCTTCAGCCTTTGTCCTTTGGATAATTTAGGTTTGACCTGGTGCCCTGGATGTGGATTGGGGAGAGCCATGAACCTGCTTGCTAGAGGTGAATTTCTAGCTTCTTGGGAAATGCATCCCTTAGCAACTTTGGCTTATTGGGTCATCTTTCATCGTATTTGGGTATTAATTAAACAACTAAAAAACACGGCACACTATGGCTAATGTATTGAGACATCTTCCAGAATTGGAGGGTATGGAATTGGGTTACATCCAGGGATTGATGAAAAGCATGGATGAAGATGAAGCGTCTTTGTTTGCTCAAGTGTATCGAGCAAGACGAAAGGATCCGCAGATGATCTTGATTTTGACCTTGCTGGGTTTTTTTGGCTTTGCGGGATTGCATCGCTTTATACTAGGACAAATTGGACTTGGAATATTGTACCTACTCACGATAGGCTTGTGCTTTATTGGAACAATCGTCGATTTGGTGAATTACAAGAGTCTGGCCTACGAATTCAACATTAAAATGGCACATGAAACAATAAACATGTTGTCTTACTCTTTCCCAGAAAAAGGAATTAAAGAAAGCTAAACCAACGCCACAATTTCCTTTTTGCCTTTGGTCTCCTCGGAAGCCAAAGGTTTTTTTATGCTTACCAGGTATCGTCAGCGTCTTCAGGATTGCTCGACGAAGGGATTGAAAGCAGTTCTTTCCCTGTTGGAGATAGGAGCAAATGAAATTGCTGCAACCGTAATTCCAATTCTTGCAACTCCTCGTAAGATCCTTTGGTGAAGGGATAGGGGAGTTCAATTAATTCCTTGGATTTGGAACTGAAGGGTGGTTCCACCTCCCCATCAAATAATAAGGGCCAGATGGTTTTGGCACATCCTAGTCCCCAAAAGTTGAGCGGGTACTGCTTTGCATATAGCTGTAGGCGCTGATTGATTTCTTTAAAGAATACTTGCGTTTCTTCTAATCTGATACGTGAACCAGCTCTAGATTTTCCTTTAGTTTTCAAGTACTTAAATTGAGATTTTCCTTGCTTTTGACGAACCAAGTAACCTCGAAATACTTTGTGATCCAGAAGCTTTCCTTGATGAAAATAGCCCACTGCAGCCTGCCCAGCTCTTACTAAAGTCAAGCAGAAATGTACATCATCCAATTCTTGAAACTTCCGTTCAGGACTCCAGGATAAGGTCCACGGGAGGAAAAGTTTAATCAACCAGCCCCTCTCATTTTCAACGAGAAGCTGATTTTTTTCTGCTAAAAAGCGAATTCCCCATCCCTTTTCGGCAGCCTGATCCACAAGGAGTTGGGCTTGAGCGTAGGATACAACTTGAGTTTGGGGTATTTTCATCGTAAAGCCAGTTCCGTAACTATCTTTGCACAAAGAAAGAAAACAATATGCAGGAAGAGATACAAAAAGTGCTTAATCGGATGTGTGATCCCAAAGAAGAGGAGGCATACCACTTTGCGGATAAACTTGGGAGTATGGCCGATGAAGAAACAAAGGAACACCTGATTACCTTAGTTAAGGGAGATCAATGGGAAATTGGGTATTTGGCTTGTCGAGCATTGGCCAAAACTTCCTGGAATGAAGAGTCACTAGACGCCATTTTCGAAGCTATTTTTGATAAGAAAAACAAAGCCATCCAAGGCGCTTTTGTTCAGATTTTAGAAGAATTCAACCTAGCTGAACGATTTGTAGATATTTTCCGAGTGTACCTTTTTGGAAACTTTAAAGCCTCGACACTAGGAAAGGGCTATTTGGACAGCGTGGAGTTTGATATTACCCCCAGGACAATACGAAAGGCTGAAAAACATTGGAATCACTACCTGCACAATCCAGAGGACGAAGAAAGTCTTGCTTTGAAAAAGCTTGAAGTGGAACCGATGCTACAAGAGCTAAAAGACCTTTTTGAGGAGTAACCCCTGCTTATTCTCTTTTTTTGATCCCTCGTACTGCCACTGCTTTGATGGGATCATCTGGCCAAGAATGTTTTGGATAGCGCTGTTTTAGTTCTTTCTTGACTTCAAAATACCCTGAAGTCCAAAAACTCTTTAAATCCTGGGTGAGCTGTACTGGCTTATAACCAGGGGAGAGAAGTTCAATCAGTATTGGATTCCTTCCTTCATTTACTTTGGGGGTTTCAAGCATCCCAAAAAGTTCCTGCAACCGCACAGCTAATCGTGGTGCACTTCCATCTTCTTGGTAAGCAATCTGTATTTCACTACCAGAAGGAACTTGCAAACTCGATGGTGCCATCTTTTCTAAATCCTGTTTTTGCTCATACGAAAGCGAATGATACAAGTATTGACTTAGATTCAATTTCTTCAATTCTTCATTCTTAGTGATGCCCATTAGGTAGGGCTCTAGCCAGTTTGAGGCAGTTGCACATAGGGAATCCACAGACCAATCAGGCCAATTCTGTTCCGGGTGCCAGATTGCCAAGGAACGTACCCGTGCAATCAAACCCAGTACAGCATCATTCCAATCCAATAAGAAGCTTCCCTCTTCTTTTAGTGTCTCTAACAGAAGTTGAATTACCAATTCAGGGTTTACTTTCGGCAATGGTCTATTTCCCAAGACAATCGCACCAATACGGATTTCAGCATGGGCTTGAAGTCCCCCTTTCTTTCGGTCCCATTCCAGCACCTCTTTGGTTTTGAGCATGGGAGCCAAATCCTTGGGATTCAAAGGTGCTGCCATCCATATTTTGCCCATCCCATCACGGGCATCCAAATGGGCTACTGCCAACCAAGATTCATGTGCCAAATCATCCTTATGACCAAGCTGCGCGATTTTACCATTGGCAAGTTGAAACTGAGCATTGTTTCCTGGCCTAGCAGCAGCAATTCGTTCGGGATAGGCATAAGCGAGCAAAAGCCCTGAAGCCCATGGATCCACAGGTGAATTTTCAGGTTCTACGGAAAATAGTTTTCGGTATTGGCCTGCTACTTTATCAATTTTTTTGTAAGCAAATGCCCCATTTTCCTGTCCTCGAAAGCGTCTCAACCCTTCTATTCTTAAGTTTAGGTCTACGCCAGCTTGGGATGCAAGTGGATCCTTTTCCTCGAGAATGGCAGCAATATCAGTGGCCAAAGGTAGAAGGTTGGCTTTTTTTGCATATAAGAGCATGTGTGCGATACGAGGATGTGCGGGTACCTGATGCAACTCTTTTCCATGGGAGGTCAGGTTGCCTTGGTCTAGCCCTTCGATGGCTTCTAGTACTTTTTCGGCTGACACCAAAGCATGTACAGGAGGAGGATTGAGCCAAGTCATGCTGCGGATATCTTTTTTACCCCAAACCAGCATGTCCAGCACCAAGGGAGTGAGGTCAGCATCTAGGAGTTCGGGGATCCGAAAATCAGCCAGCTGTGCTTGGGTACCCTTGCTCCACAATCTATAGGAGTGACCTGCGGTTAGCCTTCCTGCTCTACCGCTGCGTTGATCCGCAGAATCCTTGCTGATTCGATGAAGCTCCAGTTTGGATAACCCTGAGCGTGCATCAAAGCGATTGGACTTCACAAAGCCCGTGTCCACCACCACTGTCACGCCTTCAATTGTGAGGGAAGTTTCTGCGATGTCTGTTGCAAGCACAATTTTCCGCTTTCCACTGGGATGGGGGAGAATGGCTCGCTGCTGTTCGTAGAAGGTTAGTTGCCCAAACAAAGGGACGATAAGGTCTGATGGAAGGGCTCTTTTTAGAACTTCTTCAGCCTTTCGAATATCACCTTGGCCGGGTAGAAACACCAAGAAATCTCCCCGATGCTGCTTCGTCAAGGGGATGATTTGCCTTGCTGCATCCTCTCCAATGGCATATTCATCTACTTCCTGAAGGTAGTTGACTTCTACAGGATACTGTCTTCCTTTACTTTGAATCACAGGTGCCTGTAGCAATTTGGAAAGTTGCTCAGAGTCAATCGTTGCTGACATCAAAACGATTCGAAGGTCCTCTCGAAGTACCTGTTGCACCTCTCTGCAAAGTGCTAAGCCAACATCTGAGAAAAGATTCCGCTCATGAAATTCATCAAAAATCACCATGCCCACCTCCTCAAGCGCATTGTCTTGATGAAGCATTCGGGTGAGAATGCCCTCGGTAATTACTTCCAGCCTCGTGGATGTACTGATGCAGGTATCAAAGCGAATGCGATAGCCCACAGTTTGCCCCAATTCTTCACCGAGTAGATTAGCCATTCGCTGCGCAATGCTTTTGGTTGCCAAACGGCGAGGCTCCAATAGTAGGATTTTTTTGCCATCAAGCCAGGGTTCATTCAATAATGCCAAAGGCAAAAGAGTACTTTTTCCTGCACCAGGAGGGGCTGTAATGATTAAAGTTGGAGTAACAGAGAGGCTTTTTTTAACTGCAGGGATAATTTCCACTACAGGTAAATCAAAGGAACTGGGATCAAAATCAGGCATAAAGTACAAAAATACAATCCAGAACCTGGATTCTAGAATTTAATTACTGCAAAAAAAAGCCCACAAGAAATTATCTTGTGGGCTCTGTTATAAAATTAAGGGGTTTTAAGCGCCAATTTTGGCAGCTGCTTTACCATATTCCCATCGAATCTCGAAGGAATCGGCTTTTACTTCGTAAACAAGTCTTTCCTCCATTGTAGAACTTTGCTGAGAAGCAACATTCACACGAAGCACATCTTGTTTTTCATCGTAAGTATAAGCACCCCACTGTTTGGCTACCTTGTTGAAAACAAAAGTGGAGGTAGATTCTCCAGGAATGATGAAGAAACTGTAAGTACCAGCAGCTAATTTTTGACCTTCTACCGTGATGTCTTTGGAGGTAGTGAAGGTGGTCGCATCATTTGCCCCAGCTCTCCAAATTTTTCCAAAAGGAACCAACTCACCCCAAATGGTTCTTCCCTTTACGGCAGGAGAGGAGTAGTTGATGGTGATTTTAGCACCTGCCACTTCACCTTCAGCTATTTTTGCAGGGCTAGGCTTCTCTTGTGCTTGTGCAGCCAAAACAAAAAAAATGATTAGAGAAAAGGCAAGAATTAGTTTTTGAATTTTCATGTATTGTTTTTTAAAGTGAATTAACGTACTGCCAAACTATCCGTTGACAAGAGATTTAACCTCCTTACGAAAGAATGGTTTTACTTTTTCTAAATTTTAAATGGCTCGAATGACTTTAAATAGTAACCCAAGCCTGCTTTTTATTACTTTCTACAATTCGCTCACCAATAAGCAATTCACGCCAGCCATCTGCAAAGGTTGGGAATGTCGGTTTCTCAGGTTGTTTTCCTGCTGCAACTGCTGCGTAAACTTCCTTGAAGAGCTGCTTGGAAGTATCAGGAAAACCTTCGTTGTGTCCTCCTGGGAAACTCACCAATGAACTCACTTCTCGATGCACCAAGGAAGGGTCCTTCATCAATTGTTCGTTTGCCTTTTCACGCTTGCCAATCCACAATTCGTTTGGACGTTCTGAATTAAACTCAAACGCGGACACTGAACCAGCGATCTCAATATTAAGTCGATTTTTCCGACCTGCATTTACTTGGGATACGGTAATAGATCCCTTTGAACCGTTATCAAAACGAAGTAGTACCGTTGCATGGTCTTCAGTGTTGATTGGCACTTCTTGGTAATCAGCAGGAGTTAGCATTTTACCAGAATAGGTTTCAAGAGGCTTGAGTGGCTTTAATCTGGTTTTATGGACGGTGGAAAAATCAGCCATCACTGCGGTGATTTTTAGACCAGTCACATACTCTGTAATGTCCAATAAATGAGAACCTATGTCAGCAATGGCACGGGAATCTCCAGATTTATCTGGCTCCAGTCTCCAGTTGTAATCGGTTTGAAGGAATAGCCAATCTTGCAGGTAGGAACCCATGATGGAGTACACTTCTCCTAATTCCCCTTTTTCACGCATGACCTTCATCTGTCTGACCATCGGGTAGTAGCGTAAATTGAAGTGTACCGCATTTACTAACCCAGTCGTCTTGGCAATTTTTACCAAGTCCTCAGCTTCTTGTAGGCTGATTGCCAGTGGCTTCTCACATACTACATGCTTTTCTGCTTCCAAAACCGCCTTTGCTTGGCTGTAATGCAGGAAGTTAGGAGTACAAATGTGGACAACATCGATATCATCTTGTTTTAGCATATCCGCAAATACATAGGCACGAGGAATGCCTAGTTGCTTTGCTTTTTCATCTGCTAGCTCTTGGTTGACTTCTACCAAGGCGACTACTTCAACATTCGGTATTCTTCGGAGGGCTTCAAGATGTGCTGGGCCAATAAATCCAGTTCCTACTATGGCTGCTTTGATGGTTTGAGACATTTTTTTTCAGGTTTGAGTGAAAAAGATAAGTCGAAGTTAAAAAAAATCTTAGCCCAACAAAATGACATTTTTTAGGGCGAACATTAATTTGAATACCCGACTTAAAATAGAGAGGGAGTTTGCTTTCGATCAAAAAAGAATTTACAACTCAGCCTCTAGTTTATCCATTCACAAAAAGTTATGGTTTTTTAGTTTCTTTTTTTGTAGTTTAAAGTCTAAAACCAAACCAGATATGGCAAATTTTACACTAAAAGTGAATGGAACCACCCACCAAGTGGAAGTCGAAGATGACACCCCATTGCTTTGGGTCTTACGAGATCATTTAAACCTCGTTGGAACTAAGTTTTCTTGCGGGATCGCCCAATGTGGAGCTTGCACAGTTCATGTCAATGGAAATGCTACTTTTTCTTGTGTAACTCCTGTTTCCAGTATTGGAAATTCTGAAGTAATCACCATTGAGGGTCTTTCGAAAGAAGGTGATCATCCGGTCCAAAAGGCATGGGAAGAGGTGGATGTAGCCCAATGTGGCTATTGCCAGTCCGGACAAATCATGACTGCAGCAGCTTTTTTGGATCAAAATCCTTCGCCTTCACTTGAAGAAATCGACAATGCGATGAATCGAAATATTTGTCGCTGTGGAACCTATCATAAAATCCGTGAGGCAGTTGCGCTTGCCGCCAAAACCAAATAACTATGAAAACTCAAATAGGAACAAGTAGACGTGATTTCTTGAAAATCGCAGGTACCACTGCGGGTGGATTAGTGATTGGCTTCAACTGGTTTAGCTGCGACTCTCCAAAAATTGAGGTGCTAAGCATTGAAGAGGTATTGGCCCAAGCGAAGCCATTCAATAGCTTTTTATCCATTTCCCCAACAGGAGATGTGGTTATTTTTTCGCCGAACCCAGAGCTAGGGCAAAACATCAAAACTTCTTTCCCAATGGTAGTCGCTGAAGAATTAGAAGCGGATTGGGAAAAAGTGAGAGTTGTTCAAGCCAACCTAGATCCAGAGAAATTTGAACGCCAACTCACTGGCGGATCAGGAGCAATGCCCCATAGTTGGGAAAGGCTTCGAAAAGCAGGAGCTACAGCCAAGGCAGTTTTGACTCAAGCGGCTGCACAAACATGGAAAGTTCCTGCTTCGGAATTGACAGTTTCCAAAGGCATGATTTCGCATGAAGGATCTGGAAAGAAGGGACATTTTGGAGAATTTGTGGCAGTAGCAGCCACGCTTACTGCTCCTGAGGAAGTCACGCTTAAAGACAAAAAAGACTTTACCATCATTGGAACTCCTGTTAAAAATGTGGATGCCAAAGACATTTATACAGGTAAGCCTATGTATGGGCTTGATTTCCAGCGTGAAGGAATGCAATATGCCATGGTCCAACGCGCTCCATTTGGGATGAAACTAGTGTCAGTTGACGATAGCGCAGCAAGAGCTGTCACTGGAGTCACGAATGTGGTCACTTTTGGTTCAAGCGTAGCCGTAGTAGGTACATCTACTTGGCCCTTGCTCAAGGCTAAAAAATTATTAAAAATAAATTACGAACCCGATGGGGCTGTGGAAAGTACGGCTGATCATGACCGTCTTTTCGCAGAATTGCTTGCATCAGGCAAAGCTGAAGTTAAACGAAAAGATGGCAATGTAGCCGCTGCCTTTAAGGCGGCATCAAAGGTTGTCACTGCAGAATACCAGTGTCCGTTCCTAGCGCATTCTCCAATGGAACCGGAAAACTTCTTTGCACATGTGAAAGGAGACAAGGTGGAATTAATCGGTCCAACTCAAACTCCAGACCGTGCTCGCCAAGAGACTGCCGCACTGCTCGGAATTCCACCAGAAAATGTATCTGTGGCCATCACCCGTTTGGGAGGAGGATTTGGTAGAAGACTTCGTGCGGATTATGTCATTGAAGCAGTAGAAGTATCCAGAGCTATCAAAGCTCCAGTTAAAGTTACTTGGAGCCGTGAAGATGAATTAACTGGCGGTGCGTATCGACCAGCTGTTCGTTACCGTTTTGAAGCTGCATTGGATGCCAATGGAACGATGACTGGTTACAAGCTTAGAGGTGTAGGCATGAATGCTGGAAACACTACCCGAGAGTCTAATTTCCCTTCCGGAGCGGTAGACCACCTTTTAATTGAAAGTATTGAACATGCTTCGACCATCACTACGAATGCATGGAGAGCACCAATCACCAACTTCTTAGCTTACGCTGAGCAAAGTTTCTTAGATGAAGTTGCCTTAGCTGCAGGAAAGGATCCTGTGGATTTCCGAATGGAATTACTCAACCGTGCCAAAACCAATCCTGTAGGGGAGTTGGGTTACGATGTGGATCGAATGATTGGGGTAGTCAAAATGGCTAAAGAAAAATCGAATTGGGGCAAGAATCCTAGCTTAAAGCAAGGGTTTAGCGTCTATTTCTCCCATAAATCCTACGTGGCACAAGTGGCAGATATCGATATGCAAGGTGGGGTGCCTACTTTGAAGAAAATCACGGCCGTGACGGATTGTGGGTTGGTAGTGAATCCTACTGGAGCCAACCACCAAGTTCGTGGTGGAATTGTAGATGGCATGGGACATGCGATGTATACCAATCTAACCTTTGAAGCGGGTGTACCCAAGCAACGAAATTTTGACACCTATCGCCTGATTCGTTTGAAGGAAGTGCCTGAAATCGATACCCACTTTGTGGATTCTGGATTTGATCCTACCGGTTTGGGTGAGCCCGCACTACCACCTACAGGAGGTGCGATTGCCAATGCGATTTTTGCCGCAACAGGTAGGAGACTTAGAAGTCAGCCTTTTATTGAGCAAAAGGAATTTTCTGACCTCCAGTTGCAAATCAAGAGAGGCTAAGCAAAACCAAAAAGGCCCCGCATGAGCGGGGCCTTTTTTTCGTTTTAAGAATAGTCGCTCAATTACCGGTAACTAAAAAAATAAAAGTTTGAAGTTCCAGAAGAGGGGCTGTCAACCGTGGACGGTCGACAGTGGACTTTTTAAGCAATCATATCTGCTTCTTCTCTAAGCGTATTTGATTCATCCGATTGGCAGGAAGAGATGAATTCCGATGCTGCTGGGGTTTTGGGAGTTCCTTTTGCCAAAAGCACAGAAAGTGCAACCAACACAGCTATTCGTGTTCCCACTTTCTTAGCAGGGGTGGTAAATAGGGGTTCCAACTCCTCGTAGCTAATGCCTTCTGCTTGCTTGCGAATGTCATTGAGCGCATCTTCCAACTTCTCTCCTGAAAGGTTGGTCAGCTTTTTACCAATGTATTGAATCTCGTTCAATGCCGATTTTGCTTCTTGAGGTGCGGGAGCAACTGGCTTAGCTAGCGATGTTTGCTTGTTGGTAGGTGCTGCATTTTGCTTGGTCCAGGTATCCTTGAGTCCAACAGTTTTGTTAAAGACCAAGTGCCCTATTTTGGAATCTTGATCTAGAGTAAAATAGCCAAGACGCTGGAATTGGTAGCTTTCATTTGGCTTCGCCTGACCCAAATAGGGTTCCAAAAAGGCAGTTTTGATTACTTTCAAGGAATTGGGATTGATTAAGTCCATGTAACTTTTGGATTCATGGGTATCCGGTGATTCATCCAAGAATAAACGGTCGTATTCACGAACTTCAGCAGAAATGGCATGTGCCACAGAGACCCAATGAATGGTAGATTTTACTTTTCTCTGGCTGGCATCTGTTCCTGAACCTGATCTCGAATCGGGGTCGTAGCTACATTGAATTTCAAGGACATTCCCTTGTGAATCCTTCACTACCGATTCAGCCTTGATGATGTAGGCACTTTTCAAGCGAACCTCTTGACCAATGCTAAGTCGGAAAAAGTTGGAATCTGGGACTTCTTTAAAATCTTCTCGTTCAATGTATAATTCTCTTGAGAAAGGTACTTCATGCGTTCCTGCATCCAATTTTTCAGGATTATTTTCCAAATGCAGGATTTCCGTTTGGCCTACAGGATAATTTTGAAGTACTACCTTGATGGGATTCAATACAGCCATCACTCGGGTGGCAGATTGGTTGAGGTCTTCACGAACACAAAATTCCAGCAAGGATACATCCGTAACATTGTCACGCTTAGAAATACCAGCCACATCACTGAATTTACGGATAGAAGCAGGAGTGTAACCTCTTCTTCTCAATCCCGAAATGGTTGGCATACGTGGATCATCCCAGCCACTCACAACATTCTTTTGTACCAATTCAAGTAACTTACGTTTACTCATTACAGTGAAACTTAGGTTACGCCGCGCAAATTCACGCTGCTTGGGACGAAGTTTCTTAGGATCGATGATCTGATCCAAGTACCAGTCATAGAGTTCTCGGTGTGCTTTAAACTCTAGGGTACAGAAGGAATGGGATACCTGCTCGAGGTAATCCGACTCTCCGTGTGCCCAGTCGTACATGGGGTAGATGCACCAACTATCACCAGTACGGTGGTGGTGTGCATGGATAATCCGATACAAAATCGGGTCACGCATGTGCATGTTTGGAGAGGCCATGTCAATCTTGGCGCGCAGGAGGTAGGTGCCAGGAGCAAATTCTCCCTTTTTCATGCGCTCAAATAGGTCCAAGTTCTCTGCAACTGGACGATCTCTATAGGGACTATTCGTTCCAGGGCTGGTAGGAGTACCTTTTTGCTCAGCGATCTGCTCAGAACTCTGCTGATCCACATAGGCTTTTCCTTGATGGATTAGTTGAACTGCCCAATCGTATAATTGCTGAAAATAATCAGAAGAATAACATTCGTTGGCCCATTTGAAACCCAACCAAGCAATATCCCGCTTGATGGCATCCACATATTCCTGTTCTTCTTTGGCGGGATTGGTGTCGTCAAAACGAAGGTTGACCGGAGCACTGTATTTTTCACCTAAACCAAAATTCAAGCAAATTGAAGCAGCATGGCCGATATGCAAATAGCCGTTTGGCTCTGGTGGAAAGCGAAAACATAGTTTTTCCTTGGGAAACCCTGCAGCTAGGTCCTCCTCAACGATATGCTCAATAAAATTTAGGGATTCGGTAGCTTCTTTCATACTCCTGTAGTTGGACTCAAAAATACGGCAATTGCTAGGAAATACAACGGGGTAAGACTTTGAAGTGCCTCTAAATACAAATTCAGAGTGCTAAATTTCATCCCCATCTCGGGCAGGCCAATATTCACCCTGTAGGCGAAGAATCTTTTTTACTTCATCCCAGTAGACTTGAAGTTCCATTTCTCCTCTTTCTTGCTGATGGATGTCCCTGCAGGCATTGAAGTAAATCAGGTCAAAATCGACAGAGAGGATGCCTGTGATTGGGGAAGTAAACTGTATTTCTGAGGCCTTGGATACGTTTTCAACAACAGCACCCCCTTTTTTGTAATAGTAACTGAGAAAAATCCCCAATTCAATTTGCTTTAACTTCATGACGGCTTCAATTCCTTCAGGAAGGGTAGGGCAATTGGGAAGTTCAAAGTTCCAGGATTCTTGCATGCGTAAAAATTAGTTCTTGCTGCAAGATGTCTCCTTTCTTTAAACAAAAAAAGAATCAAAAAGAGTAGTTTAGTCCCATGAACTATCCCGAGTACCTTGACTACAATGCCACTACTCCCTGCGAGGAAGAAGTCATCGCAGCCATGATCCCTTATTTGGGTACGCATTTTGGCAATGCTTCCAGCAAAAACCATCCCTACGGATGGATGGCAGAACAGGCAGTGGAAGAGGCAAGAGCTTCATTGGCTGGGTTGATTGGAGCACAGTCCAAGGAGATTATTTTTACCTCAGGAGCTACCGAATCGCTTAACCTGGCCATAAAAGGGGTTTTTGAACGCTATCAAGGTCAAAAACAGCATTTCATCACCTGCCAAACCGAGCACAAAGCAGTGTTGGATACCTTCGCGCAACTGGAGCAGAAAGGAGCGGAAGTCACGTACTTGCAGGTAAATTCTGCTGGAGAGATTGACTTGAATGAATTGGAGGCACAAATAGGTGAACATACCAAGATGATCTGTTTGATGTGGGCCAACAACGAAACGGGCTTAATTCATCCCATCACAGAAATCGCGCAACTTACAGAAAAGTATCAGCTTATTTTTTTAACGGATGCGGTGCAAGCGGTAGGTAAAATTCCTGTTCATACCCAGGGAATTCACCTTATGGCCTTTTCTTCACACAAACTGTATGGTCCCAAAGGAGTAGGTGCATTGTACATCCGTCACAATCACCCGCTGCCCAAGCCAATGGCTCAAGTCCATGGAGGAGGGCATGAAAAAGGGTTTCGGAGTGGTACCTTAAATGTACCCGCTATAGTGGGTTTCGGCAAAGCGGCAAGCCTGCGCATGCAAACTATGGAGTCGGAAGCAACTCGACTTAGAATCCTTCGAGATAGCCTAGAATCAAAGTTATTATCCCTTCCCGGTGTCCGGAGAAATGGAAGTTGGGACAATCGCCTTTCTCATGTAAGCAACCTCGCTTTCGAAGGGGTAGAAGGGGAGGAACTCTTGTATCGGGTCAATCTGAAGGTAGCCGTCAGTTCGGGCTCCGCGTGCAGCTCCATCTCGCCCAAGCCCAGCCATGTGCTGCAAGCCATGGGGCTCTCTGCCGACTTGGGTAGGGCTTCCATTCGCTTTAGTTTGGGGAAAAATACAAGTACTGAAAGCGTAGCTCATGCTGTCTCTTGGGTAAAATCGGTGATCGAGCAGTTGAGACAAACCTGATAAAAATCACCTTATCTTTTCTTTACCCAATGGAAGAACTGTAGAACATCGAGTGTAACTTGAAGCATGGATTCGAAAAAACCAGATTTAGTCGAAGAACCAGATGCTTCCTACGGCAGGTATTCCTATGCGGATTATTTGACCTGGAAGTTTGAAGAAGTGGTGGAGCTGATTAACGGCAAGATTTTCAAAAAAGCTGCGGCAGCTCCAAAGAGGTTACATCAAAAAGTGTCTTCTAAACTTAATTTTAAGCTTTATCAATTTTTAGAGGGAAAGCCCTGCCAAGTATATGCTGCACCTTTTGATGTTCGATTTCCCAAAGATTCCAAGGAAGATCATCAAATTTTCAATGTGGTCCAGCCAGACCTTTGTGTGATCTGCAATCCCAAAAAATTAGACGAAAGAGGCTGTATAGGCGCCCCAGATTTGATAGTGGAAATTCTTTCCCCAGGAAATACCAAAACCGAACTGAAGTTTAAATACCAGCTCTATGAATCACATGGGGTAGCTGAATACTGGGTAATCCATCCAGATTATCAAAATATCATCCAATATACCCTAGTAAATGACCAGTACATCCCTTCCAAATTAATGACTTCTGGCGATATACTCCATTCCCAGGTGTTAGAAGGGTTTAACTTGGATTTGGAAGATTTTTTTGCCGATATCGACTAAGGAATTGGTTGACCTCCTCTTCTGTGTCCAAATCCACTGCTCCAAGCGGGAAATCAAGTGCATGTACCTCTGCCTGATGATTAAAAATCACTTTCTTGGCACCTTCAGATCCGGTCAATTGCGATAACTCCTCAAAGTAACGCGTATCGAAAAGTGCGGGCACTCCCAAAGTATTGGAATAAGCCGCCGCCACAATTCCCTTACCTGATGTTTCCTTTGAAGTAATCAATTGATCTAGGAGAGAAGCATCCACAAAAGGCTGGTCGCACAACATCAACAGCACTTGATCTATGGCTTCCTTTGCCATCAAAAAACGAAGTCCTGCCTGCATGCTGGAGGACATTCCCTGTTCCCAATGTGGATTAACAATAAACAGAGCGCTCGAAGGTTCAAAGCCAGTTTGAATCCGGTCAGCATTTGCACCAAGCACCACCACCAAGCAATCAGCTCGGCTTTTATTGGCTTCATCAATGGCTTTTTGAATCAATGTTTTTCCTTGATATTCAATGAGTTGCTTGGATCTACCCAAACGAGAAGATGAACCGGCCGCTAAAAGAATGATTCCCGTTTTCATCCGCCTATCTCGTGAATAGGACCTTGCTTGTCCCGAAGGGATCCTGCTTGTTTTTTACGAAGCACAGCAGCAATTTCAGCAAAAATGGAGAGCGCGATTTCTTCTGAGGTTTCGGCTCCTAAATCAAGTCCAATTGGAGCATATAGGGCATCTCGAAACACTGGAATCCTTTTTTCTTCTAGACGGTGGATCAATTTGTCAGTCTTCCGCTTTGGTCCCAAAATACCAATGTAGGGAAGCATACGCGTAGTCAATTCTTCGAGAACTCGCAATTCGTAGTCAAAATTATGGGTCATCAACAGCGCTACTGTATGCAGATCGGTTTCTAACTGCGTTACCACTTCATCGGCAGGGCCTTGGATGATTTTGGAAGCACTTGGGAATCGGGTAGGAGTGACCAACGCCTTTCTACCGTCAATGAGGTGAAGCTCATAGCCCAAGATCTCTGCCAATTGTGCCACAGGCAAGGTATCGTTGCCAGCACCAAACAAGAGTACACGAACAGGAGGGGGAATCAGTTCATAAAATACGGATAGGGAATCCAATTCGGGATAACACTGAATCCGATTAGTAGGCTGATCAAATCCAGCTACTTCTTGGGCAAAGGCAGCACGGAATTCCGTAGGGATTTTTTGAAAGGAACCAAATTCCTGATTTCCTTGTCGGAGGTAAATCGTTCCAATTTGTTCTGATTTGGCTGCTTTTAAGGAGAAAATTGTTACCAAAAGGGCCATTTCTCTTCTCCTCAAGGCCTCTTTAATCAATTCAATAGGATGATCCGCTCGATCCAAAGCGATGGGCTCAATCAATAAGTGAATTATCCCATTGCAACCCAAACCTACTCCGAATTTTTGATCATCTTCGTCGGTGGTATCGTAGGTGACGAGCATGGGCTTCTGCTGAAAGATCACCGTTTGGGCTTTTCGAAGCGCATCTCCCTCCAAACAGCCCCCGCTGATGGCACCTGTGAGGCGGCCTTCTTCTGTAACCAACATGCGAGCTCCTGGGCGGCGATAGGCAGAGCCATCTACCTGGACTACCGTGGCTAAAGCCATGGCTTTTCCCTCTACCTTGGCCTGTTCGTAGCCTGCCACCAGTTGAATCAACTCTTTCATGCGGTCATTCTAGGGCTAGATTCAGATTTTGAGGAGAGTTTTTGAAGGGAAAATAAGAAAGAGAAAAGGGTAGATACTACTAGATAAGCCACCATTGCATAGACAGATCCAGGAAGGAACTTTTGAATTCCAAACCAATCACCAGTTGTCAGGATGAAATACAATGCATAACAAGTTTTTAAAAGCTCCCAAAGCCAGGCATTTGGATTTCTATCCATGAGTTCGGTGTAGGCAAAAACAGTGAGGAATACGAATCCGCCATAGAAAAATATTCCAGGTGCACCAATTGCAGCTAAATTTCCAAATAAGTAACTCAATAGCAGGAGTAATACGATTAGTTGCCCGAAACTCCAGATTCGCATTCCAGAGGTTAGGGTAGGGTTGTATTTTTCAAAATGGTAGACATCCTGGATTTTGGCTACAGGGTACTTTTCTGCAACATCGCTTGGACGCCATCCAAGAGGCATAAACCAAATTTTCAACTTATCCATCCAGTTTTTGGCTCTCCAAGCATCAGTAATCAATAGCCAGAGGTGCATGAAGTTAATTTTGATCGGATTCCAGGTTTGTACGGGACGAGTGACGCCATACACCGCAGGAATATCTTTACGTTCCTCTTGAAAGGTTCCGAACCACTTGTCCCAAAAAATAAAAATCTGACCATAATTCTTGTCCAGGTATTCTGGATTGATTGCATGGTGTACTCGGTGATGGGCAGGCGTGACGATGATTTTTTCGAGGATACCCAGGGAGTGGATGTGCTGGGTATGGTACCAAAACTGAGCAAATAAATGCAAGGGGGCTACCACACCGATTACCTCAGGGGGAACCCCTAGAAAGGCAGCTGGCAAAAGGAAAATCGCAAAGATTTTAAAAATGGATGAAATGCTTTGACGAAGTGCACAAGCGAGGTTAAACTCTTCGGAGGAATGGTGCACAATGTGATTGTTCCAAAAGATATTGTACTCGTGGGCGATTCTGTGAGTCCAGTAGCCTGCGAAGTCAAGGGCAAAAAAGGCAATGACATACACTGCCCAGGTGGCATCAATTGTGAAAAAAGAGAATTTTGTAAAGAGCCATTGGTAGGAAATGACTGCCACACTGAGTCCCAAGACGTCTTTGGTGACATTCGTTATGCCGGAACTCAAGCTGGCAACCATATCCGACACCGGCACGGTATCTTTGCCTTTAAACAAGCCCCAAGCTTTTTCCAATAACACCAACACAAAAAATGCGGGCATGGCAATCAATAATATCTTTCCGTACGCTTCCATCTCTTAATTACTTATTGGCTTAAATTTATTGATAAACTCGTATCCATTCAACAATTGTTTAGTATGTATGGAAATTTTACTCAAAATTTGATCCTAGACCTTTCAAATCCCATAAGAACGCACTGATTTTCTATGAAAATTCCCGCACTTGCCGAACTCAAAAAAGAACTCAACTACCTTGATGAAAAGGAGTTAGTAGGGCTACTGATTGACCTAAGCAAATTTAGTCGTGACAACAAGGCTTTTTTACATTTTAAGCTCCACGAGCGGGATCAGCCAGCTCTTTTTGTGGATACGGTGAAAGAGGAATTGGAAGAGTTGTTTCAGACTGCAAATACCAAAACCTATTTTTTTGCTAAAAAGTCAGCGCAAACAATTCGCAGAAAGCTGAATAAAAGCCTCAAGCTGTCCAAGAAAAAAGAGGATCAGGTGGAGTTGCTGCTGTATTTCTGTGAGCAACTTCAACGATACGGGTACCTAAAATTCCAGCATCCCATCATCAAGCACCTGTTTGACATGCAGGTGAAGAAAATTCAGCAGGGGATAGCGGCGCTACATGAAGATCTTCAATACGATTACCAGTACCGACTCGATGATATTTTGGATGAAAGGTCTTGAATTGTCCTTTTTTTTCAAGTATTTAGCCCTAATACAATTCCCTTATTCCATGAAAAAATTTGTTTTAATACTCAGTCTATTTTTTGGACTCATCCTCAGTTTAAGTAGCTCTATTGCACAAGATATCAAATGGGGAAAGGAGGGGAGTACCTACTATTCAGCAGTAAAAAATGAAATTTTTAAATATACACTTCCAAGCAGCGAAGGACAGCGGATTCTTTCAGCAGCTCAACTGACTCCAAAAGGACAAGCACCACTTTCCATCACTGACTTCACGTTTTCGCAGGATGAAAAAAAAGTGCTGCTTTACACCAATACCAAAAGCGTATGGCGCTTGCAGACCCAGGGAGATTATTGGGTGTATGAATTTGAAACTGGGCATCTCATTCAAGTTGGAAAGTCTATGCCTGAAAGCTCGCTTCGCTTTGCAAAACTATCCCCAGATGGATCGCAGGTGGCGTATGTAAGCGAATTCAACCTGTACACGGAGAATTTGACCACAGGTCAGATTCTCCCTTTAACCAAAGATGGCAACCGCAAACTAATCAACGGTACCTTTGACTGGGCCTATGAAGAGGAGTTTGCATGTAGAGATGGTTTCCAATGGAGCCCAGACAGCAAGCGAATTGCTTTTTGGCAAATCGATGCGAATCAAATTCGGGATTATTACATGATCAATACCACTGATTCAATCTATTCCCAAATTATCCCAGTAGAGTACCCAAAAGTTGGGGAGTCCCCATCACCGGCAAGAATTGGCGTTATTGAGTTAGCAGACTTAAAACTCACTTGGTTGAACATTCCTGGGGATCCACAGCAGCATTACTTGCCTCGAATGGAGTGGAATTCACCGGAACAGCTCTTGGTACAGCAGCTCAATCGAAAGCAAAACCACAGCAAAATCTTTAACATTCAAGTAAAAGAGAATACATCCAAGCTCATTTTTGAAGAGCAAGATGAGACTTGGATAGACGTGCTGTCTAGCTGGGAAAACACCTATGGGCTTACCTACAGACATGAGTTTAAGTGGATCAATGCAGGCAAGGAATTCCTATGGTTTAGTGAAAAAGATGGCTGGAGACACCTGTATCGGATTGATTTGACTGGTAAAGTGACACCCGTAACCCACGGAAATTACGATGTGATCAATCTTTTGCATTTCAATGAGAAAGAAAATCTACTCTATTTTCATGCTTCTCCAGACAATGCCACGCAGAAATACCTCTACAAAGCCAAATTGGATGGCAAGGGGACTGCAGAACGGGTAACCCCTATAGATCTGCCTGGAACCCATTCCTATGTCATTTCACCCAGCGGAAAGTATGGCATGCACCAGTTTTCCAATAGCTATACCCGACCTGCAAGCGAATGGATCAGCCTACCTAAGCATCAGCCATTGGATGCAAGTCAGAGCATTGCATCCAAATTGTCTAAGAACCAAGGCGAAAAAACGGTTGAATTCTTTAAAATCAACACTGCTGATGGGACAGAGATGGACGGGTGGATGGTCAAGCCTAAGGGATTTGATCCTACCAAGAAATATCCTGTCTTGTTTATGGTGTACACAGAGCCTTGGGGAGCCAATGTGAAAGACAGCTATGGAGTGGGTCGGAACCGCAACTACCAGGGGGATATGGCAGAAGATGGGTATATCTACATCTCTATTGACAACCGAGGCACCCCAGCTCCTAAAGGTCGAGCTTGGCGTAAAAGCATCTACCGTAAAATTGGCCGTTTGAATATTTCAGACCAAGCAGAGGCAGCAAAACAGATCAGCCAATGGGATTTTGTCGATCCAACCCGCATGGCGGTATGGGGACACAGTGGGGGAGGATCCGCTACACTAAACCTTCTTTTCCAATATCCAGGACTCTTCCAAACGGGCATATCCCTAGCTGCAGTAGCCAATCAACTGACCTACGACAATATCTATCAGGAGCGATACATGGGACTTCCGCAGGAGAACTTGGAAGATTTTGTAGCAGGTTCACCCATCACGCATGCAAAAAACCTACAAGGCAATCTCTTGTACATCCATGGAACGGGAGATGACAACGTACATTATGCCAATGCCGAAATGCTGATCAATGAATTGATCAAGCATGGCAAGCAATTTCAATTTATGCCTTATCCCAACCGCTCCCATGGCATCGGTGAAGGAGAAGGAACTTCAGCTCACTTGCGAATGGTGTATACCAATTTCTTAAAAACCTACTGTCCACCAGGAGGACGGTAATTCAATCCAATTTTCAAATCTTATGACCTCAAAATTTACCCACTATATTCTAGCAGGAGCACTTAGTTCCTTTTTGATGCTCTCTAGTACTGCAGTAGCTCAGTACAGTCGTGCCGATAGCTTGCGGGGTAGACTTGGCCCGGAACGAACTTGGTGGGACCTAAAACACTATGATTTGAGTGTGGAAATTAATCCATTAAAAAAATATATAAAAGGCTCAAATAAAATAAGTTATCAGGTAGTAAATGAAGCGAAACTTTTACAATTAGATCTACAAGAGCCCTTAACCGTTACCTCCATCACACAAGGAGGGGAGTCCCTCACTTATAGGAGAGAAGGGGCAGTATATTGGGTGGCCTTAACCAAGAAACAGGTTCCAGGTGCCCTAGAAGAGCTGGTTGTGCAGTACGAGGGGATTCCCAAAGAGGCAGTTCGTCCCCCTTGGGATGGAGGAATTACTTGGCAAAAGGATTCAAAAGGACTTGATTTTATTGCATCTTCCAACCAAGGCATCGGATCTAGCATCTGGTGGCCCTTGAAAGACCATCCTGCCGATGAAGTAGATAGTCTGGACATGCATGTAACCGTGCCAAAAGGCCTTTTGGACATTTCCAATGGCCGTTTGGTAGAAATCAAAGTTGGAAAAGATACCGATACCTTTCACTGGAAGGTGGTTAATCCCATCAATGACTATGGAGTGAATATCAATGTGGGCGATTACGTGCAGTTTGGGGAGAAATATGAGGGTGAAAAAGGGACTTTGGATATGGATTATTTTGTCTTACGGGAGAATTTAGAGAAGGCAAAAGTTCATTTTCAAGATGCCAGACGCATGATGCAAGCCTTCGAACATTGGTTTGGGCCGTATCCATTTTACGAAGATGGATTTAAGTTGGTGGAAGCTCCTTATTTGGGCATGGAACATCAAAGTTCGGTGACCTATGGTAACGGCTACCAAAACGGCTACCGAGGCCGTGATCTAAGCGGAACAGGCTGGGGAATGAAATTTGACTTTATTATTATCCATGAGGCTGGTCACGAATGGTTTGCCAACAACATTACCTACAAAGATGAGGCGGACATGTGGATTCACGAAAGCTTCACTAATTATTCCGAAAGTCTGTTTCTCGACTACCATTACGGCAAGGAAGCAGGTCAAGCCTATGTGCGTGGTACGCGAATGAATATCCTGAACGACAAACCCATTATCGGAGATTATGGAGTCAACCAGCGTGGCTCTGGGGATATGTATTACAAGGGAGGCAATCTTTTGAACATGCTTCGTCAAATCTTGCAAGACGATGAGAAATGGAGACAGATCTTACGTGGTTTGAATGAGACATTCTACCACCAAACTGTAACAACAGCTCAGGTGGAATCCTATATCTCCAAACAGATGGGGATGAATTTGTCAAAGGTGTTTGATCAATACTTACGTGATGCGCGGATTCCAATCCTGGAGTATTACCAGCAAGATGGAGTTTTGCATTATCGATGGATTAGCGCAGTGAAAGATTTTGATATGCCAGTGGATGTACTAATGGATGGAAGTACAAAAAGACTACAGCCAAAAACATCCTGGCAGAAACTAGAGGGAGTTCCTGTAAAAGTTCTAGAGGTGGATCCTGATTATTATGTAGGCGTATCGAAATCAAGAGAATAGCTGAATTGAGCGTATTTGATAATTTATTTGTTGTATAATTTATATTATGTTAAATAAAGATTTAAGACTTGTAGATTTTATCACTCCTCAGCTACAGTCCAATGGCTTTGATACAATCGATGGCATTGCTTCCCACGCCTCTTCGCAGATCTCCCCATTCAACGTGCTCCACACAAAATCTTATAATTAAGTGTAACATTCGTCTTCATTCATTTACCCTTCACACTGAACTACTTTCACTATGAATAATTGGTTTCCTATTGTCGGCCGTCTTCTAGGACCTATAGCTTTCTTTTTGATTTACTTTTTGGTAGATACGCCTGGCTTAGCTCCTGAAGGAAAATTAATGCTAGGCCTTACTTTATGGATGGCAATTTGGTGGATTACGGACGCTGTCCCCATTGCAGGTACTGCATTATTGCCTTTGATGGTTTTGCCCTTGTCTGGCGTATTGAATCTGAAGCAGGTTTCCAATAATTACATGGACCCAACTGTGCTCCTGTACATGGGCGGGTTTCTCTTAGCTACTTCAATCGAGAAATGGAACCTACATAAGCGTATCGCACTTAACATAATAAATTTATTAGGAACAGATTTAAGGCGAATTGTGCTGGGATTCATGTTGGCCACAGGATTCCTTTCCATGTGGATTTCTAATTCTGCCACAGCCTTGATGATGCTTCCGATTGGATTGGCTGTAATTGGCCAATTCAAGAACCATTTAGGTGATGAAAATGGAATTCTATCCACTCATTTAGCTAAAAATATCTTGTTAGGCATCGCCTATGCAGCTTCCATTGGAGGAATGGCAACTCTAATTGGTACCCCCACCAACAACGTACTGCGTGCTGTAGTCGAAAAATTATACACCTACACGATTGATTTCAACGAATGGATGCTGTTTGCATTTCCTTTTTCGGTGGTTTTACTTGCTATTGCATGGTTTTATCTGGTGAATTATGGCAATCCGCTTCCTAAAAAATTTAACCTAACAGAAGCCAAATCGGTAATCCAAGACCAACTAGTGTCCTTGGGAAAAATCACCTACGAAGAAAAAACAGTTCTGATCGTATTTGGACTCGTTTGCTTCTCATGGATCACCCGCAGCTTTTTGTTGGCACCCCTACTACCGGCATTAGATGATACGATCATCGCTTTACTTGGAGTCATGCTCCTCTTGCTCCTACCCTCTTCTGGAAAATCTGAACCAAAGGGTAGAATATTGGACTGGAAAACTGCTGAGCAGATTCCTTGGGGCGTTTTAATTCTTTTTGGAGGAGGACTTGCATTAGCTGAAGGCTTTAAAGAAACTGGACTTGCCAGTTGGATTGGTCAACATTTGAGTTTGATTGAAGGGGTAAGTTTCTTCGTTTTATTGCTGATTATCGTTGCTGCAGTCAATTTCCTCACCGAAGTAACTTCCAATGTAGCAACCGCCTCTATGCTACTGCCAATTTTGGCTTCTGTAGCCATTAAATTGGATGTACACCCCTTTGGTCTAATGGTTGGCGCAACTCTTGCTGCTAGTTGTGCCTTTATGCTTCCTGTGGCTACACCACCCAACGCGGTTGTATTTGGTCCTGGTTACCTAAAGATTAAAGACATGGTTAAGGCAGGCCTTTGGCTAAATATTATTTCTATTATCCTCTTGACACTTATGGTCTACTTTATACTTCCATGGCTATGGAAAATAGATCTACAAGCCTATCCATTTTAATTATTAGAAATAGCCTTATACATATCGGGAGGATTGAAACTCTTTTCGATATTCTTTGGGTGACTTCTGTAGACGCTCGCGAAAAAGCTTATTAAAGTTTGAAAGCGTATAAAATCCACAAGAAAAGGCAATCTCACTAATGTTTTGATCGCTTTCATGCAGTAATTTACAAGCATGTGAAATTCGAACTTCCGTTAAAAAATCGGAAAATGGTTTGTTTACACGTGATTTGAAATACCTACTAAATGCAGAAACTGATAAGTTAGATAGTTGAGCTACTTCCTGGAGTGTGATTTTGGATGCAAAATGCTGCATCACATACTCATAAACCTGCCCCATCCTATCTTTTTCTGACTCTTTATTGGTATTGATATATGCTGCATCGGTGATGGCAACACATTCATTTGATCCTGCCAAGCAATCAAGGATCTTTAATAAATGGATCAACCGAGAAGTCCCTTTCATTTCTAGAAGTTGAACCATCATTTTCAGTACTTCCACCTGCGTAGTGCCTCGTACTTCTATACCTCTCGAGGAGCGTTGAAGTAGCTTCGCAATTCCTTCCAATTCCTCTAATTCAAAAACAGAATTATTCAAAAAGTGATCTGGAAAATAAATAACGATTCCATGGGTTTCTAGTCCTTGTGATGGGTCATGGTAAGCTGCATCATTTTTCCACAAATGTGGCAAGTTGGGCCCAGTAAGTACCATATCCCCTTCTTTAAACAATCTAGTTTGATCACCTACAAAACGAGTTCCTCTACCTTTAAGTACCACAAATAATTGATATTCAGAGTGAAAATGCCAATTCACATCAAAATACGGAGCAATTAACTCCTGAATAACAAAGGCTTTTCCTTCGGGAATCCTAGATTTCTGTAAGGGGTTTTTCACTGTATTAACACGTTATTTTTAGAAACCTATCAAATTTTTTAATAGAATACAGTCGTAAATTAATACAAAAGAGTAAGATTTTTAGCGAACAAATGATGAATATTAGAATGAAATAACACAAACCCATTCTATGCGTAACCTGCTGCTTTGGAGACCCTTGGGTCTTCTTTCCCTCCTACTCCTAATTCTCCTATCCTCATGTGGTAAAAAGAATGCATTCTTGTCCATGACCGAACCACGACGTGTGGAAATTTTGGTTTTGGGACATGAAAGTGACCATCACAATACTGAGAAATTGATGATGTACATCTCAACTCCCTTGTTCCAAAAAGGAATCAACCTCACCTACACCGCTGACCCAGAAGATCTTCGTGATGAGGTACTGCAGAACTACGATGGATTGTTGATTTATGCCAATCACGATTCGATTTCTACTTCGCAAGAAGCAGCGCTCAAGTCATTTGTTCAAGGTGGAAAGGCCTTGATTCCATTGCACAGCGCCTCTTTTTGCTTTAGAAATTCGGACTGGTATGTTCAAGCTGTTGGTGGGCAATTTAGCACACATGGCACCGGTAGATTTACTACACAATTACTTGATGCCAAGCACCCTATCTTACAAGGAATCAGTGAGTTTGAAACTTGGGATGAAACCTACGTACATAGTCAAATCAACCCCGACATTCAGGTCTTGATGGAGCGAAAAGAGGGTGATAAAAAAGAGCCCTACACCTGGACCCGCAATGAAGGAAAAGGGCGTGTGTTTTACACTGCCTATGGCCACAACGAGGAAACTTGGAAGCAACCCGAGTTTCATGAACTCTTAGCAAATGGTATTCTATGGGCAGTAGGTGATCAAGTCAATCAATTGCTTGCAGACTATAAAATCCCCACCCCGCAATTCCAAGATGCTGAGATTCCCAACTACGAAAAAAGAGATCCAGCCCCAAGGTTTCAATTGCCACTTTCACCAGAAGAAAGTATGAAATTGGTACAGTTACCTATCGAATTTGAAATGGAATTATTTGCGAGTGAGCCTATGATTATCAATCCAATGGCCATGGCCTGGGACGAGCGAGGAAGGCTCTTTGTCATAGAAACGGTAGATTATCCAAACGAGGTTCGCACCGAAGGAGGTAATGACAGAATTAAAATACTAGAAGATACCGATGGGGATGGCAAAGCTGATAAAGTCACAGTATTTGCTGATAAATTGAATATACCCACTTCAATTATGGCCGTCAATGGGGGTATTTTGATTTCTATGGCCCCTGATTTTGTATTCCTCAAGGACACCAATGGTGATGATGTAGCTGATGTTCGAGAAGTGGTGATCACGGGCTGGGGCAAAAGTGATACCCACGCAGGCCCATCCAATTTGAAGTATGGATTCGACAATAAGATTTGGGGCGTACTGGGTTATTCAGGATTCAATGGTGAAGTTGGCGGTAAATCCCATTCTTTTGGGCAAGGTGTTTATCGATTTACACCTAATGCCAGTGAGCTTGAATACTTGGGCAGCTCCTCCAACAATACTTGGGGTCTGGGCTTTACGGAAGATTTTGAGACCTTCCTGTCTACTGCCAATGGTCAACACAGTGTGTATTTTTCCATGGCCAACAAGTACTTAAAGCGTCCAATTTTCCAAGGATCTGCAAATACGGTACATGGTATCGATAGCCACTACGACATGCCTCACCTCACTCCTTTCTTAAGACAGGTAGACTGGTTTGGTGGCTATACTGCTGCTGCGGGACATAATTTTTACACCGCACGTAGTTTCCCTGAATCCTATTGGAACCGCATTGCTTTTGTAGCCGAACCTACTGGCCGTGTACTACACAAGGCAGTAATCAATCCAGATGGATCCAGCTATAAGGAGAAAAATGGGTTTAACATTTTGGCAAGCTCTGACGAATGGTTTTCTCCTGTTCATGCCGAAGTAGGACCAGATGGAGCACTTTGGGTGGCAGACTGGTATGACTTTATCATTCAGCACAACCCTACCCCTCGCGGTTTTGAAAATGGGTCAGGTAATGCCTACATCAACCCACTCCGAGATAGCAAGCATGGTCGTATCTACAGAATCAGTTACAAGGGAGGAAAGGATGCTAAGACCTTTGATTTGAAAGATGCAAAACCTGCTAAACTGATCGAAGCACTAAAAAGCGATAACCTCTTTTGGAGAATGACTGCTCAGCGACTGATTGTGGAGCGAAAAGAAAAATCAATTTTAAGCGATTTATATTCTCTCATAGGAAATCAAAATCAAGATAAGGTGGGGATCAATGGTCCAGCAATCAATGCTTTGTGGGCACTCCATGGTTTGGGTGAATTGAATGGAAAAAATCAAGAAGCTACCGATGCTGTAATAAAAGCACTTAGCCATCCATCTGCTGCAGTTCGTAAAAATGCACTTCGCGTACTTCCACGAAATGAGGCATCTTCCAAAGCGATTCTTAGCAGCAATTTGTTGCGAGATGCGGATTTGCATACCCGTAAAGAAGCATTTTTAGCGCTTTCTGAAATGCCTTCTTCCACAGAGGCAGCTAAGAAATTGATGGAAGAAGCCAAGCAGGAAGAAAATGGAAAAGATGTATTCTTACCTCAGGCCATATTTGCAGCTGTATTGACTCATCCATCCGAATTTGCGAAGCGAGATGCAAAAGCGGCAATCCAAGCTTCTGGAGAAAGCCCACTCCCACTCCCTGATCGAATCAGTAGAAGCTTGGTAGCGGAACAGTATCCACTTGATCAGCGCAACAGTATTTTATTTCCGCCTGATGTAACGGGCAAGGAAATAGGCGTACGCATGATACTTTCCAAAGGAGATAATCCACTTGAAGGCGTTCTGATGGCGCAAGGAAACAATACGAATGGCTATAGTTTATATATTTATCAGGATGCGCTTCATTTTGCGGTTGCTCAGGAGGATAAACTCACCATTATCAGTTCCAAAAAAGGTCTCCCTACTACGCAATTTACTGTAGATGCGACCCTTGTGGCAGACGGTACCCTTTCCTTGCAAATCAATGGGCAAGAAATCGCCAAGGGCAAAACAAAGGGAGTATTTACAAAGCCACTTAGTCCTAATAGAGTTCGTGTAGGCTCAAACGACAGCAAAAATGTGGTCGGTAAGTATGAGGGAACTTGGTGGTTTGGAGGTCGCTTGAGCAAGAGCTCTACGCTAACGCTCAAGCAACCGGGTTCAGAGATAGCCTTGGTAGCTAGCTTACCAACACAAACCACTAGCGCAGGAAGCACTGTCATCAAATTGGGCGTGATACCTCATGAAATGAAATTTGATAAGCCTTCCTTCACAGTTCAGGCGGGTACTCAAGTGACTATCGATTTTGAGAACCTGGATTTCATGCAGCACAACCTGGTTATTGGTAAAAAAGGAAGCATGGAGGTGATTGGCAAAGCAGCCGATGAACTAGCAAAAAATCCAAAGGGTGCTGAACTCAACTATGTTCCTGAAATCCCAGAAGTGATCATCGCCACCGTACTCGTTAGTCCAGAAGGCAAGGAAACGTTAGTCTTCACCGCGCCTACTGAACCAGGAGAATATCCATTTGTATGTACCGTGCCTGGTCACTGGAGAATCATGAATGGCATTATGGTCGTACGGAAGTAAACTATGGCTTTGGACGTAACCTTTGGGGTAAGTACTTGGCTTTGGACTTCCCCATTTAATCGAGAGACGATTGCTTTGTTTCCGAAGATCAAAAGCTATGGCTACGATGCGGTGGAAATTCCTGTAGAAGATCCTTCCTTGATCGACCTTGATTTGGTAAAAAAGGCATTGGCAGATCAGGGACTCAAAGCAATCATTTGTGGAGCTTTTGGCCCCTCCAGGGACTTAACGAATGATGACCCGGCTTTACACCAAACCTGTTTTACTTACCTGGACTCCTGTTTGGAGATCGCCAGCGAACTGGGAGCAGGTTTTGTAGCGGGTCCCATGTATTCGGCAGTAGGCAAAGCGCGACTCTTATCTCCAGAACAACGAAAAGTGGAATGGGATCGAGCGGTGAGCAATCTAAGAAAAGTTTGCCATCGTGCAGGAGAATTTGGGTTGGATCTGGCCATTGAGACACTCAATCGCTTTGAAACAGACCTGATCAATACCTCAGAGGACCTGATGCGCTTGATTGGAGACATCAACGAGCCTCAAGCAAAGGCTGTTTTGGATGGCTTTCACTTAAATATTGAAGAACCTGACTTGGAGTCAGCGATTCGTCGTGTGGGTGATAAATTGATCCACGTACAGGTATCGGAAAATTATCGAGGTACTCCAGGAACTGGCCAAACGAATTGGGCCGCTTGGAAGCGTGGCCTAGAAGCCATTAATTACCGAGGTACGATCTCCATCGAAAGCTTTACTCCTCAGGTTAAGGAACTTGCAGGTGCGGTTTGCATCTGGAAACCCTTGGTACCTAGCCAAGACGGATTCGCTAAAGATGGCCTCGATTTTCTTAAAAAATGGGCAGCTGCATAAATTGATCCCTTTTAAATTAACCTAGAACTAATAAATAACACTTCTTTTTAACCCAACCTACATTCTCCCTCCCATGAGCAAAAAACCAATCAACATTGCCATTATCGGCTTAGGTTTTGGTGCCGAATTTATCCCCATATACCAAAAGCATCCATTGGCAAACATGTATGCGATATGCCAAAGAAATAAAGAGAAGGCCGAAGAAATTGGCAAAGTTTTTGGTATCGAAAAGGTGTACACCGACTACGATGAGTTGCTAAAGGATCCCAACATCGATGCAGTGCACATCAACACCCCTATCCAAAATCATGCAGAGCAATCCATAAAGGCCCTTAAAGCAGGCAAGCATGTTGCTTGTACGGTACCCATGGCCACCACGGTAGATGAATGTCGACAGATTGTGGAATTGACACAGCAGACAGGATTGACTTACATGATGATGGAAACCGTCATTTACAGCCGAGAATTTCTGTTTGTAAAGGAAATGTACGAGAAGGGCGAACTAGGTAAAATCCAGTTTCTCCGCGCCTCCCACCAACAAGAAATGGCTGGCTGGCCAGGTTACTGGGAAGGCCTCCCTCCCATGCACTATGCCACCCACTGCGTAGGACCTGTATTGGCACTGCCAAAAGGTAAGGCGGAATATGTTTCTTGCTTGGGATCAGGAAGAATAGATGAAGCCTTGATTCCCAAATACGGTTCTCCTTTTGCTATTGAAACCTGCCACATCAAACTTAAGAACTCGGATTTAGCTGCTGAAGTGACTCGTTCCTTGTTCAATACCGCTAGACAATATCGTGAGAGCTTTGATGTGTACGGTTCCAAAAAATCCTTCGAGTGGACGCTAATCGAGCATGAAGATTCAGTGATTCATACAGGAGAAGTGCCAGAGCGGGTTACGATCCCAGACTATGCACACTTGCTCCCTGCGGAAATTGCATCCTTTACCCAGCAAGGGGTTTATGACTCGGATGACAATCAGCACCTATCCTTTATTCAAGGATCTGGCCATGGAGGTTCCCATCCCCACCTGGTACATGAGTTTCTTACTGCACTCGCTGAAGAAAGATCCCCCTACCCTAATGCTGCCCAGTCGGCCAACATTACCTGTGTGGGAATCCTAGCGCACGAATCCGCTATGGAAGGAGGAAAAATTAAGTACTTACCGGAGTTTACACTTGGTTAAAACGATAAGGCCTGAAAATTTTTCAGGCCTTTTCATTTATCCTATTTCTAGATTCTTTCCAAAAAATATCGATCCTCTCTCTTGAATGTAATTAGTCGTATTAAATTTAATTATGATTTAATGCCCTGAATACAAAAGGAATTCGTTTGGTATTTATATTTAGTTAAATTCTCCCAGCTGAATGAAAAAACCGAAGCTACTTCAAAAGTCCAAGAAAGTTAAGTTTAGCGGACAAGGTAGTTTTAGAACCTTGGCAGGATTGCAGCAATTTGCTGCTGTATGGGATGAATCAACACTTCGACACTTGCTTCGACGTACTTTGTTTGGCTTCAAACAAGAAGATTTGACTGCTTGGAAGGGCAAGAGTATGGCTGAGGTAGTACAATTGCTAGTAAGCCCAAGTCAAGCTCCTCTCCCTCCTGTAAACAATTACAACGACGCTAATTTTTCAGACCCTACCGTGCCTGCCGGGCAAACCTGGGTAAATGCTCCGTACGATGGGAATGCCAATGGACGAAGAAACACTTCCTTAAAGTCCTGGTGGATAGGAAATCTCCTGCAGCAGACTTCCTCAGTGCATGAAAAAATGACTTTATTTTGGCACAACCACTTTGCCGTTGAAGCGGTGGATGTAAATGATGCTCGATACATGTATCGATATTACAGCCTCCTGCGAAAGTATGCCTTGGGTAATTTCAAACAGTTAGTTTTGGAAATAACCAAGGACCCTGCCATGCTCCGTTACCTAAATGGCTATCAAAACAATAAAAATGCTCCAGATGAAAACTATGCGCGGGAACTTCAAGAACTATTCACGCTTGGCAAGGGTCCACTTGTATTTTACACCGAAGCAGACGTCAGAGCAGCAGCTCGTGTGTTGACAGGCTATACGGTAAACGCCACGACGATTTCTTCTGCTTTTGACCCCAACCGACACGATACGGGCAATAAACAGTTTTCAACCTATTACCAAAATAAAGTAATTCTTGGTAAGACAGGCGCCAATGGGGCAAAGGAAACGGAAGAACTGATAGACATGCTTTTTTTACAAGATGAAATAGCCCTTCACTTGTGTCGAAAACTCTACCGATTTTTTGTTTACTATGACATCGATGCAGCAACAGAGGCAAATGTAATCCTGCCCATGGCAAATCTTTTCAGAGCGAAAAATTATGAAGTAAAACCTGTTCTTGAACTGCTATTCAGTAGTACGCATTTTTATGATCCGGTGAATGTAGCCTGCATGATCAAAAGCCCTTTGGATTATTGCGTGGGCTTGTGCAAAGAATTTAAAATGCAATTTCCTGATTCCACAGACTTTGCGAATCATTACCTCATGTTTGACTACATACGGACACAGGCATCCAATATGCAGCAAAATTTAGCTGATCCACCAAGCGTCGCAGGGTGGCCAGCATATTACCAGGCGCCGCAGTTTCATGAGTTGTGGATCAACTCAGATACGCTTCCCCGAAGAAACCAATTCATGAATATCCTGCTTACTTCAGGATATACCCGAAATGGAAAAAAAATTTTCATCGATGTGCTTACCTATGTCAATGAACTTCCCAATCCTGGTAATCCAAACCTCTTGATTCGGGATACAGTGGCACATCTATGTGCCATCGGCTTGACGACTGAAGTGATTCAATTCCTAAAGAGCATTTTATTGTCAGGTCAATCCACTGATTCCTATTGGACCGATGCATGGATGAGCTACAAAGCCAATCCAACCAATGTAGTGGCCCGAAACATGGTTTTAAGTCGATTAAACTCGATGTTTAGCTACCTAATGAACCTCCCTGAATATCAGTTATCATGAAGAGAAGGGATTTTTTACAAGCAATCGGTCCGGCTGGAATTGTGTTCCCTGCCTTAATCAATGGATTGACTTTTAAGGCATTTGCAGAGTCTCCATTGGTATCGGCTCTCACTCAGGCTCCTACCGAGACGGACCATGTCTTGGTCATCATTCAGCTTAATGGAGGCAACGATGGCTTAAATACCGTGATTCCCTTTGATCAATACGACAAGTTGGCCAATGCGCGGTCAAATATCATATTGCCTAAAAATAAGCTGCTCAAACTCAATGGGACAAGTTTCACGGGACTTCACCCATCCATGACGGGTTTGCAAACCCTATTCAATGAGGAAAAATTACAGATCATCCAGTCTGTTGGTTACCCACAGCCCAATTTTTCCCATTTCCGTGCTACAGATATTTGGATGAGTGCCTCCGATTCCAACAAGTATGTCAACTCTGGCTGGACTGGACGTTATTTGGCTGAAGAATACGATGGTTTTCCTACCGGTTATCCTAATGCAGTGATGCCTGATCCCTTGGCTATTCAAATTGGTTCCTTTGTCTCCCCTGCCATGCAAGGACCCTCTGTCAATATGGGTATGGCCATTTCTGATCCGGTCAATTTCTACAATCTGATCAATGGGGTTCAAGGAGCATCACCGAATACCAGAGGAGGAAAAGAGCTGACCTACATCAGGCAAGTTGCTCAGCAGACCACACAATACGGAACTGCAATCAAAAATGCCGCTGCCAAAGTAACCAAACAGTTTTCTGGATATCCTACTGGCAATTCCTTAGCGGACCAACTAAAAATTGTGGCACGACTCATTGCAGGCGGGCTTAAAACACGGATTTACATGGTCAGTTTGGGAGGGTTTGATACTCATGCTCAACAAGTTATTGCCTCTGCAACCGATACAGGCGCTCATGCATTGCTTCTGAAAAGGGTTTCGGATGGAATAAAAGCGTTCATGGATGACCTTACCTTTCTTAATGCACAGAAGCGCGTGATTGGGATGACATTCTCGGAATTTGGACGAAGAATAAGGTCCAATAGTAGTGGAGGTACAGATCACGGAGCTGCTGCTCCTTTGTTCGTTTTTGGCCACTATGCAAAGTCTGATGTTTTAGGAAATAGTCCTGAAATTCCATTGATCACCTCCGCTTCCGACAATGTGCCAATGCAGTTTGACTTTAGGTCAGTTTATGCATCCATACTCAAGCAGTGGTTTTGTGTTCCGGATATCACCTTGGAGAACGTGATGTTGAAAAATTTTCAAAACCTGCAAGTCATCAAAAGTTCAGCACCTTGCATGTCAAGCAATCCGGATATTTTCACAGCTAGGGAAAACACGCTTGCCTTGACCAACTATCCCAATCCATTCCAGCAATCCACTACCCTTTCGTACCAAACTGAAGGTGGGTATGCATTGATTCAGGTTTTTTCAACAGAAGGGAAGCTAATTAAAACACTGCTTGACAAGGAAGTAACCCCTGGTAATCACAAGATCACCTTTGAAAATGAGGGCTACGCACCTGGGATTTATTATGCGCGCTTGCAAAATAATAACCAGCAGATCACACGAACTATGCTCCTAGGCAGGTAGGAAGTGCTAATTACCTTACTTTTTTCAGGCTATTTTTACCTAGTTTGTAGACCATACTCCACACCGATCCTAGTGCCGATTTCTTCAAATTAGGCTCCTTCCCTTCTCCCATCAAGTGAAGCTGATCGGTGTACCAGATGATTTCCAAGGGGAAGGTTTTATCCAAAAATTTCCATCCTGTAGACAGTGGCTTCACCTGGCTTGTCACTGGTGTACCAGAAAGCAATTGGTTTGGAAAATCCGGTTGAATGGCAAGTGATCGTGCCAATCCGATGACATCACATGCTCCTGAAGCTAAAGCCTCATTCATGCCATCTGCAGACCGAAAACCGCCTGTAAGCATCAGTGGGCAGCTTACGCGCTTTCGGACTTCTTCACAATAAGTCAAAAAATAGGCCTCTCGAACTTTGGTAGACTCTTTTTGCGTAGCACCCATCATGGCTGGGGCTTCGTAGGTACCTCCGGATATTTCAATCAAATCCATCCCGAGCTCACTCAATTGCTTGACCACCTTCATGGAATCTTCTTGGGTAAATCCTCCTTTTTGAAAGTCAGCAGAGTTTAATTTGATCGCTACAGGAAAGTCATTTCCAACTGCCTGTCGAATTGCCAAATACACTTCTTTCACAAAGCGCATTCGATTTTCAAGGCTACCTCCCCATTGGTCATTTCGTTGGTTATGGGTAGGAGACAAAAATTGACTTACCAAATACCCATGGGCACCATGGATTTGTACTCCCGTAAAGCCACTTTCCTTGCATACTTTTGCGGCATAGGCAAAGCGTGCGATGAGGTCAAGAATCTCCGATTCGGAAAGTGCTCGTGGGGTATTGAATAAGCGATCCAAAGGCTTTTTTAGGGGTATTGCTGAGGGCGCAACAGGTTCTTTACTTAGAAATTTGGGCGATTGCTTGCCAGGATGGTTGAGTTGTACCCAAATATGTGTTCCATTCTTTTTTCCTGCAGCGGCCCAAAGAGGAAGATTTGAATCTTGAATTCCCTGCTCAATGACCACATTATGAGCCTCTCCCAAGGCAAATCGATCCACCATTACATTTCCGGTGATCAAGAGTCCTATTCCTCCTTCTGCCCATCGTCCATACAAGCGAATAAATTTCTCATTTGAGGTATAACCACGGGAACCCATGTTTTCACTCATTGCGGACTTGCCTAATCGATTTTTTAATGTGGCCCCACAAGGGAGACGCAGCGTTTCGGTTAATTTGGTAGACATGGCAAATTTGGTTGGTATTAGTTCTGAGAGCACGAGTATACCTAATAATTAAAGAAGTAACAAAGCTGTATCTCCCTTAATTCCAAGGACACCTGCCTACAGTCAGCAGGCCCGCCAGTCGCCATACAGGCATCCCGTTCAGGGCAGCGGATTTTCTTCTTGTAAAAACACAAAGAATTTATGAACCGATCGGTTTGACTGCCGAAGGCCTTTGCGGCATTCCTAATCTGTGAGCTAGTTTTTTTTTCTTCTCTTTAAGCCCACTAGGACGGGCAGGGAAGCAGCGAACTACTGATTATGCCGAATATGCGGGACTCGACCAGCTAATTCTAAAGAATTTAAAACAAAAAAGGAGCTACATTTCTGTAACTCCTTTATTCTTAATGAGCCCCTTGCCGGGATCGAACCAGCGACCTACTGATTACAAGTCAGTTGCTCTACCAGCTGAGCTAAAGAGGCCTACCTTAATGGTGCTGCAAATATAGAAGGATTGACCTATTCGTCCAAAAGCACTTCGACTATTTTTTCAGATTCCTCCTATCTTTCAGATAGTGAGGACCTAAAAATTAAAATTCCTTTAGAATAGAAAGCTTCTTCTTCAATTTGTCAATCTCCTCCTCTGCCTTCTGAATTTTTACATCAAATTGTTCTCTTAACTTATCTGCAGTCTTGGAAGCAGCAAAGAAATCGAGATTGTTTTTCCAAAGTGTAATACTGTTTTCCAAATCAGTAATCTGCTTTCTTATTCCATGCTCCTTCTTATTCAGTGTTTTCACTGAATTTGGATCAGCTTGCAAACGATTTAAGTTAAGTCTAAACAAGAAATCATCTTTATCACCTCCCTTAGCTCCAAGCTTCTCTAAAAATGCATCCACCGCTTCTTTAAACTTGGCTTGGATCTCTTTGATGTTTTTTCGAGGCACAAAGCCAATGGAATTGAATTCGGATATCAAGCTGCTCAATTGAGATTCATCAAGGCCTTCCTCTTTTTTGGTCAGCTCCAAAATCTGGGCAATGATTTCCTTCTTTTTGGTCAAATTCGCATCAAATTCAGTATTTGAATCCTTAGCTGAATTTCTTCTACTCTCAAAAAAACGATCACAAGCTTCCTTAAATTTCTTGTAAAGGGAATCTCTATTTTTTTCAGGAGTTGGTCCTAATTTTTTCCACTCTTGCTGCAATTTAACGAGCTGATTAGCTGTTGCTTGCCAATTAGTATTTCCTTGTAACTCCTCTGCCTGCTTGATTAATTCCTCAGCTTTCTTTTGGTTGGCTGCACGAACCTCATCAAGCTCCTTGAAAAATAAATTTTTGTTGTGGAAAAACTGCTTAAATAAGGTCCAAAATGCTTTATTTATTTCCTTTCCAGATTCCTTAGGGATGGCACCAATTTTCTCCCAAGCTTTTTGAATTTCTAGGATTTCTTTGGTCTTCGTATTCCAATCCTTAATGCGGTCAGCCTTGTACTCACCAAAGGGAGTCAAACTAACAATCAAAGCCTCTTTTTCAGCAAGGTTCTTTTTAAGTACATCTTTTTGGCCATCAAAAAATTCTTTCCTACGGTCGTAAATAACATCTGAAGCAGCTTTAAAGCGTGCCCAAACCTGCTCTTGCTCTTCGCGAGGAACTGGACCTAAATGTTTAAATTCCTCATGCAATTCATTTAGCATCCGGATGGCATCCTTAAGATCTTCTACCAATTTTAAGGCTTCAGCTTTCTCACAGAGTTCTAGCTTACTTTCTAAATTTTTCTTTCGGTCTAGCTCCTTCAACTCGAAATAGATGCTTCTATTGTCATAGAATCTATCCATTAAGGCGTTAAAACTTGCCCAAAGATTTTTGCTTTGTGCCAAAGGAACAGGGCCTATAGCTTTCCAGGCTTCCTGTATGGCCTTTACAGCAGCCATACTTAAGGTCGTTTCCTCTCCGTCTACAAGATCCCTCAATTTATTGAGCAGCTCTGTTTTGGCCTGTAAATTTCTCTCTTTTTGCCTTTCCGCTTCTTTACGTAAGGAACCCAATTGCTGACGAAAGTCATTGAAAAGGGAATTGAATTCCTTATCTACCTCAGTTCCTCTGAAGGAAAAGTCATCTACTACTCCTCCATCACTTAAAAATTTCTGTAAAGCTTCTTCCCTATCTTTTGTAGAAAGCTCCTCAAAAGCGGCCTTTAGTTCATGAACAAACTTGTCCAATTTAGCAGATACGCCATGTGCTAATTTTTCCTTGAGCAAGTCAAGCAATTCAACTTTAGATAAACCTGATAAATCGATTGGTACTTGATCCTCTTCTACCGTTGATTCTTCTGAGTCTGGATTAACTTCCAACAAAACTGAATCTGTTTGAGCTACTACCGCTTGTCCTATTTCCAATTCATCTAGAGACGTAACTTCCACAGCAGCAGGAGCTACTTCGTGAGGAGCAGCTTCTTGCGAAGCATCTTCAACTTGAGCTTGTTCCGCAACAATCTTTTTACCTTTACTCCCTTTTTTAGGGGTTTCGGTCACCTTGTCTTCTTCAGACAGTTCTTTACTTTTCTTAGCCATAAAAAACAATACGTATACTTAGCAATTGCATCAAAGGTAGGCATTTTGACTAATTTAATCGTGGGTCAGTTGGATAATTTGATTGAATTTCAAACTCACCACCCAGCCGCTTCATGAGGGATCTCCACAATTGATCTGCTGAATTCTCAAAAAGTTCCTGAACGAAGGAATCAGAATAAACTATCCAGGTTTGTTCTAAGAGCTCATTGGCAAGTTGGCCTGGACTCCAGCCACTGTATCCGAGGAAAAAGCGAACTTGACTTAAGTTTAGCTTTCCTGAATTAATCTGCTCCACCAAGATAGCAAAATCACCTCCCCACCAAACTCCATTTCCCAAGGGTCTGCTTTCCTCCATTAGCTGAACCCCAAAATAAATAAAATGAAGCGTATTTTGTTCAACTGGACCTCCGATAAATACTTCAACATCTAAAAAATCAAGCTCATTAATCAAGTCCCCCAAGTTTAAAATGGAGGGTTTATTCAATACAAAACCAATAGTTCCGCTTCCCTCCTCGTGTTCACATAGTAAGACCACAGCTCTGCTAAAGTTATCATCTTGTAAAAATGGTTCTGAAAGCAATAAGTTCCCAGCTTGAGGCACCTGATTCCTATCTAGCATCATGTATAAAAGTAGTTTAAGATTCATTAAATTTAATTTTTGGTTGGAGAATCCCAAATCCATCCTCATAAATAGTATTTTAAACTAGAATCTAATCGATGATACTTGCCGATATTAGAAAGGATTATTGCCTCAAATCATTGGAAATAAAAGAGGTTGCAAATGATCCATTACTGCAGTTCCGTTACTGGATGCAAGAAGCGATTCAGGCGGAAGCCCTGGAGGTAAATGCCATGTGCCTCTCAACCATCTCACACGACGGTTTTCCCAACTCCCGAATTGTGCTTTTGAAAGAATTAGACCATGGATTTGTGTTTTTTACAAACTATGAAAGTTCAAAAGGAAGGGAGTTGGTAGCATCACCGAAAGCTTCACTCAACTTTTTCTGGGCAGAGATTGAAAGGCAGGTACGCGTGGTGGGTACTGTTGGTAAAATCAGCGAAAAGGAATCAGATACCTACTTTTTGTCCAGACCATTCAGTTCACAGATTGGTGCTTGGGCATCCCCACAGAGCCAAGAAATTCCCGACCGAACCGTAATTGAAGATGCCCAAAAGAGGTTGGAAGAAGAATTTAAAAAAGTACCAATTCAAAGGCCGGCGCATTGGGGAGGCTATCGGCTGATTCCACATCGAATTGAATTTTGGCAAGGCCGACCCAGCCGACTGCATGACCGTATTTGCTATGAAATGGAGGTCGATGGCAAATGGAAAAAAGTAAGGTTAGCGCCTTAATTACTTTAGGTCAAAAAGATCAGAAACACCTATAAAACGCTCTACCGTAAACCCTTCACCATATTTTACTTGAATCCGGTGACCTAACTCCCGTGCTCTAGATTCGATAAAGGGTAAAAACTCTGGCGAAGAAATAAAGCTTTCTGGTTCCTTACTTTTTGGATCATAAAACTGAGAACCAAAAGCAGCAATACTTGCTATCTTTTTGTCCCAATATGCGGAGATATCTACAATGAAGTCAGGCGTAAGGTAGTTGTTCTGAATGTAATGGTACACAAACTTGGGACGCCAAGCTGCTTGCTTTACCCCTTCGTTCCAAGTTTCAATTTTACTTAAGCCACTCATAAAACAGGCATTTGTGGCAAGCAAAGAACCCTTCCCATGATCTGGATGACGATCAGAAACAGCATTTGCAAGGACTATCTCTGGCTGATATTTACGAATAACCTGGATCAGCTTTATTTGGTGGTCAGCATCATCCTTAAAAAAAACGTCTTTAAACCCCATATTTTCTCGGACTGAAAGACCTAGAATTTCTGCCGCACGATTAGCTTCCTGAATACGCAATTCAGGTGTACCTCTAGTTCCCATCTCTCCATGCGTCAGATCCACAATCCCTACTTTGTTGCCTTTAGCAACTTGGGAAGCGATCGTTCCAGCACAACCTAATTCTGCATCGTCTGGATGCGCGGCAAGTACGAGGATGTCCAATTTTAGCATAAGCGGAAAGTTATTTGACGCGTAGACTCTGTCCTATACGTAGAATAGATCGAGTAGATATTCCATTCAATCTTGTGATCTGAGAAATGCTTACTCCATACCGTCTGGAAATGGTACCCAAGTTTTCCCCACGTTTTACGCGATGGTAAGCGGCAGCTCTTGCTTTGGCTATATGACCAAATAATTTTTTATCAACCAATAATTCCTGTTTAAGAATTTGATTTTGTTCAAAATCATATACGATTTCAGGATCAAATACCAAGCCTCTGTAGCGCAATTCATAGTGTAAGTGCGGCCCAGTACTTCTACCTGTTGAACCACCTTTGCCCAATAAATCACCTGCAAGCACTTCATCACCAACCTCCATGACATGTTTGGATAAGTGGCCATAGAGTGTTTCCAATCCATTTTTATGTCTGACAACGTAATAATATCCATAGCCATAGCGATCGTAGCCTTTTACGCGAATAATACCATCAAAGGTGGAATAGACTGCATCGCCTGTATTCAAATCCAAATCCACACCTCCATGCATTCTTCCCCACCGTGGGCCAAATCGAGAGTTAACCAAAATATCGGTCATCGGCATTTTCCAGGATTCTCCAATTTTCTCGTCGTAAAGTTTTAAGACCAAACTGTCATTAAACTCCCGAATGTCAAAGTTGTAGATGTCCACTTTTTTCGTATCCCAATTGGAAAAGTATTCATAAGCAGTGATCCAAACACTATCCACTAGAATCTGTTCGGATGTTTCTATAACCTCATTGGAAGGAGCCCAATCCATTGAAAAAGGATCTTCACTAATAATCGAACGGATTCGTTCTAAGTCAACCGTGTTTTGAAAAAGTAAAGAGTCTGTTTTGTTGGAAAGCGATTGCAAATAACCGACCTCATCAAACTGGCGAAGCTCTATATTTAATCGTTTGGATCCTGAATTTTCACCAGAAGGGTTTTTTTTGATGATTTTGGGAAAGCCTTGTGTAAGTTCCTTTAAGTCAAAGCTTTTCTTTTCATTGGAAGTTTTGGGCAATACCTGCGCATGAGCTTGCCTCAGCCCTAAGCCAAAAGCTATTCCTAAAAAAAGAATCCAAACTAAACCCCTCATCAATTATTTTTAATGACTTTCAAGAGCCGCTAGGAAACGTTCAGCATCCAAAGCAGCCATACATCCTGTTCCTGCAGCAGTAACAGCCTGTCGGTAAACATTATCCTGCGCATCTCCACAGGCAAAAACCCCTTCCACATTTGTTTTCGTAGTACCAGGAATAGTTTTAATATATCCTGCAGCATCCATGGTAATGAAATCTTTGAAAATCTCTGTGTTGGGTTGATGACCTATAGCAACAAAGAAGCCAGAAATTGAAATCTCTGAAACTTTTTCAGTTTTTGTGTTCAAAATCCGCATTCCTTTTACCTCATCCTCCCCTAGAATCTCCTGTGTCTCCGTATTCCAAAGGATTTCAATCTTTGGATTATTTTTTACCCGATTCTGCATGATTTGAGAAGCACGCATTTCATCTCTACGAACGATCATGTAGACCTTGGAGCAGATATTGGCTAAGTACGAAGCTTCTTCGCAAGCAGTATCACCTGCCCCTACTATGGCCACATCCTGTCCTCTAAAGAAAAATCCATCACAAACTGCGCAGGCAGATACTCCTCTCCCATTGAGACGCGTTTCACTCTCTAGACCTAGCCATTTGGCAGAAGCACCCGTACTGATCAATACGGTTTCGGCAAGAATTGTTTTTTGGTCATCTACAATTATCTGATGTGGACGTGCACTAAAATCAACTTTGGTCACCAGTCCATAGCGAACTTGTGTCCCGAATCGTTCTGCTTGTTTTCTAAAATCTTCCATCATCTCTGGACCCATAATACCTTCTGGGTATCCCGGATAATTTTCAACATCTGTAGTGATGGTCAATTGACCGCCCGGTTGGCCTCCTGTATACAAAACTGGAGACATTCCTGCACGTGCAGCATAGATGGCAGCTGTATATCCAGCTGGCCCTGATCCAATGATTAAAACTTTTACGTGTTCGATTTCTTGGTTCATCTTTAGGTCGTATTACGGCAATAGTTTAAAAGAGTGAAATGCTACCTTTTTTCTAATGGAAGGTATGATTCTGAAAATTTAAATTTTAGAAACAAAAAAGGGGGCAAAAGCCCCCTTTTAAATTTTATCCTAAATATGGTTTGAGGGTTTTGCTACGAGAGGTATGCCTCAATCTGCGAATTGCTTTTTCTTTGATCTGCCTTACTCGCTCACGAGTTAGGTTAAACTTCTCTCCAATTTCCTCGAGGGTCATGGCGTGTTCTCCATTCAAACCAAAGTAAAGAGTGATTACATCTGCTTCACGAGAAGTAAGCGTAGACAAGGCACGTTGAACTTCTTTACGCAAGGAGTCATTCATCAATCCATCGTCAGGCTTCTCGTCTCCATCATTTTCCAAGACATCCAAAAGACTGTTTTCTTCACCCTGTACAAAGGGAGCATCCATCGATACATGACGACCAGATATCTTCATTGTATCCACAACCTCGGAAGCAGACACTTCAAGTACTTCTGCCAATTCCTCTGGTGATGGCTCTCGCTCAAATTTTTGTTCCAACTCACTGAAAGTCTTTGAAATCTTATTCAAAGATCCTACTCTATTCAAAGGAAGACGAACAATTCGAGATTGCTCTGCAAGGGCTTGAAGTATGGATTGACGAATCCACCATACGGCATAGGAGATAAATTTGAAACCTCTAGTTTCATCAAAACGCTGTGCGGCCTTGATCAATCCCAAGTTTCCTTCATTGATCAAATCCCCTAAGGAAAGACCTTGGTTTTGGTACTGTTTGGCTACAGAAACCACAAATCGAAGGTTTGCTTTTGTCAATTTTTCCAAAGCAAGCTGATCGCCTTCTCGGATTCTTTTTGCCAATACAACCTCCTCATCGGCTGTCAACAGATCCACTTTTCCGATCTCTTGAAGGTATTTGTCAAGAGATTGTGATTCTCTGTTTGTGATCTGCTTGCTAATTTTTAGCTGCCTCATTCAGGATCAATTAGTTAAAAGGGGTGATTTAATTCATTAATTTAAGCGAAAACCGAATTAGTATTAGGAATTCGCTGCTGGCTTCTCAGGTCTAGGAAGTAGTGCTTTTCTGGACAATTTGAATTTACCAGTTTTCTTATCCACGTCAATCAACTTGACAGTGATTTCTTCACCAGGCTCCAATACACCATCCATACTCTCTAGGCGGTCCCACTTGATCTCGGATATATGAAGTAAACCATCTTTGCCTGGCATAAATTCCACAAAGGCGCCAAAAGCTTGAATATTTTTTACTTTACCAGTATAAACCTCTCCAATCTCAGGTTGAGCTACAATTGCTTTCACTCTACTGATCGCCGCATCCATATTACTTTGGTTGGCTGAGTAGATGTTAATCTTACCCTGGTTATCGATTTCTTCAATTACTACAGTGGTAGAAGTATCTTTCTGTATCTCCTGTATCACCTTTCCACCAGGACCTATCACTGCACCGATCAACTCCTTTGGAATCCACATCATGAATGAGCGTGGAGTATGTGGCTTCAAATCTGCTTTTGGTGCCGCCAAAGTTTTGGAGATTTCATCTAAAATATGAAGTCTACCTGCTTTCGCTTGGTGCAATGCTTCTTTCAAGACAGAATAATCAAGTCCTTCAACTTTCAAGTCCATCTGACAAGCCGTGATTCCTTTGGCAGTACCCGTCACCTTGAAATCCATGTCTCCAAGATGATCTTCATCACCCAAGATATCGGATAGGATTGCATACTTACCTGTTTTTGCATCAGAGATCATTCCCATAGCGATGCCCGTAACCGGAGCCTTGATCTGAACACCCGCATCCATCAAAGCCAAAGATCCAGCGCATACGGTTGCCATAGAAGAGGATCCATTGGATTCTAAAATATCAGAAACAATACGAATGGTATATGGATTTTCGGTATCAGGAGGCAATACCTTCTTTAATGCACGCATGGCAAGGTTACCATGACCTACCTCTCTTCTACCTACTCCCCTGTTGGGCTTCACTTCACCTGTAGAAAATCCTGGGAAGTTGTAATGTAAGTAGAACTTATTGTAACCCGAGATTACCGCTCCATCAATCATTTGTTCATCCATCTTTGTACCTAGGGTACAGGTTGTGACAGATTGAGTTTCCCCACGGGTAAATACTGCAGAACCATGCGCAGAAGGAAGGTAGTCTACCACAGACCAGATGGATCTGATTTCGTCAAGATTTCTACCGTCCAAACGCTTCTTCGTTTCTAGCGTCAGATTTCTAGCTGCTTCCTTGTGGATTTTATGGAAATAAGGCCCAATTAAGCTGGTTTCAAATCCATGATCTTCTCCAAGGCTGGAAACATATTCTTCTTTAATTTCTTTGACCAATGCAGCGCGCTCTGATTTATTGGCAATCTGACGATTTACTGCTTCAAAAAGTTTACCATAAGTTGCTGCTCTCATGTGGTCGTAAAGAGCTGCATCAGTTTTCTCGTGACAATAGGCTCTTTTCTGCTCCTTGCCTACCAACTTAGTCAGTTCTACCTGGGCCTGGCAATGTCTCTTAATTTCTTCGTGTGCAAATTGCATCGCTTCCACCATCTCATCCTCTTGAATTTCAGAAGCTTCTCCTTCTACCATCAAGATGTAGTCCAAAGAGCCTGCGACAATAAACTCCAAGGTGGCCTTGGCTAAATCTGCAGGCTTTGGATTAATCACCAAAGTACCGTCAATTTTCGCCACACGAACTTCAGAGATAGGACCATTGAATGGAATGTCAGATACTGAAAGTGCTGCGGAAGCAGCAAGACCAGCAAGTGCATCTGGTAACACCTCTTCGTCGTGAGACATCAACGTGATCATTACTTGCGTGTCTGCATGGTAATCATCTGGGAAAATAGGTCGGATCGCACGATCGACAATTCTACTGATCAGTACTTCATAGTCTGATAACTTTCCCTCTCTTTTTAAAAATCCTCCAGGAATTTTACCTGAGGAAGCAAATTTCTCTTGGTAGTCAACGGATAAAGGTAAAAAATCCACCCCATCTAAAGCATCTTTTTTAGCTACTACAGTGGCTAAAAGCATTGCTTTTCCCATCCGCACAACAACTGAACCATCCGCCTGTTTGGCTAATGCTCCAGTTTCAATACTAATTTCTCTACCATCCTGAAGCGTGATGGTCTTGGTGATCAAATTTGGTAACATATATACTGCGTAGAATTAATTCTGGTTAATAAAAAATAAAGGATTGTAGCTAAAAAAAGAAAAAAGTAAGGTTCTCAAGGAAGAGAACCTTACTTTTGAGTTATTTTCTGATTCCGAGCTCAGCGATAATTGATCTGTAACGCTCGATATCTCTTTTATGGAGGTAGTCTAGAAGACTTCTTCTCTTTCCTACCAACTTCATCAAACCTAATCTTGAGGAGTGATCTTTCTTGTTTGACTTCAAATGCTGCGTCAAATGCTGAATACGGTGGGAAAAGAGGGCAATCTGTGATTCAGGAGAACCTGTATCAGTAGCAGATTTTAACCGTCCATGATTTTTAAACAACTCTTGTTTTTTCTCTGGTGTTAAATACATGTTTAGCTAAATTTTATAAAACAATGACAAAGGTAAGGGTTAAAATTCAATTTTGAAACAAATAA
>JACCDO010820426.1_pt1 | contig 173583 bp, 133 predicted proteins | sample 7446101 | NCBI WGS metagenome assembly JACCDO01 (sample SAMN15323440, study PRJNA562643) | freshwater metagenome | isolation source: river surface water | place: USA:Blue River Watershed | collected 2017-08-16
ACAATCACGCTAAACAAAAATTCCCGGAATTCTCTAGGAATTCCGGGAATTTCATACTATTTCAAATTTCAAATCTCCTGTGATTCATCCCCTGAAAATAAATTCAGAAGTTGCAATCTTCCCGAGAGTCATTAGAAAATTATTCTTTCGTTACAAACGTTTCAATAATCTTGCCTTCGTTTTCTAACTTCATTTCATCGGAAGCCAAACGAACGATTCGATATTTCTTCTCGCCTTCAGAAATACCAGTCCAAATTCTCTCCATAATAATCTCCTCTTTAGAAGAGCCCCATTTCCATTTAACATCTTGTGTTAATTCAGATATACTTCCAGTTTGTAATTTAGTTGCAACAACTCTTTTACCAGTACCATCTTTATCCAAGGTTAAGGTTATTGTTATATTGGCGGGTGGTGCAAATCCACCATCCAGAATGGTTTGATTCCAAGTATTCGCCAACCTGCCTTTTTTAGAAGCCAATGACATCGGCCCTTCCTCATAGGTACAGGCGTTGAATAATACCGATACAGCAGCAAATGCAATTAGTAAATTTTTTCTCATAGTATTTTTGAATAGTTGATTAATAGCGAATTAAAGAGATTTCAGCCGATTTCCCCAATTCCCATGACAAATTTTCGTAACTTTGCAGTATGTTCTTTGGGGTTGACTGGAATCGACGGGTTGATTGATTGCAGTGTAAGCATGTGGTGCTTTGGAAGCTGGCACTCAAATCTCAACTTTCAAATTTTTAAGAGGCGAAAATAACTACGCCATGGCTGCCTAATCGGAAGGATTAGACACTTGCCATCTGTTTCGGAACAGTTTACTTGGGCCCTGTTCCACCCGAAGCAGTCGACACGCCCGGGTATCTCCCCCACCATCAGCGCAAGGGTAGATTATTAAGCTGGATAAGGAACTTTGTTGGCCAGGGACGAGCCGGCCTGTTCCCGAAAATAATCGATCCCTAAACATGTAGAAAGCGCTAGCACTCGCTTCTCCGGACGGGAGTTCGAACCTCCCCAACTCCACTTTTGACAACAGTCTAGGCAAACAACAGGACATCAAAATCCTGTTGTTTGATTTGATTAAAAACAAAAAATCACAACCCTTCGCCCCAGTTTTTCAGCTCTTCTTCCCTCCACAAATCGGGGAAGAAAATTCTGCGCTGGTACTTCGGATGCATGTATTTCTGCCAATCACTGCCCCCTGTAGCTGCGGCAGTGCCCAAATACTTGCCCGCAGCGTTGTAATGCGCCATCACCCAAACCACATTTACCGTGTAATCGTAATGCCGCATCGCCGCAATTAATCCTGGATCCTGCTTCACTTCCTCGGGCAATTCCTTGAACCGTGTCCAAAAATTACGGGTGTTGTAATACTCCATTTTTTGTAAAAACTCCGACCTATACCGTCGCTCAAAATTCATCAATAACGCATTCTTTTTACCCGTTGCGTGATCCTTTCCTGCCGCCTGCCAATATAAATGATCATAAGCATGATCGTACCCCGTTGTGCGATCTATCGATGCTCGATACCGGGCATCTATCAAGTTTATTAGCTCCGTTGATCCAAATTCGATAATTCTGTATTGCGCACTTTGAAACCCTGAAGCCGGTGTTAAGGTGTTTCTAAACTTCATGTACTGCTCCTTTTCCATCCCGTCACCCATGATGGTGAATGATGAAGAAAGCATATCGAAATACCGACTTATTCTGCGCAACTTTTCGGTAAAAAAAGCGGCATCCACCGTTTCTCTCTCCGCCACTTGATCCAACTCCCACAATACCATTTTAAACAATAACTCATTAATTTGGTGATACATAATAAAGACCATTTCGTCAGGCTGATTGGTCCGCTGTACCTGCAAACTCAACAATGCGTCGGGCAATATATAATCCCAATAGGTAATCGGATTATTCCATACCAACCCTTCCAAATGGGTATCGGTATTTTGACCTATTTTCTGGAACTTGTCGTCCAACCTTCGTAAAATATCTTCTCTATTATCCATAAAATCTTAATCGATTAAATCGGTATTTCCTTTAAAACAGCCGCAATTTAAGCCCGATTCTTGGATTCGCATCAAAAGAAATGATACCAATCATAAAATCAAATTTTAATACTACTATCCGTTGAGAAAATGCACCATTTCAAGCAAATAATCTCTCAATACCCTCGCTCATACCCAGTTACAAGGTACCTCGTCTGGCTTGCTCCGCTTCGATACTCTCAAACAATGCTTGAAAATTACCTTTGCCAAACGATTTAGCTCCCTTACGTTGAATAATTTCAAAAAACAACGTAGGTCTATCTTCTACCGGCTTGGTAAATATCTGTAGTAAATAACCGTCTTCGTCACGATCAACCATGATACCCCAACGCTTCAATTCCTCCATGTCTTCTTCGATAATTCCTACGCGTTCTTTCACCGTATCATAATACGTTCCAGGCACATATAAAAATTCAACCCCGCGCTTGCGCATTTCCGAAATCGTAAACACAATATCATCCGTAGCAACCGCAATGTGTTGACAACCCGGTCCGCCGTAAAAATCCAAATATTCTTCCACCTGCGATTTCTTCAATCCCAATGCAGGCTCATTAATTGGAAATTTAATTCTACCATTTCCATTGCTCATAACTTTACTCATTAACGCTGTATATTCGGTAGAAATATCTTTATCGTCAAACGTAATCAAATTGGCAAATCCCATCACCTTGGCATAGAAATTCGCCCAAGTATTCATCGTCCCCAATTCCACATTCCCCACCATATGATCGATGTATTTCAAGCCGGTAGAAGTAGGTTGATATTCTGTTTTCCAAGCCTCGTAACCCGGTATAAAAACACCCCGATAGTTCTTGCGTTCCACAAACACGTGAACCGTATCGCCATAGGTATGTATTCCACTTCTCACCACCTCACCGGCTGAATCCGTTAACACCTCCGGTTGTAAATAGGGCTTGGCACCCCGAGCCGTAGTTTCTTCAAACGCCTTTCGTGCATCCTCTACCCACAATGCAATAACCTTAACTCCATCCCCATGTTTGCGAATATGTTCCGAAATCTCCGAACTCGAATCAAACGGCGTAGTAAGCACCAACCTGATTTTGTCCTGAACCAATACATACGAAACCCGATCTTTTAAACCCGTCTCCAAACCGGCATACGCCAATTCTTGAAATCCAAACGCCGTTTTGTAATAATGAGCAGCCTGCTTGGCATTTCCAACATATAATTCCACATAATCCGTACCGTTAATTGGTAAAAAATCATCGGCCAAATCAAACAATTTTTCTCCCGAATAATTAAAATTTTCAACCTGTGTTAAATCTGCTATTTCATTCATAATCTTGGTGTTTTAAGAAATAATCCAACTTTTATAATAATCTTTCACCTCATAACTCAAGGCATCCGCGGTGATTTTTAACGGATTAAATGGGTCTATCATAACAGCCAATTCCCCCGTTTCCTTTTTGCCAATACTTCGTTCAATGGCTCCCGGGTGTGGACCATGAGGAACCCCGCCTGGATGCAACGTAAACTGCCCCTTTTCGATATTGTTTCTACTCATAAAATCACCATCTACGTAGTACAAAATCTCCTCCGAGTCAATATTGCTATGGTGATACGGAGCTGGAATGGCATCCGGATGGTAATCGTACATCCGTGGCACAAACGAACACACCACAAAATTCCTACCCTCAAATTGTTGGTGAATAGGTGGCGGCATGTGAATCCTGCCGGTTATTGGCTCAAAATCGAAAATTGAAAATGCATAAGGATAATTATACCCATCCCAACCAATTAAGTCAAATGGATGATTTCCATACACATACGGATAAACTAAGCCCCTTTTTTTAATCCGAATTAGAAAATCTCCTTTTTCGTCGATGGTTTCAAAATTCTTAGGATATCGATAATCCCGTTCGCAAAAAGGCGAATGTTCCAAGTATTGGCCAAATTCATTTCGATACCTCTTGGGTGACCGTATGGGACTATGCGATTCAATAAATAACAAGCGATTATTGGAACCGGTAAATGTTAAACGATATACCGTCCCCCTTGGAATAATTACATAATCCCCATATTCAAACGATACTTGTCCATACATCGTATGCAAAACCCCACTGCCCTCATGAACAAATAACATCTCATCAGAATCGGAATTCTTAAAGAAATACTCCTCCATACTTTGGGTGGGTCTAGCAATACCAATTTGCATGTCATCATTAACAAAAAAGACTTTTCTACTCTGTAAATAATCTGCCATCGGCTCCACATCGAACCCCTTAAAACTTAGGCATTTTAAATTGTCTTCAATGGCAATTTTAGGTCTAAAATCTACGGGATCCCCAATGGACTTAACCATTGTTGGCGGATTCACGTGGTATAACAAGGACGAAGTGCTGGAAAAACCTTCCGTACCAAAGAGTTCCTCGTGGTATAACTTACCGTTGGGTTGCCTGAAAACTGTATGTCTTTTTTTGGGTATGATTCCCGCTTGCTGATAAATTGGCATAATTGCCAACAAAAGTATTGGGGAGCATGGCCCTAAATACTGACAATTGTCAGTCCCTTACCCGATTTTTATCAGTTAAACATTCTGACGGATATTGCTACCGGCAACAGGTTGAATTCCAAACAAACGGAAAAATCCGATTACTCCTTCCCAAAACCAAATCTTCTCCAAAATAGGATTGAACCAATCCGTTAAAATGCAAAATTGTCTGTCATAGGGTGCGATATGATGACCGGCATGGTGTTTAGGCGATTGTATCAATCGCATCCGCTGCAAAAATGTAATCAGCTTTCCATTTTCCTGAACCGTTCTGTGTGCCCACATATGAAACACATTCGCTTGAGCGGCGTAACATAAGAAAATTCCCAATTTCCATGAAAATTCCCCAGTAACCAAAACAGAAACAGTATAAATGATAACCCCCAGTAACCAGCTTGCTTTTGTTAAAAACCAATAATTACGTTTTGTCATGTGACGGGGATCCTGGTGATGGAGAATATTAATCTCAATCACCATCTTGCCAACAAACGGCATATCTTCTTTTCCATACTGATCCATCCAAAAATGAACAAACCCAGTAGTTAAATCGGCTAAAAAAATCCACAACAGCAATTCGCCGGCACCTTGGAGCATTTCAATAAGATTCATCGGTGTGCAAACTATTGAATTCCTATGGGTTGTACTTACGAATTTTCGCAAATGAAAATTTTGATTTTACGGAAAATCGCAATAACAGTAAACCTACCTTTGCAGCCATGAAAATCCCAAAAGGAGTAGGTCTAATGCTATTAGCGAGCATCTCCTTTGGCGTGATGAATATCTCGGTAAAATTTGTCCATCAAATGCCTGTGGGCGAGGTGGTATTCTTCAGAGCGGTGGTACAAATTATTCTCAGCATTTTCATTTTGGCTAACGCCAAACAAAATCCTTGGGGGCAAAACCCCAAAATGCTGTTATTACGCGGTTTGTTTGGATCCTTAGGTTTATTCTGCTATTTCTACACCTTACAAGTGATGCCCTTAGGCAATGCCACCGTTATCCACTACCTAAGCCCCATCCTTACTACCTTGGTTGCCGTTGCTCTAGGCGATGAAAAAAACCATCCGATTAGTTATTTATTCTTCGCAATTTGTATGGTAGGAGTAACCGTTGTAAATGGCCTCTCCACCCAAACAACTACGGCTGGTATATTGGCGGGCATCGGCGGTGCGCTGTTTTCAGCATTCGCCTACAACACTATCCGCCGCTTAAAAAACATCGAAAACCCCAATGTAGTTGTTCTCTACTTCCCCATGGTAACACTGCCCTTATCACTTATTTCCATACCCCTGTTTAATCAACCTTGGGTTTGGCCTCAATCGTCCGATTGGGTTTGGTTGCTGCTTACCGGAATTTCTACCCAAGCCGGACAGTATTTCATGACCCGTGCTTACCAATCGGAAAAAACGTCCACCGTCTCCGCAGTAAGTTACACCGGAATAATTTGGTCGCTTACATTTGGCATCTTCTTGTTCGATGAATCCTACCAACCCCTGCAATACCTGGGAGTTGCTTTGGTAATTATTGGCGTTGTATTAAATGTGATTTTTCAAGCAAAAAACACAAATTAAAACCTGTAATTAGAAGTATTAAATCGGTTTCGAATATTCACAATAAAGTCCATTCACCATATTGTATCGATTTCTGTGCAAACAGATAATTTAAAAAACTCTAAAACTTCCCTTGGTTGAAGAATAAAGCTAGTATCAAGAAATTCCAATAGTTTAAATCCGCTATTTACTGATTTAATTATTTCCTGCGATAGGTAATTCGAACTTGTGAATTAGCTATATCACCTGAATTGAAGGTTCTAACCATCGTAGATTCCGTTAACTCAAAAATATCATCATAATATTTTCCCGGCACTTTATCATAGGTGAATTCCACTCGGCTTCCACTGCTTGTAATCGAATATTTCCCTTTTGTCACACCGTTTGTTTGCCCACTGCACCAATTAGTTCCTAAGTATAATTCCCAATTCCCATCTTTAGTGAAAGTCTCAACATCATCTAACCAACAATCTGCCATTTTGGTCCAATTTGGATTAGAATTACTTTTTTCTTCTCGATTAATTACAGCCCATTCACCAATTATGGTTTTTTCAGGACTTTTTTCGCACGAACTCAGGAACGTTAAAGCAACCACGAATGCCAATAGAGGCAAGGGTTTTAAGAAAATTTTTTTTATCATATTGTTTATAATTATTAGTATTCTGCTGTGTGATTTATTCTTTTTGCAAATTGAATTTGAAAAAATCTTCCGGTTGGGGATAATGTAGCATTTGCTACTTGTGCATAGTTTTTCCCTCGAGCTAGATGATTACCTGAATATTCAGCACTTATGGCAAATTGGGGATTGGAAAGTGTTAGTCGCCAACCGCTAGCTTTTCGAATTACATCACCATAGAAATTTTCGGTAATCCTCAGTAATTCTAAATATTTTAGAGCTGCTATATCTTCATCAATATCGTTCAATAAAATTCTAATTCCCCAATTTCTTTTCTTCGATGTGTAATCGGATGAACCTAAATATACCGTGTAATTCTCATAACCATTTAAAGATGAACTACCCGATTCCGCAACTTCTCTTCTAAGTGTATGCGTTTTCCTGTTTTTTGAAGGTTCGTAAACAAAAAAGAATCGATCATAGCCTGCAGCAAATTGATGTTTTAAATTGTAAGTATACCCAGTTTCATTAACTAACCAATTCCAACTGCCGTCTGGAGAAAATGTATAAATAAAGTTCTTGTGGATTACGGGCGAAAGTGTTAACCCTCCACATACTCCTAAGTTATATGATGTGGTTGCTTCTATTTTTGACCGACTGTAATCAGCACTATTTTGATAAAATGGAATTGTGTTTAGTCGAGTAGGCAAGCCCATTAGATTTCCTCCAATAGAACTACCGTAATTATATTTAACAAAATCGCCAAAACTGCGATAAACCGGATATTCATCAAACGAATCATATTGAGCGTAAGCAGCGCGGACACTTTGGAAGAATAGTATCCCAATAATTGTTTTTAATTTCATGTTTATTTCTAGATTTTTAAACCAAAAACAAGTTCAATTCCTTGAACTCGAGTGATATCTCCTGGTATGGCTAAGTGCATACTACGTTTATATTGAATGCCTGTAGTAACAAAAGATTCACCTACAGCATAATCCATCCCAATACCAATTTTCCAAAAGAGTCCATCGGTACGAATACTTGAAATTGTATTTGAAGATGATTTTGGCTGATCCAACTCCAACTTTCGATTATTCTGCCACTTTACTAAATTTTTTCGGTATTCTAATCCTGCTAAGAGCCAGTTTCTTTTATTGTAATTAAAATCGGTGTAATATTTTAGTTCTATTGGAGCCGAAACTGTTACAGCACTTTGAGAATGTTCATATCCCTCGGCAACCGTTGGCGTGTAATAACCCGGTTTTGCTTGGAAGTTTAGGGTTCTAACACCTAAATTACCGCCTATCCCTAATTGAATGTTATCGTATATTTCAGTATTTACAATGTATTCAAATAATTTCAAGGATAGCATTGATGGTTTGCCGTTGTATAACCTTTTGCTCGGTGTTAACCATTCAACTGAGGGTGAGGTAAATCGTACTTCGTCATTGGACAAATCAGACAACCACGAGTACATAGTAGCTCTATCTGGCAACGTTAATTGATTGTTGTAAAATTCTAAACTCCGTAATACACTAAATGTAAATCCAGTTCCTGACCATTTTTGGTATTCCTTGAAACCAAATAGATCATCTCCTTTAACAGGATACTGCCCATTTATTTGGAGGGTGAAATTTAATCGGTTATCAAATTTTAATCCTAATTCAATACCTTTTCTCCAATAAAAACCTAATGGATTACTACCGTATTGTAAATATTGAACCCCTCTATAAACTTCAAAAATTGGTAAAACATCAACATTTAAACGAGTAATACCATTCCAGTCGCTTTCAGTTGAAAATCTAGGCCCTGCTTTTATTTGATGATAGTTTATTCTAGCTTTACCTTCCTGCGTCTTTCCTGGATCTATCCAATCATTGTAACTTAGCCTTCTATGTCCATTTATATATTCAGTATAAAATTGTAACCAATCGTGTCCCCAATACCCTTTCATTCCAAATTCACCTCCTAAATGAAAATTCTGAAAGTAAAGTCCTTGGCCTGCCCAACCTTTAATTGATACCCCGAATCCTTTATCTGCCGATTTTAATAACCAACCATTGATAGCCGCATTCATATTTAAACTAAAAGGGGTTCGTTTTTCTGAATATTGATCATATGTATAAGTATTTCCGTCATATTCTTCTTCCGTTATATTTATATATATGGGAAAAGAACTAATTGAATACCCAAGCTGAAGTTCAAAGGCAGAACCCGGTGCACTAATCATATTCCCAGCCTTATTATCAATTTTGTCATATATCACTCGTCCCAATGCGTAATAAGCTAATAATATTTGTGCCGCTCCCATGGATGCCATATCGATGTTGTCTGAAATTGCATCTTGACGATTATTGATATATTCTTGTTGTCGATTTAATCGATCTCGTTCTTGTTGTTGACTGATTTCTTCTGGCGTAGGTCCTGTTTCTTCTTGACTAGTCTGGTTTTGGGAAGTAGATTCTTCCGTAGATGATTCAGTTTTTTCTGAAGAAGTTGAATCGGATGATGTTTTTGAACTTGAATCGGAAGATTTCTCAACTTGTGATTTTAATGTAGAGAATCGATCATCGGTCAGTTTCTCCTTTTCAATAATTGCTTCTGCTGTTGAAATTGTGGCCAAGGCTCCGCTTTTATCATTTTTCGTAACTTGCCCTTTTGCCGTGTTATATAATTCATCCAATTGCTTTTTTGCAGCCGCTTTTTTTGCGTCTGAATTTTTCGCCTCTATTTTATCAATCAGTGTTTGAAATCGTGGATCATTAATGTTTTTACTTTTAGCCAGATTTAATCCATCCTTTGCTGTTTTAAGAGAATTCTCTAAATCATTGCTATTGAATTGATTGGATGCCGTAGTATAAAGTTCATTTAATTTTTTAATGTTCGCATTATTGGCCTCGTACGCATTAATTTTATCGATAATACCTGAACAATTCTTATAAGCAATATCGCCAATTCTAAGGTTACTGTAGTAAAAATCAGATTGTTTAACCGAGAAATTAGGGTTGTTTTTTTTCCAAGCCGACATTTCCTCCATGGACCAAAATGTAACTAAATTTGAAAATCTACCGCTATAAACAATAGGTTCTGAAATGCGTACGGTTTTATTGTTAATTCTGCAAGTTGCATCAAATCCCCAAGATACATAAGTTATCCCGGGCGAGAATCCTTCAAAAAGTTGTGGATGATCGATATTATTGTACTCCTTACCTTTATACCAAACCCTTGATGGATCTATAGTTATACAAGGATTGTAATCAGCGCGTATGGTAACATCATTAAATGCAAATCCTTCAGCTATTACAGAGGCTCCAAAATTTATTTGTAAGGCAAACGTATTTTTATCTGTACAATGATATTTCAGCCCAGTTGACAAGCCTACAATACAATTTTGTGCATTGATAATATTGAATAATAACAATACAGTTAAAGCTAGTAATGGTCGCTTATTTTTTACTTTAGATAAATTAATTAAGTATTCTAATAAATTAGTATGTAAAAAAGTTCCCAACATAAAGTATTTCTTTGATTTTCGAGGTAAAATTATCGATAAAAAATTACGAATAAAATACCCAAAACTTGGTATTTTGAGTGAAAAAAAAATAATAAAATACCAAGTTTTGGGTATTGAAGTCTATAATAATTTAATCTTTATTTGAACAAATGAAAAAAGTCGGATTACTTTTAAGTATATCAATTTTGGTGGCAGTATTATTTACGCTTGATTCATGCAAGAAAAATGAAAATATAATGGAGAAACCCAATGTAGACTTCTCCTTTACAATTGGCAAACTTACTGTCCCGTGTGAAGTATTATTTCAAAATAAAACAATAGGCGCAACAAGTTATACTTGGGATTTTGGAGATGGAACCACTTCAAAAGAAATTAATCCTAAAAAAACATTTTCGGTGGAAGGAAACTACTCGGTAACTTTAGCTGCGACTGGCAAAAGAGGTACAGCTTCTTTATCAAAGCAAATACTTATTGAAGCTTCTAAACCTGAATTTTCTACTTTTACAGACCCTAGAGATGGTCAAACATATAAAACAGTAAAAATAGGTAAACAATGGTGGTTTGCACAAAACTTAAATTATAGTTCAGGAGGTTTTTGCTATGATAAGAGTCCAGCCATGTGCGGAACTTATGGTCGCTTATACCAATTGAAAGATGCATTATTAGCCAGTCCACCAGGTTGGCACCTTCCAAGTGAATCAGAATGGAAACAATTAATAGATTATTTGGGTGGGACAGCAATTGCCGGAGAAAAAATGAAAAGTACTACCGGCTGGGCAGTCAACACCACTGCTACAAATAGCAGTGGCTTTTCAGCTCTTCCAGGCGGATATTTGAATGGGTCATTATTTGATTGGGTTGGCACTCTCGGCTTTTGGTGGAGTTCTAATAAATACTTTAACCAAGAAACTGGCTGGCGCATTGAATTGAATTGTAATTTCGCCGACTTATCTTACCAATACACAGCTACAGACATGTATTATTCTATTCGATGTGTTAGGGATTAATCAATTTGATGATTAAAATTTTGGAGCAACCCTTATTACATAAAATGAAAAAAGTAAGACTATTTTTGAGTTCTGCATTAGTAGTAGCGTCATTATTTACGCTTGATTCTTGCAAGAAAAACGAAAGTACCATTGAGAGTCCATCAAAAAAGGCAATACCAAAAGTTGACTTTTCTTTTGCAAGTAGTGAATTTATTGCCCCTTGTGATGTTTTGTTTGAAAATAAAACGATAAATGCACTAAATTATAATTGGAATTTTGGAGATGGAACCTCTTCAAAAGAAATAAATCCTACAAAAACATTTTCTGTAGAAGGCAACTACTCAGTAACTTTAACCGCAACAGGAGAAGGCGGAATTGATTCTATAACAAAGCGTGTTCTAATTAAATCCAGACCATCCACTGCTGAGTTTTCCACTTTTACAGATCCGAGAGATGGTCAAACATACAAAACAGTTAAAATTGGCAACCAATGGTGGTTTGCACAGAATTTAAATTACCAAACAAGTTATGGAAGTTTTTGCTACGATAATAACTCCGGAAATTGCGCTATTTATGGTCGTTTATATAAAAATACAGCTGCTGCATTGTATGCCTGCCCACCAGGTTGGCATCTACCAAGTGAAGCAGAATGGGAACAATTAATAAATTATTTGGGTGGTAAATTAGTTGCAGGTGGTAAAATGAAAAACACCACTGGTTGGGACAAACCTAATACTGGTGCTACAAATAGCAGTGGATTTTCAGCTCTTCCAGGCGGTTACCAAGCAATTGTCAACCATTATTTTTATGGTATTGGCACTGTTGGTGGCTGGTGGAGTTATCCGACGAAAGACCCCAGCTATTCGTCTTCTGCCTATGTTCGAACCCTAAGTTACAATAATGATTATGTTTACAGAGACGATATCGAGACTGATAGTTATAATGGTTTTTCTGTACGATGTGTCAAGAATTAATCAATTAGCCAAATGAAGTTTGAATAAAATCTCATTCGATTAAATACTTGATTTTAAATAAAACTTCAATGTATAAATCAACCTGTTCCAGCCGTTTTAGTTGAACAAACCTAAATCCAAACGGAATACTTACTAATGATTCAACAATAAATCGACTATTATCGTAAACTTTCCATTCGATACTGAATAATTTAAATATTTTGTAGATAATAAAGTACAAAATGTTATTTTTGTACCATGTTGAAACAGTTAATCTTAATTGGTTTAATTACAATTTCTTCTTCCTTGTTCGCTCAAGCAGGCTTTGATGACGACGTTCAGGACGTGGCCGTACCCGTTGATGGCGGAATTACCCTGGTTGTTGCAGGCGCGATCGCCTACGGCATCCGTAGAAACAAGCAAAAAAACAGCGGTATTTAATTGTTCCCAGTGGGCGCGCAATTGCCCAACTTAACCTACTTCTTTTTCAATTAAATTCTGAGAAATTAAAGTATAAAGTCTCAACGCTAACTTAGAATGATTAGCGTTAATTGTACTCCTAAGTTTACACTTTTTACTTTGTCAACAAACACAAGAAATGGCCCACTTCTTGCGTTCTACCTTTGTACAAGTTTAACGTACCTGAATTTTGTACCCATTAAAAAATAATAAGATGAAAAAGTTTTTAATTGCATTGGCCATAATTGTAGTAGCCTCTTCCTGTGGCTCCCAAAAAAAAGCTTGCTCCCCTGCTCGGAAAAGCTACTATCATAAAACCTTCTTGAATTTCTAAAACCCAATCATGGAATATAGAAGAATGGGGAAAACAGGCTTGCCGATGAGCGAGCTGAGTTTCGGATCATGGATAACATTCGGCAATCAAATCGATTATAAATTATCGGAATTACTCATGGATATAGCCTACGATGCCGGAGTGAATTTTTTCGACAATGCCGAAGTCTATGCCGCCGGAGAAAGCGAACGAGTAATGGGCGATATCTTATCCAAAAGAACATGGTCCCGCGATTCCTACATTCTCAGTTCCAAAGTGTTTTTTGGTGCAGGTGCCAAAGTTCCAACCCAAAAAGGATTGCATAGAAAGCACGTTGTGGAAGCGTGTAATCAAGCATTAATACGATTAAAAACCGATTATTTGGATCTATACTTTTGCCACAGACCGGATAAAGAAACACCCATCGAAGAAACTGTTTGGACCATGCACCAGTTGATTCTTCAAGGTAAAATACTATACTGGGGCACCTCCGAATGGAGCGCTCAGGAAATCATGGAAGCCCATGCAGTTGCTCAACGATACAACCTCATCGGACCTGTGGTTGAACAACCCCAATACAACATGTTGGTCAGGGAAAAAGTAGAAGTAGAATATAACCAAATCTATAAGACAACCGGCTTAGGCACCACCATCTGGAGTCCACTTGCTAGTGGCTTTTTAACAGGAAAATACAAAAACAATACGGATCCCAATGCCCGATTGAATCGCGGGGAATTAGGTTGGTTAGCCGATCGATTATTGCAAGAACAAAACCATATTATCGTAGATAATCTCTCCTCCCTTGCCGCAGATCTTGGAACTACGTTACCGAAATTGGGAGTGGCATGGTGCTTAAAAAACCCCAATGTCTCAACTGTAATACTGGGAGCCACCAAACCACAGCAATTACAAGAAACTTTGCAATCAACCGAAGTAGTTCCGTTACTTACTGCCGATGTTATGGAACAAATTGAAACCCTATTGAATAACAGACCACAACACCCGCCCTATTAAATTCATTTCCCCCTTCCCCTATAAATAGAAACCTTTATTTTTGTCGATCTTTTGAAGCAGCTGTCAAAACACAATCCCGTTCAAGTAACTAAAATCAACGTATTACTCGTTGATTGGTCTTTGGTGATTGGTAATTTCATCGAACAGGCCTTTGCAAACAGAAACAAAACCCAGCGATTAAACCGCACAATTGCCGGTTTATTCTTACTGATTTTCTCCCTGTTTACTATACCTATTCTACAAGCCGACCCTATCAAAAAGGCACTAAAAGCTATAAAGAACAATCAAAAAGAAGTAGCGCTGCAAAAATTATTATTAAGACAGCTTACCAAAGATAGCATTAATCCCGTTTTTTGGCATGCAATAGCCCTTTGCTTAGACAACGAAATAAGTAAACCCACTGCTTATGAAACCTATTTGTATAGCGTGCGATGCTGGGGTGTAGTAAAAGATCCCGATCGTATAAAAAAAATCGAAAAAAAATATAAAATTACCGCACTTAACACAGACTCGCTTTTGCAAATTGCCACCGTAGATTGGATTGCTCATCAACCCAATTTCGACCTAAACTCTGCCAGAGCTCTGCTGAAAATCCTAGAAGAAAACACCTCTTTATTAGTGGAGTTTCAAAAATTAATCATCGGCCCCATCGAAAATTGGAGTTCGGTATCGGTAAAAACACATTTAAAACTGTTGGATGTTCAAGAAGAGTATATCGATAAACTTGAATTTGATTCCATTCTCAACTCCAGAAACATCAACGCCCTGAAGAACAGAAGAGATCAGCTCGCAAATCTTCCAACTTATGCCATTACAGACAAAACCAAAGCCTTACTTAAGATGGCCCAGGATACACTCATGCAATGGGAATTTGAAGAAATGCAGGCCGAAGAAACGCTGGAAGCATTCGCCCGATTTTTAAAGAATTACCCCAATGCATCGGAGTTTCAAAAGACCTGGATAGCCCAAAAATCCGAATCCATCCGTTTCAATACCGCGCAACAATTAAATACCGTAGAATCCTACGATAATTTCCTTCAACTTTACCCCAAAAGTCAATACCGCGATAGAGCATTATTGTTAAAGCGCGCTCTTACGGTGATTCCTGTACCTGCGAAAAAAGCAAATGGAAAATTTGGCTTTGTTGATTCCGCCAATTTACAACCTTGGTTGGAGTACGAATATAAATTAGCCTACCCATTACATCGATTTAATAATCCCAATAAAATTCAAGAAAATGGAGCCACACTCATCCCAGGCTGCGCCTTAGTGATGATGGAAGATACCTTCGGACTTATTGAATTCACCTACATTACAAAAGATGGTAAACCTTTCACCAAAAACAACTACGAACTAATCCATCAATTTTCTCCCAACCTTGCATTTGTTCAGCGCGGTGGCCGATGGGGAATTCTCAATGCCCAAGGCAAAGAACTCATTCCCTGCAAATTTGAAAATCTTAGGTTTGATACTGCCCAAAAGCGAGGAGCACTCCAAATGGGTAAAACTTGGGCCTTATTTAACGAATTCGGAAAGTTAATTACAGCACCCAAATACTCCCATTTTGGATTTCAATCATCGGAAAATAACCCCAATGAATCAAACCCAAATCTCTGGGTTAAGGGAAAATGTGCAGCGGCAGTAAATGGACAGTGGGGACTAATCGATACTGCAGGAAACGCATTAACTCCGTTTGCCTACGAATCCATGAGCACTTTGCCGCATGGCAGATTTCTTGGTAAAATTAATGCCGGTTATTGCGTTTGGAGAGATAGCGCCAATTGTACAACGGAATACTCAGAAACCGTGGATTTCGGAAAACCCTATACCTTAATTCAACAAAATAATCTATGGGGAATCATTGATACCATTGGTAAAGTGATTTTGCCACCCATCTATGAAAAAGCGTTGTTAGTGGATGCTACTATTGCCTTGCTAAAAAATAAAAAGTGGACATTCTATTACTCCAAAGGGGAATTTACTTTGCCAATCAAAGGAAACATAGACGACTTTCGATTACACGGAGATGGTATCGTGTTTGCTAAACAAAAGAAAACGTGGTTAATGTATCACGCAGGTACGAGGACAATCCGCAAAATTTCAACTCCCAAACATAAGCAGTTAACCGACACCTTGCTCTTCGAATATTTCGGAAACAATGGATTTATAACCCATATCAACGGAAGGCCGTTAATCAAAGATACTTTGTCCAACATCTCGCCATTGAATAATCACGAATGGTTAGCCACCAAATCCACTGGAACAGGACTTTTGTGTATTCCCTCTATGGAATGGAGCTTACCGCCGTTGTATCAAGACGTAATTAATAGCGAATATCCCAATTTATATATCGTTCAGAAAAACAATAAATGGGGCGTAGTGAATACCTTCAACAACGAAATAATCCCCATTCAATACGATGCAATTAGCGATGGAGAGTTCCCCGGTTATTGGTTTGCACTAAAAGGCGAAACTACCCTCTGGATTGATGCAGCTGGTAGAGAAATATTGTATCCTTAAATTTCCGTTCGTAATATTGTTGGGTTATGAACAAAAAAATCATCGTTAGAACCCTATTGTCTGGCATTGTAGTATTTGTCTGGCAATTTATCAGTTGGGCAGTTTCCCCCCTGCACCAATCCTCACAAAGTCACACCCCCAAACAAGACAGCGTCATGCAATTTTTAAACAGCATGAACCTGGAAGAAGGTGGCTATTTTATGCCGATGCCAAAACCCGGCAGTTCCCCCGAAGAGTACGAAAAATTTGCTAACGAAAACGAAGGAAAACCTTGGGCACAATTAATTTATCACAAAAACAATCGCAACGATATGTCGTTGAATATGATTCGCGGCCTGTTAGTGGATCTATTACTTGTGTTTTTATTGTTCGGTTTATTGGATTTAATTCCAGCAATTTCTATCCTTCAAGGTGCTTTATACGCCTGTACCATCGGAATTATTGGATTCATATACGAGCCCTACACCCATTACATTTGGTATCAGCAACCCGGTATTTGGTCTTACTTGTTAGACGCCTTAGTACCCTATGCTATAATCGGTGCATTATACGCCAAATTCTGGCGTAAGTAATCGAATATTACCGCCGAGGACCTATCTTTGCAGGCCTTTGGCGATGGTCCCGTAGTAGAATGGATACTACGAAAGTCTCCGGAACTTTAGATCCGCGTTCGATTCGCGGCGGGACCACCAAATTATATATTTATTGTGTTCAAGGATAAATAAACTGGCTACCCTGCTCATTAGATCATATGATTTAAAAAAAGGTGGATTGCATATCAATCCAACCCATAAATATCATACACCTCCGTTGAATCGATTTTGGGATAATTGAGATTGATTTTTGAACCAAATGCCTCTTTAGATATCACGATAAATTTCAATCCCAACCTTCGCAGAGAATCTGTATACTCCGTCCGTTGTATCTTTTCATTCCAATCCGACCAACCCTTTCTGTGCGCAAAATACAGCAGGGTAGGAACCTCGTTCGAATTCACAAAAATCAAATCGGTTCGTTTTGCAAATTTATCTAAATCTTTTTCTAAGTTTTCAAATTTTGCATATTTCGGTTTAATTCGAAAATCATGCTGCCAATTTAAAATATTCTCCATCACCACCACCGTTAATATTAGATACATCCATTTCGGTTCAAATCTACTTGCAGCATAGCCAGCCACAAAGCACATCACCGGAGCAAAAGGCACTATATAGTAACTATGAATCGCAAACGTCTCGCCCGATTTTAACATCAGCAAGAAAAAAACCGAAAGACAAAGTAGCAAAACATAGATAACCAAGGGTTGCGATCTTCTGTTTTTGCAGGCAACGATGCATCCCCCAAGGAAGAGAATAAAACCCGTTATATGAAGGGAATCCAAATAGTATTTCTCTAAAACAAGTTGAAGGTTCTCCCATATTTCTACAACCCCAATGCCTATCGATTTCCCCATGAAAAAATGCTTGAGTCCATAAAAATTGGTTAAATAGGGTACCCACTTAAAATAATACCAACCCACAACAGTGATGGTTATTACATTCACCGAAATAAAGATTGTTTTAATCTTTGAGGATACGTTATTTGAGAATATAGGCACAGCGAATGCCATGAGTAGGTAGCCCATGGGTAATTTAGATAAAATGCCCAACGTGGTGAAGACAAAGTACACAAACAAGTAAACCCCATTCTGCTTTTTAATTAAATACATCAGTCCATAATACATGCCGATAAAAACCAAAGAAACCGCAAACGTATCGGGCATTATTTTTCTAGAATACGCAAACCAAATCGACCCTAATAACAACATTGCACTGCTAAATGCATGGTTGAGCGAAAAATACGTTTTAATGATTTTAAAGAAATACCAAATTCCGATGGTAGAAACAACCAAATTGATGATCCTACCGTACCAATGTTGATAACCAAAAATCTTAGCCAACAAAAAAATTAAATAATTGAGGATTGGAAACTCCATCCCTGTAATTCCTGTTTTTTCTCCACCTACATCAATCCTTGGGTATAAAAAACGATCATCGATTTCAAGATAATTTCTTGCAACCATGGTTACCGTAGTTTGCCGCCAATTGTGTGCCGCATCCAACGGGGGATTTGTAATTCCATACAAACGAATTAGGAAAAAGAAAATCAACCAAAAACGAATGTCTGTTACGTATTTATTCAATGTATGCATCACATCGCCTGTGTCTTCATAATTTAGACAAGCCCTCCAAAGAAACAAAAAATCCGCTAATTTTGAGTAGGATTAAACCCGTTTCTGAAGATATAATTTCTTTGTTTGAACCAACCAAACCACTACATAAAAGTTAAAGAAACCACTAGATGTCAACCCCGCACGAAAAAACAGCCATCAAAGCCACCTATTTTAGTATTGCGGGCAATACAATCTTAGCAATAATTAAAGGTTTGACAGGATTTTTTGGAAACTCGTATGCCTTAATTGCTGATGCTATCGAATCAACCACCGATATTTTTTCCTCTTTTTTGGTATTATTCGGACTAAAATATGCTAATCGTCCTGCAGATAAAAACCATCCTTATGGTCATGGAAGAGCAGAACCATTGATTACATTTATCGTCGTTGGCTTTCTAATTACCTCCGCATTGGTTATTGCTCATGAAAGCATTATCAATATTCAAACACCCCACGAATTACCGAAAAAATGGACCCTATGGGTCTTGATTCCTCTCATTCTTTGGAAAGAAATTTCCTTCCAATTGGTGATGAAAAAAGCCAAAGAAACCAACAGTTCATCCCTAAAAGCAGACGCATGGCATCATCGAAGTGACGCAATTACCTCCATAGCTGCCTTAATCGGGATATCTATTGCCCTATTTTTGGGAGAAGGATACGAAACGGCCGATGATTGGTCCGCTCTCTTTGCTTCTGGATTCATCCTATATAATAGCTACAAAATATTCCGTCCGGCTTTAGGTGAAATCATGGATGAACATTTATTTGATGATTTGATCATCGACATAAAAAACGTCTCTTTAACAGTGGATGGAATTATCGAAACCGAAAAATGTTTTATTCGAAAAGCCGGCATGAAGTACCATGTAGATCTTCACGCCATTGTTAATGCAGATATTTCAGTAAAGCAAGGGCACGACATCGCCCACAACTTAAAAGATACATTAAAAAATCAAATACCTCAATTAGGACATATTTTAATTCATGTAGAACCTCATGAATAAATCGTAAGAAGATTTAACTAGTTCCTATATGTTTTACTTTAAGTAACCCATTGGTTTACTGACGATAAATTGACTATCCTCTGCATTTGGTTTAATAATTAATCAACTATGTTTGTTACCAATATAAAATTACCTATGAAAAAAATCACACTTACTTTTGTTATATTCATTGCCGTTTTTAATAGCATTAACGGACAACATTTTTATACAAATATTTCCTCAGGGATACAATGGCCTACTAGTAAATCAAATTCTGGAATGTTTGGTTCTGGAAATGTAAACATCGATATTGAAAATAATTACACCTACACAACCCGCCCTATTTCTTTCGCACAGGGCAAATTACTTACATTCTCTGCTGGGTACAAAATGAAAAAACCATTGGGATTTGAAATACAATATGGTATATACAACAGTGATAAATTTACCGTTAGTTGGATAACCCCATCATCAACTTCGAACAGCACAATTTTTTCAAAAACCTGGAATATCAACCCATCCATTGTCTTTTTCGCCAATCAAAATCAATCGTCAAGCATCCTAAAAAATATGTATGGTAAAGTTGGAGCTTGTTTTGGATCTGGTACTATTTTCCGAGAAAATTCATACATCAATAAAGACGATGATATTACCAACCATTGGAATCATGAAATCCTTGTAAAGCAGCAGCTGGGAATAACCGCTGCAATAGGATATATTTATCCAATAATCAAAAATTTATCGATTAACACAGAAATTGCAATTACCTCGGCAACATTAGCAACCCGTTCATTAGTAACAACTTCATTTACTTCAAACGGAGTTGATGTTTTGAATTCTTTAGTAATGAACGAACGTGAAGTTATTTATTCTGACGATTTCACCATGAATCACAATAAAGTTGACCCGAACCAACCCTCCATGTCAAGTAAAAGTTACTATAGTTTCAATGGCATTGCTTTAAAAATTGGTTTGCAATATGCCTTTTGATGGCTTCCAACTTTATTAAAAACAATCTGCCAAAATCCGTTTCATCGAAAATACCCAAATTAAGGTATTTTCCATTACCAGTTCTTTTTCGTATTTCGTATATAATTCGTCATCGAAAAAAAGAACCTAAACCCTAAGTCAACTTCCAATTACCTCTTATTTGAATTGGAAGATAGAAAATAGTCCTTGCCTCTATGTAAGGACTATTTCAATTTTCATCGTTCCGGATTCTCTAAACTTAATTTCTAGTAAAATAAATTATAAATCATTTGCAAGATGGAGCATCTTTGTGTAATTCATTCATGCGCTTTGATGCTCTTACAGGAATCCGGGCAATAGCCGCCACCTTGGTTTTTATTTACCATAATCGAAAATACTGGCGAGCTCAATTACACCCCGAAATACTACGATTAGTAAACGAATTCCATATAGGTGTATCTTTATTTTTTGTATTAAGTGGTTTTCTAATTGCCTACACGTACTCCGCTAAACCAACCGAAAATGCCAAAAGTTACGCGAAGTACTTAGCGCTCCGTTGTGCAAGAATATTTCCGCTATATTGGTTAATAATCCTCGCACTTTATTTAGACCCCAAGTTCGCACAATTAAAACATCCGGCGTTAACAGCAAGTTTATTGCATGGATTTTCAAACCGTCTCAATTTAAATGGCCTTGCACAAGCTTGGTCGTTAAATGTTGAAATGACCTTCTACCTACTAGCTCCGTTTTTATGTTTAATGCAAAGCAAATCAATACGTTATCTGTTGTTAACTCTGGCAGGCTTATTAGTGCTGACCGTTGGTATTGGTCAACTCTTAATTCTATATAACGGTAATCCTTTGCAATTTTTCACACCCTTAAAGTTTGTATTGGGAAGTACCTTTCCAGGCAGATTTACCGAGTTCTTTGCCGGAATGATTCTAGCATCGGCCATAAAACAAAACCATTCTTGGACATTAAAAACTAACAAAACCTTGATTGGATTCATTGGCATTTTGCTTATCACCTATTCAATTGGACACTTCCAACCCGATATTTTCCATCATGGCACAGATCATCCTATCGGATGGGCATTACACACGTTTGTTTTACCCATATTCGTAGCCCTGTTATTAGCTGGACTCATCAACGAACAAACAAAACTTCAGTCCATCCTAAAAAGTAAATTATTCATTTTGTTGGGGAATGCCTCGTTCGCCTTTTACCTAATTCACATTAGTTATGTCAATATTAGACTCAGATGGTTCTATCTAGGCCCGGATAGAAACTTCTTTTTATTGTGGTTAATTAGCATACTATTGTATTTAATTGTAGAAAAAAATCTATACAATTTATGTAAAAAGTCAATAAGCAGCAGGCAAATAGACTAATTAAAACTAATAATACCTCATATTTTGCCGATCATTGATTGTTCAACAAGGAATGAACTTAATTTTACATAATCCATTTTAGGAGCAATGCTTTTCAACCAACACGCTGCACGGAAAAATCGAAATAAAACAAATTTTTTAATACTATTTTTTTGTTTTGTTGGATCGTTATTATCACAACAGCATACAATTACAAGATTCAGTCCCAAAACGGCTCTAAAAGGACAAACAGTTACTATAACCGGTACTCAATTTTCAAATATTACAGGTGTTAATTTCGGCGGAACAGCTGCTACTTCCTACACCGTAGTTAATGCAACTACGATTTCAGCGGTAGTAGGTAGTGGCAGTTCTGGAAGTATATCCATAAGCAAATCAGGGTTTTCCGATGCTTCCGCAACTGGATTCGTTCATATTGATTCGGTTGTGCAGATGTGGTCAGACTACAGTTCCTATTGGACAAGTACCGCAGGGAATAATAATGCAGTATTTCCAGATAACAATCACAACTTACTTGCCTTTAAAACAAACGGTACTGTTTACTCTACCGGAGTGAATGACGCTACATTAACATCCAATGCAGTAACTTATACAGCAAGTGACTGGAAAGCATTGCCTGTAAACAACTTAGGAGGAAGCAACACGAAGGCCGTAATTGTTTATGCCACCTATGCCGATGGAAGTGTTTCGTGCCTTAATCCAAATAAAACGATCATTGATGTACTCATTGATGGTACTAAAGGTTTAAATCTTGGTACCGGTGTTGCAAATTTCGACGCCCAAATGGAGTTCACCGTGAGCTCCATTAACTCGAACAAAATATCCGATAATATTCCTGATATTTTAATTACCCAAGTTGCCGAACCCACAAGTGCGTTATCTGATCGTTATTGGTTTACAAATTCTTCTGGCAACATAATTGGCGATACCGTTGTTGCTATTGTACAAAGCTTGCCTCAATTAGGCACTTATCGATTGGATGTCCATCAACTCACCAACTCTTCTTCTACAAATAACGATGCTATTACCAATGGTTGTTCCACAGGAACCAACACCAACAGTACAAGACCGTTGAGATTAATGGCATTGAAATTATCTGATTTTAATATTACCAGCAGCAATTATGCTAATGTAGCATTTTTAAAAATTTCACCATCAGGAATTGCCGATTATGCATTTGTTGCTTACAATGGTGAATCTTTTACAATTCCAGCTCCCACTGTTACAGCACAACCATCATCTCAAATTATTTGTACAAGTTCCTCCAATAATGTTACTTTTTCAGTAACTGCGAGTTCATCTACTACACCCACCTATCAGTGGAAGAAAAACGGAACCAATATCAATGGTGCAACCTCAAGCAGCTACACAATTACCGGTGTAACCGCTTCTGATGCTGGTGCCTATGTGTGTGAAATTTCAAATTCGGCAGGAACTATTTTGTCCGATCCGGCATACTTAAATACCTATATTTCTGTACAACCAGAAACCAAAACGGTTTGTCAAAATGCCTCTACAACCCTTTCTATTACAGCAGAAGGCAACAACCCTAAGTACCAATGGTATTCAAATTCCACCAATACCAATTCGGGAGGAACTGCCATATCAGGGGCAACCAATTCTACGTATACACCAACAACATCTACAGCGGGGAATTTCTATTATTATTGTATTGTTGAACCTAGTTCCTCAACCCCATCGTGTTCAACAGCTATAACTTCCGAGGTGGTTGTTTTAACGGTTTCGCCAACTACCGTAGGAGGAACCCTAACGGGATCCGCTGATGTATGTATTCCAACAAATTCAACTACGTTAAGTCTTTCTGGACATGTTGGATCCATACAACGGTGGGAACGATCCAGCGCTATAGCCTTTTCTAGTCCATCTACAATATCCGGTGCTAGTAGTTCTAATTTCACTGCAACTAACATCACAACAAATACCTATTACCGTGTTTTAATAAAAAGTGGTGCCTGTAATGCCGAATATTCAACGGTAGCATCTATTACACCCATTACTACATACACATGGGCGGGTACAACATCGGATGCATTTAATGTGGGATCAAATTGGGTTTTAGGTTGTGTACCTCCATCGGGTTCTAATATTTCCTTTACAGCAAATCCTTCGAATATCTGCAAAATGGTAGCCAGTTATACGTTGGGGAATATTACAATAAGTGGTTCAACTGCGAATCATATATTGGATTTAAACGGTTTTCAACTAAGTGTTCAAGGCAATTTGACATTTTCAGGGGGTAAATTAAATGTCCAAAATGCAAACTCCGTGTTATCGATGATTGGTAGTTCAACCCAAACTATACCCTCCGGTGGTTTGGTTGAAAACACCGTTTCAAATCTCACTATCAATAATAACAGTGGCGTGACTTTAGGTGGTCCTACCATTTTAACCAGGGTGCTAACTATGACTTTAGGAACCCTGAATACCAATGATCAATTAACCTTCAGATCCAACGCAACAAATACTGCAGTAATAAGTTCCGTTAACTATTCAAATGCCATCAATGGAAAGGTAATTGTTGAAAAATTCACTTCGGCCAAACGATCCTACCGATTAATCTCTCCTAGTGTAACAACAACTACTACTATCAAAGACAATTGGCAAGAAGGAGTTAACAACACCGATACTACTAATTTCAATGTAAATAACCGTAATCCAAATCCTGGTTATGGTACACACATTGCCGGCGACAAAAATGGAAATAATGGATTTGATGCAACTCAAACCGGTAACCCATCATTATTTACTTTCAGCAACGCCAACGGGACATGGTCGGCTATCAATAACACCAACATTAATACACTCTCTGCTGGCACACCTTATAGATTAATGATCCGCGGTGACCGCTCATTAAACATACATCAACCAGATAATTTCCCTACACCCACCAACACAACAATACGGGCTACCGGAACCCTGTCCACCGGTACAATAAGCATCAACGGTCTTAACAGCACTGCCTCTGCTTCCAACTTTGTTGGAAACCCCTATCAATGCATGGTTGATATGTCTTCTGTATTGAATAATTCTACGAATTTGAATAAGAATTATTACTATGCATGGGATCCCGATTTGAATTACCGTGGCGGTTATGTAACAATCAACCTTTCCAATAACTCAAATAGTCAAGGTTCCTCGGCAAACAAATATCTTCAACCGCAGCAAGCCTTCTTTGTTTCCACCTCTTCCAATCCCACAGGAACTCCTACTTTGTCGTTTTTAGAGAGTTACAAGTACACAGGAAGTACATCCACCGATAATTTTAAACAATTAAACTTAGATACCAATTTTATAGCAATCAAACTATTTGATGTAAACCGGAATGTATATACAGATGCTACAATACTGTATTTCGATCCCAATCATACGAACAATTACGACGATTACGATGCAATTAAATTGGTAAATCAAGATGAAATGATTGCTAGTAAAATTGATGGCCGAAATTTCTCCGTACAATACAGAAATATACCATCCATCATTACCGAAGAAATAGAGTTATTCATTTCTAAATATCGAGGTACGAATTATCTACTTGAAATGGAAAAAAGTGGAATGTCAAATATTGATATTGCATTGATCGATAAAATATTAAATAAATCAACAACCATCCAAGGCACAACCAAATATAATTTCTCTTGTTCTCCAGGAACATCTACTGCTGACACAAACAGATTCCTAATTCGTGTGAAATCCACTGATTTAAATAATGTCAAGAACCAAGATATAAATCTAATAAATCATCTAATATATCCTAATCCTTCGGATGGAACCCTAAATTTCTCAAAGAATGTACATACAGACGAATTAAAAGAGATCACCATATTCAATAATTTGGGCGCTGTAATTCATCACCAATTTAACCCTAAAAATACGTTTTCAATTGATTGTTCTTCTTGGTCTGCAGGCCTTTATATAATTTCTGCTCGACATGCAAACAACAACATTATGAACCAAGTTTTCATGGTGAAATAGTAGGATTTTTGTCAAGAAATTGCAAGAAATGGACAAATTCAATATCTTTTATGTCGTTTTTCTAACCTGAGACAACTATCAATCAACATTTTGTGTCTATTTTCACAACAAAATTGATGTATCTCAATTTAAAACAACAAAACCAACCATGAAAAACTTAACCCTAGGATTTCTATTTGCAGCGCTTTTTGGAATTTTTCAAAGTGCTACTGCGCAAAATACACCTCGTTTTTCAACGTCTGTAAATAACAACTGTTTAAAAACCACAGCAGAAGCATTTGGTACACTAACCAAAGATTCCTGTGCTACCGTAACTTGGTATAGCAACACTCCTGGAACAACAAGCTACACCAATATTGGCTCTGGGAATAGATTGGTTTATTCGTGGTCGAAAGCCGGCACCTATAATTTATGCGCCAAATTGGTAAATCTTTGCACCAAATTCGATACGGTAATTTGTAAAACGATTACCGTAGTTGCCTGTGATTGCAAATTAGAAGCAGACTTCACAGCCATTGGCGATTGCAAAAAAATAAGCTTCTCCAGCAAAATCAATGTTTCTGGAGCAACAATTAAATGGTTTTTTGGTGATAAAACCTACGGTTCTGGGGCTACTACTACGAAATCCTACGTAAAAGAAGGAATATACAAAGTATGCATGGTAGTGACTATTAAAGATTCTACCGGGAAAATTTGCAGCACGGAAGTATGCAAAGAAATTAAAGTATCATGCGGCAAGCCCTGCGAATTAAAGGGCGACTTTAAATTTGGAAGCGGAAGAAATGGTGAGGTTAGATTTAACGCATCCAGCAATTCAGGGTATTATTATTCGTGGGATTTTGGTGATGGCACTAAAGGAAAAGGCAAAGATCCCCTACATCGATATACAAAAGCAGGCGTTTATACCGTTTGTGTTACTATCGTAGATAAATTGGAGAAATGTAAAATCAAGATTTGTAAAAAAGTTGAAGTTGGAAACCCATGTAAATTGGTTGGGAACTTTAGCTTTAAACAAGTAAACGACTCTACGTTTAAGTTTTTAGCTTCTTCATCCTCCACCGCAACTTATTACTGGAATTGGGGAGATGGAACCACATCAACGGGAAAAGACCCTCAAAAAATCTACAAAAAGCCTGGTATTTATACAGTTTGTGTTAAAATTTACTCCACCACAAGCAAATGCTTTATTTACGTTTGCAAGAAAATCGAAGTTAAAGCACCCGTAACTAAAAAACCATGCGTTTGGCCTTCAACTTTGGCTGTTGGATTTGCCAACAAATGCAACAATTACACATTCGAACTATCTAACCTGTCCAATATCGATAGTTGCTTTACCTATCAATTATCATTATACAATATTAAAACCGGAAAAGAAGAAATTTTAGCCTATGACCGTTTGGCATCAAGCACTATTGCCGATACCGGTAAATACGCCATTATTGGAAAATTCATCAATAAATGCACCGGTTGCGATACTCAGATTTACAAGATTTTCAATGTAGAATGTAAACCTACAACCACCAAATGCAATTGGTCTAACGCTGGTTTTGGATACAGCAATAAGTGCAACAGTTACACGTTTGAAGCCAATAATCTAGGATCCGCACCTTGTTGGAAATACCAATTTAAAATTGGCAATAATGCAGGAACTTCTACGTTGTTAACCCCAGGCAGATTGGCCACTTATGAATTTAAGGAAAAAGGCTATTACAACGTATGTGCGAAGTTCTATGATTCCTGCAACAAATGCGATACTTGGGTTTGCAAAACGGTTTATGTAGACTGTGTGCCTTGCGTTGCGCAAGCAGCATTCACGGTTGACTCCGTTTCAACTACCGGCAGAATGTATGTTACAAACAAGAGTACAGGCGCTAAATCCTATTATTGGTCGTTTGGTGATTCCACCTTCAGCAAAGACAAAACTCCGGGTAAAACCTATTCTACTTCAGGCACCTACTATGTATGCTTAGTTGCCTATGACTCTTTGAGCAAATGCTCAACAGTGTACTGCACAACAGCAAAAGTGGTTAAGGGTAGAAGTCAGGCTTCCGTTTCTGAACTAGCTAATAATAATATTACCACTTACCCCAACCCTACCGATAATGGCTTCTGGATTGAGTCCAAAAACACAGATATTCAATACAGAATCATAAACGTTAATGGCAGCGTAATACAGACAGGTAAACTCAATCAACCAAAACTTTGGATATCATCCAACCATTGGGCTAACGGACTCTACTTTATTCAACTGGAAGAAAAATCCGGATTGATTAATCAGCAAAGCATCGTTATACAGCACCCATAAGTTATATTGCAATACCGTAACAAGTAATGCATCACCTACACAATTTTAAAAAATACATACTTTTTTGGGCTTTAGTAGTGGTTTCAACTGCTTCTAAAGCCCAAAATATTCCAAATTTCGATTTTTCGACTTGGGTTAAAACTTCCTCAAGTTTTTTAAATAATTGGAATTACCAAGGCATAGTTGCAAAGGACAGTATTGATCCAAACAACCTAGGTGTTACATTATTTAATGATACTAGTGGTTTAACTTCACTGTACCAAATAGGTAGAAGATTCCCTGATTATTATAATGGTGGTTTCCCCATAAACGGAACCCCAAATAATCTTAAAATTAGCTACAGAACAGACAACTTATTGTCTGATACCGCCTTGGTTATTTTTGGATGTACTCGTGGCACCGATACCATGCCTATTGTATTGCAACAATTTTATTTATTTCCAGGCCAAGGCAACAGTTCGAACCAGGCAATAGCAAACTTCGCACTACCCTATTCACACCCTGTAGCTGCATTATCAGCCGATTCGGCATTTATTATCATATACAGCAGTTTACGAAATAAAAAACCCAATGCCAGCGGTAGTATTTCGATATCCAATATCGAACTTTCAAACGCTCAAGGTACCTTTCAAGACAACAGTAATCTTCAACTTAACGAATGGTATAAAGCCACGATTGAGCATCCGCAAAATTGGACAACTTCTCACGTTTCTTATTACAATAACCGAAAAGACAATCAGGCAATTTCGTTAACGTCGAAATTCTTTGATGGCACTAAAAACGTATTAGAGTTGAAAGCACAGCCACTAAGTGTAAACAATATAAAAGACACGATCGCCGCTTGGGCACTTACAAATAACCTTCAAAATCCAAACCCAACCATCGATAAACCCGCATTTTCATTCACTGGCAAACCTGGGGCCATGCAAATAAACTGGACGGGCTTTTTAAGCAACGATGATCGTTTTACCGTCACCGTTAATTTTTTTAGAGGAGATACCATAATTGGAAGTGGTACCTTTTCAAAATCTGCATCTAATTACAATCATTCCGGTGCCATTCCTACCATCGAAAACATTGAATGGTTGCCGAACTATACGGAAATGCCTGAATCTGCAAGCGCTATGCTTTGGTTAACGGATTCATCGTTCTCTAAACAATCTACAACTTCCAGTTTCGTAAGGATATCGAAAATTACCTTTTTGCCTTTCGGATTAAATATCAAGAAAAAATATTCACGCAACCAGCTTCTAACCATTTATCCGAACCCCGTAGCAGATAAATTAATTGTTAATTCAACAGAATCGATAAAACGCATTCAATTGATTAATTCTATTGGACATGTAGTCTGGGAAGGTACACCTTTAGAGGATAATTCAATCCATATTCCCGAAGGCCTTGCAGCAGGAAATTATTGGATGAGTATTGCATTAACATCCGGTACAGTAACCAAATACTTACAGATTATTCGTTAAAACAAAACTTGTTTCGCTATCCCGTGTTCTTTATGAATGCGTAGGTTATTTCAAGAGCAGTTTTTACCCATAACATTAGAAGAGGCTTGGTCGTTTTTCTCTAATCCTAGCAATCTGAACGAGATTACTCCAGAGGATATGGTATTTAAAATCACCTCCAATCCTCCTGCAGAAATGTATCCCGGATTATTCATTACCTACAAAATCAAACCCATACTTAATATTGAGTTTGATTGGTGCACTGAAATAACTCATGTTACTGACAGAAAATTCTTTGTAGACGAACAAAGAAAGGGACCCTATGCTATTTGGCATCATGAACACCATTTCGAAGAAGTTAATGGGGGTGTGTTAATGACCGATATTTTGCATTACGACATCGGAAAAGGACCCTTAGGTTGGATCGCAGGTAAGTTATTTGTACATAAACGCGTAGAAGAAATATTCACCTACAGAACCAAAAAATTAAATACCCTTTTCCCAATTAAATAATACACAGACTCAGCTATTATTCGTTCCAAAAAGTTCGCTAATTGGCTAATCTCCATGCTATACTCCCAATAGCTAACAAACAGTTATTGGAATAAGATATTGTAGGTTGATTAAAGAAAATTGACTCTTTAGAACTTAGTTGCTTCACTTCCGCTCGAATTAGTACTTTTTTAGAAAAATTGTAATCTACATTCATAGAAAATCCTTTCAAATCTGCCGATTTAACCGAAGAAACCACAATTCTATTGTCTAAATCCTTAAAACGCTCCAACCTACACGAAACACTAAAATAATCATTGAGTTTATATTGAATAACCGCGGCATTACCCCACCATTCCTTCTCATTTACACCAACATCATCCCGCCCAAAATCAAACAATAACCAAATTTTTATTTTTTCTGTGAAACTGTAGATACCATAAATATTATGAAATATTCTACGATCCGATTTTACAGCTTGATTTAATCCGCCGTAGTATCCAGAATAATTGAAAAAAAGTTTATCTCCGGTATAACTCAATTGAGAACCCAAATGCGTCCCGTTATCATTCTGTAAACGCCACATTCGCTGCCATCCGTTTAGTTGAAGAATTGACGCAGAAAATCGTTTATGCTTACCACTCAATCTTAACCCAGCCTCGTAGTATGGTGAAAAATCCGAAACCAAACTACGTGTTAATGTTGGTTGATCCATGGATATCGCCGATTCATAACCAATATGGGACGGCATTATCCCAGCATCCAGCCAAACGGATTTGGAATTAAATAATTTCACTCCACCGTAACATTGAAAAACATTCCGAAAGCCAACAGGCTCACTCGATAAATTTTTTAAAAAGTAACTCCCCATTCCTAAACCACCCGAAAATCGGACACGATCTTCCGCATAATCCGCAGTGATAATCGCCGTATTAACGGACAATTCTCCCAATTTATGATGACTAACTAAATCATCCAAACCCATATCCGTATTCTTGTTTATCAGCAAATTCCTACCTGAATAAAAATCACCAAATAACCCAATTTTTAAATTTTTAGAAGTATCCGTCTGAGCACTTAAGGCGCTAAAAACCCCCAACCCGATGAAACTTAAGATTAAATGCATACTAAATAATCGGTAACCAATTATAGAAACAAATGTAATGATACCCCTATTTTTTCAATCTCATTCACCCTAAGAATTATAAGAAAATCTAACTTTTTGCTCCAAATCGCTCATTTACTTAAAGCATTTTGTGAATTAATACAATTTAAGGTATGGTAATTGTATATTTGAATTGACAAAAAATTGTCGATTTAAATCTACTATGAGAAAATCATTCACATTAGGTATTTTATTGTTATTTGCAACTGCTGGTTTCAAAACACAGTCAAATGCGCAAACCCTAAACTCAGCAACTGGAAATGGATTGCTAACCGAATCAAGCAAAGTGTACAATGTTACTTGGTATTCAAATAGCAATACACCCTTTGAAAAAACAGTTACCATTTCCTATTCAAGTCTTGGATCAGGGGACAAGGTAACTGTAACTGGCACTTCAACTGATACTGCTTTAAATCAGGTGAAATCTAACGTAACCGGAAGCACTTCCTTTCTTGATGTCACTCGTTGGCCTCGATTAGGTTCGTTAAACACAAGAAACCTTTGCGTTGAACCCAGCCCATCTGGAACTACTTCAGGTTCTTTCGATTTAATCTTCCGTCGTTTAGACCCATTTACCGTGGGGGGTACATTTACCAATACAGTTTACATCGATTTGGCAAATAGCAATTGTGAAATCCAGAGCGGTCAGAGAATTACACTTAAATGCACAATGATTGTGGATGAAAAAATCTACAATTTTATTTCTTTAGCTACATTCTCAGATTATGGTGATGCAAATTCTTGGAGTCCTCAACGCAGTTCGCCTTCAACTTCTGATATTTTAGTATTCGACCAAGGAAGCACTCCTTTAGATGTAAACATCAACGTACAAAATCAAACCATTAAGAGTTTCATCGTTCAACCGAATTCAAATGTAATGTTACGTGAAACAGGTTCCAATGGAACTAATGGAACTATAACTGTTGATAATGGTACATTCTTCACGCATTCCACTTCCAATTTAAAGACTACAGGTAACGATACTCTTCGATTTGAATTAAAAGGAACCACAACAGCTGATATTAATGGTAATTTAACTATGGAAACCCCTCCGGGTTCAAGCCAAGGTGGTAGATTGGTTTTCAAAGGGGGCGGAAGCGTTTACTTTGGCGGTGACGTTGATATTCAAACTAGAAATAGTTTATATATTTCCCCCAATTCATCCAATACAATTTACTTCGACGGACCTTCACAAACACTGAAAGGTGCTGGTGATTTATACATAAACGGATTAAGCAATGTAACTGTAGGAACAGGTTCTTCCTCTACTTTAAGTTTACAAAGGCCCTTGCCAATATTAGGCGTATTAACATTGTTAACTAGTGCTGGTATCACTTCATCCAGCACACCCGCTTCATCTAGTGCAGCGGATTGGAATGCTTGGGTACCCAATTTGCAAATCAAAAATAACGGCACCTACCGCGGTAGAATTGCTACTTTACCCTCTGGTGCAACCATCAGTGGTGGTAGTTATTTCGAAATGTGGAGTAACGGTATTCGTACATACAGAACCATCGCTTTCCCATTCGAGAGCCCAATGCATCTCTCTCAAATCACCGATGATTTGATTATTTCTGGAGTTTTTTCTGGTTCGAATCAAGACTCTATGGATCGCTCTTGTGGATATTGCAAAGCATCTTCCTACCAATGGAACGAAACCGATTCTCGTTGGGATAGTATCAACGCAAGCAATACTCCTACTAAAATCGACCCAGGAAAAGGATTGTTATTGTTCTTCCGTGGATTGGTTGCAAACGGCCTCGGAAACCCGAGTGCGGCTGCCAATGCAGGAAATATAGATTACAAAGGCAAATTATTCTTCGGTAGCAAAACCGTGAATTTAGCATACAATGGAACCGGTGGACTAAAAGGATACAATTTGATTGGTAACCCTTACCCTTGTCATATTGATTTCAGAAATCTAACACGTAATAACGTGGATGACAAGTTCCAAATCTATGATCCAACAACTAAAAGTTACAACGTTTGGAACAATACTACTGGTAGCGTACAAAAATCAGGAACTAGTAAGTTTACCAACGGGTCCAACGCTCACATCATCGAAATTGGAGCCTCTTTCTTTGCTATTGCTAACAACTCTAGTGCTTCCATCACCTTCGATGAAGCAGACAAAACCACCACAGGCCCCGATGCAACAGCTTTCCGAATGTTGGATAGCGGCTTAAAGTGTAACCAAGTTCGCGGTCAAATTGAATTTGTAACTGATACTATTGAATTCGCCGATCAGTTCTTTTTGGAGTGGAATGCAAATTACTCAAACGTTTCTTCGGAAGTTGACAAATACGATGTGAGTAAATTCTTCGGTGGTTATCTTGGAATCGGAACAAAAACACCAACAAACGAATGGTTAACAATGGACTATAGACCTTCTACTGGCGAAAACAAACAATCGTTCCCCTTGGAAGTAAGAACAATGGCACGTGATGCTTATAAAATCACCATGAGTTCTTGTTTGTCTAACACAGAATATACCATCAATTTGTTGGATAAAGAAACCAACACACTTACAGAGATTGGTTCTGAAGCAAGTTATGTATTCAACACTACAGACAATGACAAATTTGGTACTGACCGATTCGATGTAGTGATAGAATCAAAAGCTAATTCTGTTAAAACAATAAAATCAAATACTTGGGTAGTATATCCTAACCCAAATAAATCAGGTATCGTAAATATTGCAACTACAAGCACTGAAAAAATCAAAACAATCGAAGTAGTTGACATTCACGGTAAAGTGGTACAAACCATCAATAAGCCTTCAACCAATAATTTCGAATTATTGAAGACGATTTCCAATGGAACTTACTTTGTAAGAATCATTTCAGACAAGGCAGCGGTAAGCAACACTCTTATCATCAATCGTTAATTCAACACAATTCATAGGAAAGGCCGTCCCAAGGGGCGGCCTTTTTTTATGCATATCACTTTATATCCTCATAAAACTCTATGTAGTATCTTCGTGGTAATGTCTATTCAAGATTTAATCTGCGATTTCCTGACCCACAAACTGCAAATTACCGGCTTGCATCATACCTGGGTTATTTCCCTGCAGAAGTTAATTCTAGCAGCTGCATTAGCAATACTTGTCTATTTGGTTGACTGGACTTCAAGAAAAATAATTCTCAATCTGGTGCGAGTTTGGGCAGAACGCCGCGGAAATGCTTACGCCTCAATTTTCGTGGAACGCAGAGTATTCAAACATATCGCTCACATTGCACCTGCACTTATGGTTAAGTTTGGTACAACCGTTTTATTCAACCACTATGAACCCGGAATTCGAATTCTTCAACATGCAGCCGATATTTATATAATTTTTGCCGTTGTCTTTTTCTTTCAGGCACTTATCGTTTGCACAAAAACTATTCTGTTAGAAAATCCAGACTATCGCGATAAACCAATAGGCAGCTATAGTCAACTTCTTAATATCATTAATTATTTCTTTGGTGCATTATTCACAGTATCCGAGTTAACAGGTCAATCTATGTGGGCACTTCTAACCGCAGCAGGTGCATTATCGGCCATTATTTTACTCGTATTTAAAGATACCATTACAGGTCTCGTAGCGTCCATTCAAATCTCTTCAAACGATATTATACGAATTGGTGATTCGATAGAAGTTCCTAAATATGGTGCGGATGGCGAAGTAATAGAAATCACACTAACAACCATTAAAGTTAGAAATGGAGATAATACAATAACCACCATTCCAACATCTGCTCCCATTACCGATTCATTCCGAAATTGGCGAGGAATGGAGGAATCCGGATTCAAACGTATCAAACGATCAACCAACCTGAAAATTACCTCCGTTTCGTTTTTAACTACAGAAATAATCGAAAAAATACAAACACTACCCTTACCCTTTAAAGACCTTAATAATCTGCAACATAACCCCACTATCACTAATCTTACAGTGTATCGAACCTACCTGCTGCAATATTTAAAAACCCATCCCAAAATAAGCGCAAAAAAACCCTGCTCCGTAAACCTCTTGCCTACTACGGATAAAGGTGTTCCCATTGAAATCTATTGTTTCACAAAAGAAAAGGATTGGCCAGGACACGATGAACTATTGTCTGAAATCACAGAACATATCATTGCGTCTGTCGAATATTTTGGCTTGGAAATCCACGAAAGCCCTTCGGCGGCAAAACCTATTAAATCCTAAATTACATTTGTACGATGCTCATTAGAATTCCTCGTTGGTTAATACTTTCACTCTCCGCCTTTTTCCTGAGTCAAGGCTCAAAGATGAGCGAAACATTATTTGAATATGCAAAGAACTTAGAAATTTTTAGTGAGCTTTATAAAGAACTGGGAACCAATTACGTAGATGAAGTAGAGCCCGGAAAATTGATGAAAACGGGCATCGATGCTATGTTAAAATCCTTGGATCCTTACACGGTATATTTTTCCGAATACCAAGCCGAGGAAGCCCTGATGGATAGGCAAGGTCAATATGGAGGTGTGGGTTGTAGAACCATTATCCGAAACAACTACCCTGTGGTTGTAGAAATTATGGAAGGATATGCATTTAATAAAGCGGGCATACAGATAGGCGATATCATAACTCAATACAACGGAAACGATTTAAAGGGAAAATCAACCGATGAATTAATGGTACTCATGCGAGGAGCCCCCAATTCTTCATTTACAGTCACCATTCAACGTCAAGGTAAAACCCTAAACAAAACGGTTACACGAATGGTAATTAAAACCAGCAGTGTATCATTCAATAAATTACTATCCAATGATATTGCTTACATAAAACTGGAAGAATTCGACCAATCCGCAGCGGCTGAAATAGAAAAATCACTAAAAGAAATGATGTCCAAAACTACCCTGAAAGGAGTGGTTTTAGACTTACGAGATAATGGAGGGGGATTGTTAGATCAAGCAGTAAAAATTGTTGGTCTATTTGTAGGCGAAAACCAGTTGGTAGTGAATTTAAAAGGCCAGAATCCTCAAGGACCCAAAAACTGGATAACACCGAATAAAGCTATACTGCCTAATACCCCATTGGTAGTACTTATAAATGAGCGTTCCGCTTCCGCTTCCGAAGTAGTGAGTGGCAGTTTACAAGATTTAGATCGTGCCGTAATCATGGGTCAAACTAGTTTTGGAAAAGGCTTAGTTCAGAATTATATTTCTCTCCCCTATCGAACCCAAATAAAAATTACCACGGCCAAGTATTATACTCCAAGCGGCCGATGCATTCAACGATTAAACTATGACCAAAAAGACGAACAAGGGAACGCCACTACCAAATCAGCTAATCAAAAACTACAATTTAAAACCAGAAATGGTAGAGTTGTACTCGATGGTGGTGGAATAGACCCCGATATTCAAACCGATGCATTTCAAGGATCTGAAATACTCAAATGGTTAAATCAACATTATATTTTGTTTGATTGGTGCAACCAATGGGCATTAACAAAAACAGACACAACCAATTTTACAGTTAATGCCGCAGAATGGCAACAGTTTATATCGTTTGCCGCTAAGCAATCCACATTAGTTATGGCCGAAAATTGGAAGAAAAGTTTAGGGAAATCAGAAATCTACCCTTCCCAATTAAAACCCTTCGAAACGATTGAAATAAAAAACAACATTGTTAAAGACTTGGAAGCCAATAAGTCGTCCATTCAATACAAACTTATCTCAGAAATTATGCAGCGTAAGCTATCCAGAACTAGCTACTTGCAACAATATCTGAATCTTGATTCTGAGCTAAAACAAGCCCAAGATCTATTACTTAACCCCGACAAATACAATAAAATTTTAAAGCCGTAACCATTCAATGCAAATAATCATCCTATTTCTCATTGGCTCGCTGGGTGGTTTATTGGCAGGTCTACTTGGGGTAGGCGGAGGACTTATTTTCATTCCCGTAATTGAACATTATTTAAAACCCTACCACCTATCCTCCACCGAAAATGTAAAATACATTTTGGCTAATTCCATTGCCATTGTTTTTGCTTCTGGGTTGTCCGGAATCTATCGACAAATAAAAATGGGGTCCTGGCAATGGAAAGCAAGTTTACTGATAGGTATTCCAGGTGCAATTGCCTCGTTTCTCACCACCTTTGCAATAAAACATGGAACTTGGTATCAAAAATCAGATTTCCAATGGGTTTTTCTTGGATTTTTACTCATTTCCATCGCCAATATGATTTGGGGGAAGTCAAAAAACTCCAGTGAAATTGACCTAGAAATACCATCGCAAATTGACCCGTGGAAAACAATTAGCATTGGAATTTTCGCAGGAATTACCGTTTCTTTATCCGGACTGGGTGGAGGGATGGTTATGGTACCCCTGTTTCGTATTCTATTAAATAAACCGATGAAGGAGGCCACCGCACTTTCATTGTCCATTGTCCCAATGTTAGCCATTGCCAGCTTAGCCAATTATATAAACTCTCAACCAACAGAAATTATTGGCAATTGTAACAGTGCTTCTGAAAATCCATGGCAGTTAGGGTATCTCTATTTCCCTATTATTCTACCCATGATTCTCGCAACTATAGTAACCACTTCTTTTGCACAGAAAAATGCGAAATACGTGCCCGTTCTATGGCTTAGAATTATATTTGCATTACTTTCTGCTACTATTTTCATTAAAACCCTTATCGAAATTTATCAATCATGAATAAACAATTGATTTTTAGTGCATTAACATTTTTGTCGATCGCACACTCCTATGGTCAAAAACTACCCAAAAAGGAGATTAGCGAAATCAAATTAAAACAACATATTCAATTTTTAGCTGCCGATGCTTTAGAAGGCCGACTTACAGGTTCTGCCGGTGAAAAAATCAGCGCCGATTATATTGAAAAAGAATTCAAAGCCGCCGGACTTCAACCCGTGCAAATTGAAGAAAATACCAACCCATCGTTCCAACACTCTTTTCCGTTTGTTCGATTACGAATCACAACCAATAAAACCAAATTTGGAATTGTTGGAGGGCCCGATATGCCCGGAATTAACGCAGGCTCCATGGTGCAGTTTAAAGTTTTCGAAGAATTTTACCCCTTGCCTCAATCAGCATCCAACGATTCAGTTACCGCTGATTTTGTGGATTGTGGATATGGATTAATCCATGAGGCTTCCGGAAGAAACGACTTTGCCGATTACCCTGATTTATCGGGTAAAATTTGTGTTATGCGATTAGGGTACATGAACGAAGCCAGTGAACCGAATAATCCGTTAAAAGATGTGGCCGATATTCAAACCAAAATCAACCACGCTTTAAGCAGAAATGCAAGAGGCATCGTATTTATCAATGGATTTAATATTAACTTAAAAAATATACCGACAGGAAAACTAAATCGGACCGACAAACCCTTATCCATCCCTATCTACTATTACAAAACAGATAAACCTTTGCCACCCAGAATGCAACTTATGATGGTTTCTAGAGTTGCTTCTCCTACGGTAAATGCAGTGAATGTAATGGGATTTCGCAATAACCATAAAAAACATACCATTATCATTTGTGCACACCACGATCATATTGGTTTTAACGAGTACGATAATAGCAGGTATACCGGTCCCAAGGCTATCCATAATGGAGCCGATGACAATGCTTCGGGTGTTGCCGCCATGCTAGAACTTGCCAGAACACTTAAAGGTAAAAAATTCAAGAAATTCAACTACTTATTTATCGCCTTTAGTGGCGAAGAAATGGGACTTTTAGGATCTAAATATTTTGTTAATCATGCCCCAATATTCCTCTCTGGCAAGGTAGACTCTACCAAGTTTTCAAGCAAAGAAACTGCCCCTAATCCCAAACTAGCCCAAGTGAATTATGTCCTAAATATTGATATGTTGGGTAGGCTGGATTCTACCAAACGCGTACTTGCAATTAATGGTATTGGCACCTCTCCACAATTCCCAAAAACAGTAAAATCGCTAAAACTGGACACAACTAAAATTAGAATCACCACCACAGAAAGTGGCAATGGACCCTCTGACCACGCCTCTTTCTACTTAGAAAATATTCCCGTAGTACATTTCTTTACCGGACAGCATGATGATTACCACAAACCCTCGGACGATGAAGAAAAAATCAACTATTCAGGTATGAAAGTTTCTTTGGATGCCATTCAGCAATTTATTGCCGTAAATAACAAAGTAAAAAAATTACCCTTCACCAAAACCAAGGATCAAACAGCCGGGAGAATGAAATTTAAAGTGTCTTTGGGAGTAATGCCCGATTATACTTGGTCTGGAAAAGGCATGCGTATCGATGGGGCAAGCGACGGAAAACCTGCGCAAAAAGCAGGCCTGCAAAAGGGAGATGTGATTACCAAAGTAGGAACATTCTCTATCAATTCCATTGAAGATTATATGAATGCTTTGGGGAAATTAGAACCCGGTACCGCCATCAACGTTGAAATTCAACGAAACAATCAAACACTAAGTTTACCAATCCAACTATAATACTTCAACCTTGCCCTAATGAAAATTGTTGACCATATTAAAAGCGCTAATAAAACCCTTTTCTCGTTCGAAATATTACCACCCCTAAAAGGGGCAGGTATTAAAAGTCTATTTGAAGGAATTGATCCTCTCATGGAATTCAATCCCTCATTTATCGATGTTACCTATCATCGAGAAGATTACGTATTAAAAAAACGTCAAGACGGTAGTTATGATCGAATATCAACGCGAAAAAGACCAGGTACAGTAGCCATCTGTGCTGCATTGCAAAACCATTACAAAGTAGATGCTGTACCCCATTTGATTTGCGGAGGGTTCACTAAGGAAGATACCGAAAACGCCCTGATCGAATTGAATTTCTTGGGAATAGACAACATCTTAGCATTACGCGGCGATGCCAGAAAAGGAGATACACATTTCGAACCGGAAAAAGGGGGAAACAAAAACGCACTAGACCTAATTCACCAAATAAAAAACATGAACGCAGGTATTTATTTGGATGAAGAAATTACCAATTCAGCAGAATCAAATTTCTGCATTGGCGCGGCTTGCTACCCCGAAAAACATGCCGATGCTCCAAACATCGAATCGGACATGAAATACCTCAAAAGAAAAGTGGAAGCAGGTGCTGAATTTTTAGTCACCCAAATGTTCTTTAATAATCAAGAATATTTCGATTTTGTAGACAAATGCAGATCTATGGGTATCAACATTCCCATTATTCCGGGAATTAAACCCATTACTACCCGCAAACAAGTGTATACATTGCCAAAGATTTTCCATATCGATATACCTGTTGAATTAACTCAAGAAATTGAAAATTGTAAAGACGATAAAGACATTGCCAACATCGGAACTCAATGGGCTATTCAGCAATGCAAAGAACTTATTGAAAAAGGAGCACCGGTATTGCATTTCTATACCATGGGTAAAAGTACCCAAACAAAAAAAATCTGTGAAGCCATCTTCTAAACCGAGCTTATGAAAGGTACGGTAACCAAGTCCACCGGCAGCTGGTATCAAGTTACAGATACCGAAGGCCGGCAATGGAACGCTCGTACTCGAGGGAAATTACGACTTACCGATACCGACACTTCCAACCCCGTGGCAGTGGGAGATGAGGTTTTAATGAAAGAAGATTTTAATTATGCCGACACCGCTACCATTATCGATATTAGTCCAAGGAAAAATTATATCATTCGAAAATCAAATAAATTAAGTTCTAAACGACAGATATTGGCGGCCAATTTAGATGCTGCCGTATTGGTGGCTTCCCTGGTTTCACCGCGCACTTCACTGGGGTTTATCGATAGATTTTTATTGTGTGGCGAAGCATTTCATATCCCTACTTGGGTGTTTTTCAACAAAATGGACTTACTATCCGAACAACAACAGTTGGATATAACGGCAGAAATAAAAAGCATATATAAAAATGCTAATGTTCATTTATATTTTGGTTCCGTAGCACAAAATCTAGGATTAGACCCGCTTCGAAATTTGTTAATTGGAAAACGAATATTATTGGCCGGTCATTCTGGAGTAGGAAAATCTACACTTCTTAATAAACTGTTTCCTGAGGCCAATGCGCGCGTAGGTAGCATCTCCAAAACCCATGAAAAAGGTAAACATACCACAACATTTGCCGAAATGTTTCGTTTACCCAATAATACCGAAATTATTGATACCCCAGGTATCAGAGATTTTGGCGTAGTAGACATGGAACAACACGAAATCGCTCAATATTTTCCTGAATTTCGATCAAAATTAAACGATTGTAAATTCAATAATTGCACGCATATTCACGAACCAGGGTGCGCCGTTTTGGATAGTGTAGAATCTGAAAATATTCATCCGGCTCGCTACCATTCCTACCTCAGTATTTACCACAATGAAGATATTTTTGAATAACTTGAAATCAAAAACCTTCATACAATCGCTGTTGCTATTGTTATTAATATCAACTGTAAGCGGCTGCGTTAAAGAACGATTTTTTGCTAAACCTACCGAATTAACCTTTGGCGCCGATACTATTTGGTTTGATACTGTTTTTACCCGTGACCCAAATTCTCAGTATCCAATTAGCGTAACTCGAATTACTACCATAAAAAACAAAGAGAAACTGCCGGTTAAAGCAAATTTCGACTTACGCGGAGGCAGTAATTCTCCATTCAGAATCAATGTAAACGGCTTTTCAGGCACCCAATTATCGGATATCGAAATTCTTCCGGGAGATTCATTATTTGTATTTATTCAATGCAAGCTAACTGCAAATAATCAAACGCTACCTATCCTGGTTTTAGATTCCTTAATTGCAACAGTGAATGGTGCGAATAGCAAACTATTATTAGCTGCCTATGGGTGGGATGCCCATTACATGCGTAGACCCATTATTACTGCCAATACTACTTGGGACGATAACTCCAAGCCCTACGTCATTATCGATACCATGTACGTTGCCAATGGGTCTAAATTAACCATTAAACCAGGAGTTCAGATATACGCATCCGCCTACACGCCCATGTATATTGCCGGCACCCTTTCGATAGAAGGGACATCGGACCAACGGGTAACCATTCGAGGTGATAAACCAACATTCATACCCAGTATCCTACCAAATCAATGGACCGGCATTCACTTTTTAAAAGGAAGTAGTAATAATAAGATTCTATACGCCGATATTACTAACGCATCCGTGGGGGTGCGTGTAGATTCTTTTACTGTACCAAGCAATCCGGTAGTAATACTTGAAAATACGCGTATCCAGTATTGCGGACAAATTTGCTTATTGGGAATCACGGGGGCAATTGAAGCTACTAATTGTTTATTTGCCGATGCCGGAAGTTACACTTTCCTTGGATTTTTAGGGGGCAACTATTCATTTAATCATTGCACATTCGCGGAATATTCAGGATTTACAGGCAGACAAAATGGTAGTTTTGGATTTACAAACACCCAAAGAGATGGATTAGGAAATTTGATCGGCTTTGAGAACCTAAACCTCGCGGTATACAATTCTATAATCTATGGTTATAACAAAGAAGAAATTCAGTTTGATCAAACCACCAAAGCAGATTTTACCTTAGAAATAAATAACAATATTATTCGCTCTCAAAATCCACAATCCATTTTGGGGTTGGGAAATATCTTCAATCAAACACCAAAATTCAAACAAGCCAATCAAGGCGAATATGCCCTTGACACTTTATCGCCGGCCTACAGCAAAGGCATATTGTATAAAAAACCGGTTCCCGTTGATATTTTAGGTAATTCTAGGAAACCAACCCCGGATTTAGGTTGTTTCGAAAGAAAACAGTAACTAAATGATGTTTTAACGCCTCTACTTGTTATCGGTTGCATTTACTTATTAACTAATTATTTATCAATCACTTAATTCTTAACCGATTCGTTTTCATTTATTCCATACTCTACACGTTCCATCTTGCTCACTTCCTTCTGGCTTTGAAAAAAGTTCGCATTATTTCAGCACAGGCCTCTTCCAACACCCCCGACTTCAACTCCGTTTTTCCCAATAAACCGGAACTCGTTTTATTAAATCCAAATTTGGGTTCATTTGCTCCCCATACTACGGTTCCTAATCGAGCCCATTGAATAGCCCCAGCACACATCGTACAAGGCTCAATGGTAACATACAACGTACACTCATCCAAATACTTTGAATTTAAGTAATCACTGGCAGCAGTGATGGCCAACATCTCGGCATGTGCAGTTACATCTTTTAGTCGTTCCGTTTGATTATACCCTTTCCCAATAATCTTATTATTATGAACTACTACAGCCCCAATGGGAACCTCTCCCTCTTCGGAAGCTTGAATGGCCAAATCCAACGCTTTCCCCATAAAATACTCGTGACTAAAAACTTCCTCTAACATTTAATATTATTATTACCGCAAACCTACATTTTTTCAGGAACTTTGTTACTTAATCATGCGAATCGGAATTGTATGCTATCCAACCTTTGGAGGTAGTGGAGTGTTGGCCACAGAACTCGGCAAAGCGTTAGCCACTAAAAATCATGAAATTCATTTCATTAGCTACAATCAACCGGCTCGACTTGATACATTTACCGAAAATATTTATTACCACGAAGTATTCATCGCTAAGTATCCTTTATTTGAGCACACCCCCTACGAAACCGCTCTAGCGGGTAAAATGGTTGACATCGTGAAATCAGCCAAATTGGATGTTTTACATGTTCATTACGCCATTCCACACGCTTCTGCAGCCCTTATGGCAAAACAGATTTTAGCCGAAATGAATATCCATATACCGGTTGTGACTACTTTACACGGAACAGATATAACATTGGTTGGCCGAGAAATCACCTACGAACCCGTCGTAAGTTGGAGTATAAATAACTCAGACGCCGTAACCGCAGTATCGCAAAACCTCAAAGAAGACACGATAAAACACTTTCATATTCGAAAAGAAATTGACGTAATACCAAATTTTATTGATTTTAATCGATTCAATAAAAAACCTCGCGAACATTTCAAACAAATGATCGCACCCAACGATGAAAAAATCATCATACATACTTCTAACTTCAGAAAAGTTAAACGAATTGAAGATGTTATTCGAGTGTTTCAACAAATCCAAAAAGAAGTACCCTCCAAATTAGTTCTTATTGGTGATGGCCCCGAACGCTCCAACATTGAAAAAACTTGCCGTGAGTTAAATGTATGTCAATGGGTTACATTTCTAGGAAAACAAGAGGCAATTGAGGAAATTCTATCGATCGGCGATTTATTCCTTCTTCCCTCCGAGTCTGAGAGTTTTGGTCTAGCTGCATTAGAAGCCATGGCATGTGAGGTACCCGTAGTAAGTTCCAATGCCGGAGGTATCCCAGAAGTAAATATCCATGGCAAAACCGGTTTTCTAGCCGATGTAGGAGATGTTAAAAGTATGGCACAATTCTCCATAGATCTTCTTAAAAATAAAGACTTACACGAGCAATTTAGAAAAAACGCCTTGAAACAAGCCCACAGCTTTGATCTGCAAGAGATTTTAATCCAATACGAATCTATTTACAATAGAGTGATTAAATAAGTACCACAAACTTATTCCATCAATTCCGCCAACTCCAACCAACGCATTCCTTTTTCATCCAATAAAGCACTTATTGTTTGTAGTCTATCGCCAATCGCCGAAATACGTTCATAATCCGAAACCAACTTCTGCAACTCCTCCGAAAGTACTACCTTTTCCTCTTCTAAATCAGCAATTTCTTTCTCTAATTGCTCAAACTCAAATTTCTCTTTAAACGATAATTTACGTTTTACGATAGACGTTGAATTTAATTCGGCTTTTGAAATATTGTTAACTACCTCCGATGTTGAAATCTCCGAATTATTATTATTCGATATTTCGTTTGATTCAACTCGCCCATTTCCTGTAACAGCCTGTTCCTGTCTTGCTTCCTCCAATTCTTGCCATTCTCTGTAATCGCTGTAGTTTCCTGGAAAATCTCGTATTATTCCATTACCCTCAAAAATGAAGCAGTGATCCACAACTTTATCCATAAAATATCGATCGTGACTCACAATCAATAAACAACCACCGTATCCCATTAAAAAATCTTCCAATACACCCAGCGTCTCAATATCTAAATCATTAGTTGGTTCATCTAAAATTAAAAAATTGGGCGCCTTCATTAAAATCGTTAATAGATACAAACGTCTCCGCTCACCACCGCTTAATTTCACAACATAGTCCCATTGCTTATCGTAATGAAAGCCAAACTGCAACAACAATTGAGATGCAGTAAGTTTTAATCCACCCTCCATCATGATATAATCAGCTACATCACGCACCACATCAATCACCTTTTTTCCCTCCTCCAAACGCATTCCCTTCTGGCTATAATATCCAAAAATCATGGTATCTCCATGTACAATTTTACCCTCGTCCTGCTTCTCCAAACCCATAATCATATTCAGAAACGTAGATTTCCCAATACCATTTTTGCCAACAATTCCTACCTTTTCCCCGCGCTTAAATACATAACTAAAATCGTCTACCAAGAGCAAATCGCCAAACGACTTTTTCAAATGATGCATCTCCAAAATCTTTGCCCCCATGCGTTCCATACGCATTTTGATATTCACCTCTTTTTTGGTAGTGACCGACCTAACTTTCGATTCTAAATCATCAAAAGCTTCAACTCTACTTTTACTTTTTGTAGTTCGCGCTTTGGGCATTCTGCGCACCCATTCCAGTTCTCGTCGATAAAGATTTTTATCTTTTTCCAATTCACTAGCGGCCACCATTTCTCTATGAGCCTTATTTTCAACAAAATAGCTATAATTCCCCTTGTATGTATACAATTTACCTCGATCGATTTCCAAAATCCGATCGCAAACCCGATCTAAAAAATATCGGTCGTGAGTAACCAATAACAATGTCAGATCTTTTTGAGATAAATATCCCTCCAACCACTCAATCATGGCTAAATCCAAGTGGTTGGTTGGTTCATCCATAATCAATAAATCCGGTTGGGATAGTAACACTTGGGCAAGTGCAACGCGTTTCCTCTGACCACCACTTAGACTACCTGCAATTTGATCAAAATCATGAATCTGCAATTGCGTTAACACCTGCTTAACCTTGTGCTCGTAATCCCAGGCATCCAACTCATTCATCAGCGTCATGGCTCTATCCAATGCCGCATTGGTTGCGTCATTCTGAACTTTTTCGTGTTCCACAACCGACTTCTCATAGGCTTTAACTGCATCGGCTACAGCTCCAGATTCCTTAAGTATATTTTCAATGATCGTTAAACCATCGTTTAACACGGGATCTTGCGATAGAAATCCAACACGAATATCCTTGCGAATAATCGCGACCCCACTATCCGGTGTTTCTTTTTTTGCTAAAATTTGAAGCAAAGTACTTTTGCCCTGACCATTTCCTGCCACCAATGCCACCTTTTCCCCTTGTTGTATACCAAACGAAATGCCGTCTAACACAGGCTTATCGTGCCATGTTTTTTTTACTTGCTCTACCGATATATAATTCATAAAAATACCTAAACTCCAATAATTTTTGCCTTGCAAAACTAACCCCTCAAGCACCAACAATTTCTGTTATTTTAGCAGAATAATGAATTATCGGCATTTTATTCTCTTTGCGCTAGTATCTATCTCTCAAATAAGCGACTTAATTGCACAAAAGTATGCGGACCAAGTCACCGTAACCGCTAAAGTTGCAGAAGCACCCCAACATTTACCCTACAATTTTATTGGAACATTTACGGGAAAAATGGAAACGATGAAATTGAATAAACCTAACCCTCAATTTAATGCAAACATGCAATTGAGTATTTATCCTACTTCTTTCGACGCGATAAAATCAACCAACTTAACTCCAAAAAATCGCTATAAATCACCGTATTTGCCCAATAACAGTATTTATCAATTCACCCTAATCTATACGGTAAATGGAATTAAAGAATTTAGAAATTATACCATCCATGTAATCGATAGTGCTAAAGGCACCGGCTTTTTGGATGAACAAAACGGAATTTTAATTCCATATAGTATTCATAACAACAAACTCATTGTTCACTTCAATTTAAAACCATACAACTACAATACTATCAAGGTGTACACCTTTAGCAAACACCTGGTAAACGAGGAAACTTATTCCGGTTCTAATTTTTTCCAATCGGGCGATACAACGATACAAAATTTTAACCCCCATGATCCCCAAACCCCAACATCAGACGACGTTCCATTAGTTTCTTGTAATATTCTAAGCACTTACCAATCGGCCAATCTAATTCGCGAAACAGAACCCACTGTTACCCAAGGAAAACTGCATCAATACGGTTACTTTCCATCCAAATACACCAACCCACACAGGGTGGCCGTTTGGGTTCCTGATAACTATCAGCCTTTCAGCAATACCCCTGTCATCTACATGCACGATGGTCAAATGCTGTTTGATTCCGGCAGTACATGGAATCACCAAGAATGGGGTGTAGACGAATTACTTTCGGCCCGAAATAAAAAAGCTATTGTTGTAGGGATCTGGAACGATGGGGTCAATCGATCGGGCGATTACTTTCCGCAAGAGGTTTGGGAAAATCACCTAACGGAAGCCGATAAAGATTCGATAATTAAGGTAACTAAAGGACTGGTACCCTTATTTGGATCGGCGAGTAAAGCCAACTCCGATAATTACCTAAATTTCCTAGTAAAGGAACTTAAACCATTTATAGACACCATGTACAGACCTGCAACCAACCCAGAAAACACCCTAATTGCTGGAGCAAGCATGGGCGGATTGATATCTTGGTATGCACTGTGCGAATACCCAGAAGTTTTTGGAAGTGCCATTTGTTTATCTACGCATTGGCCGGGTACATCCCATTTAAAATATCCAAACACACCCAAAGCATTCGAAAATTACCTGTCAAAGAAATTACCTTCGTCTACAACTCACAAATTTTTCTTTGCCCATGGAACCGGATACTTAGATTCTTTATATGTAGAGCCACAAAAAAGAATAGACCTATTAATGAAGAAAAAGGGTTATACCCAAAATAAAAACTGGAAAACCGTAGTTTACATTGGAGCCGATCACAAAGAATCAGAATGGCAAAAACAAATGGTAGACGCACTGAATTTTGTACTTCCGGAAACCAAAAAATCGAAAAAATAACAGTTATTTAAGCAACTACTTTTTTAGAAAAATAAAATTTCTCACTTGCCAATAGTAATTTCATGGAACTACTCGAGTGGTAACATATGAACTACCTAATGCTGAGCTATAAATTGAAAGAATTAGAGTAAATTAGAATCTACCCTAAGAAAAGCCGTTTAAAGATTACTTCTTACTACTTCGAAAAGCACGTTCGTAAGATTCAATCCACTGTTGAACCGTAATCTTCGTCGCCAACTCACCAATTAATGAAAACGGTATATCCTCAGGTTTTTTAAATCGAATACATCCCTTTCCCATATCTAATTTCTTCGAACTGTAATTGGGCCATTCCGAAACAAACCAATCCAAAACGGCATTTTTTCCATGTTGATCCTGAGCATATAACCCCATGTGGTGAAGAGAAATGTGATTCTTCTTCGCTGCAAAACTGATAAATGGAAGAGGTTGTTTAGGATCGCAATGGTAACCATTAGGATATAAGCTGTGTGGAACTGCAAAAGACACCATTCCATAACTAATACATGGGATAAAACCTACTGGTAGGTTTGTAGATATTGCTCGATACAATTCCTGCAAACAAGAAATTCTATCCTCGTCATTTTTATTGATTAAATCGTTTATGTCCGATGGAATATTTGTCATTTTATCAAACTATTTTAAATACAAAAAATTGAGCCGACAAACAAACCTCACACTTGCAAAATTCCCGGATGGAAAGTCTCTACCGGCGCATGATTCGCAGCTTCTATACCCATCGATATCCATGTTCTTGTCTCCATAGGATTAATAATTGCATCAACCCATAATCTTGCAGCAGCATAATACGGAGTGGTCTGATTTTCATAACGTTGAGTAATCTTATCCAATAATGCCTGTTCTGCTTCGGGTGAAATTTCCTCGCCTTTGCTTTTTAAACTTGCTTTTTCGATTTGCAACAATGTCTTTGCCGCCTGCTCGCCGCCCATTACCGCTATCTTAGCTCCTGGCCACGCTACTATTAATCGAGGATCATACGCCTTTCCGCACATGGCATAATTACCCGCTCCGTAACTGTTACCCATGATAATGGTAAATTTCGGCACCGTGGAATTGCTTTGTGCCATAACCATTTTTGCACCGTCCTTAATGATTCCACCCTGCTCACTTCTACTGCCAACCATGAAGCCGGTCACATCCTGCAAGAAAACTAAGGGTATTTTCTTCTGATTGCAATTCATAATAAATCGGGCCGCCTTATCGGCACTGTCACTGTAAATAACTCCGCCAAATTGCATTTCACCCTTTTTGCTTTTTACCATCTCACGGTTATTTGCAACAATACCTACCGCCCAACCATCGATTCGTGCATAGCCGCATAAAATTGATCTACCATATCCCTCTTTGTATTGTTCAAATTCGCTATTATCCACCAATCGCTCAATAATCTCAATGGACTTATAAGGTTTTGTTCTTTCCGATGGTAATAATCCCCAAATTTCTTCCATGTTCTTGGTTGGTAGAACCGGTTTTACACGATCAAATCCAGCTTCTTCATACTTGCCAATTTTATTCATGATATAACGGATCCTACTTAAACAGGCCTGATCTGTTGGAAATTTATCATCAATTACACCCGAAATTTCACTTTGAGTTACTGCACCTCCTAAAGTTTCGTTATCAATATCCTCACCGATAGCAGCCTTCACCAAATAACTACCTGCTAAAAATATACTTCCTGTACCTTCAACAATCAATGCCTCATCGCTCATAATAGGCAAATAAGCACCACCCGCAACACAACTTCCCATCACAGCAGCAATTTGGGTAATACCCATTGCACTCATTTTTGCATTGTTGCGAAACATTCTTCCGAAGTGTTCCTTATCGGCAAAAATCTCGTCCTGCATTGGTAAAAACACACCTGCACTATCCACCAAGTAAATAATCGGCAACCGATTCTCCATGGCTATCTCCTGGGCTCTTAGATTTTTCTTTCCCGTAATAGGAAACCATGCACCCGCTTTCACTGTAGCGTCGTTTGCAACAATGACACATTGCCTACCTTCAACATAACCAATTCCAGCCACAACACCTCCCGCCGGACATCCCCCTTGTTCTGCATACATATCATACCCCGCAAATGCACCAATTTCTATCCATTTACTGTCCTTGTCTCTAAGAAAATCAATCCTCTCCCTAGCAAGAAGTTTTCCCTTTTCCTTCTGCTTGGCCGCAGCCTTGGCACCACCTCCCTGAGCAATCTTATCCAAACGAGCTTTCACCAAATCCCATTCCTGCTTGTTCAAATCCTCGTTTTTATTAAATTGAATATCGGTATTGGACATAGCCTCAAATTTACGAATAAACCCAACCACTTTCCTTGAATCCCAAACATACGCTCTTTAAATAAGCCATTTTCTTAGACAAAAACCAATAAAATTATTAAAAGCAACACCCCTGAAAACACAAATATTTCTTTCCGATTTTGAATCACTTCCAAAGCGAGTTTATAGTCATTTTCAAATAAAACAAGGAAAATCAATATTTTTATACTACCTTTGCAGCGCTTAATTCTTTAGAGCGATTTCTAGCGGCATGCAAGTGCATGTCACACAAATGCGGAACCCGGCTCAAAAGTCTTTCGCATTATTACTAAAAAATGAGTACATTTCAAGACTTAGGGCTGATTAAGCCCCTGTTAGCTGCTATTGAAAAGCAAGGCTACCAAAACCCCACGCCCATCCAAGTTCAGGCCATGCCTGTAATCCTTCAACACCGCGATTTGTTTGCTACCGCTCCAACAGGAACTGGAAAAACAGCAGCTTTTGCTATTCCTATCCTCCAGAGTATCATTCAAAATCCACAAAAGAAAACCCACGCCTTAATCTTAGCTCCAACCCGAGAGTTGGCACACCAGATTTCGGATAACTTTAAAAAATATGCTAACGGTACAAATTTAAAAATGGCCTTAGTCTATGGTGGTGTTTCTCAAATGCGTCAAGTAGATGAAATTCGCCGCAATCCACAAATTATAATCGCCACCCCTGGTAGATTGTTGGATCTAATTGAACAAGGTTATATCGATCTTTCCGCTATTCAAACCTTCGTATTAGACGAGTGCGATAGAATGTTAGATATGGGATTCATTAACGATATACGTGAAATCGGCAACCTTATCAAAACAGAGAATCTACAAACTTTATTATTCTCAGCTACTGCGTCTTCAGAAATTAGAAGATTAGCAGCCGATATGTTGAAAGATCCAGCCTCTATCGATATCGCGCCGGAAAGTCATCAAAAACCAAAAATCGTTCAGCAAGTTTATCCCGTTGATAAATCCAACAAATACAAACTCCTTAAAGATATTTTGGAAAGTTGGGAAATTGATTCCATGTTGATTTTTACCAAAACAAAACATGGTGCCGATCGTTTAGTGAATTACCTAAACAAAGACAATTTCTTCTCAGTAGCAATCCACGGTGATAAAAGCCAAAGAGAAAGAACCAAAAACCTAGAATTATTTAAACGCGGCAAAGCACAGCTATTAGTAGCTACCGATGTTGCTGCCCGCGGTGTAGATATCAAAGAATTAAACTATGTCTTAAACTACGATATGGCCCTAGACACCGATACCCATACTCACCGTATTGGTAGAACAGGTAGAGCTGGCGCCGAAGGTACCGCATTATCGTTTTGCGATGATCAAGAAGCTAGATTTTTACGAGATATCCTGAAAGAACATGGACAAGATTCAATGACCATGATGAATCACGATTACTTTATCGAAATTCCATGGCAAAAACACCCACGTAGAAATGAATCTTCTGGTAGAAGTTCAAATTCTCGGTTCTCCAATCGCGGAAGTAACGAAGGTAGACAATTCGAAAATAGAAAATTCGAAAACAAAAACACCGATTCAAGAGGTTCGGAAAATAGAAGTTCTGACAATAGAAATTCAGACAGATCATACAACAAATCCAATAGACCCAATCGTTTTGGAGATCACCAAGGATTTGGAAAAAACAAATCGGAAAGAAATAGTCGTGAATTCCGTGGAACTGAGATGAACCAATTGTCTAAGCCTAAGAACTATGATAAGAATTTCGACCAAGTTGAATTTATTATCATGGATGAATTAACAAAAGAAAGAAGTTCAGATAGACCTTCTAACTCCGATTCTAAATTCAATAATGGAAATAGATTTGGCGATCGTTCAAGAAACGACAGAGGTAATTCTCGTGATTCTAGAGGTTCTTTTGGTGGAAATAGAAACAATGACAGCAGACCTTCTCGCGGCAATAATGGTGGTCAAAATTTAGATCCCGCTGCCAGAAATGAAGTATTCGGCAAACCTAGAAGAAATGAAAATGGCGGTGGCTTTGGAAGAAATTCAAATTCCGAAGGTAGCCGTGGAAGAGATGCAAATGGAACCAGAGGATTCGGAGCGTCAAGCAGCAGCGACAGACCAAAACGAAGTTTCGGCGGTGGCAATTCCTATGGGGGTCAATCTTCGTTTGGTGGTAATTCTAATAGCGGTAATAAACGCAGAAAAAACCCAGCTGGACACAAGAATAAATTCAAAGCAAGTTCTTTTTAATTAAATGAATTTCTAAAAAAAGGCCTTCTTTTGTTAAGAAGGCCTTTTTTGTTTTATTGCAGCGTTAAGCAAATGTGCTAAGCTGTATTTAATTATTTAAAAGTAATATTGTAGAATACAAATGTCCACCCTAATTACTGACTGGATGATTAATCTCACTTTCGCTTGTATTCCTTACAACCAACAACGGAACAAATAGGACACTCTAACTCATTATGTCCACGCGCTGGACAATATTGTCTTCCAAAAAAAATAATCTGCAAATGCGCTTTGTTCCATAATTCCTTCGGAAATAACTTCTTCAAATCGTGTTCTGTTTGTTCTACATTTTTTCCATTGGTTAAACCCCAACGAGTGCCTAATCGATGTATATGGGTGTCTACTGGAAAAGCAGGAACACCAAAAGCCTGACTCATCACAACAGAAGCTGTTTTATGTCCAACTCCAGGCAACTCTTCCAACGCTTCAAAAGTTTGGGGCACTTCGCCCTTATATTTATCCAATAAAATCTGTGAAAGATTCCAAATAGCTTTACTCTTAGCCGGTGACAAGCCACAAGGTTTAATTATCTCCCTTATTTCTTCAATCGATAATTGAACCATTGCCTGCGGAGTATCCGCCTTCGAAAATAATAACGGCGTAATCTGATTTACTCGCTCATCGGTACATTGGGCCGATAATAACACAGCAATTAATAATGTGTAAGCACTGTAATGATCCAGAGGTATGGGAGTCTCTGGGTATAATCGCTCCAAAGTTCCAATAATAAACTGCGCTTTTTCCTTCTTTTTCATCAAAATAATTGATAATAATACTTGTCTTCAGCTAGGCTATACAAACTCAATATAGTGCGTATTTCTTCACCATAATACGGCTTACCAACCATCATGGAACACTCTTTTTCCAACACCAACTCCTGGGTTTGCTGCCGTTGAACTACCACCGATTCCACAATACCTTTTTGAATTCTCCACATCCAGAGAATATCTCCTAAATCGGGAGTACTAATTTGCTTTGTCACTGAAAAACTAGGTGAGTAACCAAATATCCAAGAATCAAGTGCAAACTTGCTTATTCTTAGTTGATCAATTCGCTCGTGTTCATCATCAAATAAGCCTTCAAACTTTGTTCCGTATATTACTTCAAACCCCGCTTTTAAATCGGACAACACACAATCCATATCTAAGTATTTCGGAAAATGATCACCCAGATTGGTTACGTTGGAACGATTACTTTTTACAGCCTTATCTATGTATGTTCCAGTGGGATGCAACGTTCCTCCTAAAGCATTTAAATTAGCGTTAAACAGCAAGGTTCCATGATGCAAAACTCTTTTACCTTGTTGAAAGATGTGTTGAGCATTTCCGCTTATTTTATCAGAACCAAACAATAAATCATGTCGTACCGAATAATTGGTCTCTATACCCATGCCCTGTAAAACAGTTCTAACAGGCTCCAAAAATTGCTTATAATCAACCGCCTTATCTAAACTATCTCCAATGGGCTGTATAAAGGTAAAATTCACATTACCCATATCGTGAAACACCGTACCACCACCCGAAATTCTGCGTGCGGGAGCAATTCCGTTTCGCCTGCAATAATCAACATTAATCTCGGCACATATATTTTGGTGCTTACCGCAAACCACTGCTTTCTCACTTCTCCATAGGATCAATAGACTTTTCTCAGTCTCGTGCAAGAAGAATGCTTCTGCAGCTAAATTATAGTACACATCGAGACTGTTTAGTTCAATCAGTCTCATGCATTAGGAATTAGTTTTCCGATTGCGCTTTAACTCAAAATTCTGTCCCAAATACACCTTCCTTACCAATTCATCGCCTGCCAAATCTTCCGCCGTTCCCTGCTTCAATAATTTACCCTCAAACAACAAGTAAGCCCTATCGGTTATCGATAGTGTCTCCTGTACATTGTGATCGGTGATTAGAATACCTATATTCTTTTCTTTTAATTTCCAAACAATTTGCTGAATATCCTCTACTGCAATTGGATCAACACCTGCAAATGGTTCATCCAATAAAATAAACTTGGGATCGGTTGCAAGCGCTCTGGCTATCTCCGTTCTGCGTCGCTCTCCCCCAGAAAGAACCTTTCCTAAATTGGTTCTCACCTTACCAAGCCCAAATTCAGCAATCAATTGCTCCAATTTTTCCTTTTGCTGAACTTTAGATAACCGAGTAGTTTCTAAAATTGCTTGGATGTTATCCTCAACACTCAATTCCCTAAATACCGATGCCTCTTGCGGCAAATACCCTACACCGGATTGAGCTCGTTTGTACATCGGCCAACGGGTTATTTCATCACCTTCTAAATAAATACCTCCCTCATCGGGCTGAACCAACCCAACAAACATATAAAAAGTAGTGGTCTTTCCTGCACCATTTGGACCCAACAGTCCTACGATTTCACCTTGATTTACCTCAACCGATACATCATTTACAACGCGCTTTGCGCCATATTGCTTTACAAGATGCGTGGATTGAAGTTTCACAAATGCAAAGATATTAATTTATTAACCCGATTTAAGACACAATTAAAAACAAAAAAGGCGGTATCGCGCCGCTACAACCTATTGTCCTTGCTGCCTTCCGGCCCTGGGGAATTGAACAGGGAGCTGGCCGTACCGCCACTGCAAAAATAGGCAACTAAGCGCTATTTTCTACTAAACAATTCAAAAAATAGTGGAAATATCCAACTACAAACCTACCAATTGATCAATGATGCTATCAGCCGAAATTCCTTCAGCTTCCGCCTTGAAATTTCTAACAATTCTGTGCCTCAATACCCACCGTGATACCGCAGCCACATCCTCATAATCAACAGAAAATTTGCCCCGCATCAGCGCCTTGCATTTTGCTGCCAATATTAAATTCTGTCCCGCACGAGGTCCAGCACCAAATGAAATATATTTCTTAGTTACCTCTGGAGCAATGGCCTCTGAAGGTCGAGTTTTATGCACCAATCTAACCGTCATCTCAAATACATTGTGTGGAACTGGCACTTCTCGCACCAACTTCTGAAAACGTAGGATATCCGCAGTATCCAAAATCGCTTCAGACTTCCCAGTTGTTGAGCCTGTAGTCTGTTTTAAAATCGAAACTTCCTCGTCAAACTTCGGATAATTCAGATTAACCTGAAACATAAATCGATCCAATTGGGCTTCCGGAAGTGGATATGTACCCTCTTGTTCAATAGGATTTTGTGTAGCAAGTACAAAAAAGGGCTCGTCTAAATTATATTCTTTTCCCGCTGCCGTTACCTGCCTCTCTTGCATCGCCTCCAGCAAAGCTGCTTGGGTTTTAGGCGGAGTTCTGTTTATCTCATCGGCCAAAACAACATTGGTGAAAATTGGGCCTTTGATAAACACGAATTTTCGAGAATCATCCAAAATTTCACTACCAATGATATCCGAAGGCATTAAATCTGGTGTAAACTGTATCCTACGAAAATCCAAATGCATGGATTGAGACAACGTTTTAACCAGCAATGTCTTGGCTAAGCCAGGAACACCTACCATCAAAACATGACCATGACAAAATATTGCCGTAATTAAAGCATCAACAACCTCATCTTGCCCAACAACTACTTTTGCAATTTCCTGTTTTAAGGACTGCGTTTTTACTGTGAATTCTTTGGCTAACTGAACTATATCCTGATTATCCATTGTCCCATTTCTTAATAAAATCACATTCCAAATTCCGCATATTTATACGTATATAAGTTTTTTTGCGGTATTTATCTACCCAAGCTTCAATGGCCTTTTGCTTCTTATCCATATCCGCCTCCATCTGTATTCTAGAATAATCTTGAACCAAATTAGCAACGTGAGGCGCTGTAAAAGACTTTAGATATAACATACGATATACCTGCCTACCGTCCGGGGTAAATGTAATCGTTGGACGAGTGAATTCACCCGGTTTCAACTTATCTAACTCCTTTTTTACATCCGATGGCAATTGTTCAAACGTCAATTTTTGCAAACCCGTCATTTCATCGGTAAAAAATCCGCAATTAGCCCTGTTTCCATAATCCTGACCTAAATTAGGGAATGTGCTGCTATATTTTTTTACGGCATTACACCAATTATCGGTGCTCAATTCCATCAACTGGTAGGCACTATCAATTTTCGACATTGCCTTAGCAAAATCTTCACTGGTATTTTCAGGTCGAATAAGGATGTGCGCCGCAATTACTCGCTCCCCCTTTCGTTTAATCAATTTAACTATATGAAAACCAAAACCCGTTTCAAAGACTTGACTTATACTGTCAGGCTTCAATTTATACGCAATACGTTCAAACTGAGGCACCATTTCCCCACGGCCAAACTCCGGTAAAACACCTCCATTGCTTTTGGTACCGTCCATGCTATATGCACGCGCTAATTTTTCAAAACTCTCACCCTTTAAAATACGCTTTCTAAGAGACTCCAATTGGGATTTTGCGAACTCCTTCGCCTCGTCCGATATTGGAGGCTCAACCAACAATTGGGCTACCTCCACTTCGGCAGGAATAATTGGCAGGCTGTCCTGAGGTATTTTTTCGTAAAATTGACTTACCTCCTTCGGTGTGATTTTAATGTTTGCGGTAATAGTCCGTTCCATTTCTTTGGACAGCATCTGATTGCGCATCATAGGCCGAATTTCAGCTTTGTACTCACCAATACTCTTACCTAAATATTTTTCTAAATCACTAATTGACCCAGCCTGTCTTTGGAAATAACGCAACCTATTTTCTATTTCAGCCTCTACTCGATCATCCTCTAACGGCAAACTGTCAATCTCCGCCTGAGACAACATCAATTTTTCAATGATCAGTCGCTCTAATAAAAAACAAAACTGCTTTTGGGAATCAGGTAAAGCAACACCACGAGAAAGTTGCATTTTCTCTGTTTCAAATTCACTATACAAGATTACCTTATTACCAACTATGGCTACAACCCCATCGGCAAACTGTGGAGGCATGGCTACCGTAGATTTTTGAACTACTTGAGCCTTTATTCCAACAACTGCTTGGAATAGAATAAGAGCAACAAAATATTTTCTTATTAATCGCATTATTTTCCAACCAACTCAGTGGTAACTTGTTGTAAGTAATTCGAATTAATATCGGTCTTAAAACGAGTTTTTAATGCTGCTAACCAATCTTTCTCTAACTTTTCTTGATACTTACTACTAACCGGTCCGCGAGTTTCATCCAATGATTTGTCCATGGCCGGTAAAAAAGCTTTGTTTTTAAAGACCACAAACTGATTACCTATCAATCCAACGGAATAGATTCCTGGTTTTGCAAACGTTGGTTTTGCATTATTCTCGATATCATTAAAAACCGTTAACAACGCGGCCGATGGTTTAAACAAGAAAGAATCCGAACGCTCGTATTTGCCAATTTTATATGAAAAATCTAAGGCACTTGCCTTGGTATTAAATCTGCGAATACTATCCAAGGCGATACCCTTTTTCAATTGCTTTATTACGGTCTTTGCCATCTTTTCATCCTTACAGAAATAAAACTCACCATCTACCCTGTTACCCCAACGATACACGCCTTTTTGTGATGCAAAAAAATCAGCTAAACCTGCAGAATCCGTATTGGCTCGCATCCAAACAACCTCCTGCATTCTGTTAAACATCAAAATTCCTTCCCGATATTCTTGGTAGATATCTCTAAAATCAGCATTAAAATATTCTAGATTCTTATCTTGATACTCAATTACTAATTTGCTTATATATTCATTTAATAATGCATCCACCGCTTCGGCTACCGATCCACCATGAGCGCGATTATTCTTTTCAATATAATCTACAAAATCAGAAACCTCGTACTCTTCGAAGATGGCTATTTTGTCACCAGATGCAGCTTTTGATGCTTCCAATTTAAATAATTGCAAGCTTTGTAATTCGTACTTCGTTGCCTTTTTTGTCTTTCCACTGCCGGTTACAACGTCAATGACTTTCGGTAGTTTATTAGCATCAAACTTACCCTTCAAAAAATTTGTATCTAAATACACTTTTAATGCAGAAACAGCCAAAGCATTCAGGGTGAAATTATTAGCCAACTTTATCTTAGATACCAAAGAATCTACCGAAACCTTAGATCTTGAATCTTTTTGAACTTCATTCTTCAAGTAGTTTTTCATTTGGTCATAACTACCCAATGGTTTAACAGACATTCTTTGCAAAATATGCCAACCTCCATTGGTTCTAAACGGCTTGCTTATGTCACCATCTTTCGCTAGAGCAAAACCCTGATCTACCCAATTTTGCTTATCAACATCTCCCAAAAACTGAGTTACACGTACGAAATCTAACGCTCCGTTGTTGTATCTGCTTGAATAATCCTCACTGTAGTTTTGAGCCATACTTGGGAAAGTCTCAGCACCGCTGATTATCTTATTATAAATATCATCGATTCTCTTTTTAGCCTCTGCTTCCGAACCTTCCTCTTTACCATTCACCCGAATCATGATATGATTCATCTTGATATCGCCTCTATTCAAACGCTTATCTTCAACGCGTAAAATATGATATCCGAAATCGGTTTTAAATACCGTGGAAATTCCTCCAACCGGAGTATTATAAGCATAGTTTTCAAATTCATATACTACCTGCATTGCCGTCATATACCCTAAACTACCACCCGCATTGCTAGAACCTGGGTCTTCACTTTCCTGCTTAGCCAAATCGGCAAAATTTTGAGCCGATGGATTCCGCATCAACTTGCGATAAATTCCGTCTATTCTATCTTTGGCAGCTTTATGCTTTTGTTCATTATCATCAGGCGAAGCCAAGATCAAAATGTGTGAAACTTTCACCTCATACTTCAAGCGTTCATAAGCCTCTTTAATCAAAGCATCCGTAACATTTCTATCATAAAGGAAATTCTTAGCCAGCTGATCCCGATACATTCCCAATTCTTTTAAATAAGCTTTATTCGTATCCAAACCCGCTAATTTAGCATCCAATACCTTCATTTTGAACTTAATATATAAATCCAAATGTTCCTGAATATCTGCTTCCGTAGCTGGCTTTTGGCGCAAATTAGCATTCTTTAAAAACTGCCGTTTGAACTCATCGGCATAAACGGTAATATTCTTGCCAGATGCATCCTTTATTGTAAAAATAGACTTTTCCGAATCTGGCATCGCCGCCAATAGATCATTTACCGGGGCGGCCAAAACCGGTCGTTCTTTGTCCACTTCTATGTGATTGTCAATCTTTTTAGCTTTTGACACATTACTACCACCTTGTCCAAACGCCGAAAACGCAGTAGTTAAAACAAACAACGAAACCAAATATCTTTTCATAACTTATTAATCGATTATTAAACGTTCAAAAATACAAAAATCAATAGCAACTTACTGCTGTCTGCTATCTTGAATAATTTTCCAAAGTGCATCTTTCAATTCAACCAATCCTTGTTGAGCAACCGCACTGATAAACATTAAATCCACTCCGTCCAATTGTTTTCTGATTTCTTGTTTTAATTCATCGTCTAAGAAATCACTTTTACTTATTACCACTAAGCGCTTTTTAAACAACATTTCAGGGTTGAACTTTTCCAACTCAGCTTGCAAGGTTTCATATTCTTTCCGGTAATCATCGCTATCCGCCGGAATTAAAAACAACAAACATGCATTTCGTTCAATGTGCTTTAAAAAACGATGACCCAATCCCCTTCCTTCACTTGCTCCTTCTATAATTCCAGGAATATCGGCAACAACAAAACTTCTAAAATCTCGGTACTCAACTACTCCTAAGTTAGGCACTAACGTAGTGAAAGGATAATCGGCAATTTCGGGTTTTGCTGCCGTAATCACACTCAACAAAGTACTTTTTCCGGCGTTGGGAAAACCTACCAAACCAACATCAGCAAGTACCTTCAATTCCAAAATAAACCATCCCTCAATTCCCGGTTCACCAGGTTGTGCATATTGAGGCGCCTGATTGGTACTGGTAGCAAAATGTACATTACCCAAACCGCCTCTACCCCCAGGTATCATCACCTTTTTCTCACCGTCCTCTGTAATTTCAAATAATATTTCACCGGTTTCCGCATCTTTGGCCACCGTTCCCAATGGCACATCCAAAATAATACTTTCCCCCGATCTTCCAGTAGAACGATTTTCACTTCCGCCCACACCATCACCAGCAAATACATGCTTGCGGTATTTTAAGTGCAACAACGTCCACAACTGCGAATTCCCTTGCAAAATAATGTCTCCACCCTTACCTCCATCGCCTCCATCTGGTCCCCCACGGGGATTTAATTTAGTTCGATTATAATGTCTGCTACCTGCACCTCCTTTGCCACTTCGACAAAAAATCTTAACATAATCTATGAAATTACTATCTGGCATGAAGTGCAAAGGTCGGTAAAAACCACGCATCTTGCTTATTTTCGCAGTTCAAATCCAAATGTCCGCGCAATATACTTTTCAGGAAATCGAAAAAAAGTGGCAAGATCACTGGCGTAAAATCGAATTATACAAAACCGAAATTAACCCCAATAAGCCCAAATACTACGTTTTAGACATGTTCCCCTATCCCTCCGGATCTGGTTTACACGTGGGGCATCCCCTGGGTTATATCGCCTCAGATATCGTTGCGCGCTACAAACGATTAAACAACTTCAATGTTCTGCATCCCATGGGATACGATGCTTTTGGTTTACCTGCAGAGCAATATGCCATCCAAACAGGTCAGCATCCCGCAGTAACTACCGAACAAAATATAAAGCGTTTTCGCGAACAATTGGATATCATGGGATTCTGTTACGATTGGGACAGACAAGTAAAAACCTGCGATCCAAATTATTACAAGTTCACACAATGGATTTTTGGATTGTTTTTCACCCATTGGTACGATAAATCAGCTCAAAAAGCACAACCTATCGAACAACTTATCCATCATTTTGAGAAATTCGGTAGCGCCTCCATCCATGCCCATTGCTCTAAACATAATCCGTTCACTGCTGAACAATGGTTAACGCTAAACCTCGTTGAAAAATCCGAAATTTTAAACCATTACCGATTAGCCTTTGTAGACGAAACCACCGTAAACTGGTGTGCCGAAATGGGTACCGTTTTGGCCAATGAAGAAGTAGTAAATGGGGTTTCCGAAAGAGGGGGATATCCCGTGATTCGAAAAAAAATGAAACAATGGAGTTTGCGTATTACCGCGTATGCAGACCGATTGTTAAGTGGATTAGATAAGCTGCAGTGGTCCGATGCAATTAAAGAAATTCAACGCAACTGGATCGGTAAAAGTCAAGGTGCCGAAATTAGTTTCTCGATTCAAAATTCAGAAAACACTATTACCGTTTTCACCACCAGACCCGATACAATCTACGGTGCAACTTTTATGGTTGTGGCACCGGAAATTGAAGGATTAATCGACTTCTGCTCGCCTGAACAAATTGAATCGGTTACCGCCTATGCAGAAAAAGCAAAAAATCGTTCCGAAATAGAGCGCATGGCAGACACCTCAAAAACCGGTGTATTTACAGGCTCCTACGCAATCAATCCGTTCAATAAACAACCCATACCCATTTGGGTGAGCGATTACGTGCTTGCCGGATATGGAACGGGAGCAATCATGGCAGTCCCTGCCCACGATGAGAGGGATTTTGCCTTTGCTTCAACCTTTAATTTGCCGATAATTCCAGTTATAAAACCATTAAACGGAGAATTATCGTTACCACTCACCGAAGCCTTTTCTACCAAAGATGGTATTTGTATAAACAGCGAAATACTCAATAACCTAACTGTTAAAGAGGCCATAGCCAAAGCAATCTCCGTTATTGAAGAAAATCATTGGGGAATCGCCAAAATCAACTACAAATTGCGCGAAGCTGGATTTGGTAGACAACGCTATTGGGGGGAACCATTTCCAATTATTTTTGACGAAACCAACATTCCTCATCTCATTCAAGATCTCCCAGTTGTACTACCAAAAGTAGAATCATACAAGCCCACTGGTACCGGAGAATCACCACTGGCAGCAGTTTCAGAATGGGTAAATACCCCCAACGGTAAACGAGAAACAGATACCATGCCCGGATGGGCCGGATCTTCTTGGTACTTCTTGCGCTACCTCGACCCAAATAACACCCAAGAATTTGCTTCCAAATCCGCATTAGAATATTGGAAACAAGTAGACCTTTACGTTGGTGGAAGCGAACACGCTACGGGTCATTTGTTGTACAGTAGGTTTTGGACAAAATTCTTATTCGATCTTAACTTAATATCTTGGGATGAACCTTTCACTAAGTTAGTAAATCAGGGTATGATTATGGGTGAGGATGGACAAAAAATGTCGAAGCGTTGGGGAAATGTAGTTAATCCAGATGATGTTTGCGCTGCCTATGGCGCAGATACATTGCGTTTGTATGAAATGTTTCTAGGGCCATTAACAGATTCAAAACCTTGGAACACCCACGGAATTGAAGGAGTTAGCAGATTCTTAGGTAAATTCTGGAGACTATTTCATAACGGAGATGCATTTGAGGTCAACAACGAAAATCCTACACCCGAAGAAATTAAAATACTGCATAAAACGATCAAGAAAATTACAGAAGATATTGAAAATATGAGTTTCAATACCTCCGTTTCCGCATTTATGGTGGCAACCAACGAGTTGGGCACGCTAAAATGTAAAAAACAACAAATACTTCAACCCTTACTTATTCTTTTGGCGCCATTTGCACCCCATATAAGTGAAGAGTTATGGAGTAAACTTGGACATTCCAGCAGTGTTCATAATCAGTCTTGGCCTACATACAATCCAGAATATCTGGTAGAAAATAGTTTTAATTACCCTATCAGTGTTAATGGTAAAACCCGACATACCATGGAATTTTCGTTACAAGCTTCCGAAGATGAAATTCGTGAAGCGGTATTAAACCACGAAACAATCCGAAAATGGACAGAAGAAAAGGAAATTAAAAAGTTTATCCTAGTTAAAGGCCGAATTATTAATGTTGTGGTTTAAGCGCGTCTCGCAAAAATTTCAACGCAAATCCCATCTGATTTTCTACCGTCTTAACAGAAATATCCATTAATTCAGCTATCTCTTTGTGAGATAGTTCATGAACTCTACTCAATAGAAAAACTTGCCTGCATCGCGTGGGTAGTTTATCTACAAAATACTGAACCTTGTCCCGCGTTTCGGCAAATTGCATATTGTCCAATCCCGTTGTTAGACTCCCAGCCAAGGGAATCTCTTCACTCATCGTTTCGAAAGGCGATTTATTGCTCCGAATTTTATTTAATGATCTATTCTTTACAGACCTGAATAAATAACTTTTTATCCCTAACTCTTCTTTTAACTCTGTTTGCTTATCCCAAATATTGATAAAAATATCATTTACCACCTCTTCCGCATCTTCCACATTTCCGATGATGGAAATAGCAAAATGCAGCATACCCGTTCGGTATTTGCGAAATAATTGCTCAAATTTATCTTGAAAGGATTCCAATTAGATTACTTCTATTGACCGTGCAAATTAAACATAGTGTAGTTCACAAAACCAAACTATAATAATTAATTACCCAAATCACCCAAGAACTGCAAGTGCATTAATCGCAATTCTTCATGGGAAAATTCTCCTGAAAAATGATCAACGGCCTCATCAAAGTCCAATTCTTCCGTATTTTTGAAATAATCTATAATCTCCTCTTGCAATTCATCCTCTAAAAATTGATCTAAGAAATATTTAAGATTCAACCTAGAACCTCCATTTACTATTTGTTCTAGCTCTACCATAAGTTCCTCAAAACCAATACCTAACTGTTTTGCAATATCGGGTAAATCAACTTTTTTGTCTATGTTCAAAATGATACTTACTCGTTTTGCCGATTTTTCAGCAGTTCCTTTCAATACGATATCTTGTGGACGCTCAATATCATTTTCAGCAACATACGAAGCAATGTAATCCACAAAGGGCTCACCAAATTTTACAGCTTTATTTTTCCCAACTCCATTAATATTAGAAAGCTCCTCCATGGTAATCGGATATTTGGTTGCCATATCTTCCAAACTTGGATCTTGAAAAATTACGTAAGGCGGTAGACCTTTTTCTTTAGCTACTCTGCGACGTAAGTCCTTAAGATGATTGAATAATACATCGTCGCAAATACTTTCCGCTTTGAAATTATCAAAATCCTCATCGTTAACACTTTCAAATTCCACATCAACAGCCATTTCCATAGGAATTGGTTCCAATAAATAGGATTCGCCTACCTCAGACATACTGATAAGACCGTACTTTTCGATATTCTTATTCAAGAATCCATGAACTAAGGCCATCCGCATTAAACTTTTCCAGAATAATTTGTCCTTATCCTTCCCAAAACCAAATGCGGGTAAAAGATCATGACCGTAATCTTTAACACTATCCGATCTCTTTCCAATGATATAATTCACCAAATGTGTTAATGGGAATTCCCCCTTTAACGCCTGAATCGCACGCAACGCCCCTGCCATTTCACGAGTAACATCTTGCTTCGGTTTGGGTGAAGCACAATTATCACACATTTTATTACAATCTTGTTCGGCAAAAGACTCTCCAAAATAATGTAACAATAATTTTCTTCTGCAATGACTGCTTTCAGCAAATGCCGCAGTTTCTGCTATTAACAAACTACCAATTTCTTGCTCAGCAACCGGTTTGTCTTTCATAAATTTCTCTAGTTTCTCGATGTCACTAGGGTTATAAAACAACAAGCAATCACCTTGCAAACCATCCCTGCCAGCTCGACCAGTTTCCTGATAAAATCCTTCTAAACTCTTTGGCACATCGTAATGAATTACAAATCGAACATCGGGTTTATCAATACCCATTCCAAATGCTATCGTTGCAACAATAACATGACAATCCTCCATTAAGAATGCGTCTTGATGTTGCGCTCTAACCTTGGAATCCAAACCTGCATGATATGCCAAGGCTTTAATTCCATTCATGGTTAACATTTCCGATATTTCCTCCACCTTCTTCCTAGATAAACAATAGATGATTCCGGATTTATTGGACCTGTTTTTGATGAAAGAAATTATCTCTTTATGAACGATATCTTTTCTTCCCTTCGGTCTAACTTGATAAAATAAATTAGAACGATTAAACGAACTTTTATAAACACAAGCATCCAACATCCCTAAGTTCTTTTGAACATCTTGCTGTACCTTAGGAGTTGCGGTTGCGGTTAACGCCATCAAGGGAACATCGTCAATGGCCTTTACCATTTGCTTTATACGCCGATATTCAGGTCGAAAATCGTGTCCCCATTCAGAAATACAATGCGCCTCGTCTACTGCAACAAACGAAATTTTTATTCGCTTCAACAAATCAATCGTTTCATCCTTTTTTAAGGTTTCCGGAGCTACATACAACAGCTTAGTATCCCCACTTAAAATATCTTGAGTAACTTGATTTAACTCACCTTTACTCAATGAACTATTAAGAAAATGTGCCAGCGAACTGCGATTGGCAAAACCTCGTATGTTATCTACCTGGTTCTTCATCAATGCTATCAGGGGTGAAATCACTATCGCTGTGCCTTCCATCATTACCGCTGGTAACTGGTAACACATACTCTTGCCAGCCCCGGTTGGCATGATTACAAAACAATCCTCGCCTCTAAGAACACTGTTAACAACATCTTCCTGATTACCTTTAAAACCATCAAATCCAAAAAACTCTTTTAAAACTTTCCTAGGTTCGTAAACCCGTTCCGCTACTTGCTGACTCATTTAATTTTTCTACCTTAATTGATAATTACTTAACCGTTGTTAAAGTGATGTGTGAAATTAATATAAATTTAATGATTCTACTAAGGCCATTATTAAAAAACATCGACTAACGATTGTTTTTTGGTTATTTTGCAAAAAAAACTCAACAAAGTGAGCGAAAACCTATCCCAGTCTATCCGGAAATTTGGCAAACAAACCATTGAAAATGAATTGTTTTCGCTACAAAATCTCTCACTTAATATCAACGAGCATTTTGAGGCTCTCATATCAAAAATATTGAGTTCCAATGGCCGTCTTATCATTTCAGGCATCGGAAAAAGTGCCATAATTGCACAAAAAATTGTTGCTACACTGAATTCAACGGGTCAACCCGCTCTGTTCCTGCACGCTGCAGACGCAATTCACGGCGATTTAGGGATGATTCAATCCTCAGACATTGCGATTTTAATATCAAAAAGTGGCAATACCCCGGAGATTAAAACGTTGGTTCCCATAATAAAAAATTTCGGAACTCCAATGGCTGCCATTGTTGGAAATAACAGTAGTTTCTTGGCCCAACACGCAGATTTCGTATTAGATACAACCATTGATAAAGAAGCTTGTCCAAATAATCTCGCTCCAACTACTTCCACAACCGCACAATTACTGATGGGTGATGCCATTGCCGTAACTTTATTGCAAATAAGGAATTTTACTGCTAATGACTTTTCTAAATTTCATCCTGGTGGAGCACTGGGAAAACAATTGTATCTTACTTGTGGTCAGTTAATAGCCACCAATACTGCGCCATTTACTTTTACTGAAACCCCTTGGAAAGAAGTAGTTCTAAGCATTACGCAGTCTCGATTGGGTGCCACCGCCGTGGTTAACTCAAATCATGAAGTAATTGGAATTGTTACCGACGGAGATATTCGAAGAATGTTAGAAAACCACAGTAATCTTGATTCCATTACGGCAAAAGAAATTATGGGACATAATCCAACCTGCCTTGAGGAAAATACATTGGCGGTTGAAGCGGCTCAAATAATGCAACAAAAGAAAATCACGCAAATACCAATTACTAAAAAAAACCTGTACGTTGGCATTGTACATTTGCATGACCTTTACAGAGAAGGAATAATATGAGTAACAGAAATAACCATTACGTGGTAATTATGGCTGGTGGAATCGGTTCAAGATTTTGGCCAGTAAGTAAAAAGAGTTTCCCAAAGCAATTCATCGACATTTTAGGCACCGGCAAATCCTTAATTAGACAAACCTTCGATCGTTTTTCCCAGTTAGTACCATCAGATAATATTTTTGTAGTTACCAATCAGGATTATATAGCCCTAGTTCAACAACATATTCCTGAAATGCAGCTTAACCGAATCATCGGTGAGCCCTTGGCTAAAAACACTGCACCTTGCATTGCATTGGCCAATAAACACATAAAGCAGCTTAATCCAAATGCTATCGTCCTAGTAGCACCATCGGATCATTTAATACTCAACGAAATTGCTTTTTTTGAAATTGCCAACAAAGCATTTTCATTTGCAGCCGAGAATACAGCCTTATTAACATTGGGAATTAAACCTACAAGACCCGATACAGGATATGGGTATATCCAATTCAACAAGGAGGAAATCACCAATCAAGTTCATCATGTTAAAACGTTTACCGAAAAACCGACCCACGATATTGCTGTTTCATTCATTGAAAGTAAAGAGTTCTTATGGAATGCAGGAATTTTTGTTTGGGGGTTGAAAACAATCGAAAATTCAATCGAAAAATACCTTCCCGAAATTCACCAAATTTTTCAAGACTTGGATGTAAACTCACCTGCTTACAAAAATGATCTAGAAAAAGCATATGCTCTCTGCCCATCTATCTCTATTGATTATGGAATTTTAGAAAAAGATGATTTCGTAGCCGTTGTACCATCAGAATTTGGCTGGAGTGACTTAGGTACATGGAAATCACTTTGGGATATTTCAAATAGGGATGAAAACAATAACGCCCTAATAGGCAAATCCGTGCACTCATTTGATTCTACCAACAGTATTGTTTTTAACGATAGCAATAAATTGGTAGTGATATCCGGTGTTGACAATCTTGTAGTTGTTGAATCCGATGCAGTTCTAATGATTATCAACAAAGACAAAGAACAAGAAGTAAAAACTGTCTTGAATTCCATCAAGGAGACCTACAAAAACAAATACGATTAATTCTTTTTTTTGTTGCATGTTTTAATCACAAAATAGTATATTTGTATTGTTATCGGTTAGTACGATAACGCCAACTGTTACGCGCTTTTATATACCAACATCCTGGCCGTGCCAAAAGCGCGGCCTTGATTTTTTTAAGCCATCCCAAACCATTATGAACCATCAATTTTCTCCTAAAATCAAAGCACTAATGGCCCTCCATTTTGCAGTTTTTCTTTGGGGTTTTACTGCCATTTTAGGAAAATTAATCACAACAGATTCTATTTCCTTGGTTTGGCAACGAATGACCATTACCGCGTTGGTCTACTTCTGCTTACCCCCTGTTTGGAAACACCTTAAATCCATGACCATGAAGCAGGTATTAACATTCTCTGGTATCGGTTTAGTTGTTTTATCTCATTGGGTTACCTTTTATGGTAGTATAAAACTCGGAAATTCTGTTTCTGTAACCCTAGCATGTTTGGGATCCGCTTCCTTTTTCGCGGCTATCATTGAGCCCCTATTACTAAAACAACCCTTCTCAAAAAGAAACGTGTTAATGGGATTAATTGTAGTGCTAGGCATTGTAATTATTTATTTATCGCTCACTTCAGCGGATTCAAAAAATCTCAGCTTAGTGCATAAAACAAATACCAACTATTCGTTAGCTATCATTACGGGTTTGCTAAGTGCTGCGCTAGCCGCAACATTTACCTCTCTTAATAAAAAATACATCAGCCAAGGTCATCCTTTGGCTATTTCTGTCATAGAAATGTTCTCAGGTGCGCTATTGCTAACCGTAGGATTTTGGCTATTCAACCCCAAAAGCTTAGTTTTTCCTTCACTAGACATTCACCTATTAACATTGAAAAACCTATCTACCGGACCCTGGGACTTAATTTGGATTTTAATACTTGCTGTATTGTGTACCAACCTAACTTTTTACTTAGGTACTTATTCATTACAGCAATTAAGCGCGTTTACATCCAATCTCACAGTAAACCTTGAACCCATATATGGAATAATTCTTGGGGCCATTTTCTTTAAAGAAAATCAACAGTTAGGCTTCCAATTTTATATTGGAGCGAGTATTATTTTAGGAGCAATTTTTACTCAAGCCTACCTGTCCTCGAAAGAAAAATAACTAGTATGATTTAGCAAAAACCACACGTTTTGTGCTTGGTTTTCCACTAAGTACACAGGTTCCAGCCTCTTCTGGTTGATCCAAAGGAATACACCGTATAGTTGCTTTCGTAAGTTCTTTAATCTTTTCCTCCGTTTCCCCGGTTCCATCCCAATGTGCCATGGCGAAACCTTCTTTCACATTGATAATTTCAACAAATTCATCCCATGTATTAGCATGATACACCTTTGAATCTCTGAAAGCTTTTGCTTTGTCAAATAGACTAACCTGGATTTCATTCATCAGGTTGGCTGCATACTCAACAACAGAATCCATAGGAACTACAGTTTTCTCCTTGGTATCACGTCTAAATACCTCCACATTACCGGATTCCAAATCACGCATCCCTACCGCTAATCGAACGGGTACACCTTTTAACTCCCATTCTGCAAACTTATAGCCGGGTTTAAACGTATCTCTACCATCAAATTTTACCGTTAATCCTTGTTGCTTCCAAGCAAGAATTTTTGGCTCCATCGCCTGTTTAATCGTTTCTAAATCTTCATCACTGCGGTATACAGGAACAATAACGATATGAATAGGAGCCAACTTAGGAGGAAGCACTAATCCTTCATCGTCCGAATGCACCATAATTAATGCTCCCATCAATCGGGTTGAAACACCCCAACTGGTTGCCCAAACATGTTCTAATTTACCTTCTTTACTTTGGAATTTCACATCAAAAGCCTTGGCAAAATTCTGTCCCAAGAAATGCGAGGTTCCCATTTGCAGCGCTTTTCCATCTTGCATCATACCTTCAATACAATAGGTGTCATCGGCACCCGCAAAACGCTCATTTTCCGATTTAACGCCTTTAATTACAGGTACAGCCATAAAATTCTCAGCAAACTCAGCGTATACACCTAACATTTTTACCGTTTCCTCCAACGCCTCTTCTTTGCTGGCATGCGCCGTATGTCCTTCCTGCCATAGAAATTCTGCAGTACGTAAAAACAAGCGAGTACGCATTTCCCAGCGCACTACATTCGCCCATTGGTTAATTAATATCGGTAAGTCCCTATAACTCTGAATCCAATTTTTATAGGTATTCCAAATGATGGCCTCCGAAGTGGGTCGTACCACCAATTCTTCCTCCAATTTTGAATCCGGATCCGCCATCAGTGAACCTGGTTTATCCGGATTAGCTTTCAATCGATAATGCGTTACTACAGCACATTCTTTTGCAAAACCTTCGGCATTCTTCTCCTCCTTTTCAAATAAACTCTTTGGAACAAACAAGGGAAAATAAGCATTGCTATGACCTGTTTCTTTAAACATATCATCCAACTGACGCTGCATTTTTTCCCAAATGGCATACCCATAGGGCTTTATCACCATGCAACCCTTTACCGCACTATGTTCTGCTAAATCAGCATTCTTAACCAATTGGTTATACCATTCACTGTAGTTTTCGGAGCGTTTTACTTTTTCAAATGCCATAATTCACAACAAAAATAAACATATTTAAAGGCTCTATTTCACTTTATTTCCTCAATTTCAGGCCGATGTCCATAAAATCAATATCCATAAAAAAAGCCGATTCCTAAGAATCGGCTTTCCTATCAATTAATTTAATTGTTAACTACAACCTAAGCTGTTACCGCAGTTCAAACACTTGTAGCAAGTACCGCTACGAACTGTGATATGACCACATACGTTACAAGCAGGAGCATCGGACTGAACACCACCAGAAATATCTGTTACCTGTTCTTTCTTGGATTGCAAAGCCTCTACACTAGAAGAGCTGCTTTGCGTAGCCAAAACGGGTGCACTTTGAGGTGCAAATACCGGCACAAACTCACTTACTACCGGTGGTTCTGCTTTATCTGTTGAACGCATCTCTGTGGGCTTAACTTGAACCAAATCATCGCGATGCAAATATTCAAATCCTAACAATCGGAATATATAATCCACAATAGAAGTAGCGTTTTTCACGTTTGGATGACCTTCTACCATTCCACTCGGCTCAAAACGCGTGAAGGCAAACTTATCTACAAACTCTTCTAGAGGAACACCATATTGCAACCCTACCGATACGGCTATAGAGAAACAGTTCATCAAACTACGGAAACTCGCACCCTCTTTGTGCATATCAATAAAGATTTCACCCAAAGTTCCATCATCGTATTCGCCTGTTCTAACAAATATGGTTTGTCCACCTACTCTGCCCTTTTGGGTAAAGCCATTACGGCGATTAGGTAATCGTTTTTTCTCTACTATGTTCGATAACTGACGTTTGAACTTAGTATCCGTACTTTCGTTCAATATACGCTTAGCCGCTTCCAAAACAATTTCAGGAGTTAATTCCTCAGCTACACGAATTACAGAACTTCCAGCCACCGCTTTATCCGTGGACGCGGATGCTTTTTCTTCTTTGTCGTCCTCAGCATTTTCGGATTTATTACTTAACGGCTGACTCAACTTACAACCATCTCTATAAAGCGCATTGGCTTTCAATCCTAACTTCCAGCTTAATTCGTAGCAAGATTTGATATCTTCAACCGAAGCTTCGTTTGGAAGGTTGATAGTTTTACTAATGGCACCTGAGATAAATGGTTGAGCAGCTGCCATCATTCGAATGTGAGCCGTAGCATGGATGAAACGCTCGCCGATATTTCCGCAACGGTTCGCACAATCAAACACAGGATAATGCTCTTCTTTCAAGTATGGTGCACCCTCGATAGTCATAGTACCAGCAACAAAGTCGTTACATTCTGCAATTTGACTACGAGTAAATCCTAATGCTTGCAACATGTTGAACTTAGGACTGTTATACTGATCTGCAGTAAATCCTAAGCGCTGCAAGGTTGCTTCTCCTAAGGTCCACTGATTAAATACAAAACCAATTTCAAATGCCATCGGAGCCTCTTTTTCCAACTTGGCTAAATCTTCTTCATTAAATCCTAAAGCCGTTAATGATTCATGGTTGATATGAGGTGCGCCAACGAAAGTTTGATGACCTTTTGCATAATTTACAATCGCATCAATTTCGTTCTGAGGATAACCCAAATTCTTTAAAGCCAATGGAACGGTGTTGTTTACAATCTTAAAGTAACCGCCACCCGATAACTTTTTATACTTAACCAAGGCAAAATCAGGTTCAATACCGGTTGTATCACAATCCATCAACAAACCAATAGTTCCAGTTGGTGCAATTACAGTAGACTGTGCATTGCGGAAACCATATTTTTCTCCCCACATTACGGCCTTATCCCAGCTGTTGCATGCGGCCTTTAACATATAATCCGGGCAATATTTCTCGTTTAAGCAAACAGGTGTAATTCCCAAACCTTCAAAAGCCAATGGAGTATTGTATGCAGCATAACGGTGGTTTCTGATAACACGCATCATGTGCTTCTTGTTCTTTTCGTACATGCGGAATGGACCTTTTACCGCCGCCATTTCCGCCGATGTTGCATAAGCGGTACCCGTTAAGATAGCGGTAACGGCTCCACAAATCGCTGTAGCTTCTTCACTGTCATAAGGAATACCCGCACTCATTAACACAGAACCTAAGTTCGCATAGCCCAAACCTAACGTACGATAATCATAACTTAATTGTGCTACTTCCTTACTTGGAAACTGCGCCATTAGAACCGAAATTTCCAAAACAGTAGTCCACAAACGAGAAGAATATTCTAAAGCATCAACGTCAAACTCACAGGTATCTTCACTGAAAAATTTACGCAAGTTCAAAGAAGCCAAGTTACAAGCCGTATTATCTAAGAACATGTACTCACTGCAAGGATTAGAAGCATTGATTCTTCCGCCTTCAGGACATGTATGCCACTCATTAATTGTATCATCGTACTGAACACCAGGATCTGCACATGCCCAAGCAGCGTCGCCGATAGCATCCCATACTTGCTGGGCAGGCATAGTCTTCATCACCTCGCCGGTAGAACGGGCAGTAAACTCCCAATCTTCTCCTTTTTCTAATTTTTCGAAGAAACGATGGGGAATACGAACACTGTTGTTAGAATTCTGACCAGAAACCGTTGCATATGCCTCGCCTTCGTAATCATTACTATAACCTGCAGCTATCAATGCAGCAACTTTTCTCTCCTCATCTTTTTTCCAATTGATGAACTCCATAGATTCTGGGTGATCCAAATCCAAACACACCATTTTGGCGGCTCTACGTGTTGTACCACCACTCTTGATAGCACCTGCAGCACGGTCACCAATCTTCAAGAAACTCATCAAACCACTGCTAGTTCCGCCACCACTCAACTTCTCTCCTGCTCCGCGAACATGACTGAAATTTGTTCCAACTCCACTACCATATTTGAAAATTCTAGCCTCACGTACCCACAAATCCATAATACCACCTTCGTTTACCAAATCGTCATCAACAGACAAAATAAAACAAGCATGCGGCTGTGGACGCTCGTAGGCCGAAGTACTTCTCATCAACTTCTCAGTCTCTGGGTCAACATAATAATGACCTTGAGGCTTTCCTGAAATTGCATAACTATTGTACAAACCCGTATTAAACCACTGCGGAGAATTAGGAGCAGCCTCCTGATTCAACATAGAATACACTAATTCATCATAAAACACCTGAGCATCTTTGGTAGACTCAAAATAACCATACTTCTCACCCCATGCTCTCCAGCAATCAGCCAAACGATGAACCACTTGCTTAGCAGAATTCTCACTACCTAAACTACCATCTGCTTGTGGAACACCTGCTTTCCTAAAATATTTTTGAGCCATGATATCAGTGGCAACTTGGCTCCATCCTTTTGGAACCTCCACGTTTTTCATCTCAAACACAATACTGCCGTCCGGCTTTTTAATTACCGATGTACGGTAATCGTACTCAAATAATTCAAAGGGAGTCTTTCCCTCTACCGTCCTGAAACGACTAAAATTTAGTCCTTTTGTGTTTACTTGCTGCTTGCTCATGGTGTTTAGTTAGTGTTATTAGTGAGTTAAATTTTTCCGACATTATTTTTCAGCCGGAAGACAAAACTATCTCATACTTCGTTTACTTTCATAATGGGGTTATCCACAAAAAATCACAATCCTTAGATTTAACAAGGTGTTTGGATGTTGAAAAAGAAAATGGACATCGCAAATAATTATAAATCAATAATTTAAACCTATCTAATTATAAATCACACACATAGCAAAGTTCAATAAAATAGACACACCCTCGGAGCCTCCAATAAAATCTAAGCATGAGCATCTACATCAACTTTAATCCATTTTTATTTTCTTTGTAACAATGTCCGAAATTCATCAACTCCTTCAAATCTCAGCGCAAAAAAACAACAAACTTCTGTTTGTACTTTGCGATCCGGACACTCCCAGTGATATACTGATTAAACAAGTTTCCAAAGCCATCGAAATAGGAATACAATGGTTTTTAGTTGGTGGTAGCCATATTTCTCATGGTAACACTACCAAAACCGTTGAATTATTAAAAAATCTTGGTGCCAATTACGTTATTCTGTTCCCCGGTTCCGAAATGCAAGTGGTTCCAAACGCCGACGCTATTTTATTCATGAGCCTTATCTCTGGTAGAAATCCCGAATATCTAATCGCCAAACAAGTAACTGCCGCCCCATTCGTTAAAAAATACAAAATTCAGCCGTTGCCTACCGGTTACATGCTCGTGGAAAGTGGCAAACTTACTTCCGCACAATACATTAGCGGTACACTTCCATTACCCAACGACAAACCCGAAATCGCCTCCGCAACCGCCATGGCTGGAGAAATGATGGGAATGCAATACTTCTACCTCGATGCGGGTAGCGGCGCTCAATTCACCATTCCCGGCAAAATCATTGAAGCTGTATCCTATGCAGTGAAAGGATTTGTATTTGTAGGCGGAGGAATCAGAACTGCCTCAGCCGCTCAAAACGCCTGGAATCACGGTGCAAACGCAGTTGTTATAGGAAATGGAGTATTTGAAGATGAAAATCTGCTGGAAACCATCTTCCAAACTTGGCAACAGACCTGTTTCTCCAAACAGCAATAAAGAATAATCAATCGCCTCACACCTAATATTTTTACGATATTTGTACCATGCAACTGCTACCCGTAGTTACTCGCTACTACCGCGTAAATTATTCCAGACAAGAATTAGTAAAAAAACTAACCGAACTCACGTTCTTATCCGATAAAAATTTTACCGCGGAAAAATCAAAGTCGTACACCTTCTATGGCGATATTTCTTCGGCCGATTTTTACCTCGAAAATATTCAGGATAATCCCCAAACCACCACCATCCTAGATGGTAGAATATTGGGAGTAGAAAATGAAATCTTCATCAAAATAACCCATAGACTCTGGGAGAAAACCACCACTCCCGTATTATTTATTGTAACAATTCTGCTAACTTCGATAACATTCCTGCATACTTGGTTCAATCAATACTTATGGTATGCTTCCATAAACCACGAACCAGGTTACCTAACAAAACAATATTCCGACAAATTGTATCCAGAAAATCCTTTAGCCTTTATCGTTGCATTGGCAATTGGAATAATGATTTATTTATACAAACAAAAATTAAAACACTTTCAACTTCAACTTGAAAGTAGTAAGATCTACTTACAGGAATTCCTCGAAGCCAAACTGGTAAACAAATCCCAATTACCTTTAGTTTTTCGCTAATAAGTATTAAGTATTTTTAATAATTCCGCCTCCCAACTTGGATAGGCTACCTCCACTATCTCACCCAAAAATCGAGTTTTCAACTTTTTTAAATCATTCGAGGTGGAAGCTACATCGCCATTCTTATCCAAATTAACAATCTGATAATTTAACCCTTGCACCAATACCACCCTAACCAAAGGCACACGGGTAACAACCAATTCGGGGTTCTCTGAAACAAATCTGCGAACTTCTGCCGATGACGAATCAATGAACTTCTTGGATCTATCTACCCGCAGATATACCAACTTTTCCTTATCCGAACCCATTAAAAAATTCACCTGATCCAAAACCTTAGCAAAAACCGGTAATCCATCTCGCGTATCCGAACACCAATTTCCACCTATTATTTGAATTTCAACGGACCACCCATCACGGTAAATCTCCTCGAGCTTGTTTCGAATTGCTTCAATTTGAGGATGGTCCAAAAACACATAACTCGAATATTTAGAAGGAAATGATGTTTTAAAATCAGACGCATCCGCAATTCCAGCACTATCTTTTGACAAGCCCACATGCTTGTCCAATTCATAAATACAATAATCAAAAACTAAATTCGGGGGCATCACAACCTCATTACCCACATCCAGATTACCGCTCTCCGAATTGAGAAGGCGCGAATCGAGGTCGCACCGAAAATTACCATTACTATTTTTCCCCATAAATTTCCAATTATTACAGGACATCGACACCAAACCCACAAGGAGAAATAAAAACAATGGAATTCCCCTAGATTTTTGCATTAAGCCCATGAGCACAAATTAATTCGAAATTTTAAATAGAAACAAATAAAAACTACCTTTGCTATTGGAAATGACGGTATCGCTGAACGAGATTAAAAAACCCATCGAAAAGGAGTTAGCGGCCTTCGAAATCATGTTTAGACAAAGCATGAAAACGAAGGTGCCCCTGCTCGATACCATCATGACTTACATCGTAAAGAGTAAAGGGAAGCAAATTAGACCGCTGTTTGTTATGTTTAGCGCCAAACTTTTTGGAGAAATCAACATACGAACCTACCGCGGAGCCTCTATGGTTGAATTATTGCATACCGCAACCCTAGTGCACGATGACGTGGTAGACGATAGTTCCATGCGTCGTAGCTTTTTCTCCATCAATGCACTTTGGAAAAACAAAATCGCTGTTTTGGTGGGCGATTATTTACTGTCTAAAGGAATGCTTCTTTCCGTGGAGCACAGAGATTTCGATTTATTAGAAATTCTCTCCAACTCAGTTAAAGAAATGAGCGAAGGCGAATTACTGCAGCTTGAAAGAGCCCGTTTTATGAATGCCACCGAAGATGTTTATTTCGAAATTATTCGAAAAAAAACAGCTTCACTTATTGCCTCTTGCTGTGAAATTGGCGCTGCTTCCACCACCAAAGACCCAGAAATCCTCAAAAAAATGAAACTCTTTGGGGAACAAATTGGAATAGCCTTTCAAATCCGGGACGACCTCTTTGATTTTGGAGATAATAAATCAGGCAAACCCGCCGGACTAGACATCAAAGAACATAAATTAACCCTGCCAATTATCTATGCTTTTTCAAAAGCAGATAAAAAAGAAGTTTCTTCCATTAAAAAGGTAATCCGATCCAATAAATTAAGCGATAAGGAAAAAATCAGTCAAGTAGTTGATTTTATCACCTACCACGGTGGAATGCGTTATGCAAAAGACAAAATGAACGAATGTAGAGATCGAGCATTTGAAATTTTAGAAACAATTCCAGCCACCAAAGACAATAAACAAACACTACAAAATTTGGTAAATTTTGTAATAGATAGAACCGTATAATATCCTCTGATCATGAAAGTCACCCTGCAAGATCACCAAATACAATTAGAAAAAATGGATGGTCAATGGACCATACCCCATAACGCAGAAATTAACCTTTTACCAACCAGTAAAAATATTTTACTCGTTCAAACACCCAACAAAACTATACAACTACATTGTTTAGCGGTTGATAAATCTACTAAAACCGTTACGCTCCTATACAACAACCAGAAATACGTCGCAAAAATCACCGAACCCCTAGACGATTTGCTCAAATCTATGGGATTGGAAAATGCACTTACTCCTAAAATTTCAGAGATAAAAGCACCCATGCCCGGTTTAGTCTTAAGCATTGCTGTTAACGTAGGAGACACCGTGGAGGTAAACCAAAAAGTATTAACCTTAGAGGCTATGAAAATGGAAAATGCCATCAAATCACCCACAGCAGGAATTATTGCAGCTATTGAGGTACAATCCGGTCAAGCCGTAGACAAAAACCAAGTGCTAATTCGTTTCGAATAAATATCAGCACCCTAACTGAAACGAATAATATGTAGGGAATATCCGCGCCACAAATTTGCATGGTAAATGAAAAATTCCCTTCTTGCTTTCATCAAAAAACACTTTCTTTTTGTTTGCTTACTTACGGGCTACGCTTTTTTAGGGCTAGTTAATTTAGATCGACTACCCATTGCATGGACAGACGAAATTCAACACTTAGATCCGGTCTTTAATTATTTTAAATACCATCAATTCTATTCCAAAATTTGGCCCAATCCTAGAGCCGATGAACAATTTGCCAGTTACCCTCCACTGATCACCAATATACACTTGGTTTTTCTTCAAGTTCTACCTAAAACACTATTTTTCACTCGACTCCCATTCCTTATTGCCAACATTCTCACGCTTATCATACTTTATCGAGTACTTCAACAACATGCTATTGGGAAATCAACCCTTTGGATATTCTCACTTACTACACTCTTCATTCTTGATAAATCCGTTTTTGAGATTGGCAAATCCATGCGGATTGAACCCTGGATTTGGTTTTTGATAATTTGCGGCATTTATACAATTCTTAATATCGAAAAAAGTAGAAATAGAATTCTGCTAAGCCTGATTTCAGGGTTTTTATTAATCGCTCATATCTATGTTTGGCCGTTAGTACTATTCTGGATAGTTGTGGCGATAATACTTCCTCAAAACAATGCTTCCATTAAATTTAAGTCATTACAAATCTTCCTCTTCCTCCTTCCAACCATTATTACTTATTTATGGCTAAATATCCCTCCTAAAACCATAATTCATCAATTACTTTTTCAAAGTAGTAAACATGCTTCCAGCGAAAATACCTACTGGCAGGTATTTCAATACTTTTGGGGGAAATTCTGGCCGTATTACTTTGAACAACCATTAACACCCTTTATTTTTATCGGGGTACTGCTCAAATTAATAATTGACAGTAAAAAAGTAAAATTCTCAGACACCAAATCGATTATTACACTGAGTTTTTTAATTCTTGTATCATCCCATGCTCTGTTGCTATCTCCCCATATCCGATACTTTGGTACCCACTGGTTATTCGTAATTATTTTACTCTCTTTTTGGTTTAACCCTTCTGAAATTAATAAAATCGTTCCATTTACCCATATAAAATCTCGAATTCGCCTAATTAACCTTTCGAAATTGGGGTTAATAAGCTACTTAGTTTTAATATTTGCCAGCTTTATAATCCGACACTCAATTGCCATCTTCCAACGAAATGATAGAAACCCACAAGTAGCATTTCAATTTTTAGATAAGCATGTGGCCGATTCAAATTCTCAGAAAATCCAAAAAACAGTGATATTCGGAGAACCGATAGTGGATTACTATGCCGTCAATAGAACCGACATTGAATTTGGATTAGCGTTTTACCCAGAACATTGGACGTTTCAACCTTCAGACCACAAATACCTAGTTTTTCATAAAGCTAAACCGCATCAACTTCCCTTTCTAACCGTTATTGATAGTACGGGTTTACCCGAAAACAACTTACCCAAATCACTTCAAAAACTCGGTAGAGCGCATACCTATCGAAATACGTATCTATATCAAATCAATACAAAAGCCGAATGGGACTCCTTCTTTTCTCCAAGAAAAATGGAAGAAATAAATGGAAAATAATTAAATCGCCTACTTTAATCCAGTATTCGTATTTTTTAGACCATATCCGATGAGTTCATCGTACCCAAACGTCTGATTTCTATAGTAAACCAATACCATATAATTGTTCTCCGTGGCTGCATGATTGCCTTCAAATTCAGAGAAGTTCAGTTTCCCAGTTTCCGCATCAAAAACCCCATACATATAGTTATAATACCCCTGCTTCAATGGCACCACCGCCTCGTAAACCCCGGATTCGGGACTGTAATACATCCGGTAGTTCTCCTGAACTCTCCAGTCGCTTATTTCGCCATATATGTAAACAGGCTTGTCTAATTCCTTTTCGCTTCGGACACTGAAATGCACAAAACAATAATCGCTTTCTAACGGAACACCTGCAGGCATTGGAACATCTTTACTATCGTATAAAACCCTACCATTGATATCGGCCCAGTTAAAGTACTTCTCATATTTCCGTGATTGATCCGGAACAAGCCATACGTGCTTCTGATTTGAAATATTTAACCGCTGCTTGATGCCCGCCTGAGACATTCGTAAGCTTCTTAAATCAAAATATCTAAACTGGTTGGTACCTTCAAACTGATTCCCCAACTGTTGATTGAATTGAAATGTGCCGCCCAATACCACCGTAGGTTTCATTCCATAATTTGCACTCATCCATTCACCATTTCGCAATACAACGGTTTTAATATCCTGCATCGGATTTGGCATAAAAAAATCCGCTTTCACATTGAAAGTGAAATTTACTTGTTGATGGGTAGCACGAAGATCAACCTGCCTAGATTGCAACAACTCCATGTTAACACCTCCAGCTACATTTACAACCATCATTCTACGCGATAACACGATATCCCGCTCATCGAAATTCCTATATACCACCAATAAAAAATTACCACTGATTTTAGGCATGGTATTTTCGCTGGGTAATTGAACACGGTAATGCGAATAATTCATTAACGTTCCACTGGAAAATCCTACGTCATCAATGTTGTCAAACCCTTGTCCTTCAAGAATTTGTGTTCTAACCATTCCCGAGGTGGGCTGCCAATTTGCATCACAGTGAATTAATGTATATTGATAGAAATCCCGTTCCGTCTTCAGCTGATCAAATTCTAGCAGTAATGGCCGTTTGGCTTCTAAATTGTAAATAGGAAAGTTAAAACCACTCTCCGATTGAACAAATCGTACCGTTTTTACCTGTTCCTCGTATATCGCATTATCAAATCTCAGAGTGCTATCAACTGCCGATTTCAAAGGCGTCGCTAATAAAAACAACCCTACAAAAACGAAATAAACAGAAAACGTAGACCTCATATCTCAAACTTACGCATGTACCGATCAAAAAACAAGCCAATTATCCTTCCTGTAGCATCAGCCATTCTTCAAACAATAAATCGTGTTTCTGCTGAAAATCCAAAACCTGTTTTTCAAGGCCGTCATAAACAGCTGTCAGCGCGGCAACTTTTTCAAAATCAGCAGCGATTTCAGGCAAATGAAGTTCAGCTTCTACCTTCGCTTTTTCCGACTTCAATCCATTTATGCTATCTTCCATTGCAGCCAATTCATCTTCCAATTTTTTAATCTGGTTTTTGGAAATACCCGCTTTATTACCAACGTTAGCTGCAGCACCAACATTTGAAGATTTATTCTCGCTTATCACGCTACCACCGCTTTTTGACGCAACTGGTTCAATAACTATTCGCTTCTGAACCCATTCTTGGTATTCATCGTAAGTACCTTGATATTCGCGAATTTGTCCATTTTCAATCCACCAAATTTTATTCGCAACCCTGGATATAAATGTTCTATCGTGAGAAACAAACAAAACCGTACCTGCATAATCAATCAATGACTCTGCCAAAACGGAGGTACTAAACATATCTAAGTGGTTGGTAGGCTCATCCAATAATAGAAAATTAGATTGAGTAATCAACGTTTTGGCCAAGGCCAATCGGGATTTTTCACCGCCACTCAATACCTTAACTTTTTTAAATACTTCTTCCCCAGTAAACAGAAAACAACCCAAAACCGTACGCAATTCTCTTTCGGTATATTCCCCACTAACTCTGCCAATTTCGTTTAACAAATCGTTTTTTAAATCCAGTGCTTCCAATTGGTGCTGAGCAAAAAATGCTGGCTCAACGTTCCAACCCAACTGAATATCCCCATCAAATGGCTCACCACCATAAATTAATCGCAATAAGGTAGATTTACCCTTACCATTTGCCCCAACCAGAGCTACTTTATCCCCTCGCAATAACTGAGCCTCGGTTCCTGAAAAAATCACATTACCGCCATATGCCTTCTTCACGTCCTTTATTTCCACCACCGTTTTACCCGGGGTTATTCGAATGTTAAATTTGATATCAAATTCGCGCTTTTCATCCTTAAGCACTTCAATTTTGTCCATCTTCTCCAACATCTTCACCCTACTCTGAACCGCAGTTGATTTACTAGCCTTATACCTAAAACGCTGAATAAAACGCATTTGTTGTCGGATAAAATCCTGCTGATTTTCAAATCTCCGCTGCATCATTTCATCACGTTCCTCTTTCTGCTCCAAATACTCCGTAAAATTCCCTTTGTAATGAAACAATTGCTGATGAGCTACTTCGGCAATTCTATTCACGGTTCTGTCTAAGAAAAATCGATCGTGCGAAACAATCACATACGTACCTTGATACTCATACAGATAATCTTCTAACCACTGAATAGTTGGCAAATCCAAATGGTTGGTAGGCTCATCCAACAACAACAAATCAGGAGACATCAATAATAATTTCGCCAACATCGCACGCATACGCCATCCACCCGAAAATTCACGCAAACTCTTACCCAATTGCTCCGTAGAAAAACCCAAACCCTCCAATATTTTATCGGCTTGTGCATGCCAATCGTATCCACCAAGTGCACCAAACTGCTCCTGACAATCACTCAGCCTTTGCAAGGTCCTATCGTCATACTGAGTCTCTAACTTGATAAGCAATTCATTAATTTCCTTATCCAACTTCATCAAATCGTCTCTCCCTCCCAATACCACATCACGCACCGATTCCCCAATATCCAAACTCAACAAGTCCTGATTTAAAAATCCAATCTTCAGATCGCCGGGTTTCGACATCTTACCTTCCCTTAAATCAAAATCTCCAGAAATTACACGCAATAGAGTAGACTTACCCGTTCCGTTTAAACCAACCAATCCTATTTTTTCGTTGGGTTTTATATGCCAATTGGCATTTTTATATAAATACCTCCCGGCAAACTCAAAAGAAAAATCAACCAATGCTAACACACTGCAAAGGTAGTCAGCTAATATCACTTAGCATGCCATACCATCACGAAATCATTCATGAAATATCCATCCCCAATGTCAAAATCAGCAACGCACTCAATCACAAACCCCATTTTAAAGTAAAAATTAATGGGTTTGTAGTTTTGTCTGTTTACCTGCAAACGAATTGTCTTAACCGAATCCCCTAAAGCATCCAACAATAATTTAAACGACCTACTGCCCAATCCTTTTCGATGAAAATCCGTATCGATGTAAAATTTGTTCAAAAACCATTCTCCCCCACTTTTATCGGTTACAGCAATAAAACCAAGGGGTTCACCTTCGTCAATTATTAAGTAAAATTGCTGTCCCTCCAGCATCTGCAACTTCATAGAGTTCTCATTATAGAATTTCTCAAGCATGAATTCTACCTGTTCCATCCCAATAACTTCTGGATAGTGCTTTCTCCAAATTTTATCCGCTAATTCCTGAACGATAGAAATTTCTGAGGGTCCGATTTTTGACAATTGCAAATTCACCATCCAAATTTCTCATTTTTGTACCCAAATATGTTATTGCATCTGGAAAATATTTCCCTCGGTTTCCCAAAACAATCACCGTTACTTTCCAATGCGAATCTGCAAATCGAAAATCCCGGAATAATTCCATTATTTGGTAAAAACGGTGCAGGAAAATCGGTATTCCTTCGAGCACTAGCAGGCATAAACCCACCTGTACAAGGAAAAATATCCATCCATAACCAATCGCTTTCAAACTTAAATCCCCAAGACAAAGCGGCTTTAGCGGCTTATATGTCGGCAACGCCCCCTACTTCCACCAATTTATCCGTGGAAGAAATAATTTTAACAGGCCGACAGAGATTTATATCGGGCATAAAATCACCATCAACCCACGATTACGCTGCCATTGAAAATGCTTTGGAAAATACGGGCATTTCATCCATTAAAAAATACCCATTTTCAGAATTATCCGATGGGACGAAACAAAAAGTTATGCTCGCGCGATGTTTGGCTCAAGATTCTCGGATAATATTATTAGATGAACCACTAGCTTTTCTTGATTACCCAACGCGTATTGAATTTCTGAAATTATTAAAAATCATCTCCGAAAAAAACAATAAACTTATTATTTATTCAAGCCACGATTTAGGAATTTCTATAGACCAAGCGTCCGCTGTATTAGCAATTCACAATCAAACGTTACATTTTTTCACCGAACCGTCAGAATTTTCGAAAGACTGGTTATTCCCATTACCCAATCAAAATTAATAATAGATGATATCGTATGGGACAACAAAAAGCAAATCGGAACCCCTTTGTATTTAAACAATTTACTGTTTTTCAAGACAATGTGGCACTACCCGTTACTACTGATGCTTGTTTATTTGGCGCATGGATAACACAACACCAACTAATTCCGCAATCAAACATCCTTGATCTAGGATCAGGGACGGGAATTTTAACCTTTATGGTGGCACAAAAACATTCCAATGCCACGTTCCATGGACTGGATATACACAATGCATCCATTGAAGCAGCTAATAAATCATTATCGCACTGGACAGAAAACGGATTAACAACTCAAATACACTTTCAACATCAGAATATATTAGAATCGTCGCTTTCAGAATTTGATGTTGTAATTAGCAACCCTCCCTTCTTTAATAATCAGTTGGAATCTCCTGACGCCGATAGAAATCAAGCAAGACACAGCTCAGAACTAACCTTAGAAAATCTTATTTCCACTATCTATCGGATGATAAAACCCAAAGGGAGTCTTTTTTTGATGTATCCATTTATGGATAAAATTCCACTTCTTTCCAGACTTAAAAAATTCAATTTTGGAATCGAAAAAATCACAGATGTCGCTGCAAATAGCTCCAAATCTCCCCATCTTATTTTTGTTTATGCCGTAAAACATGATGAAAATAATCTGGACAACTCACACCAAAAAACCCCAATCCATAATCGTATCGATTTGTATTTGAATCCGTTAGACTATTCTGATACAACTATAAAAAATCATTATAACCTTACACCCCAATCTGTTGAATTGCTAAAAGATTATTATATAAAACTTTAGCACTTATTGCAATTACCACAATCTCACCCTAACTTCGTTCACATGAATTGGATCAAGTATGCCTTGGAAAAGTCGCTCTTTGGCGTTTGCAGCTACTTGGGTGACAAAATGGGACTGTCCACACGCAGTGTAAGACTTTCCTTCATGTACTTAAGCTTTTTCACATTAGGTTCTCCAATAATTATCTATTTCGTTCTAGCGTTCTGGATGAATATCAAACGATATACCCAGGAATCAAGAACTCGCGTTTGGGACCTTTAGTTAAAAGTTACTCGAAACTGTAAAACGAATTCCGCTAAACGCTGGTTCTACCCTGCAAATACCCCCTGAACAGTTTACCCCTTGTTGTTGCTTTAAATAACTTAAAGTAAATACCGTATTCTTTTCAATATAGCCGATAAAAAAGGTAGGGTAATGCAATACCTTATCCGCAATATTCCCACGCATCAAAGGGTATCGATGCGGATCCACATTTACCATATCGCCTACCGCCACACTTAAATTCTTTTTGATATAATATTCTACCATTACGTTGGCAAACGAACCTTGGTCCTTATCGGTGTGCAGATACTGAGCCTCAATCCTCACATTCTTACCCCCTTTGGTTCTGTGCAACCACTCAAAAAACGGAGTAATAGTCTTTACAACTTCGTATTCAGGCTCCTGCTCGTATCGCGCTTGATTATAAAAAACCTGTTGTAAACCCCACTTTATTTTATCATGACCCGCAGTGGTATGTAGCACTTCGAAATATCCTTCGTGGTACAACTTCTCGGCCTCCATTTCTCCCGTGGAATTACGCTTACCGTTGTAAGCCAATGATTGAACATAACTACCATTCAAAGTAATCTGTAGGCCCTTAAATGGCTTAATCTCTAATTCGCCTTGGATTCCATCCTCCCCCAATTCTTGGCCAGGGGCATTGTATCTCGCCAATAAACGATAGGTATTCTGTCTCGTTAACGAAGGCAAGTACGAGATCAACCCATTCAATAACGTCTCGGTTGGGGTAGTTCTAAATGCAAACTGCTCAACATGTCGGGCTTGAATATTAAAACCAATAGAAGCTTGTTTCGATTTTTGCCAAGCCTTAAACTCCTTCGCAGTCATAGGCCTACTGCCGCCCATAGTATCTTTAACTTGGGGTGCTTTACTTGAATTTATCCAATTTATGCCGCCCTTTCCCCACGATAACGAACTGTAATAAACCTTGCCTGATTTATTTTCGTATTTACCCGTATATCCCAAAATCGCCTCGGGTGTTTTAAAATTAGCTTCCCCGGTCCAAGCAAAATTCCCTTTATTGTATGCGAAATAACCGTTAAATCCATAAACATTGTATTTGGGATAAAATCGATACTTTAAATCATATCCATTGATATTCGCCACCAAAGCATCCATCGTTTCCCGGTCCAAAGTTCTGTTTACCGCCGATGCTCCAACACTTAAAGTACTTCCTTTTTTACCGGTGTATAATAATCCATCCAAATTCAACCCGCTCATCACTTGTTTACTCGCACCAAACCGGTTCCGAATATTACCCTTTTGATTACCAGCAAACCCTTTTAATGTCCAATTATCACCCAATTGATATTTTAATCGAATACCCTGCATCGCATAATCAATTCCAATCATTCGTTGCTCGTAACTCCTAAATAATATACCCGATCCAAATTGATCGTAAAATGAACCAACCGTTATATCCAATTTATCAATTTGCTTTTGTGCCTGCCAAAACCCTATCCCATGATCGGTATAAGCATCTTGAGGGTCCAACAAAGGAGAATTATTAAACGCATCGTATCGAACTATAAAAGAGTATCCTTGAATTCGATATTGCATGAACAACCAAGCATCCGCACTGGCCCGATTTTCCTTGTAAACCTTGGTGTTTGCCCCAATACTATCGTCACGAATATATTTCTGATAATTCAATAGTAAATTTCCAGAAAACTGACCCTTTGACTTAGGATCGCCCGAAGAATTAAGCGCCGATTGAGCCGATAAAGCAGAAGCAATGCTCAAAAAAAGCACCCAAATTGGGAAAGAAGCAAATTTCATCTTCCTGCAAAGAAACAAAAAACCACGTATTTTTGTGATTCTAATTATGGTAGAAGTTCTTTCCAACCCTCCTAGTACCAGAAAATTATACATCGAAAGTTATGGCTGCGCCATGAACTTTTCCGATAGCGAAATCATAGCCTCCATTATGGGGGAACACGGCTTTACTACCACAACAGAAGAACTTGATGCCGATGTTATCTTCTTGAATACCTGTGCTATACGAGATAATGCCGAGCAGAGAATACGCGATCGACTCAAACACTTACGCTCCAATAAAAAACAAAATTCCGATCTTATTATCGGGGTTTTAGGCTGCATGGCCGAACGTCTGAAGGACAAATTATTGGAGGAGGAAAAACTTGTGGATGTGGTAGCCGGTCCCGATTCTTACAGAGAATTACCCAAATTAGTAGCAGAAGTAGACGATGGCGGAAGAGCAATCAATGTATTACTTAGCCGGGAAGAAACGTATGGGGATCTAAATCCAGTTCGACTAAATTCCAACGGTGTAAACGCCTTTGTTTCTATCATGAGGGGCTGCGATAACATGTGCAGTTTCTGTGTTGTTCCATTTACAAGAGGTAGAGAAAGAAGTCGTGACCCCGAAAGTATTGTGAAAGAAGCCAAAGAACTTGAAGCAGCTGGATACAAAGAAATCACTTTACTAGGTCAAAATGTTGATTCCTATTTGTGGTTTGGCGGTGGTCCAAAAAAAGAATTTAAAACCCTTACACCCGAAGAACAAGATTCTAGCGTAGATTTCGCAGATTTGTTAGAATTATGTGCCCTAGCCGTTCCCAACATGCGTATCCGATATAGCACGAGTCACCCTCGTGATATCAACGAAAAAGTGGTGCATGTGATGGCCAAATACAACAATATTTGTAAGTACATCCACTTACCTGCGCAAAGTGGAAACTCCCGCGTATTAGAAATAATGAATCGAAATTATACCCGCGAATGGTACATGGATAAAATCAACATGATTCGTTCTATCATCCCAAATTGCGGAATTTCTTGCGATATTATTGCTGGATTTTGCTCTGAAACGGAAGAAGAACACCAAGATACTTTAAGTTTAATTGAATGGGCAGGTTTTGAGTTTAGTTATATGTATAAATATTCTGAACGACCCGGAACCCCCGCTGCAAAAAAACTTTCAGACGATATTCCCGAAGCAGTAAAAGGCAGAAGATTACAAGAGATAATCGATCTTCAGAACGCTGTTTCAAAACGAAAAAATGAATCGTTCATAGGCAAAACAGTTACCGTATTAATTGAAGGTTCTAGTAAGAAAAGTAAGGACGATTGGATGGGAAGAAACGATCAAAACATCGTTACCGTTTTTCCATGCGAACACTACCAAAAGGGAGATTTAGTGGAAGTCTTAGTAGAAAGGGCTACGGTTACCACGCTAATTGGTAAAGCAATTGGTAAAGTATCTTAACATAAGAGTTCTCTTATTATCCAAATAAACGTCGAAGTTTCAAACCAAATTCGGAGAAAAATCGATTTTTTCTATTTTGATCCTTCTGAAGAATACTGCGGCTTTAGATTTTTTAGCATGTCCTGGGTCATGGCATCCAAATCAAATTGTGGCTTCCAGCCCCAATCTTCGGTTGCTCTGGCATCATCAATCACTGCAGGCCAACTATCAGCAATAGCTTGCCTATAATCCGGTTCGTAACTAATGGTAAAACTTGGAATTTCTTTAGCTATCGATGCTGCAATTTCTTCGGGAGCAAAACTCATTCCTGCCAAATTGTAACTACTGCGTATTTTAATCTGTTCTGCAGGCGCATGCATGATATCCAATGTGGCCTTCAATGCATCGGGCATGTACAACATAGGCAAAGTTGTGCCTGGCTTTAAAAAACAGGTATGGTGCTCCGTGGTTAATGCATCATGGTAAATAGAAACCGCATAATCCGTAGTTCCTCCGCCCGGTGCACTTTTGTATCCAATTAATCCGGGATAACGTAAACTACGTGTATCTACTCCCCAACGATTGAAATAATACTGCGCATACAACTCCCCAGCAAGTTTCGAAATGCCGTAAATGGTGGTTGGATCCATGGCTCCGTATTGTGGTGTGTTAAATCGCTCCGTATTTGGACCAAAAGCAGCAATACTCGATGGCCAATACACTTTTTTGATAATTCCTGTGTCGCGTGCCGCATTTAGAACATGAAATAATCCTTCCATATTCAATTTCCATCCAAATTCAGGATTTTTTTCAGCTGTTGCACTCAACAAAGCTGCTAAATGATACACCTGCGTTGGCTTGTACTTTTGTAGTATTTCACTCAATCGATCGGCATCCAAAATATCCAAATTCTCGAAGGGACCCCCATCGAAAACAGGGTTATCAGACTTCTTAATATCACTAGCTACAACCTGTGAATCCCCATAGATTCCACGCAATGATTCTACCAATTCCGTCCCCAACTGTCCGCAGGAACCTATTACCAATACCGTTTCTTTCGTCATACTACTGCGGTACAAATTTTGTTTCTACCTTCCACATTACCAAATGCAGTTAATGCACAAATTCGATAAAGAACACTTTTTTTGACAAAACTTCAGCATTTTTGCATGCAGAACGTGTCACAAGAGAATAACAATACTATCGGCTTTGGATTACTTGGCTATGGCCACATCGGAAAAAAGCATGCCCAAGAAATTGAAAAAAACCCGCAAACAGAGTTAAAAATCATTGCCGATGTAAATCCTCTTCAACTGCCTCAACATTTGTCACATGTAATTACCACCGAATCGGTTGTAGAGTTATTATCCAATCCAACCATCGATGTTGTAACCATAGCTACACCAAACGGAACCCACGCAACACTAGCCATCGAAGCCTTAAAATCCGGAAAACACGTGGTAATAGAAAAGCCCATGGCGCTATCAACGATAGAATGCGAACAGATCATAGCAGCCTCTAAATACACGGGTAAACAAGTATTTTGTGTTATGCAAAATCGGTTCTCACCTCCATCCGTGTGGCTAAAAAACCTAATACAAAACAACCAACTTGGTGCCATTTATCAGGTAATGGTACAATGCTGGTGGAATAGAGACGAGCGTTATTACCTTCCCAATCATTGGCATGGAACCCAAAAATATGATGGTGGCGTCCTATTTACTCAATTTAGCCATTTCATTGATCTATTATACTGGTTATTAGGCGATATTAACGTCACTCATTCCAGACAACATCAATTTAATCACCATACACTTACGGAATTTGCTGATGCCGGTGATTTTAATTTTGAATTTGGGAAAGCTGGCCAAGGAAAAGGAACCTTCGTGTATTCAACTTCGGTTTTTGAAAAAAATTTCGAAAGCAGTATAACCCTAATAGGAGAAAAAGGAACGGTTAAAGTTGGCGGACAATACATGAACGAAATCGTTTATTGTAATATCCAAAATTATCAGCTTCCAGAACTACCCCCAACCAATCTACCGAATAATTATGGGACCTATTTAGGAAGCGCTTCCAATCACGAATACGTTATTCAAGAAGTAGTTAACACATTGAAATTCAATGTACCAATTCAAACTACTGCCGCGGATGGAAAAACTGTTGTTAGTATTATAGAGCAGGTACATAATCTTGCTCAAAAAAATATTTGAAAATTTTTTAGGGGGTAACGATAAAACCCGTGTATTAGACTCGAATATACCATTCCGGAAAACGCGTTTACCATGAAAGAACAACTGGAATCTAACCTTCTCACCAAATATGCAGCTGGATTAATGTCGGCTGACGAACTAAAAAAATTGGAAGAATGGTTAAAGAAAAACCCTCAGTACATGCCTACATTGGCTGTAATTCAAAAACAAGTTTCGGCAATGCTCCAACCCCAAACTGCTATCTATGAACCCGCATAACTTGCCACCGCACGAAGATCCAGAATTTAAAGAAATCTGGGATCTAACTGGTCAATATCAATATAAATCCGAAGTTAATACGGAAGATGCCTTGAAAAAATTCTTGGCCGATAGAAATCAAACCCAAAGTCAACCCCTTAAAGTAATACACTCCACCAAACGTTGGTTAAGTATTGCCGCTGCAGTGGCTGTGCTTGTAACCGGAGGATTCTTACTTTGGAGTAAAGTTCAAAATACAAAAACGATATTAACTGCGGGCGTTCGAAATACAAATGCAACAGAAATCAAAATCGAAACATTAGAAGACGGAACTATCGTTACGCTGAATAAAAATACCCAAATTTCTTGGGAGTTTAACGGCAAGGAACGCAAAGTAAAATTGGTAGGTATGGCCCATTTTGAAGTTGCCAGAGATGAATCCAAACCGTTTATAATTGAAGGCCAGAAAGGTTCTGTAAGAGTACTAGGAACTGGATTTGATGTAATTTCTTACCCCGATAAACACCAAAAAGTAATTGTGCATCATGGAAAAGTTGAAGTAAAAAACCAATCCAATGAAACCACTATTCTAACAAAAAACATGAAAGCTGAAATTGACGCCTCTGGTAAAACGTTAATGGTTTCTCAAATTGCTGATGCCAATTCTATACAATGGGCCGATGGTAAACTAGTATTTAAAAATACTCCCCTAACAGAAGTTATTGAGGCTATGGAAATATTCTATAACACCGAAATCGAAATACCAGGTAATAGTCCAGATGTTTTCCGCAAAGATCAAACTCCACGCTATACGGGTAAGTTTTTGCAAGGTGAAGATGTAGAATTAGCTTGCAAAATTGTCAGTAAAGCATTGAATACCAATATCATACCGGCTACAAACTCCAAAGAGAACACCCTTCAATAAGCTCTTCCCTGAAATTTTGAGATTATAATTAATTGATAATCTCAGTTTCAAGTTGCCAAATTTTAACGTTAGAAGCCTCAAAATCGTATCTTTCTTTAAACGATTAACCTGCTCCTAAATACAACTTTAATGGCCTAATTATTGTCCATTAAAACAATACAAGCGCTTATTTGATAACTTTGTTATTCCCTATGCGATTTTTTCTCGCAATATTATCCTTTTCATTTTTTGGAATCATTCATGGCCAAATAGCTTCCCATGGGTTTGTCCCAAACAAAGGGCAATGGGGACCCGATGACCCCTGCATCGCAAGAGCAGAAATTCAGAACGGGATGATTTATGTGCTTAGGGATCGACTTAGAATCTACAAGACCAACCCAGCAGATGCGCATAAAAAACATTTAGTACATCACTTTCAACATCACAAAGACAGCCAATTTATTATTCAGCACGAAGTCTTTGATGTGTTCTTTGCAACGGAAAATAGCAAACCCATTGATAAACATTCGGTTGTATTTATGGAGCCAATTCCTGTTGTCCACAATTACTATTATGGGAACAATCCAAATAATTGGATCACCCACATTACCCCGTTTAACTCATTAATTATTAATAATGTTTATCCAAATATTGATATTAAATTCTATTTCAAAAATAGCGAAATTGAATTCGACTGGATATTAAAACCTAGATCCAATCCAAATGCAATTTCCATTAAATTCTCAAATCCATTAAAAGGCAAAATTGCTGCCAATGGCAACCTAAAAATTAAAAGTAACTTTGATGAATTTGAGATAAAAAAACCAATTGCTTACAATCAATATTCTTCAAAGAAATATAAATCCGTATCCTGTAAATATTCCAAATCCTCCGATTCTTCTTTCAAAGTTACCCTCAATAAATACGATTCAAATCAGGTATTAATCATCGACCCAATCCTTGTTTTTAGCACTTACAGTGGCTCAAGAGGTGATAATTTTGGATTCACTGCCACCTACGACTCGGCCGGCTGTTTATATGCCGGTGGCATTGTGGATGCTGAAACTAGACCTTACCCAGTTACCACCGGTGCATTTCAAACAAAATATGGCGGGTCTGGATCCGGTTCTGAACCGGTTTACCTGGCTTGCGATGTTTCAATTTCCAAATACAGCCCTGACGGAACCAAATTATTATATGCAACCTATTTGGGTGGATCAGACGATGAATACCCACATAGTCTCTTTGTGGATCCTCAAAATAATCTCCTGATTCTTGGCACCACACTATCCTCCAATTTCCCTATACACAAGGATTCTAACGTCCAAAATTCATTAAAAGGAGGTTACGATATCTTCGTTACCAAACTCAATAATTCTGGCTCCCAACTGTTAGCAGGAACCTACATTGGCGGTAATAATTCCGATGGTTTTCAGGACGAATTCGCCGGCAGTCCGCTCATTTACAATTATGCAGATAATTATCGTGGCGATATTACTACAGACCAAGCCGGCAATGTGTATATAGCAACGTGCACACGATCCACCAACTTTCCTGTAACCAATAATGCCTACCAAAAAATAAACCGGGGACAAACCGATGGTGTTGTTCTAAGTTTATCGCCAAATTTATCCAAATTTCGATGGAGCTCATTATTTGGTGGCGCAGACGATGACGCTGCATATTCCATTAAAATTGATGATTCAGCGCATGTATATGTGGGTGGGGGCACCAATTCCATGGATTTCCCAATATTAGGCAATACCTATAAAACGAATTTACCCTTTGGAAACGTGGATGGATTTGTACTCCGATTACAACAGAATAATGGACTCTACCAACAAGGAACCTACTTTGGTACTGATTTTTATGATCAAATTTATTTTATCGATCTAGACCCCAATGGAAAAGTTTTTTTTACCGGACAAACCGAAGGTAATATTAGCCGATCTGCTAGTACCTATGGCAAAAACAACACGTCGCAATTCATCGGAAGATTTAATAGAGAACTAGACAAACTTGAATTAATCACCACCTTCGGAAATAGAACAACAGGCATACCCGAGCTAACACCATCTGCATTTATGGTAGACAATTGCCACAACATCTACTTCAGTGGCTGGGGTTCCGATATTGGTGCTGGAAATTCAGGAACTACTGCAGGTTTACCTACAACCTCAGATGCACACCAACGGGTTACAGACAACAACGATTTCTATCTGATTGTATTAGGAAAAGACGCCAAAACATTGAAATATGCCTCATTTTTTGGTGGAAATCAATCCGAAGATCATGTAGATGGTGGAACCTCCCGGTTCGATAACCGAGGAATAATTTATCAAAGCGTTTGCGCAAGTTGTCCAAATAACCCACCCGGTTTAAACGACTTCCCTACATCTCCAGCCAATGTAGCATTCAAAAACAATGTTAGTGTTCGATGTTCCAATGCCAGTTTTAAACTGGATTTTCGATTGGGTTATTCCATAGATGCAATTTTCCAAGCCAACCCTAAACAAACCTGTTTAAACAACCCTATCTCTTTTAAACCCCTTAGAAATTTCCCAAACGCCACCTATCGTTGGGATTTTGGCGATGGAGATACCAGCCATGCATTTAGCCCAACACATACTTTTAAAACAATAGGAAAATACAAAGTGACCCTCGTTGTGTTAGATTCCAATAGTTGTAATGCTAAGGCAACTTATTCGGACAGTGTATCCGTATTTTTCAAGCCAGAAGGAACCGTTACGTACTCAACAAGTCCTTGTAAACCAGGCGTTTTATTCACTATTTCAGCCAAATATTCCGATACCATTCGATGCATTTGGGACGATAATTCGGATACCATTTCCTTACCAATTAAAGACACGCTGAAAGTAAGACATTTCTATCAAGGAGGAAATTATTTACCGAAATTTGAAATGATAAGTGCTTCTCGTAATTGTAACGATACCCTATTTCAGCCAATCAATGTTAATACAGACAGCACCCACGAAGTTAAAATTGCCAATGTTTTTACACCCAATGAGGACGGTAAAAACGATTGTTTTCGTGTATTAGGATTATCACCAGACTGCGATGAAGCAGAATTGTTAATCTTTAACCGATGGGGTGAACGCATTTTCCAAACAAAAGATTTCAGCAAATGCTGGAATGGACGGGTTAACAATATCGGCCCTGAATTGCCTGAAGGCACCTATTTCTACCAATTAGAAATTATAAAATCAGAGGCAATACACCCCAAAAAACTCATTGAGGGTACTATTAATCTAATTCGATAAGGATTTAATTAACCGATGCTCTCGGCCGTTACATCGGGAACTATTTTCTTCACCAACCCTTGCAATACCTTACCGGGTCCAACCTCAATAAAATGGATAGCACCATCTTCGTACATGGCTCTCACACTCTGAGTCCAACGAACAGGAGCCGTTAATTGAGCCACCAAATTCTTCTTTATTTCTTGTGGATCACTCACGGCACTGGCCGTCACGTTTTGATAAATTGGACAACAGGGTTCAGAAAAGTTCGTTGCTTCAATAGCTTTGGCCAATTTCTCCCTAGCCGGTTCCATCAATGGACTGTGAAATGCGCCACCAACTGGCAGTAATAATGCTCGCTTTGCTCCTGCAGCTTTCATTGCTTCGCATGCTTGTTCTACCGCATTAAATTCCCCGGAAATAACCAACTGTCCTGGACAATTATAATTTGCCGCCACAACAACTCCCTCCGATGCAGCACAAACTTCTTCTACCTTTTCATCATCCAAGGCCAAAACAGCAGCCATAGTGCCTTTAGTTAGTTCACAAGCCTCCTGCATAGCCATTGCACGCTGGTAAACTAATTTTAATCCGTCTTCAAACGAGATAGCACCCGATACCACCAAGGCACTAAATTCGCCCAAACTATGCCCCGCAAACATGTTGGCATTCATTTCATCCCCCATCACTTTTGCCCGAATCACCGAATGAAGAAAAATTGCCGGTTGTGTGACATTGGTTGCACGTAAGTCCTCATCTGTGCCTGTAAACATCAAATCAGTTATGCGAAATCCTAAAATTTCATTGGCCGATTCGAACATGGTCTTAGCCAATTCACTGTTTTCGTACAATTCTTTGCCCATTCCAGGAAACTGACTGCCCTGACCAGGAAATATAAATGCATTTTTTGTCATCGGTGCAAAAATAAAACACAAAAGCCATCCTAAATAGAATGGCTTTCGTCATCGTAAAAAGTGTACAATTTAAATGGCAAAACTCTCTCCACAACCGCAGGTTCTGGAGGCATTCGGATTAATAAAATTAAACCCTTTCCCGTTTAAACCATCCGAGAAATCTAACTCCGTGCCACACAAATACAAGAAACTCTTCATATCACATACAATATGCAATTGCTCGTTCCCAAATTTCATATCGCCGGGCTTCTCCTCATTATCAAAATCCAATTCGTAAGTTAAACCTGAACATCCACCACCCTTTACGCCAACCCGAAGGAAATATTCAGGAGCCGTAATATTTGCCTCACGCATCAAATCATACGCCTTGTCCAAAGCTTTTTCCGTGATTGTTATTTCATCGCCTTGAGCTAACATGGTGCGTAAGTAGTATTAGTGATGTGTTTTTTCAGACTCAATCGGCTCCAAACCATTCTTGGTGCGGTAATCATTAATTGCCGCGCGAATAGCATCTTCCGCTAAGACAGAACAATGTATTTTAACCGGTGGTAATGCCAACTCTTCAACGATATCCATGTTGTCAATCGCTAATGCCTCGTCTACGGTTTTTCCTTTTAACCATTCCGTTGCTAATGATGAAGAAGCAATCGCCGATCCACAACCAAATGTTTTAAATTTAGCATCTTGGATAATTCCTGTTTCTTCATTCACCTCTATCTGTAAACGCATAACGTCGCCACACTCTGGTGCACCCACTAATCCTGTTCCAACCGTATTCTTAGATTTATCCAAAGTACCGATATTCCTTGGATTGGAATAGTGATCAATTACCTTTTCTGAATATGCCATGATTTATAATTTTTTTATTTTAATACAAATTTACAATTTAGATTATTTCTAAACAATATAGATTAATGCTCCGTCCACTCAATGGATTTTAGGTCGATTCCCTCTTTAAACATCTCCCACAATGGACTCATATCGCGCAATTTATTTACCGCTGTTTTCACCAAATTGATTGTATAATCAATTTCCTCATCCGTGGTAAACTTATTTAATCCAAAGCGCAAACTGCTATGGGCCAATTCATCGTCCAAACCTAAGCTCTTCAATACATAACTGGGTTCTAATGAAGCAGATGTGCAAGCGGATCCACTTGATACTGCAATATCTTTCACACCCATCATTAATCCTTCACCTTCAACGTATTTAAAACTAATATTACATGTATGTGGCAAACGATGTTCCCGGTTTCCATTTACATAACTCTCTTCTAATGTCAATAATTCGCTCTCCAAACGATCGCGCATGGTGCCCAAACGTTTTGCATCCGCTTCCATTTCCGCTTTAGCTATTTCACACGCCTTTCCAAATCCAACGATTCCTGTAACGTTCAATGTACCACTACGCATACCTCGCTCATGGCCTCCACCATCCATTTGTGCAGTTACTTTTACTCTTGGATTTTTACGTCGAACATACAATGCACCAACACCTTTGGGACCATACATTTTATGCGCTGTATAGCTCATTAAATCCAAATGATCGACCAACACATCCACAGGGATTTTACCAACCGCCTGCGTAGCATCGCTATGGAATAAAACACCGTTTTTCTTACAAACTTCTCCAATAGCACGAATTGGCTGAATAACACCCAATTCATTATTCGCATACATCACGGAAACCAAAATGGTATTCGGCTTTATGGCTGCTTCAACTTGTTCCGCACTAATCAATCCATCTTCTCCAACAGATAAATACGTAACCTCAGCACCTAATTTCTCTAAATGTTTGCATGTATCTAAAACTGCTTTGTGCTCCGTTGAAACAGTGATAATGTGGTTACCCTTAGCAGCATACATCTCATACACTCCTTTGATAGCCAAATTATTGCTTTCAGTTGCTCCACTGGTAAAAATAATTTCTTTCTCAGACGCACCCACTAAACTTGCTACCTGCTCCCTCGCATAATCAACAGCCTCCTCGGCTTGCCATCCAAATGCATGATTCTTGGATGCAGCATTTCCATAGCATTCCAAAAAATAAGGTTTCATCGCTTCAAACACGCGAGGATCCATCGGAGTTGTCGCGTTGCTGTCTAAGTATATTGGAAGTTTTACCATAAAATTCTATTTAGAGTCTTTCTAAACTACAAAATTAACGTAATTCAGCTTATTTGGTTTGACTTTGTATTAATTCCATAAAATTTACTTGCTTTGCAGGCATGGCTATTAATAAAATTGAACATATTGGCATCGCTGTAAAAGATCTTGAAGCCTCAGAAATTCTATTCGCTAAAATTCTGGGAACAGCCTCATACAAAAGAGAAGCCGTTGAATCAGAAGGTGTTATCACCTCTTTCTTTCAAGTTGGAGATGTAAAAATCGAACTTTTAGCCGCTACCCATTCCGATTCTCCAATTGCAAAATTTATCGAAAAAAAAGGCGAAGGAATTCACCATATCGCATTTGATACAAACAATATACAAGAAGAATTATTCAATAAAATAAACTTAGGAATTCAACCCATCAATAACCTACCCAAAGACGGAGCAGATAATAAATCCATAGCCTTCTTGCATCCCAAATCAACAAATTCCGTTCTCATGGAATTATGTCAAGAAAAAGAAAGCTGATTTTGCCCTAAAGAGTTATTCCAAATTGCTGGATTCTGCAATCTGCCAAAATGCAAGAACCCCCTAGATTACTATCGCTAACATAAAATACATCACGTTCACCTTCTATCGAGGCGAATTCCAAAAGCCACAGCACATCAAACCAGCACGGAAAAAATCATATATACCCCGATTCCCATAAACAACAACCCCATACCCGTATTTAATCGCTTCATAAATTGCTCGTTTAAAAGTGATTTTACCTTGCCCGATCCCCAGGAAATGGCAACCTCAGTTAAAAAAATAGACGCAACTGCCGAAATTCCAAATATCCACTGATTGGTATCGGAAAAATAAATTGCCGGTGGCAAACTAAACAAACCTATCCACCACGTTAAATTGGCTGGGTTTGCAATATTGATCAAAAACGCTCGTAACCATAACTGCCCAGCCGACATCTGCGCGATTTTACTTTCACTTTCATCGTGCTGCTCTCTGTATTTTTTTAATAAATAACCCAACCCCAATACACAAAAAACTACACCGCCCAGCAAAAACCAATAATCATAAAATGTCTCTAAAAACCCCTTCAAATACCCACTAAACTTAACCGCTAAGGCTACAAAAATTAAATCTCCAGAAATTACTCCCAACGCAATAGGCAAACCTTTCTTAATTCCTCCTATCAGTCCAGCTTGAATTAACATAAAAAAAACCACTCCCAACGATACACTCATCACAAAACCTGTTGTTAATCCGTAACCAATGGCCGCCCACATATTTTAAATAATACCGCAATTTATAACAATCTTCGTCGCCATACCTATAAGTATGTGAAAAAGTTGGGGATGACACGCTACCCAATTTTATCACAAGCCCCTTCTCAATAATTAACTTTGAATCAATGAGTTTTTTCTCCTCCGATTGGGATGACGAAGAAGAAGACGATATCTTCCAAGGCGATTTGGACGCATTAGTCAACGACTTTGAAACAAAATCCCGCGAAACATTTACCGCAAGAGAATACCTAGAATTATTTAGGCACTATGCCTCCCAATTCCCTACTCAAAGCGGACAACTGCGCGTAGACCAACAAATTAGAGGTATTTTGGACCAGGCAATAGTGCATTATCCGTACATGCCAATTTTTACATTGCATATGTGTGAATGGCTCATTCGCGACCAAAAATTAAATCGTGCCAAATCATACCTAGACAAAGCCAATAAATTCAATCCCTTTGATCCTGCTTTAGGCTTTATGCAATCACTGATTTACAGTCTACAAGGAAATAAACCCAAAGCCTTTGAACATTTAGAGTCCATTTTGGAAAATCTAGGAGAAGAAGAAGCCTTATTAGAAGAATTTCTGGAAATCGCCCTGTACCACGAGCAATTTGAACTGGCTATGCCCATACTGGAAAAAGCACTGGATGCCGGATCAGAAGTTAGTTCTATCATGGAGAAATACATTGAAAAAGCCGAAGAAAACGGCCTAATCGCTGCGTTGATACCTATGATAGAGAAAATAATCGACCAAGACCCTTATTCCGCCGAAGCTTGGTTTGTGCTTGGCACAGCATTCATGTCGCAAGACAACCACGAAAAGGGACTAAAAGCATTGGATTATTCGGTTACTATTAACGAAAACTTCGCTGATGCTTGGATCGCCTACCTAGAATGCCAATACGAATTAGGTCAATACGAAGACTTAATAAAAACCTACGCCTCCCTGGAAGAAAAATTTCACAAATCCTCGTTGGAAGAAATTCAAGGGTTATTAGCCTGGAGCTATTACGAAACCGGGGACAACAAAACCTGTAGGGCTCTTTACAAAGAAATCCTTAAAAAACATCCACACGATGCAGAAGCATGGTACTCCATGGGTCTAACTTGGCATTACGAAGAAAATTACACTTCAGCCATTCCTTATTTGGAAAAGGCTTACGATATCGATCGATTTGAACCGGATTACGGTATGGTTCTCGCATCGGCATATTTCGGCGCTAACTTAGCCGATAAGTGGGAACCGCTGTATCAAACATTAACCTTAGAACACCCTAATAATCCAGAACTATGGTTGGATTATATTACTGCTTTACATGAAAATGGAGAATCAGAAAAATCGTTAGAAGTTATTGAACAAGCGCTAACCAACAACCCGCAACATCCCGGTTTATTATATCGTTTTTCTGCTTTGTGTTATCTTAATAATCAGGTTAATGCCGCATTGCTTGTACTAGAACGTGCATTAGAATTAAACCCAAACGATCACGTACAATTGTTTACCTTTGCACCCGAACTTAAAAAAGCCAGAGCCATATTAACCTGCATTTCTAAATTTACTACACCTCGATTAGGATTATGAACCGCGATTTATTCAACTTAAAGAACTTACCCGATAGAAATCAGAAACCCAGAACCAACGGTATTACCATGGTTATGGACAAAGGACTTAGTTTAACAGAAGCCCAAAACTTCCTGGAAGTTGGAACAAGCTATGTTGATTTAGTAAAATTAGGTTTTGGAACAAGCTATTTCACGCCAAAACTTCAAGAAAAAATCAACCTCTATCATACAGCAAATATTCCCGTATACCTTGGCGGCACACTGTTTGAAGCGTATATCGCTAGAAATCAATTTGATGATTATCGGAAGTTATTGGATAAATTGAATTTAACACATGCCGAAGTAAGCGATGGTTCCTTGGATATGAACCACGATGAAAAATGTGAATACATCAATACACTGTCCAAAGATTTTACTGTTTTAAGTGAAGTAGGTTCAAAAGATGCTGAAAAAATCATCCCTCCCTACGAATGGATTGAACAAATGGAAACCGAATTGGCCGCGGGTGCTAGCAAAGTTATCGCTGAAGCACGTGAATCAGGAACCGTAGGTATTTTCCGAGGTTCGGGAGAAGTTCGCTCCGGTTTGGTTGCTGAAATTATCCGTAAAATCCCGCAAGAAAATGTAATTTGGGAAGCACCCAAAAAAGAACAACAAGTTTGGTTTATTCAATTATACGGCACCAATGTAAACCTCGGGAATATTGCTCCTAACGAGTTGTTACCCCTAGAAACCTTGCGTTATGGTCTTCGTGGAGATTCTTTCCACTTCTTCCTAAATCAACAGTAAACATACCCGCTATTTACTACTCCTCCTAGATTAATATGTCCACTGCTGTCTTACTTGATGCAGCAGGATTATCCGTTTTCCATAATATCTCTGGATGCTTTTTTCCAAAAATTGAAAAACGATCCCGTTGCCGATGCTTGCACACTCATCCATGGTCTTGAATCTTTCTGTGCATCCCAATGACGAACAATAGGATGTTCACGCGTGATAAAAGTTGACGCTGGAAACCATGATTTCAATTCCTGAAACTCACAAAATACAATCTTAATATTGGGAATTTCCCGGGCTAATGCCATCACAAAATTCAATACTACATCACTTACCGGAAACTTCTTAAAATAACTTGGCTCAATCAAAAATAACCGCATACCAGAGTCTTCAACAATCCAACGTGGGTCCAAATGATACCAATGATATAAAAATATTTTTTCAGAACCCAAAACCGTTAAATCCTCCCTATTTCTAATCACCTCCACATCCAAAAAATTTGGAGATTCTGGAAACACCAGCGGATCAAAATCGTTCATCACATCCGGTGTTCTGAATGGATTCATAGACAATTCTTCATAACTTAAATCCAATATCGTACCTTCATCCTTTGTTCCACAGTACTTATTGATATTTTCTTGGTTACAGTAATACAATTTACTAGAATTCGTACCACAAACCCACTGCCAACTTAGCCAATTACTAGCCAAATCTCCATCCAATAAATAATAATGCATCCATTTCGCACCATCCTGCCAAGAATACCCTCCGATATTGGTCCATAAACTCGCCAAATACATCCGTAAATGATTGTGCATGTACCCTGTATTCTGCAAATGGCCGATACCGATATCCATTGCTGAAATGCCAGTTTCTAAGCGATTAATGGCAGATGGAATAACTGAATTGGGCAGATCATGTCGAATTCGCTCCTGCTTATTTCTCAACGATGAGAAAATTTCATCCCCCTTGTCCAACCATATACGCTGCCAATACTCCCGCCAAGCCAGTTCTTGCAAAAACTTCTCGATTTCCCAGGGCGAATCTACCTTAGACAACACCACTTTTCTAATATCGTCAACGGAAATTACCCCTCGAGAAATATAGGGCGAAAGGTAGGTAACCGCGCCCCAAATAAAGTTCCTTGTCTTACTGTACTTATAAGGATCAATGGATTCAACTCTCTGGCAAATAGAATCAAAATCCGTAGGAAATGGTATCTGTGGAATTTTCATAGTTTAATTAGAGACTATATATTCAATTATTACAGTAGTTTTTACTAAAATTCCCGATCTAAGGTTTTCAAATAGTTGTCAGCTACCTGTAAATGATTATTCCGCTTCTCCTCGGCCATACCATCCCAAGTTCGTAACAACATACCCAATCTTAGATTACTGGAGAAAAAAGCCCTTTGCTTATGCATAAAACGCCAGAATAAGGCATCCCAAACTGTTTGCCATCCTCCAATACCCGTATTTCTCTTAAACCCACCCATCTTTATCAAATAATTGGAACCGGATATATACGGTTTACTGGTCATTAATCCCCCATCGGCAAAGCATATCATGCCGTAAACATTAGGAACCATCACCCAATCGTATGCATCCACATACATCTCCATAAACCATCGATAAACTTCATCGGGATCAAATTCACACAATAACATAAAATTCCCTAATATCATTAACCGCTCAATATGATGATTATACCCAAATTTGAGTGCTTTTTTAATAGCAAAATCCACCGGTTCAATACCCGTTTCACCGGTGTAAAATGCCGATGGAATTCGCCGATTAAATCCCCAGTAATTCGTGCTCCGTTGCCTAGAGCCCAAATCTTCATATACATGACGAATAAATTCTCTCCAACCCGTAATTTGACGAACAAAACCTTCCAACGAGTTCAATGGCACCTCGTTCGAATTCGCATAGTCTATTGCCTTTTCTACTACCTCTGTTGGACTTAATAATCCAACATTGATTAGTGGTGATAACACCGAATGAAACATAAACTCATTACCAGATTGTGTAACAATAGCATCTTCAAAATCCCCAAATAACCTAAAACGATGCTTAAAAAATTCATCCAGCCAAACCAATGCACCCTCCCTATTTGTAGGATAAAAAGTAAGTTCATCCCAATAATTCAAGCCCAAATTATTCCCAAAATTTACCTCCACATAATTCCTTGCCTCATCCAAATAGGCGTTTACCGGAAGAAATGCAGGCGTTGGTACCGAAATCTGTCCTTTAAACGCCTTTCGATTCTCCGCATCAAAACTGTATTTACCACCTATGGGTTTCCCATCAGCAGTCATCAACCAACCTCTATTTTTTCGATTATATTGATAAAAATCGGTTTGAAAGTAAGATTTACGTCCACGTTGATACACCACATTTTCCTCCTTTGTATTGATAAAATTTGGTGTTTCGATCCAAGCTAATTCTAAGGAATGTGCAGCGGCACTTTGTTCAATTCTTCGTCTTAACCAATTATCGGTAGGATCGATAAAGTTCAGTTCCAGCCCCAAACCCTTCATGCCTTGCAGAAATACACGAACATCCGAGGAGGGACTGTTAGACTCTATATAACTCACTTTTACGCCCTCAGCAGCAAGAAAATCCGCAAATTGACGCATGCTGCATCGATGAAAAATAAGCTTTTGCTTATGAAAATTAAATTGTTTAAAAAATAAATATTCTTCAATTACAACTACCTCGTCCATTGTTTCCCAAAAACGAAAAGCATAAAAAAGCTGGTGAGGAAATACAACGACAATCTTTTTCATCAACACAACCAACAACCCGTGCTGTGTTTTGTTTAAACCGTGGCGGAACCAATAGAATTATTCTACCTATTTAATTTATATAAATTCCACTTTCCACTGGAGTAAGTGATATTTTTATCGTTTTTTATATCAATAACATAGGAGGATATTCCTAAAGTATCACTATAATCTTTTTCAACAACTAAAAAATCCAATTTTCTTCGCTTACCATATCGATAATCCCATTCCCACTGCCAGCGCAAACTATCCACAGAAATGCCTGATTCCAACATCAATCGTTTATTCCAAATGCCTCTACAAGCAACCGAATCGAAATCCGGAGCGAGTCGTAATCCTTTACGCTGCAAATAATACAGAGCGGTTGAAGGAGAAGGATCGCCAACAACCAAAACCTCCGCTGTATAATTTGGATCTCCACGCTGATTCAACCAAGAGCCTATATCTGCCAAGCCCTGTTCGTCTTTAATCACATTCTGACAATAATAATTACCGCGCTCCGTGCGATAACTCAGCATTTTAGAAGAGTGTCCTATCCCTCGAATAGGATAGTAAACGAAGAAAAATATTGAAACTATCCCCGTAAATCCAACAAACACCGCTCGTTGCCATAATTGTGTTCTAAAAATCACTACCAAAGCAAAAAACACAAACGGCCAACCCGATAATAAATAGTAATCATGAAATCGAAACTGCCTAGAAAACAGTAAAAAGAAACTCAGAAAACCAAAAAAATTAATTACACTGAGTATATCCCAAATCTCCCAATTTCCCTGCTTTCTTAGCAATGAAAATACCCATAAAAACAACAACCAAAACAAAGCACTACCAAAAAACAAACTATCCAGCCAAACACTTTCAACAAAATTTAATAAATCAACCAACTCATTCACAGACCCAACCGGATTTATGGTTTGAATGAAATGGATGTTCCATGTAGACTTAGTTAACCAAGCGGAATAAACATACCAAGCAAGAACGGTTATTATTACCCCTAAATAAACAAGTATTAATCGTAAAGCAGAAACAGGCAGAAAACCAAACCTCTGCCCCTCTCCCAATGGGTCTTCACCGTCATCCAAAACAATGGTTTCACCATATTCCGTATTCTTTACCTTCAATTTTTGCTTACCTCCAAATCCGCGGATAAAACGTAGAACATCCGATTTAATGTATTCCAAAGTAATCAAAGACAAAAACGGAATTAGCATACTTACCTTGATTAATCCAGCTAATGAGAAGAAAAACCAAACCCAAATCGCCCTAGATCCCAATTCATCATCTGCCCTTAATCGCCAGCGATACCAATGATAAAAACCTATAAAAACAAATCCCAACGCAGCAGGGTCCGGCAAAAAATTCCAGGTATAAAATACCATAATGGGTGAAACGAAAAGCATGAGAATAATTGCAATTCTCCCCAATCCAATAATTCCAATTTCACGTAACAATCGCCAAATACACCAATAGCCTGCCGTAACAATCAAACCAACAAACAAACGATACATCCAATCATGGAAACCAAATACTCGCCACCAAAGACCAACAACATAAGAAATAATTGGAAATTCCATACCGGCTATCCCTTCCGCTGCTCGATTTTCCATCACTCTCGGCAGGAATAGATTCAATGTCTCATGATAGAAATTCCATGCTACCCCAGCCCGATCCGCTTGAGCCCCTTGATGCATCCCAAATGGACCAAGTTTCAAACGCTCACCCCAACCCAATACCCATTGCAAAAAAAACCAACCGATAAAAAACAAACGGTCTTCTTCCCAGTATCGCGATAACTTACGCATTCTCAACTCAATCTTTATCTTCTAGCGAAGCAACATTACTATTTTTCACAACATACGTAGGTCTGTTTTTTACATTCTCGCTCATTCTACTCACGTACTCCCCCAACATACCCATACCAATCAATTGCACGCCACCAAGAAACAGAATTGAAATCTGCAATGAAGTCCAACCTTGAATAGTATATCCAAAAAACTTCTGATAAATGGAATAAATAATCATTCCAAATGCTACCAATGAAACTGAAAATCCAAAAATTGTAGCCAATTTCAATGGCCAACTGCTAAAACTAACCACTCCATCCATGGCAAATTTTAACATCTTAGAATAGCTAAATTTTGTTTCTCCTCCCATCCTTTCCTCACGATCATATTCTACAAAAGTGGAATTAAAACCTATCCATGCAATCTGACCCCGTAAATATTTATCCTGTTCCGGCATGTGTTTTAAAACCCGCTGTATTTTACGATGTATCATTCTGAAATCTCCAGTATCTAAAGGTATTTCCACCTTGGTCATTTTCGATAACAACCGATAAAATACCTTTGCCGTTAACTTCTTCATCCACGTTTCGCCTTGCCGAGTTTTACGTTTCGCGTAAACAACCTCATACCCTTCACACGCCTTTGAAAAAAGTGACGGAATTAATTCCGGTGGATCCTGTCCATCTCCGTCCATTATCACAATGTACTCACCAACAGCATTTTCTATACCTGCGGTTATCGCTATCTGATGACCAAAATTTCTACTCAAATCGATATATTTAACCGATGAATTTTCCTCTGCCATCGAAATAATGATGGACATTGAAGCATCTCTAGAACCGTCGTTTACGAAGACAATTTCGTAGCGCTTTCCCATTAAAACCATGGTATCAACGATGCGATTGTACAACTTCCTAACGTTCATCTCTTCGTTAAAAATGGGAACAACCACAGATATCAATATTCCGTTATTTTCATGAGCCTCAGCCATTCTTCAAAAATATACAAACTTCCCGTAGTACCTTTGTGTTAAATACATTCCTTATGAAAAAGTTCTTAACCCTTGGATTTGTGCTGCTAATTGCTGCCTTTACCGTTGCTACCCAAAGTCAATGCCAACAGTCAAATCACTCTGGAGAACCTATCACAACGGCTGAATTTGATAAAGTCATTGCCGGAGACAAACTTGTTATGGTTGATTTTTACACCACTTGGTGTGGACCTTGCAAAAAAATGGCCCCGTTCATAGAACAAGTAAGAGAAAAACATTCCGATATCGTAACGGTATTAAAAGTTGACGCCGAAGCCCAAATGGACATTGCCGATCGTTACCGCTTGGAAGGCTATCCTACCGTAATTTTCTTTAAAAAGGGTCAAGTAATTGGTCGTTCCTTAGGCTATACCGATTTCGACGGACTTATGGCCTTGGTAAACAAAATGAAGTAAGTTCAATCCAATCAGGCGCTGATGTGGTTATCAGAATAAAGCCAAAGTTGATAAATTAAACCCAAAACCATGATATGTTTTGGGGGCTAAAAGCGCCTCCACCCCTACAATATCGGCACGAAATCGTACCGCCTTACCCAACCATAGGTAATCGGTTTCATACCCCAATCGCCAATTAACCTTATCAAAACCGCCTACAGAGAATCCTGTATATACTTTGCTGTTAGATGATAATTCCTTGCGCAAATATTCCTTTTTAAGATTAAACACTTCCGCAAAAAAACGATATACCTGTCTTGTTCGTAATCCAGGATATACCGAAAATACAGGCATCATTCCAGGAAGATTGCGGTAGCTAAGCGTGAAAACGGCTGTCTTTATAGAAACTTTAAATGGCGACATAATCCATCCCGAACGCACTTGTTCTACAACCCGCAATCGAGTCTCCGCTGTATCAACTTGTTGTGTAAACCAATTACCCAATTGCAAATTACCCGCAGTAACACTGGCTTGTTTCAAGTAAACGGGCAACGTGGAGGATTCCGAACTGGGACTGAAACCTCTACCATTGGCATCCCAAGCATACCCTCTGGATAGTACATTGGCATTTTGTAGGTAATAAAAACCAAAATCTTCTAAAGAGAAATTCACCGGTGCACGCGGATATCCTTCGCTACCATTACCGATTAACATAAATTTATTAAAACCAACAGTTATACCCGGATTTACACTACCACCCTTCAAGCCAACTTGATAAAATCTTCCATCCAAACTCAAAGAATCCGCAGTTGAAGAAGTAAACAACTCCAATCCGTCCGTACGCAACAATTGAAAACTACTTAAATTTCTAAGCGAAACCATCCACGTAATTGGAATCCTAGACGTTTTGGATTTAAACGAATTCCTATTTTCGCCATTACTCCAAAAAACAAAATCAGCACCCAGATAACCGAACTCTTTAAATCGATTATTCCCAATATCCAACGTCTTTCCAAGATAATATCCATTTCCCCGCAGCAACGCACGATAAGCATCATCCGTAAATCGAGCACCAGCTAAAACCGAATAATTTATCCCCATCCATACCGAGATTTTTTTCTTTTGACTTCCGTCGGACGGATTGTTTGGTACGTTTGTACCCGCTTTCACACGTTTATTATCACCGGAAATGAGCAAACCACGATCCGCCCAAGTCGTCATTTTATTAGAATTTTCTCGGGTGACAATTTCTAATGATCCTAACGATTCCTTGTTTGTACGATACCCCGATCCATAATATTCGGATCCATTTGCGTTATAGGTTAAACCCAAATCATTATATTGTTCAAACCCCAAACGATTATTTGGCTTCAATCTTCCTTCCGCCTTACCTATAATTTCAGGATCCATGTAGCCTCCAAAAACGATTTTATTTAATAACGCTTGAGGCAATACGTTACTACCTGTGTAAACTTGAACTGACGCACTTACCCTTAACGAATAAGGAATATACCAACTTTTATAGCCAAATTCATTTTCTTTAACAACAGTTTGCGGCATAGAATCGCTACCGATTTGAAAATCATCGGCATTGGCCGCAATATCAACCGATAGTAACTCATCACGGGTCTCAGTAACTTTAGTGGTTGTATCCTTAGACCCTATCTGCTGTGCGCTTATTTCGTTCAATAAACCAAAAATTACCGTTGCAAACAGTATACAAAACCGATAATTAATTCTACTTCTTTTTACCATTTAAATTCAAAATGATTAGTTTTTTATTTGCCACCAACCCTTACTTCGTATTCGCAATCCAACGTGGTAGAAAGCTGCAAACCATAGGCACTATTCAACGACTTCATCATACCATCACTAATTAATTTTGCCTCAATAGCAATGAATTTGGATTGTTGTAATACCGAAATTTTCCTTCTGGGTAAAGCAACTTCCAATAGACTTTCCACCGATTCTACTGGCGTTCCATTAGGCAATACAATTCCCGGCTCTATCCGATTTGTTTCTGAATAAATATCCAAGTTCTCCAATTTTACCATATTGGCGTCCAACAACGAAAGCTGTAATTGAGCCCCATAGGGAAATCCATTATCCGCTTTTACCCGCATTAACGCAGATTTCACCCTGCTTAAATCGCCCAAATTACTCAAATCTAAGGACTGCGTATCCCGCAATACAAGCTCCGAAAAAGATAATGCCGCAGGTGCTTCCACCTTCAAAATCACATCTACTTTGCTATTATCAAAAACAAAATCCTGCCAATTATTTACATTTCCATTTGGACTAGTTTCCAAATCCAAATCGTAATGCAACAGTTGAGGCAAGTTTTCTATAAACGTACGAATATTAGAATTGCTTGAATCCAATACCACCTCAGTAACGGTATATGCATCCCGCTTGAAGGGTGGTGATGTAACAAATAAATCCTGTCCCAATACATCTGCTCTCAGCGGTTCCATCTTTTGGGAAAACACATTTTCCCCCTTCAATTGGTTCAAACGAAGTCTGCCATCGGCTCCAATGCTGTTTTTCAAAATCAAACTCACTCTAAAATCCTTCAACTTCAAATCAGAGTTCACCCCTTTGAATAATGAAAATGGCACTTTCTGAGGCCCAGTTTGAACCACAGAATTGCCCAAATATCCAATTGCATAATCGGGGTACATTCCCTCCATTCGATATTCAATACGGATACTATCGTTTAGTCCCACTTCTACTTTTCTTCCCGAACTATCAAGAGTTACCAATAATATTTGGTGAAACGTATTTACTGTATCCTTAACATCCGGATTCTTTCCTCGAAAGTCAATCAGATAATCCGTTAAATCAAAATCCTCAAAACGCGTAGAAACAGATCCCTTGGCGGCACCCGGTAACTTAACTGTAGACTCCAAAACTTTTCCATCCTTACTAGCCGATGGAATTTTGAAAAACATCGTCATGTCCTCCTCAATTGTGCTGACCAAATTGATACGCAATCTGCCGCGTTTCGTTTTAAAATACTTCACATCTGCTCCACCCATAAATACTGTCAATCCCTCATCTTGAGAAATGACTGTCTGAGAAGGAAATGCCGCAATAGCTCTGCGTGGACGCAATCGGGTTACCGCCAATTCTACGTTAACTCCTTTGTTAGCCTCAATCAACACCGGTCCATTACTGGCTTCTGTTTGCAACAATTTAATACTACCTAACAAATTTTTAGATACCGTTTTGTTCGCTAAATCAATACGTCGAGTTGCCGTAGTGCCTGTATCAATATCCCGAAATGAATCCAAAGCAACTACGCTGTTATCTTCGGCATTCAACAATTCAAAAACCAACAATTTAACCCGAACAGGTAAGGAATTGGTTAAGGAAATATCCATATAACCACTATCCAAAGTTGCCGTTTCAAAGAAAGCACTTGCATCAATTTGAACCGGTGATAAATTCTGCTGATTTTGAGCTGGAACTACAGCGGTCTGACCATCCAATAATTTAAAAATGGGGTTAATTTCACCCAAGGTAATTGCACGATTTATTTTTTGATCGTTCAGTTTCAAACGATTTAAGGTAAAAAACACAGACAATCCGGTATCATAAGCCCGAACATTTTCCATCCTGTAGCTGTAAACCAGGTTCTCATACACCAATCGATAACTGGAATCAATCAAATTGGGTTGCAAATTCGCATTGTTAATATCTCCCAATCGAAACTGCGTGGAAAACAAAGGCGAAGCCACTCGATTATCCCAAGATATTGGCTCCCGCTTACACGCAGAAACTACCAAAACAATAAAAAAAGCGATGACGTAAAACCGTTTACTCATGTGAATCAATGAATTATCGCACAATTTACAAAGGGTAAATCCAGAAGTCAAACAAACTAGAAAATATGTCGGAAATAATGAGATAAATCAATATCAAAGAATATTAATAATCCAAAAAATAGTACACCCCATAACACAACCGAAATACTAATTGCTCTCCATACTTTCCATCTACTGATACCCATACCTGTGGCAATAAAACAGGCAACCGGTAAGCTAATTATTGCTGGACCCAATAAGGCGATGATTGGCAGCCCTCCCTCCGATCGCACTCGCGCTAACCACCTGTTTTTTTTAGAAAATCTTTTTGATGTTATCCCTCTGCGTTCCCGATAATCAAAATACAATGACTGTAATTTTTCTCCCCAATACACCCAAATGCTTACTCCAAGAATTCCACCAATAGAGGTAAATAAAAATCCTAACCAAGGGGAAGAAATCGACAAAACGGCCATTCCTACTCCAATTGCATACTTAACGGTAGAAACCAAAACGATTCCTACTACCACAGACCATTCCATGTTGTAAAGAAATACATTTTCCATCGATAAAATTAAAAAAAAACACATAACCACCGAATTTCATGCAAATTTGTAAGCCCGTGCACAAGCCTATTCTCTTTACGTTGAAACCATTAAATTTAATAACCAAAAAAATCTGGTTTGGTTTACTAATTGGTTTCTTCCTACTTCATGGGTCTGCACTCGCTCAACCCGCAATAGATCTAAGTAAATTCAAGGGAATGGAAGCCAAAGAAGACGCGCCCATCTCTAAAAAGGATTCCATTGCACAGCTGAAAAAAAAGAAAAAATTACCGGAATACCCGCTAGAATCCAGTTACAATATTCTAAGTGTTCAACCCGATGATTTTTATCGAGGTGACACCATAAACTACAAAAATGTAATAGACTACTCCAGTAACCCCATATCCACTAATACTCTATTCCGTGGACAAAATGGGGCTTGGATTAATTTGGGGGAACCGGGATCACCTGGACTTTTGTTATCTCCAACAAATCTATCCAATCAAATGAATGTTGGCCTCAACCCAATTGCTACAACCCTAAAAACCGCAAAGTCCATGCGATTTTATAAGGCAAAAGCTCCTCTGAGTTTATTAAAATACACCCAAGGAAATGGTAGAACCTTCGTTTTTGACGCCATCCATACCCAAAATTTCTCCCCAACTTGGAACGTAACGTTGGATTATAAAAGCCAGTTGAACGAAGATCTAATCCTCGGTGCGGGCCAAAACAATACGCAAAGAAACACGCAAATTGGAAGTAACTACCTCAGCAAAAATGGCAAATTTTCGCAATTCACCATCGTTACATGGAACCGATTACGCAGAAATGAATACGGTGGGTTAAACCCCTCCGCCGTAAATCAATATTGGCCTCTACTAGATACCACTACATGGGGAATTAGGTCTTTTGGTCCGTTTGAATCCCGATTAAGTAACCCAGCAAAATCATTTTATGGCCTAAATAGTCATCTTATTGCCAACCAATACGCTCTGTCTAAAACATTTAAAATTACCCAAGAATCCGTCTGGGAGAAAACCCGTTTCCAATACGCCGATACAAAGCGAGATACCAATTACTATGGCTCCTCATTTTATCAATACGATAAAAAAATCAACGATTCCTCTTACTGGAGACTAGGCACCCATAAAATTGGTATTCAGTTAAACAGTCAAAGAAATCCTAACCGATACATTACACTTAATTGGACAACCCAACGGGCAACCACCGAATCATTACAGCCCAACTTCAACGGAACTGGGACAAAACAATATAGATCCTCAGCCATTCATACCCTTATAAGTCTACCAACTTCACGCATAAGCAATTACATACATGCAAATTACACAGTGAGCGGCTACAACCAGGGTGCCTACGAGGTTGGCCTTGCAAGTGCCGCAACAATACGGAAATTTAAGCAGGAATTGAAACAAGCACCCATCCAATCATCAGCTTCACCATCCATTTTCACTGATAAAAGCACCCCTCAAACCCCAAAATCTACCAAGGATAGTACCCAAAAAACAAAATCAAATACAGATAGCATCGATTATATTATTGATGGAATAAGAATACTCCATTTTTATTATCATTATCCCTTTAGTATAACCTTTAAGGCCCTTTCTCAAAGACAATCGGCCAACTTATTCGACCACCAATTTTACTCCAATCACTTTCAATACAACAATAACTTCTCGCAAATTGGCAAAAACTTAGCATCCCTGCACCTTACATATATTTCTAAAAATGCTATTAATGCGACCTTCAATCCCAATGAAATAATCAATGCTGCTGATAAAAAACGTAAAAATAAAAACTACACAATTTCCAATATTGAATTTCAAGTAGGCACCATCTCTAATCCCATTTTGAGGTTAAACAGTGCTCAACCATCTCAATGGTTGTTCCAGGTTCCTTTTACCGCTGTTAATTTCTCCATTACCCAAAAAATAAATCATTTTCAAATAAGTCAATTGATTTCATTTCAATCATTTAAATCGGATAGTATAAACAATTTATTTAATTATGGAATCCCTCAATTAACGAGCTTAACGGATGTTCATCTTGAATACTATTTGTTCAAAAAAACGATGCGAACTCGCATTGGTTTAAATGCTTGGTATATTAGTTCTTTTACCCCTGTGGAATACAGACCGGATGCACTGAGTTTCTATTACAATGTGCAACAAACCAACAAATCAGGAAATTACCTTCAACTGGATGCCTACCTTACAGCCCAAATTCAATCGGCCATCATCTATTTCAAATTGGAGCATTTTAATGAATTGAACTACATTCCTGGATTTAATCCACGGTATGATTTTGTTACTTACTATCCCATTCAACCCTACCGTTTCCGAGTAGGAGTTCAGTGGAAATTCTATAATTAATGAGCTTCTAACCAGTTACCCCCTATACCCGATTCCACCAATACGGGTACAGATAACGGCATTGCAGTTTCCATCAGATTACAGATATTGGATTGCACAATCGCCAACTCCTCTTTAGGGACATCAAACACCAATTCGTCATGCACCTGCAACAACATGCGTGTAGATAATTTTTCCGCAGTTAGCCAATCGTGAATTTTGATCATGGCCACCTTAATCATATCCGCAGCACTGCCTTGGATTGGAGCATTTATTGCGTTTCTTTCTGCAAAACCACGCATTACTGCGTTTCTGGAATGAATATCCCGGATATATCTGCGTCTACCTAAAATAGTTTCTACATAACCATTTTCTTGGGCCTTTCTAACCGCCTCATCCATATAATCTCTAACCCCACCAAATTCACGGAAATAATTATCAATAATCTCTTTAGCTTCACCCCTGCTGATGCCTACTCGTTGACTCAAACCAAAGGCCGAAATTCCATAAATAATTCCAAAATTCACGGTTTTGGCTTTTCTACGCATCTCTTTATCTACTTCATCAATATTCACCCCCCAAACCTTTGCTGCCGTTGCTGTGTGAATATCGTATCCCAATTGAAAAGCCTCTTTCATGCCCGGATCCGAGGAAATATGAGCAATGATTCTTAATTCAATTTGCGAATAATCAGCACTCAGTAGAACTTTTCCAGAATCACCGGCTATAAACGCCTTTCGAATCTCCCTGCCCAGTTCTGTTCGAATAGGAATATTTTGTAAATTGGGATTTTGTGAACTCAATCTACCCGTAGCAGCTACCGCTTGATTAAAATGAGTATGCACCCTCCCCGATTCCTTATCCACCAATTCGGGTAATGCATCTACATAGGTAGATTTAAGTTTTTGTAAGGCCCTAAAATCTAAAATATCTTGAACTATCGTATGCTTTCCAACCAAACTCAACAAGGTCTCTTCATCGGTCTGATACTGACCTGTCTTCGTCTTTTTAGGCTTGTCTAATAATTGCAGCTGTTCAAACAAAACCTTACCCACTTGCTGAGGAGAGGAGATATTAAATTCAAATCCTGCCGATTCGAAAATCCGCTGTTGTACCAACTGCATTTGCGTTAGTAACTCACTGCTGTATTGTTTCAAAAAATCTACATCCAAAGCAATTCCATTTCGCTCCATATCCTCCAACACATGAACCAATGGAATTTCAACGGTTTCAAACAATTCTTTTACACCTTGTTGATCTATCAAATCTTTGAATACCAAGTATAATTGTAAGGTTATATCCGCATCTTCGGCTGCATATTCTGCTATCAATTCAACCGAAACATCCCGCATATTTCCTTGATTTTTACCTTTTTTACCAATTAATGTTTCAATAGAAATAGGTGAATAATTCAAATAGTCCTCACTCAAAACCTGCATGTTATGCCTTTTATCCGGTTCTAAAAGGTAATGAGCTAATAACGTATCAAACCAAGGATTTGCCACCACTATTCCGTAGTTCCTCAGCACCGCAACATCATATTTGATATTTTGAGCGATTTTTAATTTCGATGAAGATAATACCCCCACAAATTCCTGTAAAATTAAAGCTGCTTCGTCTTTATCAGCAGGAATTGGTACGTACCAAGCCGTATGAGGTTTTGTAGAAAACGACAGCCCAACAATCTCCGCTTGCAATGACTCAACATTGGTAGTTTCTGTATCAAAACAGAAATATTCTGCTGCCTCCAACTCCAAAATCAATTGGCGTCTGTCATCAACAGTAATAGCCGTTTTGTACTCATGAGGAACATCCACAATTGTCAGTTTAGGCACCAAACTACCTTCCCCTTCTAAGTCAATTTCTTCATTGGTTTCGCCCACGGATTCCGAAGAACTAGCAGAAGACGGACTATCAAACAAAGAGCCCTGCAATGGATTGGATGGCAGCGCTTTTTTTACCGATTTTGGCCTAGACACTCCATCTTCTTCACTCGCAACACTTGTTGCAGAGGCCCCTAAAACTCGCTTGGCCAAAGTCCTGAATTCCAACTCCTCAAATACTTCGGTTAGTTTTTCAGCATTCACAGGATCTAACTGCAAGCTCACCAAATCCAATTCAACGGGAACTTGTGTATCGATGGTAGCCAGCCATTTACTAACTTTAGCTTGCTCGGCAAAAGCAATCATATTTTCCTGCATTTTGCCCTTAAGTTTATCCGTATTTTCTAAAATATTCTCGATACTGCCATACTCAGCAATTAGTTTCTTCGCCGTCTTCTCACCCACACCCGGCACACCCGGAATATTGTCCGAAGCATCCCCCCATAACCCTAAAATATCGACAACCTGCTTAATTTCAGTAATTTCCCATTTCTTCAAAACCTCCTCAACACCCAAAATTTCATCAGGCGAACCCATTCTTCCCGGTTTGTAAATCTTCACATTATCGCGCACTAATTGACCGAAATCTTTATCCGGAGTCATCATAAAAACATCCAAACCAACATCCCCTGCTTTCCAAGCTAAAGTACCAATGATATCATCCGCCTCATATCCGTCCATAGTTATTACTGGTATATTAAAACCTTCGATTATCTTGAATATGTAGGGGATACTCTTAGCGAGATCTTCAGGCATTTCTTCACGATGCGCCTTATAAGCCTCAAATTCTTTATGTCGATGCGTTGGTGCCGCAGTATCAAATACCACCGCAATATGAGTGGGTTTTTGTTTGTTTAAAATATCCAATAACGTATTGGTAAACCCAAACATAGCGCTAGCATTTAAGCCCTTGCTAGTGATTCTTGGGTTCTGACTAAAAGCGAAAAACGCTCTATAAATCAGAGCCATTCCATCCAATAAAAACAATTTACCCGAACTCATAAAATGTATGGCAATTTACAACAAAGCAAGCCCACGAAACAGTATTGTTTTGATTTTTAAACGTATAATTGCGCAGCACCTAAATCAAGGTAGCCTAACCGTGAATTTCAAGCCTCTTTTTCCTAAAATTCAGTTTATACACATACTTTTAGTAGTGTTTCTTTCCATTCAATGCATCGGCATCACCAATCCACCGTTAGAAATTGGACATAATTGGCGGCAAACGGTTACTGCCATGATCGCTCGAAACTTGCAAAACAATGGATTTAATTTGTTCAATCCTCAAATTGATTTTGCTGGTAATACCGATGGTACTATTGGTTCGGAATTTCCTGCGTTTCAAGCGATAATCGCTGTTTTTAATTCTCTCTTTGGATACCAACATTGGCAGGGTAGATGGATAAATTTACTTATTTCTACTTGGGGAGTTTGGTCATTATATCAGTTTCTTTTGCGCACTTTTTCCCAAAGAATTGCCCAAAATACCTCTGCAATTTTACTATTCTCCGTATGGTTCTCATTCAGCAGAAAAGTCATGCCCGATACCTTTTCAATTGCATTGGTTTTAATTGGAATTAGACAGGCGCAATTGTATTTACACTCAGTAAAACTCCGTCACCTTGTATTTATGTTCTTGAGTTTCTCTTTGGCCGTATTAAGCAAATTACCAGCCATCGCTTGGCTAGCAACGCTGGTCTTTATAATTCCTAAAATACTTGAACAGCACAAAAGATCAAATCAACTTCCATTAAGTAAAACAGATATCCGATTTATTATTGCATGCTTGATTTCCATTATTCCTGGATTAATCTGGTATTTCTACAGGGTTCCCCTATTGAACAAAACCTTCCAATTGTATTATCCAAAATCCCTAACTGAAGGATTATCCGAAATTATACCGCATTGGAGACTGCTGTTTGAAAAATTCTATTTTACCGCTTTCTATTCTTTTGCAGCCTTACTATTATTCTTATTAGGACTTGTATATTTATTCAATAAAAATTATTCAAGTACCTATTTAAATAAAAATATTGAATCAATTGATATTAATAATTTTAAAAAAATTAAATTATCCTTTTTAGCATTGGTGATTGTATTTGGAATCTTTATCATTAAAACCGGAGATGTATTTCCAAAACATACGTATTATATCATTCCATTTATGCCATTTATGGCATTTATAGCTGCCCTCGGTTTAGAATTTATCTATCAAAAGACGGAAAGAAAGCAGCCAGTAATCAACACAAAGAATACAATCCAAAAACCATCGGCTAAAACCCTGTTAACTATTCTTCTATTGGTTGCTAATACAGAGGCTCTATTAAATCAGGTACATGAATTATCAATTAAACCTACGGAAAAATACAAGCTGGAGTTAGAGCTAATTGGGAAAACACTACCCAGTAAATCGTTAATCGTCTCCAATGCCGGTGTTAATCCTCAAGAACTTTATTTCCTTGATCATAAAGGTTGGGTACGATTTCCGCAACAACTACATTCAAAATCGCACCTAGATAGTTTAACAAACTGCAATGCCGAATTTTTGGTTATTAACAAGAATTTCGAAGAACCAAGAGCCAATTACAATTTACCTATTTACTCTAAATCAGAGAGTTTCCTGGTTTATCAATTGGATAAAGAACCTAACAACTATCGTAAAAAAAACAAATAAATTGAGCTAACGCACTGTGCCTGGTGGCCTACCTAATCACTTTTTCTTAAATCCAAGACTGATGCCATTTATACAGTATCTAAGTCCGGTGGGCTGCCCATATCCATCGGTAAACACATGACCTAAGTGCCCTCCGCATTTGGAACAGACTACCTCTACTCTAGACATTCCATGAGAATAATCCGCGATTTCCTTAACCTTGGATTTGTCTATTGCTTGGTAAAAACTAGGCCATCCACAACCAGCATCAAATTTTGTATCGCTGTAGAATAAGTCCTGACCGCAACCTTTGCACACATAGGTTCCCGAGTCCCATGTGGTTTCAAATTCACTACTAAAAGGTCTTTCTGTTCCTTTTTTTCGCAAAACAGTAAACGCATCGGCACCCAACTGCTCCAACCACTCTTGATCGGTTTTCTGTACTTCAAATGAGTATTTACTTTCCATGGTATTACTTTCAGATTCGTTTAAATTATTCGACTTTTGACCACCACAACTGCAAAAAAACAATATCAGGGTGATCAAAGAAAAATTTAAAAATCTCATATTTATGTATAATATTAAACAATGCAATAAGGATTTCGTTCTATCTTTCCCCTAGAAATGAACTTTTTTGCTCACTTTTTGGTTGATAGAAAACCCAATCAACCCCAATTCAATGCTGCACTCATTGCCCCAGATTTACTGAGACATTTTTTACCGGATAACAATCGTATAAATTGGCAGTCACTTAAAAATGATGAAGAAATAATTTCGGCCAATCTTACCTCTTTTTGCGATGGTGGATTGCAACACATTCTTAGAGATAAACTGTTTCACCAATCCAGTTTTTTTGAAAAAATTTACCAAAATCACCGTGAATCTTGGAGTAAGTTAGGTACCGCACATGGCTTAGAACGATGGTGGTTTTCCCTTCATGTTTCAGTAGAATTAATTATCGATAAAATACTCATAAGTAATCACGTAAACAGCCTATACGAATTCTATAACATACTGGCAGACAACAGACTGTGCTACAAAACACTATTAACACTGCTCAATCATAAACAGGAAGAACTATTTCTACTACGATTTGATAAATTCTTGGAATCACAATATCTCTTTCACTATCGAGAATTTTCAGGTATTGCTTATGCTTTGCATCGAATACACTATTCTCTTAATATTCCAACACCCTGGCATCCCAATAATACCCATCCGATCATCACTGCTTTAAACGATATAGAAAGTGACATTATCGCAAATTGCAGGGAAATAGACTTATTGGAATCGCTTAAAACCAATAATTAAATTAAAAAGCGACCTACCAAAGAAAAAAGCGCTAATACCAGTAACAATAAATTGATAAAACGCTTCCATAAACCAATCCGATCCTCATTGAAGAAGTTCACTAATAAAAATGTAGAAGGGATGGAAACTAAGGCATGGAATTGCGGAAGATTTCTCCAATGTAACAGTAACATTACTAAGCAATAAGCGAAGAATAGGCCATTCAAGGAAATACTTCTTCGAGCTTCTATATTTCTATTAAAATAGGTACCCACTTGTTGAAATAAACCCAACAAAGAAGCCAGTATAAATATACCCATTATGATATAATCGGCATTAGGGAACAGTCCTAAACTCAATAATGATTGAAGAGATAGTGGAACAACCTCTAAATTTCCGATTTCAATAGACCGTAGATCAAACAAATACCCTAATGATTTGGTGATGTACAATGGCATTATCAACCCCAATACCACCGCAATTACATCCTTAAATACAATGGCTTTGAAAATTAAAATACCCAAAATTACAAATACCAATATCCAAATATGATCCGGAATAAACAGTATGCCTATTCCAAATAAAAATGCACTGTAAAATAATAATCGCGTATCGTAACCCTCCTTTAAACGAAATAGAAAATTAAGACCTAATAAGATAAATAAATTACCCATTTGTCCGATGGAGAAAAATACATTCTCAACAAACAACGAATTCAATAATAAAAAGAAATAAGTACCTAAAATGCCACTACCCTGCAATGCACCCGAGCTAATGCAAATAGAATTAACCAAATACGATTGGAATATTAACAGTAAAAAGGATAAAGCCATGGATACATACAAATGACTATTTAGCCATTGAATCGCTCCATCGAAAACGCCAATTGTATCTATAGGAAGCGGATTGGATTTTACTAGCAACAACAAGAAAACACGCACCAACAATGCGGCAATAAATAGCAATACGCCAATGCCTAATCTGTTTTGCCTAAACTGCTCAATCATCGGATAAAATCTGCATCCAGTACCACTCTTTACTTCGTATTACCGGTACTGCAAACATACAATAATCAATCTGCTTCCCTTCATCGGGAATAATTTCTCCAATTATACTCTCTTGTCTAAATAGCCAGCCTCGCTCCATATCCAATTTGTTGTTAATTTTAATGTGCATGATACGATTTGCCTCTGTCTCATTGTCGTTGTAAATAAAATTAATAGTATTTCTACAGATGTACATGCCATAACCCAACAAATGAGCCCCCGCATTTGAAGAAACCTGATTTTTGGGGATTACAACAACAGAATCTATGGGTTCTCCTTGCTTTTCTAAATCAACATTTAAGAAATTTAAACCCAAATTCCCATAATGATAGAATTGTCGGGTTGTATTTTGAGGTAATCCATTTACATAATAGGTCTCCATTTGTCGAGTTACATAATATTGTTCCCCAACCAATAGCCAACCTCCGTTATCCAAAGCAATTACATCCCGTATTTCAAAATTCTGTACTCTCTCACTTTTACGCGAATTCAAATTTCCCATCAACGTCCGCTGCTCACTATCCGAAAACCAATGCAACAAAACCAAACTATCCTTAGATAATTGTAAAGACCGAATAAAACATCCATCCAATCCCTTGGATTCTGTTTCTTGAAAATACCCGGCAAGATAAAAATTGCCCGTGCTTGGATGACAATATATAATAGCATCGCGAATATTTCCGCTAGCCTCACAAACCCCCTGCTGAACGAATTGTTGAACCAACAAAAATTGAAATGCCTCGCTTTTTTCTTGACGCTTTCCAGAAAATAAAGAAGCCTTTTCTAATCGCTCATCATCAAAAAAACATGCGGCTACCTGACTATTATTATTAATTTCTAGCGACTTCCATTCCAGTTCATAGGCAGAATTTTTAGTATCTAACGTAGTATCCACATAACGGTACTGACTTTGAATATCGGCAATTAAAAATCCAACCCGAGCCGATGGCTGAAAACCTTTGCTAGAACTATTGTATAAAACAGCCAATACCCATTTTTTACGATCTTGCGAAAAATCTACCCAAATATCCCCTGAACCTATCTCTCCCCAATCGTATACCCCCAACGACCTTTGTTTGGGTTCACCTTCTAAGGTGGTAGAAATAGATTGTAAATTAACTTCTACTTGTCCGCGTTTCTGTCTATTTATAGTAACCCAGTAAACCACCGAATCGGACAAAAAAACCTTCAATACCCAATTTCTGCTTGCAACTTTAAAATCTCTGCTCTTAGAAAATCCCAGCTGCGCATCGTATCGTTCTAAGGTAAAACCCGATTCCAAATTATAACTGGAAAAATCTAGAGTAATCATTTGATCCTGATACAATCCAATAGGCCGATGAAATTGATTTCGCTTATTGTTTAATCGAGATTTATTAGAAATAAAAATTGATTGGCCGATTAAAGAAAACGCACCCAATAAAAGCGCCAATAATAGGGTAATGGTTTTCTTCATACCGATAATATTCTCCAAATTTCATCGCTTGGAGGGATAATCCCAAAGTGAAGCGTAATTTTGTATTCCTTTTTTCACATTTTACTCCTTACTCCTTGAAAGACACCCCAAAAAGCATAGAAAAAGCCATAACGGTTGGCGTTGAAACCCAAAAATCCGATTTTCCCATGGAAGAAACCCTGGAAGAGTTGGAGCAACTTATCATAACCAGTGGCGGAACACCAATTAAACGTTTTACGCAAAAATTAGAACATCCTCATCCCAAAACCTATATCGGTAAAGGAAAATTACAGGAGATTCGTGATTACTGTAACCAAAACAATGTAGATATGGCGGTGTTTGACGATGATTTATCACCAGCTCAAATTAAAAATATCGAAACAGAACTTAGCACGGTTAAAGTAATAACTCGTACTCATTTAATCTTGGACATATTTGCGGCGAATGCTAAAACAGCACAGGCAAAAACACAAGTTGAACTTGCCCAAAGCATTTTTATGTTGCCGCGATTAACCGGAATGTGGACTCACCTCTCAAAACAAAAAGGAGGCATAGGCATGAAGGGTCCAGGAGAAACCGAAATTGAAACAGACCGTAGAGCTTTAAGAAATCGAATCAGTTTACTAAAAGATAAATTAGCCCAAATCGAAAAAACTGGGGTTACACAAAGAAAATCCAGGGAAAATACGTACCGCGTTGCCCTTGTTGGATATACCAATGTTGGTAAAAGTACCATCATGAACTTACTCTCTCGTTCCGATGTTTTGGTAGAAAATAAATTGTTTGCTACCCTAGATTCTACGGTTCGGAAAGTAGTATTTCATCACCCAGAACAAGACGGAAAAGTAATACCCTTCCTTCTTTCCGATACGGTAGGATTCATAAGAAAACTACCTACCTTGTTAATAGAAAGTTTTAAAAGTACGTTGGCCGAAGCCATAGAAACAGATTTATTGGTACACGTAGTAGATATCTCTAATCCCAACTTTGAAAAACAAATGCAAGCAGTTACCGAAATACTGCATGCCATCGGTGCTTCCAATAAACAAGAGTTGGTTGTTTTTAACAAGGTAGACGCATTCAAAGGGAAACCCGATGACTTTTTTGTAGGATCTTCAGGATTATCCATTGATCAATTTGAAAAAAGTTGGATAGCCAAGGAAAATGCTCCGGCGGTATTTATTTCTGCATCCGAACAATCGAATATTCAAAAGTTACGCGATACCATCGTTACTCTATTATTAAAAAAGACCGCCTTATAAGACGGTCTTTAATGTAGTAATCTTACAAGTCTGAGGAGTTACAACTCGTCTTCGTTGAAGAAATAGTCATCGTCCGTTGGATAATCACTCCAAATCTCCTCAATACTCTCGTAAGGCTCACCATCATCTTCCAATTCTTGTAAGTTTTCAATCACTTCCAAGGGTGCACCCGAACGAATTGCATAATCAATTAATTCGTCTTTGGTTGCAGGCCATGGAGCATCGTCAAGATAACTTACTAATTCTAGTGTCCAATACATAATTTGCCTCCTGATTAATTCAACGCGAAAATATGTTTTTCCTTTAAAAAAACAAGTTCATTTTTGTATTACTTTCATGCATAGCAATTGGCATACTTCCATTCATGATTATTCGGCGAATCATTCTACGCCGGAAGACCCGTTTTTACAGGCTATCCACCACTTTACGTGGAAAAAAATGATTAATCCAAGAATGTTAAGTGAACACCTTCAAGGATTACTTTTAAGTCAACTTGTAGCGATCCACAAACCAAAACATGTGCTAGAAATAGGTACTTTTACGGGTTATGCCACCGCTTGCTTGTTAAAAAACCTTCCTCAAAGCAGTGAATTACATACCATTGAAGCGGATGCTGAAACACTATGGAAAACGCAAAACTTTTGGAAACAACACCAAAAAGACCACCTCGTACATTGGCACAGTGGTAATGCTTTAGATATTCTTGAACAATGGGATGATGATAAGCATTTCGATTTCATTTTCGTGGATGCAGATAAATCCAATTACAAAAATTACCTCGATAAGACGAAGAATCTCCTGAATAATAATGGGATTATATTATTCGATAATACATTGTGGAGCAATCGCGTGGTCTTAGAAGTGGATAGAAATTCGGATAAAGACACAAAAAACATGCACGAATTCAATGTGTATGCTCAAAGTTTAACGGAATTTGAAACTGTTTTATTGCCTATTCGGGATGGATTAACAATGATGCGCAAGCGTTAACCCCGCATAGAATCTAATAAATCGCTCAATTGAGCAAAATCCATTTTGCTGTTATTCGCAATTTTTTCAAAATACGCTGATACTTCTGGATCAATTGTCTCCAATAAAGCCAAGCCTTGATCGGTAATGCCAATATTCATCTTTCTCCTGTTTTCTGGACAAGCCGCCCTTTCAATCAATCCCAACTTTAATAATCGATCACACAACCGAGTTAAATCTGGATTTTTATCCAACATTACATCCTTAATGTATTTTGGATTAGCGTGATTTGGATACTGGCCACGCAAAATGCGTAAAACATTGTACTGTTGACTGGTAATTCCGTGTTTTTTATACAAATCCCTGGATTCGGATTGAAGCCAACTAGCAGTATATAAAATATTTAAATACGCTTTCTGAGCGTCTGACTCAAATTTCTTTTGCTTAATTGCTTCTTCAAATTTCAAGGCCGTAGTAAATTGACTCACAAAGGTATAACAATCCAATATAAAAGTTATAAAACACTTTCCAATCACAATACAATGTTGATTCCCTGATAGGTGTCATGGTAAAATCATTAGGACTATACTACCTTTGCCATCGGTATGAGAACTGAAATCAATCGCAATTTTGCAACAGCTAAAGACAATGCTGATCCATTTAAAGATTTCAAAAATGAATTCATCTTCCCCGAAAGTATTCACGGAAACGATGTAATCTACTTATGTGGTAACTCCCTTGGATTACAACCCAAATCGGCCAAAAAAGCTTTAGAATCAGAGCTTGAAGATTGGGCAAAATGGGGCGTTGAAGGTCACTTTCATGGGAAAAAACCTTGGTTCCATTACCATAAATTTCTAACCGATTTAACCGCCGAAATCGCAGGGGCTAAACCCCATGAAGTAGTGGTTATGAATCATTTAACAGTGAACCTACACTTACTATTACACAGTTTTTATCGGCCAACCTTTGATAATGATTCCACAGGTAATGTAAGGCCAAAACGGTACAAATTACTTATGGAAGCAGGTGCTTTTCCATCCGATATGTATGCTGTACAAACCCATGTTGAAAGTAGAGGACTATCTTACAATGACACCGTAGTTGAATTATGTCCAAGACCCGGTGAACATACATTAAGAACCGAAGATATCGTATCAGAAATTGAAAAACTTGGAGATTCATTGGCATTATGTTTCTTCTCAGGTGTTCAATATTACACGGGTCAGTATTTCAACATACCCGAAATCACCCATAAAGCACATCAAATGGGTGCTCTGGCAGGATTTGATTTAGCTCATGCTGCAGGAAATATTCCTCTAGAATTGCACCAATGGAATGTAGATTTCGCTGCTTGGTGTTCCTATAAGTATTTAAATTCAGGACCAGGCAATGTTAGTGGAGTTTTTATACACGAAAGACATGGACTAAATCCAGAAACCCCCCGTTTAGCTGGTTGGTGGGGCCACAAAGAAGATGTCCGTTTCTTAATGCAAAAAGGATATATTCCTGAACCTGGAGCGGCGGGTTGGCAAATGTCAAATGCTCCTGTTTTCGGGATGGCTGTTCACCATGCAAGCTTAGAAATATTTAAGCAAGCAGGTGGGGTAAAAAACTTACGAAGCAAAAGCGAAGAATTAACTCAATTCTTATTTGATTGTATTTCTGAAGCAAACGAATTAAATCCTACGCTTCAACTACAGGTAATCACACCCCAAAATATACATGAAAGAGGTTGCCAATTGAGTATTCTAACCGGTAGCAACGGGAAATCAATCTTTGATTTTCTTGCCAGTCATGACATAATTGCCGATTGGAGAGAACCCAATGTTATTCGAATGGCACCAACACCTCTGTACAACTCCTTTACCGAAATTTACAAGCTATTTGAAGTATTAAATCAGTTTAAATAGTCGTTAATTTTCATAACAACCATCTCATTTAGGAATGGATTTATTATCCTAATTTACTTCAATTCTTCCCAGTGAATCTGATTTTCTACACCTAGAATTTTACGAATTTTAGATCGAACATTGTGTATATACTGAGGAGTAACACCAACCAAGTTGGAAATATCTTTAGATTTAAACCCTTCCACCGACAATATAAATATTCTTCGTTCCGTTAAATTCAAACTTTGAATGGCGGGGTATTTATTCAAAAGAATATCGTTTTCCTTCATTAATGTATCCGCCATTTGAGGATTAGATCCAGTATCAACTCGTACCATAGCCTCTAATGCACGTCTAATTTCCTCTAAATCGTCTTTATTGGCCGACTTCATACCTTTAAGCTGCTTCACTAGATCACCTGTTTTTTCCATCATCATGTGGGTTATTGAAACTATTCTATCATTCAACTCACGTTCTTTGCGCAGGAATCGCTGTTCTTCTTCCTGTTGATGCAATTGTACTTGAATTAACTCCAATGACTTTTCTCGTTTTCGATTTAATAACCATAATACCAAAATAGTTAATCCAAGTATTAGTAATAATGCAATTAAAACAATAGTAACCAATTGATTTCTTTGTGTTTTTTGCTGTAATTCTAAGGTTAAATCATCCAACTTTTCATTAATTCGTGCATTTTCCATACGTTCAATAAAATCAGCACGTTTTAATGAATCATTTGTTTGCATATACTCTCTAGTATATACAATAGCTACATTTAATTTACTGTTTGCCATTGCATAATTTCCAGCAGAAATAAATAGCTTAGCATATAACTCGTTTAAAAAACTCTTGGCTAATGCATTTTGATTCAAATTTGCTTCATTATCAAACTCCCATCGTTTTAAAGTGTCCATCGGAAGTAAATTTGGATTGTACTCAACAACCGCATTCAAAAAAGTATGCAATTCCATTAACCCTTGGGTGAAATTGCGTCGTAACCAACTTTTATGCTTTCCAATATAATCAGACATCTGTATCAATCGATCCGGTTTTCTGTCCAAATCGTTTAATACCAAAGACATTTTGTTTATGATAAAATATAAGTCTAATGTACTATCCGGTGTCTGCTGTAATAATCTAGAAGCTTCCTCCCAACGCTTTTGTGCTTGAAATAAATTAACCCGATTTAATGTAGTTAATTGCCTCTCAAACTCATTGTTTGGCTTACTGAGGATTGAATCATATTTTTTCCAATCCTCGATGGTTGTTAAAACACCTAATTCCGTAGATTTTATGGATATAATATTGTTAATCAGCACATTACTGATTTTTCCAGTCTTTTGTCCAGCGGCAACTGCCTCATGAAAATAACGCGAAGCCGATCCATACATACCATTGTTAAAATAATAAGTACCTAGATTGGTTGCGTAATTATTCAAATTTGAATAATCTTCCACCTTCTTTGCGTGCTCATAGCCCATTTTCATGTAATTAATCGCCTCACTCAAATTACCTAACTGATAGTAAGCTATTGAAATAGGAGAATAGTACATACACGGAGAAATATCTGAAAATCCCTTTCCTAACTCCATGGCTCTTTGTCCATATAACAAGGCTGAGTCATATTTTCCGCGCCAAATAAAGTCAAACGATCTATTTATACTATAATATACTTGAACACGTTGATTTCCTTCTTGTTCCCCTCTCTTTAAAACATAACCTAACAATTTATCATGTTCCTGCTTTTTATTCGGCATTTGAGACAATCGATGCAATTCTCTGAAGGTAACCATCTCATACGTTCCCTCTTTTATTTTTTCCAATTGCTGCCATAAACTATCGGCAGTATTTGAGCGAGTAATCTTTGGATTAATATCAGAGTCACTGCGTAAGAAAATCAAGAAAAACACACCAAAAACGACTAAAAAGGCTAACAAAATATACTTTTTATTCGCTTTCCAATAACTCATTTGTAAAAACTTATTTGTCATGATTTCGAACTTTCTCTACAAAAGTAAATCAAAAAAAATTGGATAATCCATAATTAACAATTTATAACATTATATATATGTTAGGCATTTAAATTGATTTTAACAGAACTTATTTACTGTCTTTTTGTTAACACTTAGAACCAAAATATTATATTATCAAATCTGCCAAACGTATTTTCTTAGGTTATCAAAAAAATATGACGATTCGTCCATATCCATGACTGATTGCCTGTAATAATTCGTAGTTTTGAAAAAAACCAGCAATTGGTCTAAACTTTGACTATTTAAGCGAGATGGAAAATCACGAACCGAAACAAGACAAAAAGAAACAAAACACAAACGGTTTTAAATTCAATCCAAATTGGCTCTACGGAATTCTTTTTGTAATTCTAATGGCTATGTTGTTTTTGCCACAAAATTCAGGGCAAAGTACAAAATGGAGAGATGTAAAAGCAATGATTTTACAAGGTGATGTCAAAAAACTTGTAATTCAAAACGAACGGGTGGTAAATGTTTATCTTACCAAAGAAGCAATTCAACAAAAACGTTATAAAAATGCTAAACCCAGACAAGATTTAATGGGTTCTGCAGAGCCAAACTACAGCTTCGAAATTGAAAAAGGTTTCTTTAACAACGAAATTCAAGAGTTAAAGAAAACGATGCAAGCAAAAGAATTGAATCCCGATGAGCTAGTAATTGAATGGGAAACACATTCCGATTTATTTGGGGAGCTTTTCAATTGGGTATTTATGCTTGCCATTTTCTTGATTTTTTGGAATCTTATCATGCGCAGAATGTCTGGCGGTGGTGGTGCTGGAGGCGGTGCATCCATCTTTAATATTGGTAGAGCACGAGCCCAGATTTTTGATAAAGACACCAAAGTAAATGTTTCTTTTAAGGATGTTGCGGGATTAGAAGAAGCAAAGGAAGAAGTTATGGAAGTGGTTGACTTCCTAAAAAATCCTAAAAAATATACAAATTTGGGTGGTAAAATCCCTAAAGGCGTATTACTCGTTGGACCTCCAGGAACCGGTAAAACTTTATTAGCAAAAGCCGTAGCAGGTGAAGCCGGTGTTCCATTTTTCTCATTGTCAGGTTCCGATTTCGTAGAAATGTTTGTAGGTGTTGGTGCCAGTAGAGTAAGAGATCTTTTCAAACAGGCAAAAGAAAAAGCACCATCCATTATTTTCATTGATGAAATTGATGCAATTGGACGTGCAAGAGGAAAGAACCTAATTCAAAGTTCTAATGACGAAAGAGAAAATACATTAAATCAGTTGTTGGCAGAAATGGATGGCTTTGGTACAGACTCAGGTGTTATTATCTTAGCCGCTACCAACCGTGCCGACATATTAGATAGCGCTTTAATGAGACCGGGTAGATTCGACCGCCAAATTAGTGTTGATAGGCCTGATATTGTTGGCAGAGAGCAAATCTTCAACGTACACTTAAAGCCATTAACAAAATTAGCAACCGATGTAGATGCACATAAACTAGCTACACAAACTCCTGGTTTTGCAGGAGCAGAAATTGCTAATGTATGTAACGAAGCCGCCTTAATCGCCGCCAGAAGAGGAAAAGAATTAGTGGAAATGAAAGACTTCCAAGATGCAATCGACCGCGTTATCGGAGGTTTAGAAAAGAAAAATAAAATTATCTCACCAGAAGAAAAGAAAATAGTAGCCTACCACGAGGCAGGACATGCTGTTGCCGGATGGTTCTTAGAATTTGCAGATCCATTGCTTAAAGTATCTATTGTCCCTAGAGGAGTAGCTGCTTTAGGATATGCTCAATATTTACCAAAAGAACAATACTTATACAGAACCGAACAACTATTAGATTCTATGGTAATGACGCTAGGTGGAAGAGCTGCAGAACAAATATTCTTTGGTAAGGTCTCAACTGGAGCACAAAACGACTTAGAGAGAATTACAAAACTTGCGTACAGCATGATTACCATCTATGGTATGAATCCAAATATCGGTAATGTATCCTTCAATGATCCAACGGGCGAATACGGCTATCAGAGGCCCTATTCCGAAAAAACAGCCCAACTTATCGATGAGGAGGCCAGAAATATGATTGAAGACGCTTACAGAAGAACCATCGCATTGTTAACAGAAAAACGTGAAGAAGTTGAAGCTGTGGCCAAAGAACTATTGGAGAAAGAGATCATTTTCAAATCCGATTTAGAACGATTAATTGGCAAAAGACCCTACGAAGAATCTGATGCGGTACAAGAAGTAGCTAATAGCCAACTTGAAAACCAAGCCAATCATTCAAATACATTGGTTGAATCAGAAACAAATAACTCTTCGCAAACAGCGGTAGAAGATACTGACGGATTGACTTCTACCAACGAAAATTTGAATGCAATAGATAATTCTGAAAACACTTCAAATTCAAACGACAGTTCATCTGAACCAACAAATCCAACCGTTTAAATGACTTTATAAATTACAGGAATTAGAATTTCAACTACGATTTTAATTCCTGTAGTTTTATCAATTGAGCATATAGACCGTTCTTGGCTAAAAGCTCAACGTGATTCCCTGTTTCAACAATTTTACCCCTATCTAACACTATAATTCTATCGGCATGAGTTACCGTTGATAAACGGTGTGCAATAATGATGGATGTGCGATTTCTCATTAACTTCTCCAAAGCCAGCTGAACCGCTTTTTCACTTTGTGAATCCAAAGCACTGGTAGCTTCATCAAGGATTAGTATTTCAGGATTCTTTAATAGTGCTCTCGCAATAGCTAATCGCTGCTTTTGCCCGCCGCTCAAACGCCCACCACGCTCTCCAACCTCACTATCCATTCCCAGTGGCAAATCAAGCACAAAATCATGCGCGTAAGCCGCTTTTAATGCCAATTCTATCTCCTCCGAATTAGCGCTCAATTTTCCTAAAAGAATATTATTTCGAATCGAATCATTGAATAAGATATTCTCTTGATTTACTACACCAATTAGTTTTCTCAGTTCATCCTGCTTCATGGTTTTAATTGAAACACCATCCAACTCAATGCTACCAGTACTAACATCATAAAACCTTGCTAATAGATCTGTGATAGTTGTTTTACCTGCCCCAGATGGCCCCACCAAAGCAACCGTCTCCCCTTTATTTATACAAAAAGAAATATCGGAAAGCACCTCGCTACCATCTACATAACTAAAACCTACATTTTTAAATTCTATAGCACGATTAAATACGGGTGGATTGGCTGTTTCAGGGTCCTGTACCACCTCCGGTGCAGTAACCAATTCTTTGATTCTATCCAAAGAAGCAATCCCTTTCTGCGCTGCATATAGCGCATTTGAAAATGCTTTAAATGGCGGAATTAACTGACTAAAAATGGCGAAATACGTTAAAAAAAACTCAGGGTCCAACTCACCTCGAAATACCATTCCACCACCCAACCATAACAATAAAGCCGATACACCTAAACCAATAGTTTCACTCATGGGTGAGCTTAAATCATACCTGCGTTGCACCGATATATTATTTCTGGTATACTCCTCATCCTGCTTTTTATATTTTTCACTAAACCAACCACTCGCATTGAATGCTTTTATTATTCGAATACCCCCCAAAGTCTCTTCGTAAGCAGTCATGACTTTACCCATTAATTCTTGATTTTTTCCACTTTTCTTTCGTAGACTTCTCCCAATCAAACCAATAATCAAGGCAGTAATTGGAAGAAATAATAGAATATATAAAGTTAATTTGGCCGATAACACCACTAATGCAACCAGAAAGAGTAAAATATTTAATGGCTGAAAATACAAAGCCTCCAAAGAGACCATCAAAGCAAATTCAATTTCTTTAACATCATTACTCATGCGCGACATTAGATCCCCTTTGCGCTCATTGGTAAAAAATGCAATCGGCAATGATAAACACTTTTCATAAATACCTACTCTTATTTCTTGAATGCTCCTGTTTCGAATTAAAACCATAAAATTCATGGCTAAATATCTAAAACCATTTTTTAATACAGTAACTACCACCAAGGCAGTACACAAATAGGCCAAAGCAGTAAATGGCTCACCTTTCGCTAGATTCCCAAACCAAGAAATAAATGATTGGTATTGATAATTAAACCAATCGCCTACTCCAAAATTCTTTGAAGACAAAGCTTGTTCCGTCTTATCCCGTAAAAATAGAAATCGCAATACGGGCATGATCATCATTAACGATGTTAACTGAAACAGAATATACAGTAAGTTAAATAAGAAATTCGCCGCAATCAACCCTTTGTGATTGGCCGCATATTTTAAAAATTGTAATACAGCTTTCAAGGTGAGGCGAAGTTAATCAATTTATGTTGGCACTATCTGAAAAAAAAGAGGCCACCTCAAACGAAGTGGCCTCTTCCAATAAATACTTTGTTCTAATTACAATAATTGAATTCTTTCTGTGTATACGCTACCGTCCTTCAATTTTACTTGAATCATATAAACACCAGCAGTACCCGATATTGAAGATTTTAACTGTTTAGCATTTACGGTATTTTCAGAGATAACTGTTCCCACCATGTTGGTTATCCTAACCTCAGTCATGTCAGCAGTTGATTGAATCGTGAACATTCCGTTTGTTGGGTTTGGATACATCTTAATTCCACCCAATGCAAATCGCTTAACATTATTTACTTCGTTATCCTTGATTTTCAATACTAATACTGAATCTACACCAATCTTTCCAGGACCCTGAATATTACGAATTGCAAACTCTACAAACTTATCGCCATCGTAAACATTGTCATCGGAAATATTTGCGCGAATCATAACACTACTTGTATTCTTAATGATATTAATTTTACGTGTAGCAAAATCATAATCATCAGGATTTACGGCAGTTGCTGACTTAACAACTACATCGAAAGAGAAATTATCATCGGCTGGCGCTATTTTGAAATCCATTCGGAAAGAATCCGCTGCCTCAAATACCGAATCCAACGTTTCTGTGAATGTCACTACCGGTAATGGAGAAACAGTAAAGTCGGAGATTCTTCTTGGACTTAGAACGTAACGAGATGTGAATGGATTGCTGTTATCAAACTGACCACCTATTCCAATAACATCAAAATACCCTTCTGGTGCTGCATTTCCATCAATATCTGTTTCTGCATCGATATTCATCGTGTCAATTCTACCTGTAGTACCTACAATACGAACATTTTTAAATCCATTTGCATTCAACGCTGTAGAAGGCCATTCGGCAGCATCCACCAATTTAACTCTGCGCATGGTTACTAAAGAACTCTCCGTAGATTCTCCCATGGCTGTTACCAATGTAGGTGACTTTAACTTACGTGAAGTTGCAATAACAATTACAGTATCCAACTGATCCATTTGCACCAATCCTTGGAATTGACCTACTCTACCTTGAACCATAATACTATCGCCCTCGTTTACAGCATATCCAAATACTTTAGGACTATTATATACTCCAATTCCGCCGGTATTATCCATTATGGTGAAATTGAAACCTGTAACACGCATATTCACACCATAAACGGTTCCGTATACTCGACAACGAATATTTAAACTATCGGCAACTCCAGTTGTAGCATTTTGCTTATTAATGGTACTGATTTTATGAATCGGTAAATCATCATTGATTAAAGAAACTATTAATGTGTCTTTATTATTTACGATGGTGTTTGATAACCCACCTAATCCAAAATAAATTGTTTTATTTAATTCGTGTAAATCATCATTGATTACTGGAACATTAACAACAATCGTATCTGGAGTTTTAGAATCAATATTGATAATTTTAGAAGTAGGATTAAATTTAAAATCCACACCTTCCGTAGCTGAACTACGTGCTGTGTAACAACGCAATGAGAAGTCAGCAGTAGCATCTGTTCTACTCAAAACAGCGATTTTCACATTAAAGGAACCATCTTTTTCGTTTACTGTAAATGCACGAGGACCTGCAAAAGCTACTCGGGCAGGACCATCATTATCGGTCATCACAATAGTAATAAGCGAATCTGCTAAAAATGCATTTCCTTCAATTTGTCTAACACGTACAACTACAGTATCATTAGGGTCCGCCTTGAAATCATCATTTACCTTAGCAAAAATTGTTATGGAATCAGTACTACCTGATTTACCTAACGTAACAACTGAATCTTTTCCGGTTGAACCTAATTCGAACTCAGAAGGGATATAAGTACTATCGCCTTGCTTAATTACTGTTAACTTTAATTTTGAAGACGCGTTAACGGCTTTATCCATTTTTAAAGTTATTCCAACTTTACCAGCATTTTCTTTAACAACGATGGGCGATGAAGATATAGAAATATTCGCGATATCATTGTCATTAACGGTAATAGAATGGGCTCTTTCAACTCCAATGGCCGCATTGGTTGGCTTATCCAAACCAACAACAATAATTTCTGGACCTTCAGAGATATTATCATCATTAATATTGATTGAAATAGTATCGTATTGTACACCTTTCGAACCCGCAAATTTTACTAAACGTTCTGTAGCAGTAAAATCCTTACCGGCTCCTTCCAAAGCAGTACCGCCACTTACATAAAAACGAGCAAAAGAGCTATCCTCGTTGGCATACATGCGTTTGGCATAAACTTTATAAGTACCAACTGATTCAGAGGTAGTTGAGCTCCTTGACCAAAATTCTATCGCTGGTGGAACCAATGCAGCATCATCATTATCAAGCAGTATTTCATTCCAATATCCACCGGTTAAACTAACAGTATTTTTTGCTGAAGGTCCCCATTCACCATCCGCATCTTTATTGGCATATACACTCATACCACTTGAAGCCGCTAAATGGTCTACTCTCCGAATACCCGATGATAAACCATTTGGAATAAATCCACCCCAATTGTTGGCTTTCTTATAAGAGTTATTAAAATGGTAGCCTACTAAATTCGATAAATTACTACCGGTATAACTCCACCAATTTCCTTCTAATGGCACCAAACACTCAGGTCTACCGGCACCTGTTGTATTATCAAACAGTGCAACAAATGATTTTCCGCTAGCCTTGGATTTTCCCCAAACACCTTGAGCGCGCTTGGAAGAACTGCTTCTGGTTACAGTTAAAACTTCTAATGAATCTTCACAATACATTCTTATTGTATCGTTTGTAGTCAGCCCTACTGCTATAATTGCTAAATAAATTTTGGTACCCGGAGACCAATAGGATGCACTACCCGTTCCCACAAGCCCGAACCAGCCTTCATGAACACCCATAAAATCAGTTTTTAAGGTATCATCACCATTGGGTCCTGCCGTAGTAGCTGTCCAATAAGCGGTATTTGAATAATATCTAAAGTTACCTTTTGCAGTATCTACATACATTGGGTTACCAGCTCCAGGCGCCATTGCTTTTGAATTAAAATCACTAGATTTTATTCCTCGGATTACGTATCGATACTCAGAATTCGGCATTAAATTTTGTAATCGCAAACGCATAAACGTTGGCATGCGTCTAGTTGAATCACCAGACATCATGTACTTTGGCACCATTAACCCCGCAACATTCATTGAGGAAAACTGGGCTGTTCCGCTTTTAATACCTAAAAGCAGTGCTAAACCAAGTAATATTTTTTTCATAATTATTTCACTATTTCATACAAAAATAAGCAATCGTTAGACCCTATCAAAATACATAAGCCAAAGTTGCAATGCTCAATTGTAAATTCTGAGTACTGTAAACCTGTCGAATAGCCATTTCTGCGGCTTGCAGCGTTGAACCAGTGGTCATTACATCATCCACTAACAGAACATGCTTCAATGGATTAAATGAAAAATTTACATTACATTGATATTTATCACCCGTATTCATCGCTCTATCCTCTCGCCCTTTTGCCGTCTGGGTTTGAGTTTGCCTTGTTTGCGTTAATAATCCAGAAATTACAGGTTTGGAAAGCACTTCAGAAATTCCTTTTGCCAACAATTCCGCTTGATTATACCCCCGAATCTTTTGCTTTTTGGGATGCATCGGTATTGGCACAATTCCATCCAGGGGTAACAAAAAACTTGACTTTATCAGTTCTAATCCCATTTTCCTTCCCATGATCTCAGCCAATTCCTGTTGATTTTCGTATTTTATGGAATGCAAAACACGCGAAGCAATAGATCCCTTTCGATACGATAACAAATGATAACCTGCAGAAAACAAACTTCTACCCCACAGTGCTTTTACAATGGGATTCTGATCATTAAATAGCCACGGTGAATAGGGCATATTATTCCAACAAATACTGCATATTCCCGTTTCCGTTCCAACCAATAAATCATTGCATACTACACAGATATTTGGAAACAATAACTCGGAAAAGCCAGCACTTAATTCTTTACCTAATTTTTTTATAAACATTTATAACTATCAAACCCTTTTTATTTTAACTACCCCTACGTACATGATAAAAAACACTGAACTTTGTACCCATGGCTGGACCACATTCAACCGATCGTAAACTCCCCAAAACAAAAATATCCAAACAAGCCTTATTGCAATCGTTACAATTGTTTCGATACATGAGTAAAACCAACCGATGGCTATTTGCCTTGGGTACAGTTTTTCTTGCAATTACCGCTGCAGCATCGCTGGCATTCCCAAAATTGTTAGGCGAAATGATGGATACCGCCAACGTTTTTAAAAGTGGTAACTCCCAGCCTGACCCTTCAAAAATCAAAGAAATAGCTACCTACTTTATTTATTTATTTATCATTCAAGCCGTTTTCTCCTTCGGTAGAATTGCACTTTATGTTCGGGTTACCGAAGACCTAACTTTTGGACTGAGAAAAGACCTATTTGCCTCCATTATCAGACAAAATATGCAGTTTTTTCACGGCTCCAGAGTAGGGGATTTAATGAGTCGATTCTCAGCCGATATTGCACAAATTCAAGATGCTTTTACCACAAATTTGGCCATGTTTATCAGACAAATACTGGTTCTCCTTGGCGGAATTGTAGTGCTTTTTACCACATCACCCAAATTGGCCTGGCTCATGTTGGCTACCCTCCCTGCTATGATAGCAGTGGCCTTGTTTTTTGGTCGATTTATTCGAAGAAAATCTACCGAGGTTCAAGACTTAACCGCCGGAAATAACATTATCGTTGAAGAAACGCTAAGCGGAATCGAATCGGTGAAAGCTTTCACCAATGAATCATTTGAAATTCAACGATTTACAAAAAATGCATTTTCTTTAAAAAATTATGCAATCACGCGTGGCTATTGGAGGGGCGCCTTTAGTTCCTTCATTATAGTCTGCATGTTTGGAGTAATCGTTTGGTTAATTTATCAAGGGTTATCTATGGTACAACAAGGCGACATGAAAATAGGAGAGCTCTTTAACTTCATGATACTTACAGCCTTTGTTGGAAGCAGTATTGGCGGTATGGCAGAACAGTTTGTACAAATTCAAAAAACCTTAGGAAGCATCGATCGCGTATTGCAATTGATTGATACTCCAGGAGAACATCAATTATCGTTAATTCAAACTAGCGGACCAAAACCCAATTTTAAAGAAACACTATCCTTTCACGATATTAATTTCACCTATCCCGGCGAACACAACCCGGAAGTTCTCAGTAATTTATCATTTACAATTAATCCTGGAGAAACCATAGCCTTGGTTGGATCATCAGGATCCGGAAAAAGTACTATTGTTAACTTGGTTTATCAATTTTATCAACCAACTGCTGGAAAAATCACGCTGGGTATCACGGCAGTAAACGAGTACAATCTACAAGAATATCGAAATAATTTTGCCTTGGTTCCCCAAGAGGTTTTGTTATTTGGTGGGACTATCCTTGAAAATATCCGTTATGGTAATCCTAGCGCCACCGACGCAGAGGTGAAACATGCAGCGGAACAAGCCAATGCATTAACCTTCATTGAATCGTTCCCTAAAGGCTTCGATTCTTTGGTAGGAGATCGGGGTGTCTTATTGTCGGGCGGTCAAAAACAACGAATAGCTATAGCCAGAGCCATTCTTCGAAACCCTGCATTCCTGATTTTAGACGAAGCCACTTCCGCATTGGATTCGGAAAGCGAGTTACAAGTGCAAAAAGCGCTGGCCAAATTAATGCAAAACAGAACATCCTTGGTAATTGCCCATCGTTTATCTACCATTCGCAACGCAAATACCATCATTTTATTAAAACATGGAAAAATTCACGAAATGGGCTCTCATGAGTCCCTGATGGCGAAAGAAAACTCCATTTATCGTAAAATGGTAGAGCAACAACTAAATCCTGAAGATTTTTTCGATAAATTGTAAACTGAATTCACTTTGCATGCTATGGTCTTCCAAAAGAAATTTATCGTATACCTGATTTTTTTACTGACGGGTACTACGTTAATTGGACAAACTCAAGAAAACCTAGCCAATTCGCTTTATCAGCAAAAAGACTTTGACAAAGCAACCGTTTTGTATGAGGAACTTATCAATCAACAACCACAAAACGAACTGTTTCATCATCGGTATTTACAATGTTTAGTTCAAACTAACCAATACGATAAAGCCTCGAAATACTTACGAAAAAAAATAAAAAAGTCAGACCCAGGTGCATTGTCTTTAATCATTGACGATTGTTGGGTGGCTGCTCGTGCTGGAGATACACAAAAAGAAATAAAAATAATGGAATTGATATTGGATAAGCTGAAACAAAATGCTGCCATGTCCTACTTCCAAGATCCTTCTCCATATCTCTATGCTGCAAATTTATTTGAACGATATGACCTTAGAAAACAGGCAATACAAGTCTTAGAAAGTGCCGAAAACGATCTCGGTAATCACCCAGATATTGCCAATCAATTGGCTACCTTGCACATGGCTTCAGGAAATAGAATTAAAGGAATACAGCTGTATGTAGATATGCTAAGTGGTGGTAGAGTGCCTTTTAATGCTATAAAACAAGCCTTAGAAACACAATTAGCCGATAGTGCCGATTATGCCGCTTTACAAAGTATTTTACTGCAGCAAATTCAAGCTTACCCTGAAAATAATGAACTAACTATTGCCCTAAATTACACATTTATCAAACAAGCGAATTGGTCTAAGGCATTCGTTTTTGCCAAGGCGTTGGATCGCCGATTAAAACAAAAAGGAGAACGCGTATTTGAATTAGCCAATTTATGTATTTCCAATAAGGTTTATGATGTTGCTGAACAATGTTTGAATTATTGCATTTCTGAAAATTCAGAGAATACAGATTTAGACAATCGATTGTGGCACAAAAGCTGGATTAAACTGGGCGAAATTGGATACTTGAAATACTTGCAACAGGGGAAAAAATCAGACGCAGCCGCTGTCATACTTACCCTGAAAAAAATTGAACACCAATTTGGTCCCTCCGAAGAAACGCTAGAGAATGCTATAAATTTATCTCGATTAATGGTCCAGAACGATTCAGCAGGTATTTACATGAAATCCGCTGAAAGTTTACTGAGAAATTACCTCGAAAATGCAGGTATCCGCAACAAACAAAAATTAGCAAAACTCAAAATCGAATTAGCCGATGTACTTGTTGCTCAAAACGATGTATGGACCTCCGAATTATTGTATGCCCAAGTAGAAAAGGATTTTAAAGAAGAAGAAACGGGTCAGTTGGCTAAATTTAAACGAGCCGAGTTAAGTTTTTATCGTGGTGATTTTGATTGGGCCACCATGCAGTTAAATGTGCTCAAAGGCGCAACAACCCAACTGATTTCCAACAATGCCATGGAGCTGGCTTTAACCATTATCGACAATTACGGTATGGACAGCAATTTCGCTGCGTTGCATTGGTTTGGTCAAGCACTGCTTGCCGAAAGACAGTTACGCTATACGGATGCTTATTTATTCTTGGACAGTATCACAACCAATTTCCCAGGCCACTCCTTAAGCGATGATATTCTATTCGTCAAAGCAAGGATGAAAATAGCTCTTGCCGATTATCCAGAAGCCGTAAATTTACTAGAAACTCTAGCCGTTGCCTATAACTTTGATATACTCGCCGATAATGCTTGGTATCAGCTTGGAAATTTGTATGAATATCGATTGAATAATCCTGAAAAAGCAATGTCTTGCTACCAAACCATAATCGAAAAGTACAGCAGCAGTGTTTTCCTAGTGGATGCTCGAAGAGAATTTCGAAGACTTAGGGGCGATAAAAATAACTAAATTGCGCACGCCATGACTATCGTGTCCAAACCCCTCTATATTTTAATGGGTTTCCTCCTTTTGTGGAATAATCCTCTATGGTCACAGTGGCAAAATGAAATTTTTCGTACTCCAAAAATTCAACTCACCAACAGACAAATAGATTCTACTGCACTGCGTATAGAACAATTTGATTTTGAACCGTTTAAGAATCGAAATCGGCGAAAAAGCAACAAACCTTACCTGCAATTAGGTGCACTTCAATATACTAAAAACAACGAGTATTTTCAAGCGACCAACCCCGGTGAAACAATTATCGGACAACGATTATGGAGTGTCGTAGAATATCAGAATTCGGGTACTAATATTCTAGTAACATATTCCTTAGGAGCCATGTTACAATTTCCTTTTGACCAAAAATTATCCAATCAAGTTCAATTTAAACCTATTGTTCGATTAACGCTACAAACGCCAAAATCAACTATCATAGCAGGAAACATCGATGGACATGTAAATCACAATTTGCCTGAAGCAGTATATAATTATGAATGGGCATTAAAATCACCCATTGAGTATGGATTGGCATGGAATCGAAACAGTAAATTTCTCCGGTGGCATTCTTGGTTAAATTGGCGACAGCAAGCAATAATTGAATCATCGCAACAAGAAATTATTGTTGGTGGTTTTTCCTCCAGTTTCACACTTCTAAGTCCAAAAACAAGCAATATTACTAATTTTTCACTCGAAGTTCCTGCATTCATGATTCATCAGCATCAAGGTGGTGAAAACCTAAAACAGCCACAACCCATTCAAAATAAAAATAATTCCGGTCTCGGTTTGCGATTGAAAACTAAAACCTTACAAGCCGAATATTACGGCATTCAATCTTTGGATTTTTCCCCTCAACCCCAACAACCTTACAAAAATGGTTTTGGACATTTAGTGAATATCTCTTATTTCATCAAACAAAACCACCGATTAGTAGGAACCTATTGGAATGCCAATGAATTTCATTCACCATTGGGTGCGCCCATGTATGGCTGTGTTAATCTGAATAATCCATACAAAAATATCCAACAGAAAGAAGTGATTTTTCTTCGATACGCTTATTTAAAACGTTGGATGAATAACACAGTTTCTGAATTTCGACTCGAGCCCGGGTTAGATTTAAAAACCAATGATTTTTTACTATCTTTTGGGTTGTATTTCCGATTTATCATTGGGGATTGGTCCAGTTTTAACCCCTAAAATCGATACCCCATTCCCCACTCAATATAATCGGCTGCGGATAAGTGTACCTTTAGTCTGGCCGTTAATATCAACTTAGAATTTACCATATAACTCAAACCCAGTGCCTGAAAATACCTGCGCTTTGAATCAGAAGGACTGTATAAGTAAATTCCTACATCGGTCAATACACCTACTCTTCCAAAGACATAACGATTTCCAATTATTGCCGCTAATTCCGTTGTTTTAGCAAAGTCATACGGAGGCAACGGATTGGGCTTATTGTATTGGTATGTTCTATCCAGGAACATTGTAAAACCTACGTGTGGATGAGCTGAATACGATCTTAGATTTTTATTGGTTGTGAATTCATCGTATTTGTATTGTCTCTCCGCTAAAATTTCTATTATCCCTACGGTGAAATTTGCCTCCTGATCTATCTCCATTTGCCTACGACCAACCCGTAAACCCCCAATTACATCCCAAGTTCTGTAAATAACACCATTTTTAGTGATTAAGGTACCTAAAATTCTTTTCTTCAATCCCCGTTCAATGCTGGCATTTAAATCCTTAATCTTGGTTGTATGTTCTTGAATCTTCAACCATTGTTTCGTTGATCTATTCCTATCTACGAGCACAAATTGCGATTCTTGTGAATTTATCTCAAGTTTATACCGATACGATAAGGACAAATAAGGCATATTAACCCCCAGATTGGGTTGGCTCCAATTGCCATTTGAAAAATGCGTCATTCCAATATTTATTTGCGCCGTAGATCTACTATTTGACACATTTATTGGCCATATATCCCGCTGAATCCCCAAACGCATCATTCCATTGATATGAGAACCAATAGCAATATTTTTTGGATTTTCTAAGGAGTACGGCTTGCTTAAATAACCACCACCCATCCCAACCGTGAAACGTGTTTTTTGTGTTTCTCCAGTAGGAATAAATAAGGAAAACCCCAGTCCAACAGCAATGCCAGCAGCTGAACTTCCCAAATTTTGGTAGTTTAGCGTAGTTCCATAATACAGTGGTTTTTTAAACTGATTGGGATGGAAACGATTACGCAACATAGATCGCTGAAAGTGAACTTGCACCCCATAGGTATGCTGATACAATTCCTGCATTCCCTGAGTATGAGCGGCTAAAAATCCGCGCATCACTTCTACTTGAAAATAATCCGAAAAATCCTCTTTACTTTTCAACGTATCCGATGAGGTAATTAGCGAAAGACTCGAATCAGCCTTTGCAATGGTTATTGATAAACCCAATAAAATTGAAAGCCCGTAATTAAATATTCTAATAATCACGGAGTAATGTATACTATTTGGTTGATTTATCGGTGGCCAACACCATTTTGATACCCAAATTGGCTACCACCTGCATAACATCTACCATGTCCTGAACTTCCAAATCTTTTTCTAAACGTAACACAACGTTCAATCCATTTTGTGGATTTGCAGGATCGGCATACTTATCACGTTCTTCCGTAAGGATGGCCTCCATGTCTTCAAAAGCAACCATTTTCTGCTCAAAATAAATTTGAACTTGTTCATTTTCAGTTCCCTTACCTGCTACTTTTACGGTAATTGGTAGCGTTTTGGTATGAACGGCAGTGGTTGTTTTGGCTTTGGGAAGCGTAATATTTATGACATTTGGATTCGCCAAGGTTGAAGCAATAAGGAAGAATAACATCAAGAAAAACATGATATCGTTCATTGCCGAAGATTCTACTTCCGCTTCTTCGCGCCTTCTTCTTCCGATTTTCATGGTTTAAAAATTAATGGTTAGACTTAGTGAGTAATTCCATCAATTGCAATGATTGCTCCTGCAATCGTTCAGCGAACTTATCAATCTTACGCATAAACAATTGATATCCGAAGAAAGAGATTATTCCCACCAACAAACCTGCGAAACTGGTTACCAATTTAATGTACAAACCATCGGCAATGGCACCTATCTCTAAACCACCCACTTGAGCAACGGTATAAAAAATATTAATTACCCCCCAAATGGTTCCCACAAATCCTAACATAGGTGCAATACGAGCAATAAGACTTAAATATGATAAATTACCTTCCATGGCACTTAATTCAATATTAGCTCTGGTTTCCATGGCACTTTCAATTTCTCTCAAATTCGCACCCAATAAATTCAAACCTGTAGCCATCATTTGTGCCTGTGCCGTATTGGTTCTAGCACATAACTGATACGCCGAATCAAATCGGTTTTCTTTCAAATTGTCTTTTATGGCACTTACCAAAGTAAGATCAATTTTAGATCGGTTATTGATATATATGAATCGTTCGATGATAAAATAAATGGTTAACAATACGCATACGGCTAGTAAACCCATTACAAATCCACCCTTAACCATGATCGATAACATGGGAATTCCTTCTTCGGCAACTTTAGCAGCCTGTTGTTGTTGTTGAGCTGCCGCTGCTGGATCCACATTGGTTCCCGCGGTTTGTAGTAATGTTAATAATGAAAGCAACATAAATTCAAATTAAATGTAGTGGCTGAATAATCAACGTTGAAACAGCCGAAAAATTATCCCCAATATTGGGATTATTTCAACTCTGCAGCACCTCCACTGAGCACAAATTTGGTCACATCCGATCCTTCTAAATCCAATCGACGTATTTTATCCTTGTGAATGATTACCATCTCACCTGAAAATGCATAGCTATATGGCAAATACACCGAGACATAATCGGGCATTTCAATTGCATCCAACGATGTTTGAGTCATAAATCCCATTCGATATAAGCCCGCCGAGATTTCAACTACTACGGGTTTGTTGAATTTTTTCTTTTCACCTACAAAAGCATGCGTTAAATCTTTTGTAGTGCCAAAAATTAGATTTAGTCCCGGAGCCTTTTCTATAATCCCTTCAAAAAATTCCATAATCTGCTGGGCAATTACCCCCTTGGTGAATACTCCAATTACCAGAATTATCCCAAATCCTATCACAAGGTAGACTCCAAAGGCACCCCAACTAACATGGCCCAAATCTAACCAAGATTGAATTCCTCGATACAACCAAACCAAAACACCTACCGTGGCACCAATGGGAATCACAACCAACAATCCCTGTAAGAAATAACCTAAAACCGTCCTCAAAGGACTTTTCATCCTCGATTTTAAAATAGAATCGTACGGGGTATATTGATTATTGGACATAGCGTTAAAAGTTTTATTATTCTAATTTCTCAGTAAATCTAAACCTATATCACTGCGCTGATATTTGCCTTCAAATTGAATTTCAGCAGCCAATTCGTTGGATCGTTTTAATGCCGATGCAATTGAATCCCCCAAGGAAGTTACCGCAATAACTCTTCCCCCATTTGTTACCAATTCCCCGTTTTTAACAGCGGTACCAGCATGAAAAATCCATTGTTCGTTTAGCCCCTCAGAGTTTTCAACCGGTAATGTTATACTCTTTCCTTTTTCAATATCTCCTGGATATCCTGCAGAAACTAAAAACAGTGTAGCTGCTGTGGATGGATTTAATGCTACGGTATACTCATGCAAATTTCCAGCTGCTATACTACTCAATAACTCCAGTAACGAAGAATCCAACCGAGGGAAAATTGCTTCGGTCTCGGGATCCCCCATTCGAACATTATACTCAATAACCATCGGCTCTCCGCCAACATTCATCAAACCAACAAATAAAAATCCTTTGTAGGGATGACCCTCTTTTTTCAATCCACTAAATGTGGGCTCCACAATCCGATCCACTACTTTTTTCATAAACTCCTCATCGGCAAAAGGCACTGGTGAAATAGCCCCCATACCGCCTGTATTTAGTCCGGTATCTCCGTCCCCAATTCTCTTATAATCCTTAGCCGAAGCTAATAATTGCCATGTATTTCCATCGCTTACCGCAAAAACACTTAACTCGATTCCTTTTAAAAACTCTTCTATCACCACCACTTCACCGGCTTTACCAAATTTCCCGTGCTGGGTCATTTCTGCTAATGATTCTTTAGCTTCTTGCAAAGATTCCGTTATAATCACCCCTTTTCCTGCAGCCAATCCATCCGCCTTCAGCACATAAGGTGGGTTTAATGTTTCTAAAAATAAATTCGCATCCGATAGATTATGCGCTGCAAACGACGCATATCGCGCCGTTGGAATCCTGTGTCTTTGCATAAAGGCTTTAGCAAAATCTTTTGAACCCTCTAATTGAGCACACCATTTACTGGGTCCAGCAACCCGAATATTTAATCCATCCTTCAATGACTTCTCTGCAACATAATCAACCAATCCTGCAACCAACGGATCTTCGTTACCCGGAATAAGTAAATCAATATTTTCTTGCTTGCAAAAAGCGTAAACAGCAGACAAATCGGTTGGATTCAACGATACATTTTCTCCCAACATTGCAGTTCCGGCATTACCCGGTGCAATAAAGAGTTTTGACACACTTTCAGATTGACAAATTTTATAAGCAAAGGCATGTTCTCTGCCCCCAGAACCTAACAAAAGTATATTCACAGCTACAAAGATAATTTATTTCAAACGCAAGGCAGATAAGACTGCTACAGAAGCTGTTTCGGTTCTTAGAATGGAAGGCCCTAAACCCGTTCCAACAAATCCCTTTTTCACCGCCAATTGATACTCCGATTCTGTAAAGTCACCTTCCGGTCCAACAAAAAAGACCGCTGGAATCTCCGAATTTCTAATGGGCTGACTATCATTATCACCACAATAGGCAATGTACTTGTTGTTTGATATACCCTCAGACATGTTGATGGCCTCTTCCAAATTCAAAACTTTTAATTGAGGTAAATAGGCCGAATGCGACTGCTTCATGGCAGAAATAGCAACCTTTTTCATCCGATCTAGATTTAAATGAGAACGTTCAGAATTCTTAGTTTTTAAAAACCAAAATTCAGTTACCCCTAATTCAGTACATTTTTCCAAAGCCCATTCCATTCTGTCACTGGATTTCAAGATTCCCATACCTAAAACTACGAGGGGCAGTGATTCTACAAAATTCTTAGATTCAATTTTAGCCGAAAAATCGCGTTTCCCAATTGAATTTATCGTTGCTTCATACCGTACTCCCATACCGTCTGTGAACGAAATAACGCCTCCCATTTGATACCTTAATACTTGAATTGCATGCTTAAATTCGGTTTCATCAAACAAAGCAACATCCCCGCTAATGGTATTGGAGTAAAAGGTAAAGTGACCGGGCATAAATAATTGTTATTAAATCAATTAATTTTTATACCAAGTACTGCCTTCTTTACCATCTTTTATTTCAAAACCCTTATCTTTAAGTGCATCACGAATCGCATCACTCAAAGCCCAGTTTTTATCGGCTTTGGCCTGAGAACGCAAACCCAACAATATTTCCATGGCATCCGATAACGAAGAATCGGCTCCCGCCGATGTAGATTCGGGCAAAAGTCCTAATATCCCCAATCCTACGGTTTGCCACAAACGAATAAAATGCCTTTTGGTATCCTCGGTGATTTTGGATTTGCCATCATTCACCAAATTAATTCTTCGTGACATTTCAAATAGGTGGGCGATAACCTGTGGTGTGTTCAAATCGTCATTCAAACTATTAAAAATATGGTCTTCCAAATCTTCAGCAATCAACCAATCATCGGATATTTCATTGGAGGGATTTTCCGTTGATTTCAGTGATGGTAACAAGGAAACCGCTGCTTGCAATCGCTGCCAACCTTTTTGAGATGCCAACAATGCTTCATTGCTAAAATCGAGGGTACCCCGATAATGTGCTTGCAATACAAAAAACCGCAACGTCATGGGGGAAAAAGCCTGTTGCAACAATGGATGATTACCGCTAAACAATTGTTCTACCATAATGCCATTATTTAAGCTTTTCGCCATCTTCTGACCATTGATGGTGATCATATTGTGGTGAATCCAAAATCGCGCCGGCTGATGATTATGTGCTGCTGTACTTTGTGCAATTTCACATTCGTGGTGTGGGAAAAGCAAATCCATTCCACCCCCATGTATATCAAACTCTTCGCCCAAATACTTCGCACTCATAGCGCTACATTCAATATGCCATCCCGGGAAGCCTTTACCCCAAGGACTAGTCCATTGCATGATGTGTTCCGGGGTTGCTTTTTTCCATAAGGCAAAATCGTTTGGATGCTTTTTTTCATCCTGTCCTTCTAATTGTCTGCTTTGATTTCCAGCCCCTGCCTGCAACTCCTCAACTACACGTCCGCTCAAGATCCCGTACACTCTGCCTTTGTTATAGGCTTCAACATCAAAATATACAGACCCATTTACTTCATACGCCAATCCTTTATCGATGATGGCTTGAATCATCTCAATTTGCTCAATGATATGACCCGTAGCTCTGGGTTCAATACTAGGCCGCAAAACATTAATCGCATCCAACACTTTATTATAGGCATCGGTGTACAATTGCGCAATTTCCATGGGCTCCAACTGCTCTACTTTTGCCTGTTTAGATAACTTATCCTCACCTTCATCGGCATCACCAACCAAATGTCCAACATCCGTAATGTTCCGAACAAATCTCACCTTATAGCCCAAGTGTTGTAAATACCTGCGAGTAACATCAAATACAACCGGACCCCGAACATGTCCTAAATGCGGAGGTCCATAAACGGTAGGTCCACAAACATACATTCCCACATGTCCTGGGTTAATGCTGATAAATGCTTCTAACGTACGTGTTATGGTATTATATATTCGAAGTTGTGGCATGGTTTTATCGATTGGTATACATGGCCGAATAATAATCGGAGTAAGCTCCACTGGTAACACGAGATAACCACTCCGTATTCTCTAAATACCAGTCGATGGTTTTCTCAAATCCCTGATCGAAAGCAACCGAAGGCGACCAACCGAGTTCATTTTCTAATTTTGAAGCATCAATTGCATATCGAAAATCATGACCTTTTCTATCGGTAACATAGGTGATTAATTGCGCCGATTCTCCCGATTTTCTACCAAGCTTTCGATCCATAATTTCGCATAACTTGTGAACCAAATCGATGTTTTTCCATTCGTTATTCCCACCAATATTATAGGTTTCACCATCAACTCCTTTAAAATAAATAAGTTCAATAGCTCGTGCATGATCTTCAACCCATAACCAATCCCGAATATTCTCCCCTTTACCGTATACTGGCAAGGGTTTATTGTGAGTGATATTATGAATCATCAACGGAATCAACTTCTCAGGAAACTGATGGCTGCCATAATTATTACTGCAATTACTAATAACTATTGGTAATTTATAGGTTTCGTGATAGGCGCGCACAAAGTGGTCGCTTGAAGCTTTGGAAGCACTATACGGAGAGTTTGGATCGTAGGGGGTTGTTTCGGTGAACTTCCCTTCATCTCCAAGTGTACCATACACTTCATCTGTGCTAACATGATAAAATCTACCGTTTTCTGCATCGCCATAAGCTTTAAATGCATTCAGCAAAATCACGGTTCCAACCACATTTGTCATTACAAAATCCAATGGGTTAGTTATACTACGATCTACATGACTTTCGGCAGCCAAATGTATAACTCCATGTATTTTTCTACCGGAAAAAAACGCTTCAACAGCAGAACCATCGGTAATATCTAATTTAACAAATTCGTAATTAGACTTACCCTCAATATCTTTCAGGTTTTCTAAGTTTCCGGCATACGTGAGGGCATCTACATTAATTATGTGCAAATCGGGGTGATTGGCTACCATTCTTCGAACAACGTGGCTACCAATAAAACCAGCACCACCGGTGATTACTATATTTTTCATGAACTATTTACTTAATTATTTCAACGTTAAAGATCAGCACTCGCAATGGTGCATAGGATGGAATGCCCACGCGTCCCGCTGCACCAAAACCATCTCCGGATGTAACTAAAAACTCTGCTTTCATATTGGATGGAACATAAAAGGGCAACGTATTTAATGCAGGAATATCAAAGAACTGCTCATCGTAAATTGCCTTATACTTTCTTCCTTCCATTACAGAATTAACAATTGGAACTCCATCTAAGGTACTTACCTCACAATCAAATGAAATTGATTTTCCTTTGTGAATGGGGGCATTTTGCAATAAATCACTGTAGCTGTTTGAGTACTCAATTGATTGCGCTTGATCCGCAACCTTTCCAGAACTTATTCTAAACTTAATCATTCGGCTAGAATCCAATAACCAACCTCCACCGTGATTAGCGGCATAATTATCGATGAATTTGTTCTCGGCCATAATTCGGGTTAACATTTTGGTATTGCGATAGGTATCGTATTCAGCGAAATCCAGCACTTTAAAAACCTTTATTAAAAAAGTAACTCGTTTACCGCTGGACAAGGCTTCAATCTTAGGATTACCCGGCATTCTCAACTTCAATGAATCGGTAGGTATATAGATTTCAACGGTACTTTCGGGCGACATTTTTTGCAATACCTCTTTGATATCTGAATTTGCGGCTACCGGATAAGGGATTTCTTCCATGGAATCGGAAGCAAAACCATTTTGAAGTGTATCACCGTCTGGCCCTAAAACCAAATGTTTCATCAAAATCATGTGGTTTGGACCATACATGCTATCTAATTCCTTGCCCTGAATGAATTTGTATTCGGTTCCACCCGAGGTTTTTTTATTTGAATTGCATGCCGATAATTGCCATAGCAAAACCATAGCAATTACTCCAAAACTGGCAATATGAATGGGTCTAAATAGCTTGTAATTCATCTTTATACAATTGTATTTTCTCTTTAAAAAGGGCAACCGTATTCTCTAAGGTATCTTCACTTTGTCCGCCGGCAGCATTTTTATGTCCACCCCCATGAAAATACTTTCCTGAAAATTCATTTACAGCAAAATCCCCTTTGCTTCTAAACGACATTTTCACTCGCTCGGTTCTATCAATAATTAAAACACTTAAAACGATGTCCTTTAAACCCAAACCAAAATTCACAAGCCCTTCGGTATCGCCGGTTTTAACATCAAATTCTTTTAATTCATCGGCCGATAGGTAAATCAATGCCGTTCTACATTCGGGAATCACTTCCATCTTTTTGTATAATGAGTACCCAAACAATCTACTTCTGCTAACGCTAAATACATCGTAAATTCTTGCGTGAATATCCAAATGATTTGCGCCTAATTCCATTAAATCCGCAGCTAATCTTAAGGTATCGGGGGTGGTATTATTGTGCTGAAAATTACCTGTATCCGTCATTAATCCGGTGTACAAACAAGTAGCTGTATCTGCATCCACATGAACCGATCCAAAGTAGTGTTCTATCCAACGATACACCAATTCGCAAGTAGAGGATGCACGTGAATTCCAAAAAGTGAATTTCTCAAAACCCTCTGGCTCTAAATGATGGTCTATCATCACTTTATCGCAGGTCAATTGGGCTATTAGTTCACCCATTTGATTAATCCTTGACAATCGATTAAAATCCAAACAAAATATCAAATCAGCGGACTCAACAAGGGCTTTGGCCTCGGCTTCGTTTCGTTCCCATTCAACAACTTCTTCATTTCCGGGTAACCAAAATAAATTTTCCGAGTAATCGGTAGGTGTTACTACGCTAACTTTATCAATTTTCGTACGCAAAAACCCGCACAATCCTAACGAAGATCCCATAGCATCTCCATCCGGTTTGTGGTGCGTTGTGATGACAACATTTTTATATAAACCCGCCTCAATATTGGCCACCAAGGCCGCCGTACTATCCGTTAACATGTTTGTACAAAAATACAGAATATCCAAGGTATTTTTGTGTGTAAATGCAAGCTTCCACAAAAGGAAACCCCTATCAGATAATAAGTTTACCTAACGGCTTACGAATTGCTTACCTAAGAGTTAAAGGTACCCAATTATTTCATGCTGGTTTTACCATCAATGCCGGCAGTAAAGACGATGAGCACCTACCCGGCTTGGCCCATTGCCTTGAACATATGTTATTTAAAGGTACTACTACCCGTAAAACCATACACGTATTAAACCGTATGGAAAGTGTTGGAGGGGAAATCAATGCATTTACTACCAAGGATTTAACGAGTATTTATGGTACCAGTACTTCCAATCATTACACCAAGTTAATCGATATTCTCTGTGATGTTGTATTTCGTTCTACCATTCCGCCACAAGAATTGGTTAAGGAAAAGAAAGTGATAATTGATGAGATAAACATGTATTTGGATACTCCAGAAGAAAACATTTATGACGAATTTCAAGAGCGCATATTTGGAGATCATCCCTTGGCACATAATATTCTTGGCACGCCAGAAAGTGTTAATAAAATTGAACAATCTGATTTGTTGAACTTTATTAGCAAGCACTATCAATTCCACAACATGGTGTTTTCGGTAGTAGGTAATATCTCCATAGAGCGAGTTATCCATACACTAGAAAAATTCCTTCCTGTAGGTACAACAAGTTTAATAAGTTCCTCCCCAGTGTTATTGCAACCATTCAGAAAAATAGATCCATTTACTCTAGAGAAAAAAACAGAATTTAATCAGGCCTATGCCATGATAGGCTGCTATGCGTATGAGTTACAAAATCAAAAGCGTTGGTCGTTATTGTTGCTTAATCATTTGCTGGGTGGACCCTCGATGAACTCACGATTGAATTTGGCTATCCGAGAAAAATACGGCTATACTTATAATGTTGAAAGCGGGTATGCTTCTTTCGACGAAATTGGTCTTTTTCATTGTTTTGTCGGTAGCGAGCCAAAGTACATTTACAAATCGGTTTCATTAATTTTCAAAGAATTAGAAAAACTACGTAAAAAATCATTAGGTACTCTGCAGCTTTCAAGGGCAAAAAATCAATACATCGGACAACTAATAGTATCCAACGAGAGCCGGGCGGGTTTGATGATTCACATGGGACAAAGTTTGATTAAAAAAGGCCATATTCAACCGATTCACGAAACCGTTCAGTCCATCAAAAATGTAACTACCAGACAATTATTAGAAACAGCCAACGAAATACTTTTGCCCGAAAATTTCAGCTCTTTGATGTATATGCCGGATGATGCTGATTCTTAAGCTTTAACCATTGAAAATAACCAAATATAGCTAAGCCGATATATAAAAAGTACAAGGCCGATGTAACGGTATTACCCGATAAGTAATAGATTGGAACATAAAATAAATCTACCAAAATCCAAAGGTACCAATGTTCTATCCAGCGTTTTGATTGCATTATTAGCGCTAATACACTCATTAACATTAAGGCGGCATCCAACCAAGGATATTTTGGAGGTAAAAGTATAGCCGCAGAATCACCGAAAAGCCATTGAGGAATATGAATTAAATATTGAGTGATAAAGACCACCCACGGCCAATAAATCAATCCCAAAACCAAAACCATTCGAGCAACCGTTTTTCTTTCCATGGAAATGGGTATAGAATGGACGGATTTGCGCCATGTTAGCCAACCATAGCTTTGAAAAACTAGAAAAATAATATTTAAAAATGAATCGGAATAGAGCTGAGATTGATAGAATACTACAATATAACCCAAAGAACTAATCATAGCCACTGGCCAATTTAGAACATGATTGATAGCAGCTAACCAAACGCAGAGCAAGGCAAGAACCGCAGAAAACTCTTCGATATATCCCAATAATTGGTTCAAATTACCTAATAATACTTACTACAAATCTAACAAGTATGAAACAAAGGCATTCAATGATTAAAAAGAAAACCCTTTAGTGTAATTTTGTGTTAAATAATCATAATCAGTAAAACTATGTTTGAATTAGCTCCCTTGCCTTATTCGCACAATGCACTTGAACCACACATTGATGCAAAAACGATGGAAATCCACCACGGAAAACACCATCAGGCTTATGTAAACAACCTTAATAACGCTATTAAAGGAACTGAGTTAGAAACCAAAACCTTAGAAGAAATTCTATTGAACATTGGCGATTACAGCATGGCTGTAAGAAACAACGGTGGTGGTCATTGGAATCACACGTTCTTTTGGAGTATTATGGGCCCAAATGGTGGTGGAGAACCAACGGGCGATTTATTGGCAGCAATAAACAACCAATTCGGTTCCTTTGCAGCGATGAAAGAACAATTTAACGCCGCCGGAACCACACGATTTGGATCCGGTTGGGCTTGGTTAATTGTTCATGATGGAAAATTAGTTGTAACAAGTACCCCAAATCAAGATAATCCATTGATGAACGTTGCCGATGTTAAAGGAACACCAATTCTTGGTTTAGACGTTTGGGAACATGCGTACTATTTAAACTACCAAAACCGCAGACCTGATTACATTGCTGCATTCTGGAATGTGATTAATTGGTCGGCTGTATCCGATTTGTACCAAAAAGCGATCAACGGATAATCTTTATCTAATAGATGAATAATCAACTTTAAAGTTAAAATTAACGTTGATTTACATAAAATATAAAGGGGCGGCTTCTTACGAGGCCGCCCCTTTTACTTAATAATTTGTTACAATTATTTTCTCGCGTCCGCAGCAGCCTGCATAAGTGCACGAGTAGTTTTGATGGTCACAATAGCATTAGCCGGTGCATCCAAAATTTCAAAACCTTCAACCGTTAAGTTTGCAACTTTAGCACTCTGTCCGATTTCTAACGTGTCAATACTAACATCGATATAATCTGGTAAATTCTGAACCAAACCTCTAACGCGTAAACGGTTGATTTTCTTTACCATTTTACCACCCGCACGAACCCCTGGAGAGTTACCTACAACGCGGACAGGAATTTCCATAACTACCTTCTTAGAAGCATCAACTGCTAAGAAATCGCAATGCAAGATGATATCACTTACTGGGTGAAACTGAATATCCTGCAAAACTGCGTCGTACGTATTAGAACCTAAGTCTAACTTCACCTTATACACGTTTGGAGTGTAAACTAAATTCTTGAAATCGGCCTGATAAACAGCAAAATTTACGTTTTCACCACCTGTTCCATACAATACGCAGGGCACTTGACCTTCACTGCGCAAAACCTTAGCCGTGCGGCTTCCTACCTCACTTCTAACTTCACCTTTTAATAAAATGGTTTTCATAATATTCTTTCTTAATTTTTTTACTTGTTAAAATCAATATTGGTTTGATTGGCAATGGCCTGCTTGAAAAGAGAACTAATACTTCCGTTTTCATGCACATTACGAATTGCTCTTGCGAACAATGGAGCCACCGATAATACTTTAATTTTATCCGATTTCCCTTTTAAAGGAATGGTATCGGTCACCACCAACTCGGTTAAAATGGAGTTGTTAATGTTCTCATACGCTTTACCGCTTAACACGGGATGACAGCAAAGTGCACGCACACTCTTAGCACCCTTCTCTGTTAACATCGAAGCCGCCTTGCACAAGGTTCCACCGGTATCGATGATATCATCAATTAACACAACATCCTTGCCATCAACATCCCCAATCACCGTCATATTCGCAATTTCGTTAGCACGTTTACGTTCTTTATCGCATATAACCATCGGTAAATTCAAAATCTTGGCTACCTCACGGATACGGTTACTTGATCCTACATCCGGAGCCGCTAATACTAAATTATCTTGAGGTAAATTCTTGATGTACGGAGCAAAAATGATTGAAGCCTCCAAGTGATCCACTGGCATATTAAAAAAACCTTGAATCTGTGGAGCGTGCAATTCCATAGTCATAACACGATTTGCACCGGCTGTGCTTAACAAATCGGCAACCAATTTGGAGGCGATTGAAACCCTGGGTTTATCTTTTCTGTCCTGACGAGCAAAACCGTAATATGGTATTACTGCGGTAATGTAGTTAGCACTCGCACGCTTTGCAGCGTCAATTGCCATCAGTAATTCAAACAAATTGTCTGTGGATGGGTATGTGCTTTGAACGATGAAAACATCACAACCCCTAACACTTTCATTGAAGTTTGGCTGAAATTCACCATCACTGAATCGAGCTACAGACATATCGCCTGGAGTGGATCCATAATACTCACAAATACTGGTTGTTAACGCGGAAGACGCAGTTCCAGAAAAAATTTTAACGGGATGTATTAACGATGTCATAAAATTCGATTTTACTGTCTCTCAACACCAATATCGGCGAGGATATCATCAAACCTACTGTTTGTTGCCCTACTAGGACTCGAACCTAGACGTACAGAACCAAAATCTGCTGTCCTGCCAATTAGACGATAGGGCAATTTGGGGTCGCAAATATAGCAATTTATACCAATTTCAACCCAACTATTTTAAAAAAATTCAATTAATCGATAGAAAAACAATCTATGGAACCAATAAAACTTCAGTAAATCGCTTTTCTCCTTGTGATAATTGCACAAAGTAATTTCCTGGACCATACTGAGTTGTATCGATTTGTACGGTGTATGATCCATGGGGATGCCATCCAGAAACTACGGTATCTATCAAAGTACCACGAGCATCAAAAATGCATAATTGCAAATTGCCCGACTCCGTGAAATAATCTACACTTACTCTACCACGGTGTGGATTTGGATAGATTGCATTCAGCGAAATTCTACTCACTAAGTCCACATAATCTTCAATCTTAGCCTTGTTGTTTTTGAATATCGGTAACGTATTAAAATCCTTATTCCCCATGGCCACTTTCAGCTCGGTATCCGTTAAACCAAACCAATCTTGCAACACCGAAGCATACACTTGTCTAAAATCAAATTGCATTGGTAAATTATCGTTAACAGTCACAGTCGATGCAATAGTAGGGTTACTACCAATAATTCCCGGTTGAACCGATGTACCAAAAACAAACAAAGGAGCGGCGGCACCGTGATCAGTACCATCGCTTGCATTGCTCATTACCCTTCTGCCAAACTCGGAAAAGGTCATTCCCGCAACGCGATCTTGAATACCCATCAGCTTTAAATCGTCCTGAAAAGCGGCAATAGCATCGCCCAATTGCTGCATCAAAGTTGCATGGGAACCATTGGAGGTATCGGAGGTGTCAACTTGCTGACTATGCGTATCAAACCCACCCAAACTCACCATGTAAACCGGTGTTTTCAGCCCTCCATTAATTAATTTGGCCACAATTTTCAATTGATCCGATAAGCTAGAGTTTCTACCTGGAGTTGTGTACTTGGTAGACAAATTCTTACCCTTGGAAGCAGCTGCCTTAATTACATCGGCATACTGGTTTGTTTGCTGTGTAACTAATCGTAAAAAGGCCAATTCATCACCATAAGGGGTACTTGGAGTTTGCCCAGTTGTTCCATCTACTAATTCATAAAAAGTTGAAGGATCGGTAATCGCCATTCCCATGGTAACGGTAGGACCCATATATTGTAATCCTACAACCTGTCCGATTTGAATAGCCAATGGATCTGGCATGGTGGCGTTGGGATACTTAGCTGGAAATTCTGGATAGGCCATATCTAAGTATCGACCCATCCATCCGGTAGTAAATACCTCATCCGCATTAGATCCACTCATCCAAATATCCGTAGATCGAAAGTGAGAAAAATTAGGTTGAGGATACCCTACACACTGCACCGCACTTACTAAACCGGCATTGTACATATCACGCAACCCCGTTAACTTCGGATGTAAACCTACCCCCGTTTTACCCGATAACGACAACACCTTACTTTCTTGGATTAAAACGTTGCTTCTGGCCTTACTTAAATTACTATACTGATCGGTAGGTATCAAGGTATTTATACCATCATTTCCACCATTTAACTGAATTATTACCAGTATTTTATCCGTAGCACCGGCCCTTCTTCCAAGAACTTGTAACAAAGGTGAGTCCTCATAAGTTTTCACCCCCATTCCACTCAGTGTGAATGGCATTAGCGTTCCTGCCGCTGCTGCACTTTTAACAAAACTTCTTCTTTTCATCTCCGTGTTTATGACAATTGATATTCGGAAAGATTCATGATTGCTTTAAATAACGCCTTTAGCTTCGCCGTAACAGAAACCAAAGAGGTACTATAATTGGGGTCCGATGGAGTTGTTGCTGCACGATATTCATCGGCCCAGTTGTAATCTGGAATTCCCCCAGGTAACAAAATTGCTTTTAAATTAGCTTTCTGTGTAGTGGTTAAATCTTCCGGTACCAAAAAGGAAATGGTCTCGGACAACAAATCATCGGCAACACCGGGGTTGGACATTTGTTTTACAACAATCCAAGGATCTGCCATTAACGTAAACGACCCCACTTTATGTCCGATATATAATAAATAATCGGTAAACTGATTTCGTTTAGGCAGTGTATCGCTGTTAATCCAAGATCGGTGATACAATGGCTTTTGGTACCAAGCTGGCCAACCCGCAACGTTTGGCGGATCCCCGTAATTCATTTGTGTAAGTTGCCCAAAGGACAATCCCATCCCCAACATTTGATAAAACAAGAAATAATCGGTGGAATTGGGGAATTTTACCTCCATTTGTCTGCAAAAACCGGCTTGCTGAGATATTGGATCCTTGATAATACAACCTCGATTCCAAGCATCAAAGAAATGCTCACTCTTTAATAGTGTTTTTAAAACCGTTTTAATATCGTACCCTGAATCTTTAAAAACTTTGGCTAACGGCACAATAACATTGGTTTCTACGGTGTCATCAATATCGTAATAAACAAAGAATTTGTATAGCTTTCTGCACAAATACAACGCCGTTTCATCCACCGCAAAAATGGCCGTTAACAAATCATTGAGTTCATCTTCACCTGCGGTTATTCCGGTTCTTCCTTTAATAGTTGCATTTCCATAAAACGAAGACAATTTTTTATCGGTAGTATCGTGATTGGTAGCAACAAATGCTGTGGAAAAGGGATTGGTTAATGGATTGATAGACCATCCAGTTAAGATTTTCGCCATTTCCTTTACATCGTCTTCAGTAAATTTGGAATTGGGGCCCTTTCCTACGGTGAATAACTCTTGCAACTCACGGGCATAATTCTCGTCCGGAGCGCGTTTTGTATTCAATCTACCGTTAAGGTAAAACAACATTGCGGGGTCAATCGTAATCGCCTTTGTTAAATCTTTAAAATTGCCCAATGCATGGGTATGAACCGTTTTTAAATAGGTATAACAAGCCCTGGAATCTGGTATTTCTAAAAACTGAATGGCAAAATGATTGTGCCAAAACATAACCATCTTCTGCAACAAATCAGCATTTTGAAAAGCAGCCAACCCCCAAAACCAAGCTTTCACCCCACCTTTTCTATTGGGCTCTACGTTTGGATCCAACGGAGCATTTACCCAAGTAGAACCGTAGGGTACATTGGGGTCATTCACTTGATTTCCGTAATAATTCACCGGTGGACTGGGCTGGGTAACCGCCGGAGAAAGCAATGAATCCACTACTTGGGTGAGGGTTTTACCCTTAAACTTCTTGATATCTCCCATGGTAACACCAAACAAACTTCGGCGCAACAAATGCATCAATTCGGCGTCTCCGAAAGTGCCCTTGTACTCGGCAATCCCTGTATTGGTTCGTCTATTCACCGATTTACGGGCAAAAACGTCGGTTCCATTTTCCTCCAAGGTATTGGAAATCGTGTTTTTATTCCCTAACAGTAACGACTCAAAAAAATGCTTCCTATTCATAGCTATTTCGCTGTCAATTGTTTACTTAGACGGCAAAATACGAAAAAACGTTTAACGAGTTGACTGAAATTTCCAATAAACAGCGAATAAACTTCAATTAGAAACAATTCTTACTTGCCCGTGATGAAATGCCGATATCTCGCCAGCATCTCCTTCGATCAAGACCCTGCCCACTTGATCCACTCCAATCAATCGCATCATTTGCTCTTGCACAACTCGCTCCTCATCATAAAATTGTACCCTTACGATCTGATGCAGTTTCCATAACCGTTGGATATAATTTTCTTCTATTGTGTTAATACCGCTTACCAAAGACCAATCATCTGCCAAGAACACTTCCAAGTTTTCCACTATTTTAAGAGCTACTTTTTCTTTATTAATCTCAGCATCAGCACCGAGAATATCCACCTTGAGAGCGGTAGCTCGATTATCCATCATGGCAATAGCCGATGCCTTTTGCTCTTCCGGCACTTGAGCCACGTTGATCCCTATCCCCACCAACAGCCAACGAGAACCCTGATCTTGGTAGATTTCCATCAACAATCCACCCAGTTTTTTATCCAGTAGAAACAGATCGTTGGGCCATTTTAGTTGCAAGTCATTATCCAAGAAAGAATTAACAGCAATACACACTTCCACGGCTATGGCTTTATTCGTGATTACCCAATCTGATTCCATTGAGTTAGTAACGGGAATAGCTATCGTTAAGGCCAAAGAATCATGGGGCGTTGAATTCCAAGAGTTCCCTCGCTGGCCTTTTCCAGACGTTTGATCATCGGTGAATAATGCTACTATTTTTTTCGTTTCGCCCTTCAAAGACATTAACAACGGAATAATGGCTTCCTGCGTTGAGTCGCAACGTTCGCAATGAAACAGGGTAGCACGAGGCAATTGCCGATAAACGTTAATTTCTGACAAATTGGTTGTTACTTTGCAGCAAATTAAAAGCATTAATGGCTAAAAAGAATAACGACACACCGGTAGAAGCGTTGGTAGCGGTAATAGTAAAAGGACTTCAAGAAAAAAAGGGATTGGATATCTGTTCGTTGGATTTAAGAAAAACGGGATCTGCGATGGCCGATTTTTTTGTTTTATGCCATGGGGGATCCGCCAGACAGGTAGATGCCTTGGCCGATAGCGTAGAAGACGAAGTACGAAAAGCATTGAGTGAAAAGCCCAGGCATAGAGAGGGTAGCGACGAAGCCGAATGGGTATTATTGGACTATGTAAACGTGGTGGTGCACGTATTTTCTGAAGAAAAGCGCCAATTTTATCGATTGGAAGAATTGTGGGGCGATGGCGGAATTACGCGATACGAAAATCAAAATTGATTTTTTTAGATTACTCTTTGGTAAATCTGATTTTTTAACTATATTTGCAGCCCCTTAGATGGCCCGTTCGTCTATCGGTTAGGACACGTCCCTTTCACGGATGAAAGAGGGGTTCGATTCCCCTACGGGCTACGAAACATAAATCGCGGGATGGAGCAGTGGTAGCTCGTCGGGCTCATAACCCGAAGGTCACAGGTTCGAGTCCTGTTCCCGCTACTAAAGAAGAAAAGTCGTCAATTATGGCGACTTTTTTCTTTTTACGCCTCTCCAAAACCCTCGTAAATATTGGGATTATACGAAAAAAGTGGTTAATATTTGAGGTTAGATAAGTTCTTTTAAGACCAAATTCAAAAATTGGGGAGCTATTAATTCAACTGATACACTACAAGGCAGGTAGATATTTGATTGTATACAATCTGTAGATCCTAAATCTTCAAATTTTTACTACATTCTGGACAATTGCCATTAATTGTGATTTAAAGTTTTCTGACTAGCTTCGTATAAAATCAAGTTAGAATAAATGCCACAAAGTCAAAAACAGTCAAAAAAATTGAACCAAAAAACTTTACAAACCTTACTTTCAGGCAAGTTTACTAACCTAAAAAACTGGTGAGCATTCTAAAAACAAAATAGCCAAAATCACTAAAAATATACGGAAAGCAATTAAAAATGGCAGACATTTCTCAAATTATAAACACACTAAACACTTCTCCAAGTGTAAGCATATTACGTTTAAAAAATAGAGAAATTGTTATTGAATTTCTTATAAGAACTTTCTACAACAAACAAATCACCATTTCGTCTGAAAATATTCATGCTCAATTAGTAGACTTTTTAGAAGACTATAGAATTGAACTAGAGGAAGAAAATGAACCTTTTGTTTTCGACACCTTTGAAGAAAAAGCCAAAAAACTAATTCAAAGCTGGACTGACAATGGCTTCTTGACAAATTTCCCAGATGAACAAGGTGAAGTTTTTTATGAACTATCTTCACATTCAAGCAAAACCATAGATTGGCTCGCAAGCTTAAAAAAAGAAGAGTTTGTTGGTACTGAATCAAAATTTAATAATATACTTAATCAATTGAAAGAGTTGGTTGAGTTTACTAACGAAGATGCCGAAAAACGGATTCAACTGTTAGAGGAGAAAAAATTAGAAATCGAATTACAGATTCAACGAATAAAAATTGGTGAAGACATTAAGGTATTTGAAGAATTCGAAATTGTACCCCGTTTCAACCAACTAAATCAATACGCTAAAGAATTATTATCTGACTTTAAAGAAGTGGAAGACAACTTTAAAGAAATTACAAAAGATATTTATCAAAAACACGCCGATGGAAGTCTATCTAAAAGCGATATATTGCAATTCACTTTTGATGCACTTGAATCATTGCAAGAAAGTCAACAAGGAAAAAGCTTTTACGCTTTTTGGTCATTCATTTTAAATCCAGATTTACAGAATAAATGGGAAAGTCTGACTAAAGATTTATATAAAACTCTAGAACAAAAATCAATTCCAATAAGCGATACATTTCTAATAGGAATGAAAAGACATCTACATAGTTCTGGTCAAAAAGTTTACAAAGCCAATGATAAAATGGCTGAAAAACTAAGCCGAATAATTCGTGAGAATGAAACTTCTAAGTCAGAAGCGACAAAAAAAATAATTCAAAATATCAAGAAACAACTTGTAGAAATCAGTAAATCAAAAAATAAACCTGATATTTCATTTGAATTAGAAACATCAACTCAAATAAATATTCCTTTTGAACGCAAACTCACGAAAGAGCAATCCGAAGATGTTATATATAACAACAGACCCCAAATTGCCAACGAAGACATTACATCATCTAACCAATTAGGAAGGTTGTTTACGCAATCTAACATTGATAAAGAATTGTTGAGAAAAAGGATAAAAGATATACTTAGAGAAAAATCGCAGACCACACTTTTGGATGTTGTGGAAAATTATGGTGGTCTTGAAAAAGGATTGCCAGAGTTGTTCGGATATATAGATATTTTAAAAGAATTTAAACACATTGTCAATCCTGATAAAACTCAAAATATCATTTTTGATTTGGACAAGCGTAAACAAATTAAAATCCCTGAAATTATTTTTACTAAATGAGCACTTTGGAAAACCATATTACTCCTTATAGCAAAGCCATTGTAAGATTGTTAAAATCAACCGTGGAACGAAACTCAAGTGTTTGGGATGATATAATCAATTATCAAAACGAAATCCAGGTCTACATAAGCAAAATTGGTTTAGAATTAATCGTTAAAAAGGATGAAGGATTTGCTTTTATTAAACAACTTGAAGATAATGAAGGAAACACTCTCGGATTAGTTCAAAGACGTCAGATCGGTTTCGAAACGTCAATTGTACTCGTTGTTCTAAGGCAAAGCCTAGAAGATTTTGACAGTAATCCAACACAATTAGCAACTGAAAAATTTATCACAAACTCAGAAATCAAGGACGAGTTAGAATTATTTCTTCCAGATAAGTACAACAAAGTCAAATTTATAAATGAACTTGATAAATATATCAATGCGGCTGTTGAATTAGGCTACCTAAAAGAAATCAATAAGAAAGACAATGTAACCAAATATCAAATACACAGAATTATCAAAGAAAAAATAACTCTAGATATTTTACAAGATTTTGAAAATAAGTTAAATGATTATGTTGAGTCTGTTTAGTACAAGTTCGGATAAATCTGGGTTCAGACTTCAATATATGGAAGTTTACAACTGGGGAACATTTAACGAAAAGGTTTTTAGAATAAATCCGCAAGGAAACAATTCACTTTTGACTGGTGCAAATGCATCAGGCAAGAGCACCTACATTGATGCATTGCTTACTCTAATTGTTCCTGCAAAGAAAGACCGTTTTTACAATCAATCTTCGGGTGTTGAGAAAAAAGGCGACCGCACCGAAGAAACATATGTGTTGGGACATTACGGAAATATTCAAGAAGAAGGAAAAACATCTACATCAACACAGAAATTGCGAGATACGAATACATTTTCAGTAATTCTTGCTTCATTCTCCAATGCCGACCAAAAAAAAATCACACTTTTTCAAGTACGATGGTTTTCAAATAATGAATTAAGACGACAGTTCGGAATAGCTCACATTCCCCTGGAAGTAGAATCTGATTTTGGTCAATTCGATTCAAAAGGAAATTGGAAAAAAGTTTTAGATAAAAAGTACAACTCTAATGTCACAAAAAAGAAAATTGAGTTCATAGATGGTCCAACTGCTTATGCAGAAAGAATGGCGGACTTATTTGGAATGCGTTCAACAAAGGCGTTGACTTTGTTCAATCAAGTTGTTGGTGTAAAAGTACTAGAAGACTTGGATGATTTCATAAGAATCAATATGTTAGAAGAACAAGATGCCGAAGCAGAGTTCATTCAACTGAAAGAAAGTTTCTTGACTTTAATGGATGCTAAAACCAACATAGAAAAGGCTAAAGAACAAATTGAACAACTTAAGCCTATTAATGAGATTGCTTTAGATCTGACCAATATCAAAGCTAGCTTATTGCAATTGGAAAAGTCAAAAGAAACGGCAGTTTATTGGTTTGCAAAAAAAGGTAGTGAGTTGGGTGAAAAAGAATTGAAGAATTGCAAAGAAGAATTGCTGCGATTGAATGAAGAATTAACTGAATTACGAAATAAGGAAGAAGAACTAAAACAAGAAGAACGAACCATTTCGATTTCTATTGAAAAAGATGAAGTCGGAAGTAAAATCAAAGATTTAGAGAAGGTTATTAGAAATCTTCAAACCTTAAAAGACAACAGAAGCCTAAAACTTGATGAATACAACAAAATTGCCCAAAACTTAAAATTCAGCACCAACCCAGGAAAAGAACTTTTCATCTCAAACAGAGAACTTGCAAAGCAATTAAAACAAAGTACTCAGCAAAACATTGATGAAGAAAATGAAAATCTGCGAACCTTGAAAAATGAAGAAGATAAACTAAAACAAGACACCGAAGATTTAGTAAAGACTATAAAAACACTCCAAGAAAATAAAAATAACATTGCTGGACGCGAAGCCGAGATACGAGATGAAATAATTGCACACATAAGAGCAAGCAGAGAAGAAATTCCTTTCATTGGTGAACTCATCAAGGTAAAAGATGATGAAATGAAATGGGAATCCTCTATTGAAAAAGTACTTCACAATTTTGCTTTGAGATTGATTGTTCCACACAAGTACTATTCGTCAGTTAACCAATATGTGAACAGCAATAATTTAAAAGGCAGAATTCGTTATGAAAAGTATGAAAATCAAGATTATCTCAAAAACCTTAAGAACAAAACTTTTAGTGAAAAGTCATTAATCAATAAAATTGAAATTAAGCCAAAAACACAATATTACGATTGGATTGAGAGCTATTTGGAATCCCAATTTGATTTTGAATGCGTAGATAGTCTTCCGGAATTTGAGCAATTAAACGAAATGGCAATTACTCAAAATGGGGTAATAAAATTCAAATGGGGGAAACACGAAAAAGACGACCGACCACATATTAATCGGAAGGAAAACTATGTATTAGGATGGGATAACAAGGAAAAACTCTCCTCATTAAAAAAAGAATTAATCAAACTTAAAAATCAGCAAATTGAAAAAAATAAAGCGATTGCGAACAAGAGTACCGAGATAAAAAACTTAAGTTTATTCAAGGATGAATGCCATAATCTATTTTCAAAATTTGAAAAATATGATGATATAAATTGGCAATCGTATGCGAATGACATTCAAGAAAAAACAGAACAGAAAGATAAACTAGAAAAAACAAACAATCGAGTAAAGCAGCTTCAAGAAGATTTAAAAAAGGTTAAAGACAATTTGAAACAGCTTTCAGATGTAGAAATACCTAATAAAAGACAAGAAATATTTAACAAACAATACAACGTTGGCACATTTGAAAAATCAATATCGATTAACAAAACCATTTATGAGCCATTGGGATTTATTGATGTTTCAATGTTTGAAAAACAACATCCTGATTTGCTGCAAATAGATTATGTAAACTTTGAAACAAGTCGTGAGAAATTCCAAAAAGAAAACTCAATACAAATACGAGAACTTCAAGAAAGAAAAGAAAGAAAAGAAAGAGAAGTAATCATCAAAATAAACACATTCAAACAGCCGTCTGAAAAAATTTATAACAAATTCAAGGATTGGCGTTCTGATGTTAATTCCCTACCCGATTCAACACATTTAGAATTAATCAGTGAATATCAAAATTTCTTAGCCAAACTGGAGAATGATAATCTTCCAAAGTTTGAAAAGAAATTCAACGATTACTTGCAAGAAACAATTACCAACAAAGTTGGTGACTTTAGAATGTTCTTTGAAAATTGGTCAGATTCAATTAAGGAAAATATTAAACATTTAAACGAATCATTAAAAGAGATTGACTTTAAAAACAAACCACAAACCTACATTCAACTAGTTGCACCCAACAAAATCAATGATGATGTGAAGGAGTTTAGAAAACTCTTAGCAGAAGCCGTTCCCAATGTTTACCAAATGGAAAAAAATATTGAAGGAAGGAAACATCATTTCAATAATCACATTCAACCATTCATAGAACGATTAGACAAGGAAGAATGGCGAAAAAAGGTGATGGACGTTCGTTCTTGGTTTAGTTACAAAGCTGAAGAGTTTTTCAGAGAAACAAATCAAAAATTCAAGACTTACGAAGCGATGGGTCAGCTTTCGGGTGGAGAGAAAGCCCAACTAACTTATACGATTTTGGGATCCGCCATCGCTTATCAGTTTGGCTTAACAAGATATAATCAAGGATTAGAATCTAAATCTTTTCGTTTCATTGCCATTGATGAAGCATTCAAAGCACAAGATGAAGACAAAGCCAGATACCTAATTACACTTTGCAAACAACTTCATTTGCAATTGTTAGTCGTTACACCAAGCGACAATATTCACATTGTTGAAAATGATATTTCATTTGTTCACTATGTTGAGCGTAAGGAAGAAAGACATTCTTGGCTTTATGATATGCCGATTGAACAATTCAAAGAAGAAAAAGCAAATTATTTGAATAAATGATTAGTCCAAAGGAATTAAAGGACAAAGCCGAAAGAAAGTACATTTCCTTTCTTCAGTCATTGATTGAACAGAGACCTTTTGAGAAATTAGTTATTCGTGGCGACAAGTCTTTTACCAAATCTTCTCTATCTGAATTTGAAAGAGAAATTCAATTAATCCGCAGCCATTCAAAGGAGAAAAAAGGATTTGGCTATTCTTTAGATTTTCAAGAAGTAAAGACAAAGCATTTAGGAACACAAGATTTGCCTACTTTAATTTACTTTGAAACGGAAAATGATTTTTTGAAATTCCTAGGCAAAGAGAATGAAGTCAATTCTTTCAAATTAAATGTTGAGATAATCCTCAAAGAATTCCCTGCACTGAAAGATTGGATTATTAATAACCCTAAAAAGGTCATTGAAAATTCAACTGAATGGCAAAGCATTTTCCAAGTGTGTCAATACTTTAAACAAAATCCCAAGCCTAATTTGTACATGAGGGAATTACCGATAAACGTTCATACAAAATTTATTGAGAGAAATAAAAGCATAATCAGGGAATTACTAGACATATTAATCTCGGAACACGTAAAAATTGAAGAAAAGGAATTTGAAATCAGGTTTAATTTAAAATATGCTGAATCTCAAATTCGGTTTAAAATTCTAGACAAAATAATGTCTGATAGATTTTTTTCGGGAATAGATGACATTGCAATTCCAGTTAGTCAATTTGAACAGCTTAACTTACCAATCAAAAGAGTTTTAATAGTAGAAAACAAGACAACACTATACACAACATTAACACTTCCAAACATGAATGAAACCATTGCAATATTTGGTAGCGGATTTAGTGTTTTCAATCTTAAAAATGTACGTTGGTTTGACAATCTTAAATTACTTTATTGGGGTGATATTGATGTTCAAGGTTTTGAAATTTTATCACAATTCAGAACTTACTTTCCAAATACAAAAAGTATTTTAATGGATCGTGAATCCTTTGACAAGTTTTTTGAAATGGACAATGGAACGCCAACAAAAATTTCAAAAATTCTGAACTTGACAGAAGAAGAACAAGAACTTTACAACATACTCAAAACAAACAACTGGAGACTAGAACAAGAGAAAATCCCATTAGAATATGTTAAAAAACACTTTAACAATGAATAACCTCATATATTCATCGTTTAATTCCTAGATAATCAGAAAAAACTTTTTACCGAATATCATACTCCAAAGTAACCGTCACGCTGGCGGTTTTTTCTTTAGAACTGGTATTTAACGTGCCGCCCCAAGAATAATCCTCTTCGGAATTTTGACCCGTAATCTGGAAAACACCCATGCTACTTTTGGTTAACTTACCCTTCCCGCCACCGGCTTCTTCCAACACTGTTTCACAACGGTTTCTGGCATCTTTCGCAGCTTCCTTCAACAAATCTATTTTCAACTCCGCCAATTTGGTGAAATAATATGAAGGTGAATTGGAATTGAATTGCACCCCCTGCTCCAACAAATCGGTAACCTCGCGGGAAATATTCTCTACTTTATCCACTTCTTTCGACTTAATCGTTACGTATTGTTTTGCCGTATAACCGATAAATCTTTCTCCTTTAAAATCCCCTTTATCGTTGTAAATACTCTCGGTTTCCTTCTCTATATCCGTGGATGAAAAACTAATTTCGCTTTCCTTTACCCCCTTCGCAATTAAAAATGCCTTGGTCTTGGCCTGATCCTCTTTCAACAACCGATAAGCATCCTTGAAATCGGCACTAAATCGTCTGTAATTACCACTCCAAACCACCAAATCCGAAGTGAAATCTTTCTCCCCCTTACCCGTTACCTCAATGGTTTTTTTGTTTTCAAAACTGCGTTTGCTCTCTACCCAAGAGGAGCCCAAAATGGCAGCAGTTGCAACAACACCAATAGCAATAGAAATACTGCCTAAGTGATTTAATACGGAGGATTTAAGTGTGTTCGACATAGCTATACTATAACGAAACTATGCACAACATATTGGATAAACAACTTGGGAAAAATTATTTCGATTGTTTTTCGAAAAATTCCAATGCCAGCAGACCCTGCTCACCCCAAAATTGATAGTCATGTGCCCCTGCAGTGATGCTTAGTTTTAATGGTCCGATGGCCTGCCCATTCCCCGCGGCACCTTTTTTCTTGATGGCTTGCTGATACGCAGCAAACAGGCTTTTCGCTTGATTTACGGAAACCACCTTGTCTGATTCGCCATGAGCCACATAACACGGAATTTGCAACGAACCAATGCGGTTGCTGATATTGTTTGAGCCCTTCCATCGGCTCGGAAAATCCTCAAACTTACCCATACAATTGATCATTAAATTGTCGTTGCGGGTTAGGGTTGGATCGTAGTCACCGCTTAGCGATGCAACACCCCGGAAAGCCTCCGGATGCTCCAATGCCAGCAGCATAGCACCTCTTCCTCCCGTTGATAAGCCCATTACATATGTAGGGATAGGCAGTCGTAAATCTCGATGTAGTACGGAGCCATTTCCTGTTTTAATCGGTGTTTCTGGAATACCCTTGTTGGTGAAATAACCCCGCATCTGCAATGGCTGTAACACAGAATCCCACAACCAAGCGCGCGTTGGGTGCAACCGGTAATCTTTACGCATCTCTGGGTATAAACTATCCATGTAAACGCTTTTACCCATTTCAACGAACATCAAATCATAGCCTCGTTTCAGGGCCTCAACACAAACCTGGGTTCTCGTGCACCACTGGGTATCGGAATAATTCCATCCCGGCAATAACAGCAATAATTTCCTCCCCGATTCCGAGGAAAACGATGAAATATTAAATCGAACCTCCACCCACTTGCCCATACACTTTACCCTATAAACCGTATCCGATAATATCGGCTGGGTTTTAGTAAGGTATTGATTGTGTAATTGTTGAGCAACGGCAACGTCCTCGTTGGTAACTGAGTCTTTAGCAGAACCTATTTTATTGGAGCCAACCCCGTGGCAAGCCATCCATGGCAAAACCCCTACCAATAGCAGCCCAAGTACACGCATAAAAATTATTCGGTATCGTACCCAAATTGTTTGAGCATGGTTTTGTTATTTCTCCAATCGTCACGCACTTTTACAAACAATTCCAAATACACCTGTTTACCCAAAAAAGTCTCCAATTCTTTTCGGGACTCAATGCCAAGACGCTTTATTCCCGCACCGTTTTTTCCAATAACAATGGGCTTTTGAGAAGGCCTTTCCAAAATAACCTCGCAATGCAATCGAATGATTTTTTCCTCTTCCTTGAACGATAACGTTACCACCTCCGAAGCATAGGGAATTTCCTCTTCGTACAACTTCAAAATGTTATTGCGGATGATTTCGTTTACAAAAAATCGTTCGCTGCGATCGGTCAGCTGATCCTCGGGATAATAGGGTGGGTGCACGGGTAAAAAGTCTACGATATACTTTTCTAACACGTCTAATTGAAACCCTTCTTGCGCTGAAATTGGCAAATATACTTCGGCCTCAAATGTCTCCTTCAACCAACTTAATTTCTTTACTAGTTCTTCTTGATTAGAATTGTCGATTTTGTTCAAAGCAACGATTTTTTTAGCCTTAGAGCTTTCAAATTTTTTCTGAATTTCCTCGGAGAAATCCCGACCATGGATATCTAGTAACAACACCAAAACATCGCTATCTTCCAAACTCTCGTTTACTACTTTCATCATTTTCTCGTGCATTCCGTAGCTGGTTTTTCGCAGAATCCCCGGTGTGTCTGAGTAAATAATTTGAAATCCATCTCCATTTTTAACACCCAATATACGGTGCCTGGTGGTTTGGGCTTTGGGATTAATTATGGCTAATTTTTCGCCCATTAGGGCATTGTACAACGTGCTTTTTCCGGCATTCGGCATGCCTATGATACTCACAAATCCCGACTTAAATGTATCTTCGCTCACAGCAATTCAAACCTACAATAATTTTGTAGGACTACCAATTTTAATATCGACCGTATTCACCAATGACAAGAATGAAAAACCCAATAAAATTCTTTCTACAATTAATTGTTTGCTGCCAATTTCTGTTTGAGTTTCCCTCCCAGGGATATGCACAAACCAACCCGTTAGATTCTACCAAAATTGGATACAATCGGGCCAAAATAGGTTTGTACTTCAAACAAACTTGGAATATCAGCAATCTCTGCGGCAGCCTCAGATATCGTTTGGGGACGAAAAACACTTCCACATTGCTGCTGCCTAAGATCACTCGAAAAGATAGAAAGGATTTTGCATTAACCCGGGATCAGAAATTCGCATATACTCCTGTTTTTCGCGATAGTTTCAATACATTTCAATCCAATATTTGGCAAAAAGGTCAGCCTTGGGGAAACTTCCATCCCCAAAATTTAAATCAATATTACGGGGATGCTTCGGTGGAGGTTCGGGACGGAATTTTACATTTGTACAACATCCACCAACCAAAGACTTTTGAATTACCTAACCAATCCCTGAACTTTTTAAAAGATCAGCATAACAATTACCTGTTGGTAAAAAGTAACGAGCGACCTACCTTCGATACGATTAGAAATCCAGAAACACTTATCCCAAAAGAAACCCTAAAAATTTATGGCGATATCCCCATGAATGTAGGTCTAACCAATACCTTTCACAGTTTCTCTACTACCTACGGTTATTTTGCGATTCGATCCAAAAACCCAACTGGACCGGCCACCTGGCCTGCATTTTGGCTCACAGGCAAACAAAATTGGCCCCCAGAAATAGATATTTTCGAAATGTACGGCGGTAAAACTGGAAGAAAAATCCATACCCAAACCGCCACCATCCATTTCGGCAAAATTGAAACGCATACTAAAGAGCATTTGGTACGGAAATTTCGACTCAAACCCAATACTGACCAAGAATTTCATATTTATTCCTGCAAATGGACCCCAAAACGCGTAGTATTCTACACCGATGGAATTAAGGTAAGATCCATTCGTTTCAATCGTTGGATGAAACAATATTTTCAGGAACCCATGT